>Ga0068871_100003029_pt1 | contig 11529 bp, 9 predicted proteins | sample KBSMisM72_FD_72750 | JGI IMG/M metagenome (GOLD analysis project Ga0068871, IMG submission 72750) | Miscanthus rhizosphere microbial communities from Kellogg Biological Station, Michigan, USA - KBS Miscanthus M7-2 | ecosystem: Host-associated > Plants > Roots > Rhizosphere > Soil ... | reverse complement strand
CAGACGATCCGTCGTGCGCACGCCGTCCAACCCGTCACCGCGGTTCAGAGCGAGTATTCACTCTGGACCCGCGACGTCGAGCACAACGGCGTGCTTGCCGTGTGCGAGGAGCTCGGTATCGGCTTCGTCCCGTTCAGCCCGCTGGGCGCGGGGTTTCTGGCCGGCAAGATTGACGCGCGCACGACCTTCATCGGCACCGACTTTCGCAGCATCTCGCCGCGCTTTGCGGCCGACGCGCGTGCCGCCAACATGGCCGTGGTCCGCCTGCTCACGCGCATCGCCGAACGAAAGCAGGCGACACCGGCGCGGATCGCGCTCGCGTGGCTGCTCGCGCAGAAGCCGTGGATCGTCCCGATCCCCGGCACGCGGACGCTCGAGCGGCTCGAAGAAAACATCGGCGCCGCCTCGGTGAATCTGGACGACGCCGACTTGCACGAGATCGACGACGCCGCATCGAAGATCACGATTCAAGGCGCTCGACTTCCTGAAGAAGTACTGAAGCTGACGAACCGGTGAATCGTCGAGGCGTGGCGTAAGATCTGCATCGCGAATTCACGAGGAGATCTCTCACATGAAGCCGATGCTGAATGCCGTCTCGGTGGGGCTGATCGCGGCCTGCGCCTTCGTCGCGCTCGCGCAACGCTCCGGCAACGGGCAGGCGTCATCATCGACGCCGTTGCCGCCGAACTTCGACGACATGCTCCTGCGCTGGCCGGTGCTGCCCGGGAACGAAAAGTACGCCGCGATTGATGGCCGGCGTCTGCGCGGCTATGTCGACGAACTGGTCGCCATTTCCAGGCGGTACCGCGACCAGGGCCACCCGAAATTCTGGGGCCGGATCATCGGCACCTCGTCCGACGTGGAAAGCGCGGACTGGCTCGCCGCGAAATTCAAGAGCCTCGGGCTGGCCGACGTTCATATTCAACCGCTGGATCTGGGTCCGACCTGGATGCCGCAGACCTGGAACGTGGATGTCACGGGTGGAGGCAAGACGGTTCACCTCGAAACGGCGCAGCCCGACTACGGATCTGCCGGTACGCCGCCGGAGGGGCTGGATCTCGAAGCCGCGTACGTCGCGTTCGGCAGCGAGGCCGATTTTTCCGGCAAGAGTGTCGCCGGCAAGGCGGTCTTTTCGTTCGACATCATAGGGATGCGGTCCGAAGGCGCTGCCAGGCGCGCCGACGCAAAGGGCGCAGCTGCGATATTCGAGGTCAACATGCTGCCGGGCAATCAGCGTTACGAGGCCTACCCATCCGGTACGAAGGCGCCGGCGTTCGTCGTCGGCGACGAAGACGGCTACGCGGTCCGCGATCTGATCGGGTCGTTGGCAGCCGGGCAGTCCGCGCGAGTCAAGGTGTCGCTCGACGTGAAGCAGTTGACCGGCCTGAAGAGTGCGCTCGTCTGGGGTACGCTGCCCGGCGCGACCGACGAAACGGTGTATGTCATCGCCCATCGCGATGGCTGGTTCGACGCCGCCGGCGATAACGCGGGCGGCGTGGCGTCCATGCTCGGTCTTGCGGCGTACTTCGCAAAGGTACCCAGGGCCCAACGCCGGCGCACGATGGTCTTCATCGGTACCGACGGACACCACAATAGCGGCCCCGGCGCGGGAGTCGGACGCGAATGGCTCGTGGCACACAAGGACCAGTTCTTCTCGAAGACGGCGCTCATGATCAACTGCGAGCACCCGTCCACGATTCAGACCAACGCACGTCCCCGGTACCAGGAGGCGAGAGGCCTGGTGTGGTCGAACACCTACATGGCGCAACAGTGGTACGCGGGCGGACCGTCGCGGCCCGAGCTCGGAACGATCGCGATGAACGCCTTCAAGGACTTCGGCGTCTCGGTGTATCTCGAACCGAATACCCGCGCGCCGGCAGGTGACCTGGGACGCTTCTTCTCGTTTCTGCCGGGCGTCGCCACCAGCGAGTTCAACCACCTTTTCCACACCGATCAGGAAACGACCGCGGCGGTGCCGTGGACCGGACTCGAGGCCACCACGCGTGCCTACGCGAAGATCGTCGACGAAGTGAACCGGCTTCCATTGAGCGCGTTGCAGCGGCCCGAAGAGCGGGCGCCGGCTCGCTAGCGTCTGAGGAGAGTACACATGCGACGTCAGCGATACTCACTGTCGTGTCGAACGGCCATCCTCGGCACCGTGACCCTTGCGGCCGTCGTGGGCACGGCCGATGGTGTCGCCGCGCAGAGCCTCAAAGATCTGCAGATACCCGACACGCCGTTGGTCTTGAAGGCACAGGGCAGTTTCTTCATCGGCGGAGAAAAGTCCGAACAGACCCAGGGCGAACTGGGCGATCTCGGCCCCGGCGGCCGCATCACCGTCAATCAGATGTACGTGCGCTACATGGTGCCGCAGGGCGGCGACGGCAACGTCCCGGTGGTGATGGTCCATGGTGCGACCCTGACGGGCAAGTCGTGGGAGACGACGCCGGACGGTCGCATGGGTTGGGACGAATACTTCGTGCGCAAGGGCCATCCCGTCTACGTCCCGGACCAGGTCGGGCGGGGCCGATCGGGCTTCAATCAGGCGGTGTTCAACGACGTGCGAGCGGGCTCGGTTCCGCCGGCCACCCTGCCTCGCTTCCTGCGATTCAGCGACGAAGTCGTGTGGCCGAACTTCCGCTTCGGTTCGAAACCCGGCGCTCCCTACCAGGACACGCAATTCCCTGTCGCCGCCGTCGACGAACTGTCGAAGCAGGGGGTCCCAGACGTCAGCTTCGGCGGCGTCCCCAATCCGAACCCGACGCTTAAGGCGCTGTCCGATCTCGCGAGTCAAGTGAATGGCGCGGTGCTGATGGGGCACTCGCAATCGGGACCGTTTCCCCTCGCCGCGGCGCTGCTGAATCCGGCGGTCGCCAAAGGGCTCGTCCTCGTCGAACCGGGTGGTTGTCCGGCGAACTACACCGACGATCAGATCAAGACGCTGGCGACGCTGCCGATTCTCGTGGTCTTCGGCGATCATCGCGATACGCCGACAGGCATCGGCAGCCGGCCCTCGTGGCAGCTGTCCTTCGAGAGCTGTCAGTCGCTCGTCGAACGACTCAAGGGCGCTGGCGGCCAGGCGCAGATGCTCAGTCCATCGGAGAGCGGCATGCGCGGCAACAGCCACATGATCATGCAGGACAAGAACGCCCTGCAGATTGCCGATCTCATCCTCCGCTGGATCGACGAGCGCGTCAGCAAGCCGAAGGCGGTGAAATGAAAAGCGCCGGGCGATAAAACTGCGAGGGAATTTGGAGCCGGCGACGTGACTCGAACACGTGACCTGCTGATTACGAATCAGCTGCTCTACCAACTGAGCTACGCCGGCCAGGCGGAACGCTGATTCTATCACGCAGCGCTGGTGGCCTGATATTGCCCGGAAATCAGCGCAGCGAGGTCCAGACTTCCCGCCGCACCAGATCGCGCAGTCCCGCCGAGCGCTCGCTGTTGGCTTTGCGCTTCGCCTCGTCGGGCACCACCCTGAGGGTGGCCGCGTCGAGCCCGGCTCCCAGCGCGGCCTCGGCCGCCGCGTTCTTCAGGCGGAAGATTCGCAGGTGGGTCCAATCGGCGACGGTTCCCGGCGCCGGCGTCACCGTGCGCACCTCCTCGAAGACACCGGCGCGGCGCGCGTCCTCGTCGATCGCCTCGGCCGTGCCCTTGATGTAGGCCGTGTACTCGTCGATCTTGCCGGGGCGGGCGCGCCAGTAGTACGCCACGAAGACCGGCCCGTCCGCGGAGGACGGCGGCTGCCCGGCCATCGCGTCGATCGGGACCAGCAGGGCCGCGAGGATGATCAGACGTGCAATGCGCTTCATGGAACGATGCTCCAGCTCCCAGTCCCCATGTCCCCAGTCCCTATCTCTTGAAATACGTATCCGTCTTGTCGATCCAGTCCTGACGGACCGGGCTGAAGACGTCAATCGCGACCGCGTCCTCGATCACCTCGACCTCGTGCGCCACGTTCGGGGGGATCTGCATCATCTCGCCGGCCTTGACCACGGTCTCGCGGCCGCCAATCCGGAACAGCAGGATACCGCTCATCACCATGCTGATCTGCTCGTTCACGTGCGCATGCGACGGGACGATGCCGCCTTTTTTCAGCTCGAAGCGCCCGATCGTCACCGAATCGCCGCTGATGAAGCGGCGCGCCACCGTGTCGTTGATCAGTTCGTTTGGTACGTCGGCCCAGCGGTGATGAGTCATGATCCCTCGGGCAGGCCCGGAGCCTGCGCTACTTTTTCTTGAGTGGGACGTCGGGCCTCGGATCGCTGACGAACCCGTTGCGGTTCGGCATCTGGATCTTCGGCAGCGTCGTCTGGTCCAGCACGTCCTGGTCGCCGACGATGCCGTTGAGGAACAGCACGTAGGCGGTGGCGGAGTAGACCTCGTCGGCGGTCAGCGTGCTGGGGTGGTCGAACGGCATCGCCCGGTTGATGTAGTCCCACAGCGTGGTCGCGTACGGCCAGTAGCTGCCGACGGTCTTCAGCGGCTTTGCCGTCGCCAGCGATCCTTTGCCGCCGGCGAGCGTTTCCTGCGGGCCCTCCGTACCGGTTGGACCGTGGCAGGTTTCGCAGCGCCGCGTGAACACGTCCTTACCCTTGGCGGCGGTGCCGCTGCCCGGCAGCAGGCCCGCGCCATCAGGCGTCACGTCGATGTCGATCTGCTTCAGTCGATCGGGCGATGGTGTGTGGCCGATGCCGAAGGTGGGAGCCGGAACCTGCCCGGAGCCCTGAGTGGAAAGGCTCGCGCTCCGGGCGCTTGCGCCCCACAGCCCCGCGCAGACGACGATGGTGAGTGTGAAGCCCTTATGCGCGGTTGCCATTGGTGATCGTTCCGTCCGACGCGACCTTCCACGCCTGGATGCCGTTGTTGTGGTACTGGGAATTCATGCCGCGGACCTTGATCAGCTCAGGGAGCGGCGGCTGCGTGTAGCCGGTGTCGTCCGTGCAGCGCGAGGCGATGATCGTCTCCTTGCCGTCCCATTTCCACGGAAACCGGAAACGCGTGTGCGCGATGGGAAGGACCGGCGTCTGCAGGTGAGCCTTCTCCCACGTCGCGCCGCCGTCGGTGGTGAGCTCGACGCTGACGATCGTGCCGCGGCCGGTCCACGCGATGCCGGTCAGCTCGCAGAACGTGCCCGCGACGAGCCTGTCGCCGCCGGACGGCCGCGTGATGATCGACTTCGCCTCGAGGTCGAAGGTGAACTGTCGCGCGGTGCCGTCGGGCATCAGGTCGGTGTACTTCGACGTTTCCTCCCGGCTCATCGCCGGCTGGTTCATCACCTTGAGCCGCCGCAGCCACTTCACGTTGGCGTTGCCTTCCCAGCCGGGCAGCAGCAGGCGCAGCGGGTAGCCTTGCTCGGGTCGGAGCGGCTCGCCGTTCTGTCCGTAGACCACCAGCGCATCGCCCATGATCTTCTTCATCGGGATGCTGCGATCGTGTTTGCCGGCGTCGGCGCCCTCGGCGAGCACCCAGGTCGCGTCCGCGTGAACGCCGCACTCGTGAAGCAAGGTCGCGACCGGCACGCCGGTCCATTCGCTGCAGCTCGTCAAACCGTGGATCCGCTGCACATCGGACTCGGTCGAGCCGCCGCGCCATTCGCCGCCGCTGTTGCCGGAACACTCGAGGAAATGAATCCGCGAGACCGACGGCAGCCGCTTCAGTTCGTCGACGCTGAACTCGAGCGGACGATCGACGAGGCCGTGAATGACGAGCGTGTGCTGCGCGGGATCGATCTCGGGGACGCCGGAGTGATGCCGCTCGAAGTGCAGGGAAGAAGGCGTGATGATGCCGTAGGTATCGTGGAGCGGCGTGCGGCTCGACGCTTCTTCCAGCGGCACCTTGGTGTTCTGGTTGAAGAAGCGGGCGGTTTTCTCGTACTTCGACCGCGATCCGTACGGGCTCACCGCGGCGCCCAGGGCACGCGGCTCAGCGCTCGCCGGTGGATCCGACTTTCCGCGGCACGCGACCAGGGCGGCGCTCCACGCCGCGCCAAACCCCAGAAACCATCGACGCGAGCGGAATCGGCCCTGTTGCATGGCGGCTATTGTACCTACCGATTTGTCGGATCCGTGATATCCTACATATCTGAACTAGATGGGTGGATCACAGAGAACCGGGTTATTTGCGGTGCTGCACGCGTCGAGCGTGCTCGAGGGCCGGGTCGAGGCCAGGCTGGCCGATGTGGGCCTGTCTCTCGCGAAGCTCGCCGCGCTCAATCGCCTGACCGAGGCCGGCGAATCGCTTCCGCTCGGGCAGCTGGCGGAGCGGTTGTCGTGCGTCAAATCGAACGTGACCCAGCTGGTCGATCGTCTCGAAGCCGATGGTCTGGTCAGCCGGACCGGGGATCCGAACGACCGCCGTTCCCGACTGGCGGTCCTTACCGAGGCCGGTCGAATCGCGTACGCCAAGGGAAGCGAGATTCAAACCCAGGCCGAGCGCGAGCTCTTTGGCGTCCTGACCCAGGACGAGTCCGACAAACTTCACGAACTCCTCGGAAAGCTCCACGGTTAGCCGGCTCACCACCGGTTGAGTTGCTTGCGGGCGCTACCACCCTGCGCTACGATTGATGGTTCAAGTCTCCACCAAATTCGCTACTGCAGGGTCGTACACCACGCATGTCCGATACGCCCGTCTCCGGGGCGCCTGAAGCCCAAAACATCGTCGTGCGCGGAGCGCGCACGCACAACCTCAAGAATATCGACCTGACGCTGCCGGTCGGCAAGCTGATCATCGTGACCGGTGTCAGCGGATCGGGGAAGTCGTCGCTGGCCTTCGACACGATCTACGCCGAGGGACAGCGCCGGTACGTCGAGTCGCTGTCGGCGTACGCGCGGCAGTTCCTCGAGCGGATGGAGAAGCCCGACGTCGATCGCATCGACGGGATTTCCCCCGCGATTGCGATCCGGCAGAAGAACAGCATCCGGAATCCGCGGTCAACCGTCGGCACCACTACTGAGATCCACGACTACATGCGGCTGCTGTTCGCCCGAGTGGGACGCACCTATTGCCGCAAGTGCGGAAAGGAAGTCGTTCGCGAGACGGCAGAGGTCGTGGCCCGGCAGCTGGGCGAGCTGCCCCAGGGGACGCGCCTGCTGCTCGGGTTCGATCTGCCGGTGGTCGACGTCTCGGCGTCGAGCGTCGAGGCGCCCGAAGTCGACGAGATGAGCGATCTCGCGAGTGATGACGCCGCGGCCACCGATACGCGCGTTCGGCCTGGTGCCGAAGCCCGGGCCGGTCTCTCCGACGAAGGCAACGGCGCGGTCGCGGCGACCATCGCCAGCCTGCGCCGCAAAGGCTTCGCGCGGCTGCTGATTGACGGACAAGCGGTCACGATCGACGACATCGATCCGGCGACGCTGCGCAACCGTTCGGTGCTGCAGGTGATCGTGGATCGCATTCAGCTGAACGGCGACGATCTCCGCCAGCGCCTGACCGATTCGATCGAAATGGCGTATCTCGAAGGCGGCGGCGCCGCGTGGGCTCTCAGAGACTCGGAATTCGTCCACTTCTCCGAACGCTTCGAGTGCCGTTCGTGCGGCATTCAGTACGAAGACCCGCAGCCGCGGTTGTTCTCGTTCAACAACCCGTTCGGCGCGTGCCCGACCTGCCACGGGTTCGGCAACATCGTCGAGCTCGACATGAACCTCGTCGTGCCGGATCCGAAGAAGTCGATCCAGCAGGGCGCGATCGAGCCGTGGACCAAGCCGCACTATCGCGCGCAGCTCGCGGAGCTGAAGCGGGCGGCCAAGAAGGCCAAGGTGTTCCTCGACGCGCCGTGGGAACACCTCACCGACGAAGAGAAGACCTTCGTGATCGAGGGCGCCGAGGATCCCAAGGAGTACGCCGGGATCCGCGGTTTCTTCAAGTGGCTCGAGCGGAAGAAATACAAGGTGCACGTTCGCGTGTTCCTGAGCCGGTATCGCGGCTACCTGACCTGTCCCGACTGCGGCGGCGCGCGGCTGCGCCGCGAAGCGCGCGACGTCCACGTGTCGGGGCGCACCATCGATCGCGTCGCGTCGTTGACGGTGCGCGAAGCGCAAACGTTCTTCACCAACCTCCAGCTCAGCGACAAGGAACAGGCGATCGCCGAGAAGGTGCTGAAGGAGATTCAGCGCCGGCTGTCGTTCCTCAGCGACGTGGGGCTCGACTACCTCACGCTCGATCGGCTGTCCTCGACGCTGTCGGGCGGCGAAGCGCAGCGCATCAACCTGGCGACGTCGCTCGGCTCGGCGCTGGTCGGGACGCTCTACGTCCTGGACGAGCCGTCGATCGGACTGCACTCGCGCGACAACCTCCGGCTGATCGCCATCCTCCGGCAGCTGCGCGATCAGGGCAACACGGTGCTCGTCGTCGAGCACGACGCCGACATGATCAAGGTCGCCGACCACATCGTCGATTTGGGTCTGGGCGCCGGCGAGCAGGGCGGACGGGTCGTGTTTTCGGGCACGCTCGACGCCCTGATGCTGGAGCCCCGCTCGCTGACGTCGAAGTACCTGCGCCAGGAGCTGGCGATCCCGGTGCCGACGACACGGCGCCGCGGCACCGGCCAGAAGATCAAGCTGACCGGCGCCAGCGAGCACAATCTCAAGAACGTCGATCTGACCATCCCGCTCAACACGCTGACCGTGATCACCGGGGTCAGCGGATCCGGCAAGTCGACGATGGTGCACGACGTCCTTTACGCGGCGATCAAACGCGCGAAGGGCGGGTGGGACAAGCCGGTCGGCAAGTTCGAGAAGCTCGAAGGGATCGAGTACGTCACGGACACCGTGCTCGTCGACCAGCAGCCGATCGGGCGGACGCCGCGGTCCAATCCGGTCACCTACCTCAAGGCTTTCGATCCGATCCGCGAACTGTTCGCGGCGACCAAGGACGCCAAGGCGCGTGGACTGACCGCGAGTCACTTCTCGTTCAACGTGCCGGGTGGACGCTGCGAGGCCTGCCAGGGCGAGGGTGAAGTCCGCGTCGAGATGCAGTTTCTCGCCGACGTCTTCGTCCCGTGCGATCAATGCGACGGCAAGCGGTTCAAGCCGCAGGTGCTCGAGGTCCGCTACCGCAACCGCTCGATTCACCAGGTCCTCGATCTCACGGTGCGCGAAGCGCTGACCTTCTTCAGCAGCTCGCCCAAGGTCCTGCGGCGGCTGCAGGTGCTCGACGAGATCGGTCTCGGCTATCTCCGGCTCGGCCAACCGGCGACGACGCTGTCGGGCGGCGAGGCGCAGCGGATCAAGATCGCCGCGCACCTGTCGTCGCACAGCGGCGAGCGGCTGCTGTACATCCTCGACGAGCCGACCACCGGGCTGCACTTCGACGACATCGCGAAGCTGCTGACGGCATTCCGAAAGCTGCTCGAAGCGGGGCACACCCTGCTCGTCATCGAGCACAACCTGGATGTCATCAAGACCGCCGATTTCGTGGTGGACCTTGGACCGGAAGGCGGCGAGGACGGCGGCACCATCGTCGCGACTGGCACGCCGGAGCAGATCGCTCAGGTCGACGCGTCTCACACCGGCCGCTATCTGCGGCCCGTGCTCGCCGAGGGACGATCGCATGCGTACGCGGCGGGGCGGTAGGGGCTGGATGGGCAGGACGGGCGGGAAGGGCTCGATGGGCTGGACGGGCTGGATGGGCAGGATGGGCAGGATCGGAACGATGCTGCTCGTTGCGCTTGCGCTCGCCGCTCGTGTCAGCGCTGCTGATCCCGCCGATCCTGCCTATCCCGCCCCTCCTGCCTCTCCCGCCGATCCTGCCCATGCTGCCCCTCCTGCCCCGAGTTCTCCCCAGGTGTCCTTCGAAGCGGCGATCAACGACCTCGCCAGCCCGGATGCAGGCACCAGGCTGCGCGCCGCACAGCTGTTGAAGCAGGCGGCGTACCCTGAAGCTGCCGTTCCTCTGGCGGCCGTCGTAACGGACCCGCAGGACGACGTCCAACTCGCGGCCATCGGGGCTGAGCTGAACATTTTTCTCGCCGAGCCCGTCGTGCCGAAGAAGCGGGTCGCGCTCGTCGTGGAAGTTCGCAACCCGGTGCAGGCGGAGGCGGCGTTTTCCGCCGGCCCGAATGCGCTCGGCGCGAGGCCGGTCCCGGCCGAGGTGCTGACGGCGCTGCGCACCGCGGCACGCGACGAGAACCCTCGCGTCGCAATTGAAGCGCTCTATGCTTTTGCCGTCGTCGCGATCCAGCCGGGCGGTGTCGCGCGGCGCGACCTGCTGCGGGTCGCGGGCCCCGACATCGCGGCGTTCATCGGATCGTCGGACCCCGCCATGCGCTATGCGGCGGTCCGCGTCCTGGGGCGCGTGTTCGCCAGGCGCGCGAAGGACGAGGCGATCGAATCGACCGTCGGCGATGCGCTGATCACCGCGCTCAACGACAACGATCGCGCCGTCAAAGCCGAGGCGATGCGCGCGCTCGGCGCGATCCGCTACGACCGCGGGATCCAGGCGCTCACCGATCTGTTTACCTACTACGGCAAAGGCGCCCCGGCCGAAGCCGCCCTCGACGCCCTGGCGCGGATTGCGAACGCCGCCAGCGTGCCGCTGTTCACGGCGCAGCTCGCCAGCAAGGCGGCGCCGCTGCGCCGCAGCGCGATCGAAGGACTCGCGCGGGTGGGCGATCCGTCGCAGTTGACCGCGATTCAGGCGGTGATCGACAAGGAGCGCGAGGCGACCGTGAACTTGGCCGGCGCCTTTGCGTCAGTGATGCTCGGCAATGCCGCGACCGATCTGGTGTCGGACTCGCTGATTCGGCCCCGCGTTCGCGAGCAGGCAAAGCAGTATCTCGTCGAGATCGCGCCCGGGCGGACGACGACGTTCTCGCACCAGCTGCTCGATTCGGATCCGCAGATTCGGGTCGACGTGATCGATGCGCTCGGCCTCGCCGGCGATCCGGCGGCGATCGCCGTTATCGATCGGCTCTCGCAGGATCCCGATCCGCAGGTCGCGCTCGCGGCCGAGCGGGCGCTCGTGCGCTTGCGCGCACAGAGTCCACCAAGGTAACAAAGGCCACCGAGGGCAAGGGTCTGCGTCCTCTGTTTTCCTCGGTGTCCTTGGCACAAGCGTGAAGCTGCCCCGTCGCTTTTATGACCGCGCGACGCTTGAAGTCGCCCGCGATCTTCTCGGCAAGGTGCTCGTCCACAACCGCCGCGGCGTTCGGACCAGCGGCTTCATCGTCGAAGTCGAGGCCTATATCGGTGAGTCCGATCCGGCGTGCCACGCCGCGCCCGGGCCAACGGTCCGCAACGCTCCACTCTACGGTCAGCCCGGGCACGCCTACGTCTACCTGAACTACGGTATCCACTGCCTCGTGAACGTGGTGACCGAAGCGCACGGATCGCCGGCGGCGGTCCTGATCCGCGCGCTCGCGCCGCTCGACGGCATCGACGTGATGCGGCGCCGCCGCGCGCGCGCGATGAAAGGCCGGACGCACCGCCCGGCCTCGGCGATCGGCACGAGCGAGCTCTGTCGCGGCCCGGGAAACCTGACGATGGCGATGGGGATTACGCTCGGCGAGAACCGGCTCGATCTGCTGGG
>Ga0068871_100003028_pt1 | contig 11533 bp, 5 predicted proteins | sample KBSMisM72_FD_72750 | JGI IMG/M metagenome (GOLD analysis project Ga0068871, IMG submission 72750) | Miscanthus rhizosphere microbial communities from Kellogg Biological Station, Michigan, USA - KBS Miscanthus M7-2 | ecosystem: Host-associated > Plants > Roots > Rhizosphere > Soil ... | reverse complement strand
ACTCCGCCAGACGCGAAGTTGTGGTGGCAGGACAGGCACGCCAGGGGAGGTGCGCGCGTGAACGACGGCGAACCCAGGAAGGCCTGGTCGAGGATGTAGAAGACCACGCCCTGCCGCGGGTCCTGTGACGCGAGCTCGATGAACCCGCCGCGCACCCATCCGACCGCGACCGAGTCGTTGAAGAATAACGAGCGCGGATTGCCAGCCGAGATTCGTCCCGCTTGCACGCTGTCTTTCTCGAACACCATCATCTGTGTGTCGGTGGACACCTGTAGAGCGTCCAGCACAGCGCGCAAATAGCCGGCGGTTCCGTCGCGGCGCAATTCCAATTGGCCTGACTGAAGCTTTCGGTTGAGCTCCGCGACTGGATCCGTGACGGCGCCGGACTCATAGCGAATCGCCGGGTGACGCGTCCAATCCACGAACGTCTCGCTGAGCGGACGCGACTCACGATCGGTGGCCGCCACGAGCGCGGCCACCGCCGCGAGCACGCTCACGAGAGCTGTCAGGAATCCGAGGGCGACGTTCGGCTTGCCAAAGAACGTCATGGCTGCGATCCCTTTTTGTTTTGAAAACTTCGGTACCAGTAGCCGAAACGCGCGACCTCGAAGAATCCTCGTCGCGTGTAGAGTCGTTCGCCCTCGCTGGTGGCAATCAGTCCGATCGTGGTCGCGCCGGTTGTCCGCGCCTGCTGGCACATGTATTCCAAGACCGCAGCCCCGATCCCTTGACCGCGTCGCTCTTGAGGGACGAAGAGGCCGATGATTCCGGCACTCCTTTTCCCAACGAACAGTTCGCCGCTGCCAACGGGAATCCCGTCCAAGTAGGCGACAAGCGGCCGTATCTTCTCGGACGGATCCTTGGCGAGCGCGTTCAAACGCGCCATGGCGAGCCGGCGAAGTGGTGTTGTGAGCGCCCCAATGGACGGGTGTGGAATTGTCGCAAATGCCTCGACATCCTCCACACGTCGAATCGTCAGACCGGTGGGGGCAGTTGGCCTGGGCACTCGATCCGAAAGCACACGCACCATGGCGGCGTAGTACTTCTGGCAACGAAGCCGTCTTGCCCGCAGCACGGACGCCAGATCGTTCGGAGTCGCTGCTGGCGAAACCCAGAATCCCGCGCCACGACCGTGGAGCCGATAGCGCGCCAGCAGCGCATCCACACGGGACGCGGCTGAGGTGTCAGAGAATCGCAGCATGACGCCCGCGTTCCGCCAGTAGCTCCCGGGATGAACGATCCATGTCACGTCGCGATCCGCGTGGACTTCGACGCCGGGGACCGTCGTTTCCGCGAGAAACGATTCCGCCGTCATCCGCTCGACGAGCAGGGACAGTGCCGCGAGATTCTCATCCGACTGGACGTTCGCCACAAGGATAGAAGCATACCGGACCGCTCATCTCAACGCGGCGAATGCCGCCGGCGCAGAAGCTTGGAGAGCTCAATTGCCGTGACAGGAACGAGCGCGACGACGAATGCGAGCGCGAAGTCCGCCGTTGGCAGAGGGCCGATGCCGAACGCCCTCTGGGTGAAAGGCGCGTGTTGGATCGCGATCTGGAGGAGCGACGAGCCGGCGACGACGGCCACCAGCCGCAGGTTCGTGAATACCCCAACCTCCCAGAACGAGCGCAGGCGGCTGCGTGCCGCAAACGCTCGAAACAGCTCGCCGAAGACGAGCACGGAAAACGTCAGGTTGCGCGCGGCGACGACATCGCGCGACTTCATCGCCCACACGAAGACGCCGAGCGCCACTGTGGCGAGCAGCAATCCCGTGGCGACGATGAAGCGCCACTGCTCCCGGCCGAGCATCGGCTCGTCGGGATGGCGCGGCGGACGGCGCATGACGTCGTCTTCGACCGGATCGACGACGAGCGCGAGCGCGGGCAGGCCGTCCGTCACGACGTTGATCCAGAGCAGCTGCAGCGGCAGCAAGGGAAGCGGAAGTCCCGCGAGTGCGGCGACGAGCATCACGGCAAGTTCGCCCGCGTTGCCGGATAGTAGATAGACGAGCGTCTTCCGAATGTTGTCGAAGATGCCACGGCCTTCGCGAATCGCCGCGATGATGCTGGCGAAGTTGTCGTCGGCGAGAATCATGTCCGAGGCTTCGCGCGTGACCTCCGTGCCGGTGCGGCCCATCGCGATGCCGATGTGCGCCTCGCGGAGCGCCGGCGCGTCGTTGACACCGTCGCCGGTCATGGCGACCACGGCGCCTCGGGCTTTCCACGCGCGGACGACGCGAATCTTGTCCTCAGGCGTCGCGCGTGCGTGGACGTGTTCGATGCCGAGTTCCTTCGCGATCGCGCGGGCCGTCACTGGATGATCCCCGGTAATCATCACCGTCGTAATCCCGGCCGCGCGAGCAGCCGCGACGGCCTCGATCGCTTCGGTCCGCGGAGGATCGGCGATGCCGATCGCACCGAGGAGCGTCGCACCCGTCGTCCGATCGCGCGGCGCAGTCGCGACGGCCAGCACGCGCAGTCCGCGTTGGGCCATCTGCGCGTTCGCTGCAAGCGCGGCCGTGCCGTCTTCTGCGCCCAACGCCAGCACGGTTTCGATCGCGCCTTTGATGTACGTCACGCCGTCGCCGCGCGTGATCGACATCAGCTTTCGAACCGTGTCGAACGGCATCGTCTCCAGGCGCGGCGCGTCTCGCTCGATGGCGTCACGATCGATGCCGCGCTCGGCCGCTTCGATCAGAATCGCGAGCTCCGTCGGATCGCCCGTGCCGCTGAGCTTGTCAGCGGCGAGTTCCGCGTCGCAGCATGCGGCGGCGGCGAAGAGCAGCCGCGCGTGATCCGCGCCCCACAGCTCACGGACGCGCATGGCACCAGTCGTGAGCGTCCCGGTCTTGTCGGTGCAGACGACCGTCGCTGAGCCCAGGGTCTCGACGGATGGCAGACGGCGCACCAGCACGTGTCGAGCCGCCATGCGCTGGACGCCGACGGCGAGCGCGATCGTGACGATCGCCGGCAGTCCTTCCGGCACCGCGGCAATCGCGAGCGAGACCGACGAGAGAAACACCTGCGTCGCCGGCCAACCGCGCAGCCAGCCGGCAAGCGCGACGACGCCGACGATGCCGCCGCACGTGTAGAGCAGCGTTTGACTCACGCGTGCGAGACGTCGCTGAAGCGGCGTGACCGATTCTTCGACTGTCGCCAGCAAATGCGCGATCCGGCCCAGCTCGGTCCGCATCCCGGTCGCGACCACCTCGGCGGAGCCAGTGCCGGCCGCGACCGCCGTGCCCATGAAGACGAAATCGTGTCGCTCCGCGAGCGGAGTCGACGGCGGCGTGGCCTCGGCGTCCTTCTCGACCGGAAGGCTCTCGCCAGTCAGCGCCGCTTCGTTCGCCGTGAGCGCGTGCGTCTCGACGAGCCGCGCGTCGGCGGCGACGACGTCACCCGATTCGAGCACCAGGAGGTCGCCAGGGACGATCGTGTCTGCGGGAACGATGGCGACGCGACCGTCGCGCCGCACGCGTGCGCGGCGGGCCGTCATCGAGCGGAGCGCGACGACCGCCTGCTCGGCGCGATATTCCTGAAGGAAGCCGATGACGGCGTTGATGGCCAGAATGGCGCCGATCGCCGCGGCATCCAGCAGGTCGCCGAGCGCCAGGGACACAGCGCTCGCGGCGAGGAGCAGCCAGATCACGGGACTTGCGAACTGTCGCGCGAGCAGCAGGGGCCAGCGCGTCGACTGTTCGCGGGCAATGGCGTTCGGTCCGGTTTCGCGCAGTCGCCGGCTGGCCTCGATCGACGAAAGGCCGGCGGCGTCGGCGCTCATACGCCCATTCCGGATACGCGCAGCGTGCCCTTGCGAAGCGCACGCAGTTTCATGATGTAGAAAATCACCGGCGTGATCACCAGTACATGAATCGTCGACGTCACCATGCCGCCCACGATCGGCGCCGCAATCGGCTTCATGATGTCGGACCCCACGCCGGTACTCCACAGAATCGGCACAAGACCGGCCATCACGACGCTCACGGTCATCAGCTTTGGCCGCAGACGCAAAACCGATCCGTCGATCGTCGCCTGCCAGACGTCATCTTCGGTGATCGGACCGCCTGCGCGCAGCCGTTTGTCGAGCGCCTCATGGAGATACACGACCATGACGACGCCGGTCTGCACGGCGACGCCGTAGAGCGCGATGTAACCGACCCAGACGGCGACGGAGAAGTTGTAGCCGAGCCACCACTGCAGGATGACGCCGCCCGTCATTGCGTAGACGACTGACAGCATGACGATCGTCGCCTCGGACACCGAGCGGAACGTCAGGTAGAGCAGCACGAAGATGATGAAGAACACGACGGGGATCAGCACTTGGAATCGCTCTCGTGCGCGGACCTGGAATTCGTACTGACCGGTCCACAACAGCGTGTAGCCAGGCGGCAGCGTCACGCGCCGGGCGATCGTCTGCTTCGCCTGGTCGACGTACCCGCCGATATCCGACGTCGTCGTATCCACGTACACATAGCCCGCGAGCCGGCCATTCTCGTCGCGAATCATGGCTGGACCGGGAGCCAGCGTGATGGCGGCGAGCTGGCCGAGCGGGATCTGCGCACCTGAGGGTGCCTTGACCAGGACGCGCTGCAGATCTGAAAGTGAGTCGCGGAACCCTCGTTCATAGCGGACGTTCACGGGGTAGCGCTCGCGGCCTTCGATGGTTCGCGTGATGTTCTGGCCGCCGATGGCCGATTCGATGACGTCTTCGACGTCGCCGATCATCAGCCCGTGGCGCGCGATCGCATCGCGGTCGATGCTGATGTCGGTGAAGTAGCCTTGCGTCACGCGTTCGGCGTACACGCTGCGCGTTCCGGACACGGTCTGCAGCGCGCGTTCGATTTCACCGCCGATGCGCTGGATCTCGTTCAAATCGGACCCGAGAATCTTGATGCCGACCGGCGTCTTGATGCCGGTCAGCAGCATGTCGAGGCGATTGCGGATCGGCTGCGTCCAGACGTTGGGGAATCCGGGGAACTGAAGCTGCGCGTCCATGTCGGCCTGGAGCTTCTCGACTGTCATGCCGGGACGCCACTGGTCGCGCGGCTTCAACGTCACAGTCGTGTTGACCATGCCCATGGGCGTGTTGTCAGTTGCAGTGGTGCCGCGGCCGAGCGTGCCGAACACTGTTTCGACCTCGGGGAACGTGCGAAGCACCTTGTCCTGCACCTGGAGCAGCTTGGTGCCTTCGGTGATCGACATCCCGGGCGGCGATGTCGGCATGTAGAGCTGCGTGCCTTCGAACAGCGGCGGCATGAACTCGCTGCCGATGCCGATGAGCAGCGGGATGGTGAGCGGCACGACGGCGAAGTTGATCAGCAGCGCCGTCCACTTCCATCGCAGCGCCGCGCGGATGACGGGCTCATACAGCCAGGCGAAGAATCGCGAGATCGGATTCCGGGCCTCGGCCTTGAGCCGGCGTCCACGAATCAACGTCAGCATCAGCACGGGAACGAGCGTGATGGCCAGCACCGACGCCGCGACCATCGTGAACGTCTTCGTGAACGCGAGCGGCCGGAACATGCGGCCTTCCTGCGCTTCGAGGAGGAAAACGGGCACGAACGAGATCACGATGATGACGAGCGAGAAGAAGATCGCACGAGCGACCTGCTTGGCCGCGGCGATGATGACGCGCGGCTGCTCGCCGTACGGCAGATCGGCCGCGTCGGAGACGGATCGGTAGGCGTTCTCGACCATGACGATCGACGCGTCCACGAGCACGCCGATGGCGAGTGCCAGTCCGCCGAGCGACATGATGTTCGACGTGACGCCGAGGTAGTACATCGGGATGAACGACGCGACGACCGCCACCGGCAGCGCGAGGATCGGAATCAGCGCTGAACGGAAATGGAACAGGAACACGACGATCACGAGCGAGACGACAATCGCCTCCTCGATCAGCGTGCGCCGAAGCGTCGCGATCGACTCGCCGATCAGCGAGGAGCGATCGTAGGTCGGTACGATCTTCATGCCCGGCGGCATCGAGCTCTGCACGTCGCGGAGCTTCTCTTTGACGGCCTCGATCACGTTTAACGCGTTCTGCCCGAATCGCATCACGACGATGCCGCCGACCGCTTCACCTTTCCCGTCCAGTTCCGCAACGCCCCGGCGGAGATCCGGGCCAAGCCGCACGTGCGCGACGTCGCGAACGCGAACCGGCGTCCCGCGAGGATCCGCGCCGAGCGAGACGTCTTCGATATCCGCGATCGAGCGCAGGTAGCCGCGCCCGCGCACCATGTACTCGCGCCCGGAGAATTCGAGCAGCCGGCCCTCGACGTCGTTGTTGCTCTGCTTGATTGCGTTGATGACGTCCTTGACGCCGAGGTGGTAGGCCGCGAGCCGGTTCGGATCGAGATTCACCTGATACTGCTTCACGAACCCGCCGATGCTCGCGACTTCGGCCACTCCCGGCACCGATGCGAGCCAGTATCGAAGATGCCAGTCCTGAAAACTGCGGAGGTCTGCGAGTGTGTGCTGGCCCGTGTCGTCCACCAGCGCGTACTCGAACACCCAGCCGACACCGGTCGCGTCCGGACCGATGACAGGATTGGTGCCTTCCGGCAGTTGAGTGCGAATGCCTTGCAGGTACTCGACGACGCGGCTGCGCGCCCAGTACATGTCGGTGTTGTCGTCTAACACGACGTAGACGTACGAGATGCCGAAGTCCGTGAAGCCACGCACGGCCTTGACGCGCGGCGTCGAGAGGAGCGCCGAGACAATGGGATAGGTGATCTGATCCTCGATGAGATCCGGGCTGCGGCCCATCCACTCGGTCGAGACGATCACCTGCACGTCGGAGATGTCGGGCACCGCGTCGAGCGGCGTTTTCGTCATCGCCCAGACGCCCCACAGGGTGAGCGCGATCGTCGCGATGAAGACGAGGAACCGGTTCGCGGCGCACCAGTCGATGATTCGCGAGATCACTTCGCCACCACCGGCAGCTGTTTGGTCCCGAGGCGCTGGCCCCCTCGCGTAACGGTGACCGTCGCATCCCAACGGCCGGCCATCAGCAGTTGTCCGTTTCCTCGATAGACGCCGCCGCCCGCAGCCACCAACGTGATCACATTCCGCATCGCCGGCATGTTCATCGTCGGCATCGCGGGCATGAAGAACTGCAGCGCGACGTCGGCGCCGTCGACGGCCTTGCCGGTTGAGTCTCTGACGGTGACTTCGAATCGGTTCTCGCCGACGCTCGGCGGATCGGGCACGGTGCGGACGCCGATGTCGAGCTGAGAGGGTGTTGTTGGAGCGGCGGCGACGCCAGGAGACGTTTCGTAGGTCTGCAGCGACGGACGGAGCTGACTCTCGGAGTCGAGGAAGAACGCGGCGCCGGTCGCCACCTGTTCGCCGTCCTTCACGCCGTCGACGATTTCGAGGCGATCGCCAGAGCGCCGTCCGATCTTCACGGGCCGCGGCTCGAAGTGGCCGTCGCCTTTGGCGATGAACACGAGCTGCTCGGTCCCGGAGTCGAGCACGGCGTCGATCGGGACGGTGAGCGCCCGTGTCGACGGCACGGCGATCTCGACGTTCGCGAACATGCCGGGCTTCAGTCGTCCGTTGGGGTTGGCGAACTCGTACCGGACCGTGTTCGTTCGCGTCTTCTCGTCGACGTACGGGTATACGTAGACAACACGGCCGTCGAAATGCTCGCCTGGGTAGGCGTCGAGTGTCACCCGTGCACGTCCACCGATCCTGATGAGCGGCAGTTCGCGCTCGTACACGTCGGCTTCGATCCAGACGGCCGACAGGTCGGCGATCTTGTAGAGCGTTTGTCCGGCTGTCACATGCATCCCGCGGAGTGCGGTCTTCTCGAGGACGATGCCCGCGGCCGGCGAGTAGAAAGTCACGACGTCGCGCGCGTGACGGTCGTTCTCGAGCGCATGGAGTTCGCTTTCCGGCAAGTCCCACAGAGCGAGACGCTGTCGAGCCGACGCGACGAGCTGGTCCGCTCGCTCTCTGGCTTCAGGAATTTGCGAGTTCTGCAGTTGGTCGCGTGTCTTGAGCGCCAGGAGGTACTCATTTTCCGTCGCGAGCAGATCCGGGCTGTAGAGCGTGAAAAGCGGTTGGCCTTTCGCAATCGGTTGTCCCGTGTAGTCGACGAACAACTCGCGAATCCAGCCATCCAGCTTCAGGTTGATCTCGGACAGCCGCGTCTCGGCATAGTGCACGGTGCCGACGGCGCGAATCGACGACATCAGGGGCTCACGGCTCGCAGTCGCCGTTCGAATGCCGATCAGTTGCTGGCGGCGCGGATCGATGACCACTTCGCCGCGCGTGGCAACGGCGGCGGCGGTCGCGTGCTCGGCCGGCGCGATGGTTGGCGTCGACGTCGGCGGATGCCCGCTTCGCACGCGATAGATCGTTGCGCCGGCGGCGCCGACGGCAACCACGACGACGAGAGTGACAAACAGGCGCTTCATGTCAGTTGCCTCCTGTCTGCACCGCAGGCCGGCGCGCGTCCATCGGCAAGTCAGTGCCGATCGTCCGCTCGAGATCGGCGATTGCCTGTTCGAACTCACTCAACGCGCGGTAGTAGTCGAGTTGGGCGTCGAGCAGCGTGCGTTGGTTGTCGATGATGGTCTGAAAGTCCACGCGATCCGCCTGATATGCGACCCGCGAGACGTCGAGCGTCTGCTGCGACTGCGGCAGGATCGTCGTCCGAATCAGCGCAGCCCGTTCCTGCGCGAACATCGCGCGCACGTAGGCTTCGTGCACGCCCAGGCGGACAGCGTTTTCCAGTGCGCGCTCCCGCGACCTGGCCGCTTCGACGGCGGCGGACTGCTCGGCGACTCGCGCGTCGATCTTGCGGCGCGACCAGGGCGCTTTAGGCCACGTGACGCCGACCTGCGCCAGGAGCGCGTCGGTTTGATTGGGCATCACGAGGTATCCACCCTGCACGGTGAAATCGGGCTTGTACTCACGCCGGGCCGACGCGAGCTCTGCCTCCGCTCGCTCGACCTCGAGGCGCGCTTTCCGCAGCTGCGGTTGATGGTCGATCGCCAGTCGCTGGAGGTCGGCCGACGCCGTCACGAGCAGCTGTTCGTCCGGCGCCGCCAGCGGTCCGATGGGGCTCTCCATCGGGCGACTGCGCAGGATGTTCAGACGGGCGGTTGCCAGGTTCGCCTGCTCGTCGAACATCAAGATCTCGCTGTGATGCTTCGATAGCTCCAGAACGGGTTTGAGCACGTCCTGCTGCGAGATGCGTCCAGTCGTGTACTTTGCTTGCGCCGCGTCCGCCATCTGCCGCAGCAGGTCGATGCTTGCGAAATGGACGTCGATCGCTTTCCGCGCGATGAACAGCGTCGCGTACGCCTGCCTGACCTCATTCGCGATCTGTCGCTCGCGAATCGTCACATCGCTCTCGGCGAGGGCGATGTCCTTCTCGGCGACGGCGGCTCGCAGATCGCGCTTGCCGCGGCCGGGAATCTCCTGGCTCATCATCAACATGAACATGTTGGTGTTCCAGGGATTCACCGTGTTGATCGGCCACTGCCAGATCGCGCCCTCGAGCATCGGCGGCGCCAGCGCGCGCTCCTGGGCCGGCCGCGCGCGCATCACCGGAAGCTGCGCGCGAAGCGACGCGAGGTCCGGATGGCTCTCGATGGCTTCGGCAATGGCCTCCCCAACGGACAATGGCGGGCCTTCGTAACTCGGCGCGCGCTCCCGGTGTTGATGTACCAGATCTTGCGCGGCGACTGCCTGCACGCCTGCAGCCAGCGCTGTTGTTGCCAACACGAAAACGACAATCGATGGACGTGTCCTCATCTCGACCTGCTCTCAAAAGCCGCGTGACGCATCGGTCACGCGAGCGTTGAAATGCGCAGGCCGTTAGATGAGCAGAGCGGAGAAGGCGATGTAGGGTGGGGCTTGAACGCCGACCGCAGGCGGAGACGTATCGAACGGTCGTGGCGTCGTCGGCGCAGGCCTCGTCGCCGCCGACACGACGGCAAAGTGCAACAACCGAATGTCAGGTGCTGACAACGACGTTGTCTTTACTATCGTCGCTTGAGAAGTGGTCTGCGACACGGACGGCGCACAACAGGAAGCAGCGGCGTCGTGCATCGGGCACCGCTCGTGTCCCTGGCTGCAACACGCCATCTGCGGTCCGCGGGACCACTCGTCGCCGAAGCAGCTCGCCCATGCAGAACCGGACAAGCCGGCCAACAGGATGACGGCCAAGACGCCCCGGCGCCATGAGTGCATGTTGGCGATTGTCTGCTGGGGGCGAGTCACTGTCAAACCTCGGTGTTCCGACGCATGTCAGTGACAGGTCATTGACCCGCAAGTGACCGAGCCGTCTGTCACGCCAGCCCATCACGCTGTAAGCTTTGGCGCGCATGAAACGGACGCTCATCTTTATTCACCGCTGGCTGGGCGTTGTGCTCTGTCTATTCTTTCTCCTCTGGTTTCCGAGCGGGTTCGTGATGATGTACTGGGACTATCCCAGCGTCACACCCGCGGACCGTCTTGCGCATCTCGCGCCCATCGATCCGGCGTCAATCAGAGTCTCCATCGAGGACGCCGCGGCGAAAGCCGAAGTCGAGACGCCGGGTGCCCTCCGGCTGACGACGTTCGCCGGCCGGCCGATCTATCGATTCGGCGGCCGAGGCGACGTGGCGATCGTGTACGCCGACACGGGCGAAGAGCAGCTCGAGGTCACGCAGGACGACGTCGCGAAGATCGCGCAGATGTGGTCGGGCCAGAGCGTCAAAGCCGCGCGTGTCGAGGCGGTCGACCGGTCCGATCAGTGGACGCTCCAGAATCGCGTCGCCGATCTGCAGCCGCTGTGGAAGTTCTCGTGGCCCGACGGCCAGCAGCTCTACATCTCGCAGACCAACGGCGAGGTCATTCAGTACACGACCAGGGGCTCGCGCATTGGCGCGTACTTCGGTGCCATTCCGCACTGGCTCTATTTCACGCCGCTGCGGCGGAACGGTCCGATGTGGAGCAAGGTCGTCATCTGGTCGTCCGGCATCGCGACCATCGCGGCGCTCCTCGGACTGATTGTCGCCGTGTGGATGTTCTCGCCCTCGAAACGGTACCGCCGCGCCGGCGCGCCCTCGTTGTTTCCTTATCGCGGCTGGAAATACTGGCACGCGGTCATCGGCCTCGTCGGTGGTGTAGGGGCCGTGACGTGGGCGCTCAGCGGGATGCTGTCGATGGAGCCCTTCCCGCAGCGGGACGACAGCGGCGAGGTCGCGCGACAGACGCAGCGCGTATTGCAGCAGCTGCGCGGACGGCCGGCTCTCGAGAAGTTCGCCGCGAAAGATCCTCGAGCGGCGCTGGCGCAGCTGCGTGGACTCCGCGTCAAGGAAATCGAGTGGGTCTCGATTGCGGACGAGCCTGCCTATTTCGCGACGCTCGGTCCGGGCGACACGCGAATCGTCCCGGTTAACGGCGCGCCCGTCGCGTCGCTCGACACGAAAGCCCTGGTGGAGATTGTCGGCGACGCGCTGAAACCCATCGGGCCCGCGCGCGTCAGCGTCATGTCGCAGTACGATCGGTACTATCTCGACCGGCATCGCGTGGCGCCG
>Ga0068871_100003025_pt1 | contig 11537 bp, 26 predicted proteins | sample KBSMisM72_FD_72750 | JGI IMG/M metagenome (GOLD analysis project Ga0068871, IMG submission 72750) | Miscanthus rhizosphere microbial communities from Kellogg Biological Station, Michigan, USA - KBS Miscanthus M7-2 | ecosystem: Host-associated > Plants > Roots > Rhizosphere > Soil ... | reverse complement strand
CTTCTATCCCTCCGTCCGCAAGGCCGTCCGTGCCGCCGCCGAGTACCTGAACCACCCCGACAACCCGAAGCGCACCGGTGACCGTTCCACGCAGCGGCTCTGGATCATCCGCCACGACGAGCGCAAGGGGTGGCGGTTGGTGAATTGCGCCAACCGTGGCCCGGCGCCACACGAGTGGGGCCATTTCTACGGACCCATCACCCCGCACAACATCGCCACCTACGTCAAGACCCACAAGGCAGAGCCGCTGGACAACTGACCCTTTCCCGCCCAACCGAGCCGTCAGGAGGAGCGATGAACCAAACCGACCGTTGTATCGCCCACTGCGGGCACTGTCACCGACATGAGTTCATGTTCTCGGCCAGCCAGTTCTTCTGGCGCTGCGCCGAATGCTTTGGCCTAGTAGCGAAGCAGTAGCTAAGCACGCTGGTTTCCCGCCACACCTGAACCGAACCGAACGAGGAGTTGCGACATGAAGACGATCATCTTCACCTACAAGGCGCTGATGGCCGATGAGGACATCGAGCGTGAGCAGATCGAGGCCATGGACATGGCGGCCTTTGTCCAGATCGAGGAGCCGGAGCGCCAGCCCGTCCCGATCAGTGTCCGCTCCGAAGGCTGGCAGATCCTCGACGCCCCGACCGAGGACGCCGAGACCGAGGAGTTGAACGGCTTCTTCACCGAGATCGAGTTCGGGACGAAGGCCCTGCTGTTCGGCGCGATGGTTCGCCGGGCCCGCACCGTCACCGAGCGGTTCCACAGCGACCTCTACCACGACGCCATGTGGATCGAGCGCGAGGTCAAGGGCGAGACGGTCTTCTACTGGGCGCCGCGGGCCTTTGGGTCGAACATCGGCTACGACCCCAAGCTCGTCGGCTACGGCCACTCCGACCGGGACGGCGAGATGCACTTCTACCGGGTCGACGTCCACCAGAAGCGCCGCAACGGCGAGAAGAGTGGCTACTGGCTCGCCACTTTCACCCGCTGCAACCCCGCCGACTGCGAGGACCTGACGCCGGGGAAGGCCGAGTGAGCTGGACCATGGAGGAGGCCGTCGAGTTTCTGCTCGACACCGACGACAGCGACACGCCGGGATGCCTTTACGGCAGCAAGGCCAGCGACTGCGCCCCCGTGGCCTACGTCCTGGCGCTGGTGCTCGTTGAGCACGATCCCGAGGCGGTGATGGGCGAGGAGCTGCTCGACTACTGCATGGGTTTGGTCGTGAACAGCCACGGCGACGTCGCCGGGCTGCTTTCGGACTACGCCCGCACCGTCGGATGGAACTTCGACGCCGACAACTACGACATCCACCCGATCGAGGAGAACGATGACTGATCTCGCCGAGGTCGCCGAGAAGCTGGCGGCCAACCACTTCCCGTTCATGATGACCGGCACCAACGTGCCGGTCATCGTCATCCCCGTCCCTTTCCGGCCGGAGCGACTGAAGCGTGATCGCTGGTCGGGGCCCGAGAGCGGCAACCTGGTCATCGTCGACCACGACGGGCTGGAGATGCTGTTCTATCCGGGCACGACGTGGACGGACGGCGACTACGACGACGAGGCCAACGCCAGCTCGGCGAAGGTCGACGTGCGACAGATCGTCTCGGCGGTCTACGACTTCGGTCGTCCCCTGAACGCGATCATGGAGTTTGACCACGTGATCGAGGTCAAGGCGAACGGCATGATCGTCGACGTGGACGGGATCTACGGCCCGGACCTGCGCAACGGCGAACTCGAAACCAGCGCCACCGAGGCGGGCTGGAGCCTGATGGGCGGTTATACCGGCCAAGAAGGCGGCGGCAACATCATGCACAACTCCGAGTTCATCGGCGGACGCATGGAACAGGACATCCGCAACGAGCCCGGCATCTACGTCGCACTCGTTTGTGACTGGGATCCGGAGGAGGACGAGGAGTACGACGACAACGAGGACTACGCCGAGGGTTGGGCCGTCGCCAGGATGGAGGTTCCGGAATGAGTTGGCGCCAGATCTTTCCCGACTACGACGTCCCGCCCGAGATCGAGGGCGTCGAGGATCTCCACGACGTGTCCGATCATCGCCACGCCTGCCCGAGTTTCTCCGACAGCGACGAAACCGTGCAGCTCTGGGTCGAGCACCCGGACCCCGCCAAGCGCGAGGGAGAGGGACGGTTCGCCGTCACCTACTTCGCCGAGGCTGGCGAGGACGGCAACGAGTTCTCCGGCCACACCACCGCCTACGACGGCGATGACGCCCAGCAGGCTGTTCGGGCCTTCATGATCGCACTTCGGGATCGCAGACTGCGATCCTGACCACCGTCTAGCGTTTCCCGCCGCAGAGCATCCCGCACTCCCCCACTGAACCGTACGACACCCGAAGGAAGTCCCCATGCAGTCCCAGCAGCGCATCCAGCGCACCTACCGTGTTGCTCTCATCCCCTTCACCGAGACAGGCGAGCCGATCGCCGTCGAGGTGAACCTGTCCTACCCGCTCGACCAGGACCTCGCCGAACCCAACCACGAGGATCTGCAGGCCGAGGCGATCGACCGTTTGCGTCGACTCGCCCGCCAGGGTCGAGCCACCTCCATCGCCGGCGACCGAGTCACCCCCGAGGATGTCGCCACCTGCACGTGGGATGTCCACGCCGTCCGCCAGACCCTCGTGACCGTCGAACTCGACGAGAACGGCAAACCCGTTCGGAGGGCACGATGAAGACAGTCGCAGATCTCAAGCGCGCCATGAAGGTCGGCACCGTGGTTCATGTCGAGAACCACGCCTACCCGTCACTGACGGGGAACCGCACCGTGTTGGTCTCCCAGTCGAACCGGTGGTGCCTCTCGTTCCCCGAGGGACATCCGAAGGCCGCCGACGGTGAGGGCTCCTGGCTCGACATCCCGAAGGCGAAGACCTGCCAGTTCAACGGCAACCGCGTAACGATCGCCAGGGACGAGCGGTGGGGCGACGCCGGTCCTTTCTGCACGATCACGATCACCGACCAAACCGACTGAAGGAGCATACGGACATGAGCACCTTTGAGACCTGGGGCGTCACCTTGATGGTGGCCGACGAGTCGCCGTCAGCTCAGTGGGCCGCTGAGCAAACGCCGACCGAGACGAGCGGCGAGTGGCGGCTGATCGCCTTTACCGCCGAGCAGACCGGCGAGTGGGCCAAGCAGATGGGCGTGTTCCCCGACGAGGGTCCGTGCGGAGCGATCCTGCGGGAGACGCCGACGGCCGGTCTGATCGTCGCCTGGTTCCAGGTCGAGGCCGATCTGCTGGCCGCCGCCTGGGCCGAGGTCAAGGATCCCGGCACGGTCGATGGGGCCGCCGCCGTGTTCAACGCTTACCGCGAGCAGATGGGGTTCTCCTGATGCAGTTCACCGTCACGATCGAGTGCGACAACGACGCCTTCTCTGACGATCCCGCCGATGAGATCGTCCGGCTGCTCGGAGACATCGTCGAGTCCCTGCAGGCAGGCAAGACCGATGGCCGGTTGATCGACTACTACGGCAACACGGTCGGCAAGTTCGAGCTGAGCGGCGAGCCCGAAGCTGAGGCCGAGGACGAGTTCAACGAGGATCAGGACGAGGCCGAGAACATCGCCATGAACGTCGAGCCCCTCTACCTGCTCGGCCAGGAGGGTGACGAGATCGGGCTGGAGGCGGCTTTCCGTGAGCACATCGCGGGCGACCGGTTCTGCACGATCGACCCGGACAACGTCGACTACGGGGCGCTCGCCGCCTTTCTGCAGGAGTGACGACATGAAGAACCAGTTCGGTGACGACATCCGCCTTACCGATCCGCACCGCCACAAGTACAACTCGGCGATGGCCGAGTACCTCGACTCCGGCCTTGATGCCGACCAGTCGACGGGCGGGGTCGACTGGCACGGCCACGTCGGACTGTTCGGCAAGCGGCTCCTGCACACCGACGACCGCGGTTTCGTGTCCGTCGAGAAGTTCCCGACCAAGGCCGCCGCCGTCGAGCGGTTCGACGCCATTGACGCCGAGTACAGCGCCTGGGTCGACATCGAGAACGAGGAGATCCCCCATGCCCATCCGTGAAGAGTTGCTCGCCCGAGCCCGAGATTTCACCTACCGGATGCGCGTCAGCTTCGTCGACGCCAAGCCGCAGCACTTCGACTTCGGCGAAGGCCGGTTCGATGAGGACGGCGAGGTTCGCTGGTCGTCCATCGAGGCCGTCGAGTGCGACGACTGCGGCCAGTACATCGTCGAGGGCGACGACCACGCATTCATCGGCCCCGACGGTGAGCCGGTGCCCGGCGCCGCTTTGATAGGCGACGACGACATCCACGAGGACGAGCTCGTTGAGTGGGCCGAAGCCAACGGCTACTCGACCTGCCCCCGTCAGGGCGAGGGTTACACCGACTTCGATATCGCCGAGGGTCCGATGATGAACTACATCTACCCGATCGACGACGACGACTACAGCGTGGAGAACGCCCGCAAGCTCGCCGGCCTACCTTTGTGCCTGGTCCGCATGGAGGACGACGACAGCGCCTTCCTGGCGCTGACCGGTGGCGGCATGGATCTCTCATGGGAGATCTGCGAGGCGTACATCCGCCTCGGCTACTACCCGCCGTCGCACTTCGAGCTGCCCGAGATGGCCGGCAAGCAGCTCACCGAGCGCAACGCCCGGATCCTGATCGCGGTCACCCAGTCGAACATCATCCTCCACGATTGGGCGGAGCGGCGCCGGGAGCGCGCCGAGAAGCTCCTTTCCACTCTGCCCCTCCCGAACGAGGAGAACTGAACATGCCAGACGACGAGATGCCCACCTACAAGATCGTGCGCTTCTTCCAGGACGTCAACAAGGCGAGCGAGGTGATCGAGACCGGACTCACGCTGGAGGAGGCGCAAGGGCACTGCAACGACCCCGACACCAGCGGTGACGGCTGGTTCGACGGGTACCGGGAGGAGTCATGACACCACCTTCGCTCGAAGACACGATCAGCGAAGCCCGCACGGTTCTGACCGCCACCGCCGACAAGCTCCGGGATGCGCTCTCGGAACTCAACCAGTACGGCGAGCTTCTTGACGACATGAAGCTCTGCTACCAGCGTGACGGCTCCGCTTGGGGCGAGGTCCACGACGGACTGATGCTCCTTATGGAGGTCCTGTACGGCGAGAGCGCGGCGGAGATCGACGAGGAGATGTTCAACAGCGGCACCAGCCCATCCGAGGCCGCCGCTCACATCGCCGACAAGAACGCTCCTTTGTACGGCGTGCCCACCGACGAGGTGCGCGACGACCTGATCAAGTACCGGGCATGGAAGCGTTCGGTGGAGGACAGCATCCTGCCGCCCGAGCGGGTCATTGGTAACTACGAGAACCTCGAACCCCACGAGATCAAAGCCAAGGCGATCGCCTGGCTCGATGAGCAGATCGCCGACTGCCTGGCCGCTCTCGCCTACCGAAACGTACCGGAGGTGGCTCCGTGAGCCTCAACGACCTGTTTGGTTCCTACCCGGGCCGCCCCGACCATCCCGACTTCGCTCGTTTGTCGGAGATCATCCTCCAGGCCGACGGCCGCAGCTACGACGAGGACTTCGACTACGAGCCCTACATCGCTCAGTTCATCGACCCCGCCTCGCTGCGCCACATGGCCCGTGAGCGGAGCCGGCGCCTCGCCGCCAGCCTGCCGTCGAACCTGACGATGGACGCTTTGGTCACGGCGCTGAGCGCCGTGTACCTCGACGCCTTCGTGGCGGGCTACGCGTTCCACGAGCGCAAGGCCAACGACGCCCCTCTTCCTCCGAAGGACTGAACGTGAGCTGGACCACGAACTTCGTCATCACCACGCCGACCAACCCGGAGATGGTGTTTATCGCTGTCCGCCGGTTGGCTGGCATCCCTGGTGAGCAGCCGTTCACCGTTGAGGTGGACCACTGGGGCGACACCCGCATCGTCGGGGAGCCCGCCTACTTCGACGCCATGATCATTGTCACCCACCACGAGGGCCTGCCGATCTGCATGGAGGACGACGACCCCGTGTCCTTTGTGCGGGTCTCGTTCGACACCAGCTACGGCTACCAGGGTCCCGACGGCGAAGGTGCCCCGTCCCTGCACCGAGAGATCACCGCCCGCTTGGGCGAGTGGTGCGATGAGCAGGGTTTGCCGTGGGCCACCAGTGATGAGAGCGAGTGCGTCAACGGCGGCAATGCGAGCATCAGCCGTTACCGGGAACGCACCCCGGCCTTCTTCAAGGACTAACCCCTCTCCCCCACAACCGAACCGTACGACCGAGGGCGCCCGCAGGGGCGCCCTTCTTGCATTTCAGGATGTGTACGACATGGCAAGTGACCACTACGCACGCTGGATCGACGTGTGCCTCGGACGGACGAACAAGAACCTGTTCGCCCGGGGTCGCAGCAACGTGTACGCCGAAGGCGACAGGATCTACTCGTACGGCAGCCACTTCGAGATGGCCCGGCTGCTCCGCGACGGCAAGGGCAAGCCCCGGGCGTTTCTGCTCAACGGGGACCGCTACTCCCCCACCACCTCCGGCCACCAGAGCAACGTCCGGAGCGCCGTCGGCGGCTCGGGGCTGCCGTACGTCATCATCCCCTACTCGGCGATCGTGGCCGCGGGTGTCAACAAGGACACGGTCGAGCTGGTTCATGTCACCAAGGATCAGCACATCAAGACGGAGCACGTCACCTACGAGCAGCCCGAGGGCACCAAGTGGGTGGAGGTCAAGGACTGGGACAACGTCGACTTGACCGCCGAGGAGCTTGATGCCCTGGTCGCCAAGCGCAATGCCGACGAGACCGAGCGGTGCGCCAAGGCCCGCGAATGGGCCAAGATGGAGCCCACCAGCACCGTCTGGGCCCGGAGCGCAGAGGGTGGCCCCCGGCTCATCACCGTTGACGACCTTTCCGACTGGGATCGGCACGAGCGTCGCGTCGTCGGCACCCACATGGAACTCCAGTGGACCCGGCGGAGCTACGGCGGACCCAAGGTCGAGATCCTCGACGACGGACGCACGAAGTACTCGTGGACGACCTACCGCCACCTGCTCGGCGAGTCGTTGGTCCGGGCCCGCGTCGACGGCCCTCGCCGATGGGAACGGTGCTCGTGCGCCACGGGGATGGACGCCGACCTCTCGTGCGAGAAGTGCTACGGCAACGGCGGCCGCATGATCAAGGGCCGCAACCGGTGGACGTACTTCCTCTCGGGCTTCGACCACAACGAGGCTCGGGAGGTGTATTTCTTCTGCGAGCTGCCCAAGGGCGTTTCCCCCACGACGGTGGCCGAGGCGTACGAGGACCTGAAGCCCGACGCCGTGAAGATCGCCGAGCAGATGGGCCGCACCATCCACCGCCAGGGCGACATCTTCGCCATCGAGATGCGCCACCTCACCAAGCGGGAGCTCCGCACCCGGGGCGCCACCTTCGCCAAGCGCGGCAACTTGTTGCGCACCAACCACGAGGCCACCGAGGTCGCCTACCTGCCCGACGGTTCCACCCTGGTGCGGGGCACCCTCTGGCACAATCCTCGTGGCCGTGTGCCCGACCACCGCCGGGTCACCGTCGGCAAGTCATGGCACCTGGCCGTGAAGAACACGGTGCCCGTAGTCGCCTAGCCACCAGTTCCCCTCTATCCACCACCACCCAGAAGAAGGACACCCGTTGATCACCAACGCCACCACCCCCATCACCGACATGCCCGTCATCGACAGCCCGCTCGACCCCGAGGTCGCCGACGGCCTGGGCGACGACATGATCCTGTCGGCCGCCGCCGACACCAAGACCCAGCGGGTCACCGGCGCCAGCCGCTCGTCGCTGGCCAACCAGAGCGGCGAGTCCCGGGCCTGGACGCGGTCCGGCTACGTCGACTGAGCGTTTCCTGGGGGCGGCGAGCATGATGCTCGCCGCCCCCGCCATACCGAACTGTACGCAAGCGCAAGGAGGCCCCGTGCCTGAGACCTTCACCCCCTACCGTGACCGCCCCGCGCTCGACAAGGGTCCCCGGATCTCCTGGGTCGATCTGGAGTCGGGCATGTTGTTCCGACCCGGTGCCGGTGAGCCGAGCCTGCGTCGGGTGCGTGGCATCCCCCAGTTCATCTGGTACGGCGCCACCAAGACGCCGTCTTTCATGATCGGCTCCGAGGACGAGGTCGACGGCCGGCCGTGTGGCGGCGTTATCGGCGACGGCGGGGAGTTCTACACGCGGTCCTACCTCGATGACGGCCGCGCCGTCTACACAAGCAACATCGAACTCGGTGAGTCCAACGAGGAGATCATCGAGCGTTTGCGCACCGAGCTCACCCGGCACTTCGACATACTGCGCGCCAACCCCGACGCCGACGCCCGCCGACTGCGGATCGCCGAGGAGAACCTCGTCAAGCTCAAGGAGAGGCGAAACACCCATGCCTGACCCGACCTTCTTCCTTACCGACTCGGCCGACGCCCCTCTCGTCATGGGTGCCACGTACGAGGTGGTCCAGCGTCGCACCCATCTCGGCTTTCAGGGCAAGCTCTGCTGGACGTCCCCGAGCGAGGTAGGCGGCGACGTCCTCGTTGATCTGACCAACGGCAGCGAGACCGTGCGGGTTTACGCCCGCCAAGTCCTGCGCATCCCCGACGCCGAGAAGGCGACCACTGAGGTTTACGTCGTGCTCTCGTTCACGCCGGACGGTCGCATCGACCTTGAGGTGCTGGATGCGCCACCGCAGTGGGACACCGAGAGCCAAGGCCAGTCGGTGCTCGTGGCCAACATCAACGGCGGCGACAGCGCCCCATACAAGAAGCGTCCCGCCGAGCCGCTGACGTCTGACCTCACTGCCGAGAACGGCAAATGGCTGACGGCAAGCGAGCTGCGTGCCCACCTCGCGCAGTTTCCCGACGACACGCCGGTCACCGCCACAGACAACAGCGCCGGGTGGATGAACCTCATCGGCGCCACCGACCCCAACGAGACCGACGAGCCTTCGATCGTGCTCATCACCCGCGACGATTTCGATACGAGGCAGTGGTAATGCCCAAGCAGGTTTGGCCGCTCGACGTGTGCAAGGAGGCCGTGGCCCGCAGATGGGGCAAGGAGGCCCGCTACCTGTTCGGCGAGGTGCTTTACGAAGCACTGCTGAACGAAGCCCTGCTCCTGCACCTGAACGCCCAAGACGAGTCGATCGACCCCGCGACGATCGTCCGCGTCCTGACCGACGGACGCAGCCAGATCATCGACGAGATCAACAAGGAGGCCTGATGCCCAAGTTCATGAACGAGTACGAGATCGAGGAGCTCACCGGCCGGTTCGGTCAAGGCGAGACGCCGAACCTGCTGACCGGAGCGAACGTGCTCCGGCGCCTTTGCCGGTGGACGAACTCCAACAGCGACGGCTGGGCCTACTGGCCGAAACCGACCAGGGCAGCAGCGAAGCTCATGGAGTTGCTCGACTCGGTCGATCGCTTCGACCCGCAGGACTGCACGGACGGGCAACTGCGCTCCGCCCTCACGCCGATCAAGGCGTTTCTCACGAAGCAGGGCGTCGACCACGAGGTGGTGTTCCCCACCGGTGCCGTCCAGACGTACCGCGTCGAGATCCGTTTCGACGTGACCGGCACCGAGAGCGAGGCACGAGCCGCCGCCGACAAGGTGGCAGGCGTTGTTGGTGGCGAGGTCACCGCCATCTTCGACGAACAGTTTGAGGAGGTTTGATGCCCACGAGCAACGAACAGATCAACTTGGCCATGTGCGGCCCGGCCGGCGAGCACGAGCACGTCTACGAACCGACGTTTCGCCTCTCCCGCCTCGCCGGCACCCCTCACCGCCGATGCACGATCGAGGGCTGCAGGTTCATCACTCTCGACTCCGACGAGTGCGACTGCGGTGACTTCGGGGGCTGCTCTGACTGTCACGCCTGGGCAGAAGAGCAGCTCGCTGCCGGCTTCAGCCCGTGGAGCCTCAAGTTCATCGAGCCAGGCGACGTCGTCGATCCCCTTCCCCCGAAGTGGTACTGAACGCCAAGGAGACCCCCGTGGCCGACTCCGAGATCAACATTCAACTCGACACCGACACCGACACCCTCGAAGTCTGGGGGCCGCCCGACGAGAAGGGTTTCTGCGAGTACATCGGCCGCCTCGTTGAGAGCCCGTGGCTGGGTGGGGACAGCGACGGTTGGACGCTGTTCCGCGAACATGGTGAACCCGTCGACGTGCCTGCCGACATTGTCGCCACTCACGACCTCACTGCCGTTGCCGCTTGGGTCGCCACATTGACATCGAAGGAGAGCTAATGCCCGACTATCTCGTCACCTGGACCATCGAGGTCGAGGCCGACACGCCCGAGGCCGCAGCCCACCTCTGCCGGGAGATGTTGCTCGACCCGACCAACACTTCGACCTTCTTCAACGTGAAGGACGAGAGCGGCACCACGGTCATGATCGACACGCTGACCGGCGACCCCAACGCGATCGCCTGAGGAGAACAAACATGCCCGACGTCAACGGACTCAGCCTTTCCGAACTCCAAGAGCAGGCCCGCTACTACGTCAGAGCGGTTCGCACCGACGCTCCCGAGAACCTCACCCACAACTCGCAGATGCTCGCCAACCTGGTCGAGCGTCTGCTCGACAGCGAGCCGCGTGACGTGTGGGTTCTGGTCATCGACCACAAGCACGGCAGCGACGGTGGCGTTCATGTCACCGAGGCCAGTGCCCGACGTGCCCTGTTCACGTTCGTCTCCGACTGGTGGGAGACGGAGATCCACGACGCCCCGATGCCCGACGACCCTGAGGACGCCATCGCCGAGTACTTCGACCGAGTCGAGACCGAGTCCTTCACGATCACCCCCGCCACGGTCGAGCACGAAGAGAACGCCCATGCCTGACAAGGCCATCGTTCGCCTCAAGTCCGTAGCGTCCAAGCTGGAGGATCTGGCGAGGTCGTTGGAGGGCATCGAGGACCACGTCTCCGCTCCCGACTTTCCGCCCAGCGAGCGTCCCGACGTGGGGCTCATCAACTTTCGAGAGAGCATCCTCGCTCTGGCGGCCGAGGCCGAGCAATTCGCCGAGGACTACGTGTTCGGCGACGATCCGGAGCATCGCCTTATCACAGTAGCGAGCAGCAGGACGCCGAGCGCATCGTCAACGACGCCGAGCACCTTTACGACATTGCCACCACGGGCGACGCCGAGGGACTAGAGGAAGCGTTTCGCTCCTACGTCGACGGCGTCAGGCCATGGCCGGGCATCACGCTCGACCCCGATCACATCGACTACGCGGCGCTCACCGAACACTTCCGGATCAAGGACTGAAAGGGGCGCACATGCCCGACTACGACATCATCGTGAGCAAGCGGATCGACGACCCGGGCTATCGGTGGCGACTGCGAGACGGCCGCACCGGAGTGATCGACTACGACAAGGTCCAGACCCTGATCGACGCGCTGACCGCCGATAACCCCGATTCCGTCAAGCTGCCCGCCGACGTGGTCAAGCGGCTCGACCGGTTCAAGCAAGAACACCCTGACCTGGTGCTCGACCCCACCAAAGAGGATGGCACGACCGCCGATTCCGTCAAGCGGGAGGAACTCGCCGCA
>Ga0068871_100003023_pt1 | contig 11538 bp, 9 predicted proteins | sample KBSMisM72_FD_72750 | JGI IMG/M metagenome (GOLD analysis project Ga0068871, IMG submission 72750) | Miscanthus rhizosphere microbial communities from Kellogg Biological Station, Michigan, USA - KBS Miscanthus M7-2 | ecosystem: Host-associated > Plants > Roots > Rhizosphere > Soil ... | reverse complement strand
CGTTATTTTCGTCCCATCGATATCAAAAACCTCCACCTTATTTATCACCTGTTACGCCAGCGGAAATATACCATCGAAGGCGCCAAGGATTTTCTGAAAAAAAATTCAAAAGCGGAAGAAAAATTTGAGACTATTAAAAAGTTGGAAGAAGTGAAACGATTCCTGTTGGAAATGAAGGCCAGCCTGGGTTAATGTTGAAATGTTCAATCTGCGGTAATCTTACACTTTCACATCCTTCTATGGTTTTACCATCACTTCGGTTCCGAAAATGCAATCTTTCGGTTCTCGATCAGATTTAAAATTTCCAGATTCAGTTTCTGTTTTATCTCATTAAATTCTGCGAGAGGAATGGGTGTGGTTAAATAATCGATATTGACCTGGAAATAAGTGCCGGAAATATCCATAAGATATACGGTTGCATCACTGATGAATGATTTATCGCTCAGCATTTTTCTGCTTTCCTCAATAAAAGATTGAATGGTCGCTGCCGGCGTGGTTGATTTCAACTGCAACCTGATCTCGGCTTTCCTATATGTGCGCAGGGTCAGGTTATCGACAATACTATCTACCATTTGCTTATTGGGAACAGTCACATAAGTTTTCAGATCTGTCCGGATACGCGTGCTACGCAGTCCGATCTTTTCCACCGCCCCTGATATATTGCTCACTTTAACCGAATCGCCTACCATAAACGGCTTGTCAAAAAATATAATAAAGGATGCAATAAGATTTTCGATGCTTTCCCGGAGGGATAATGCCAACGCCGCACCGGCGAGCCCAAGACCGGTCCATACCTTACTCACTTCAAAGCCAAAGCCCATTCCCAAAACCATTAAAAAACCGATGATTCCTATGATTACTTTCAGGAAATCCCGGAAAAAAACTATGAGCTGATGATCTTTGATTCCACCCGTCAGCCTGGCTTTTTCTTTCACTACGATGCTGACGAAATCGATGATCCGCAGCAGGAGCCAGATAAAGACTACGATCAGAATGGTCTTTGCAATCCCGTGAACGACTGTTTTAGAGGAGACCTCAAAGATTTCAAATTCAAAAACGGTTGGAAAACGCAGTTTATCTATTCCGACGATCGAAATAAAAGCGATCAGGAATATTTCCAACGGATCCAGCAGGAGTTTGACGAATGCATTTTTATCAATCCCCTTTCCCAGCGTCGTCGCTGCCCTGAACAACTGCCCGGCGACAAACCTTGAAAAAATTCGCTTGAAAATCAAGCCGACGAGCAAGGCAATAAATACGAAAAAGTATTTTTTTACTGGGTTGTCAAATACAAGTTGGTTCCAGAATCCATCCATAATAAATCAATTCTTATATACATGAATGCCATCTGCCTTTAATACATAGAGAAAATCAGGCATAATCAGGATTTTATTCGCGGGCAGATAGTAAGACGGAATTTGCTTTTTCTCTTCCGTGTACATTTTATCCCCGAATTTCAGAAATTCCTGCCCGTTCCATCCGAGCATTGTTTGATTGATCACGGAGAAATGTCGCCAGTTTTTCAGCGGAATGAATTTCGAATATCCCCCGTAATGATCGAAAATAAAAGCTCCTTTTTGCGGATCGAACAGATATACCAGTCCACCCTGATCTGTAAGTAAAATGGGATTGGGTACGGAATCCATATACTGTCGGATATCGTTTGTCTGGTTGATCAGTGTACCGTCGCTGGAAATTTTATTCAGCTTACCTGCAAGCGCATCGTATACCCAAATATTATTGTCGTAGGCAAGCCCGATACAGGTAACCTGGTAAAATCCCAGCTGGCGCAAGTCGAGGCTGTTGACATTGTTCAGGAACCTGTCCAACATAACTATAGTGCCGAATTCCTGGTAAAAAAGCAGGAGCTTAAGCGGGTTAGTTACATCTATATAAGCAATTTTTCCATACCGTCTTACATCATTGAAAACTCCCAGAGAATCCCCGGAGGCGCTGTATTTTTTCAGCTGATTATCGGGAGTCAGAACAAATATATTTCCCAGGTTGTCAACCTGAAAGTCTACATAGGTCCCCGCAATGAAACGGGACATCTGTGGCAGGCTGTCGACTTCCTGCGCGGAAATTGTTCCAAGCAAAAAACAGCTTATTATATGAAGGATTATTTTCTTCACTTTCTGATAATCTTATAATCCAGAGCGTCATCATAACTCTTCAGGATAAGTTGTTCTCCATCGAAGCTGGCATAACTGAAATAATTGATCCAGTCTCCCAAATTAATATACCGGCTGCCATTTGGAAATCTAAAATCGATGGGCAGGTGCCGGTGGCCAAATATCAGATAATCGTAGTTATCCTCAGTAAGTTTTCTTTTGCTGTACTGGATCAGCCACTCTCCTTCTTCTCCCAGGAATTTTTCATCCGTTTGCTGGGTTGCTACCCGGCTTTTCCGGCTGAAATAATTTGCAATACCCACCCCTACCGCAGGTGGAAGTATGCCAAACAATCCCTGACTGAATTTATTTCTGAATATCTTTTTTAGAAATTTATACCCACCGTCTCCGGGGCCCAACCCGTCTCCATGCCCGATGAGAAATTTCTTGCCGTTCCGGATAAATATTTTTGGTTCATAGTAAACCGGGATAGACAATTCTTTTTCAAAATAGTTTTTCATCCACATATCGTGGTTACCGACGAAAAACTGGATCGGTATACCTGAGTCGGTCATACTAGCCAGTTTTCCGAGTATGCGCACGTAACCCTTTGGGACGACGGTCTTATATTCAAACCAGAAATCAAACAGGTCACCGACAATAAATATTTCAGCCGCTTCCTGCTGGATGGAATCGAGAAATTTGATGATATACTTTTCCCTTTGCAGGCTGGTGTGGCGATCGGGGGAACCGAGATGGAAGTCTGAAATGAAGAAAATCTTTTTGCCCTCAGCGATTTGCATGGGCAAATATAATTCACTCGGCATCTATCAGGAAAACATATACGTCTTTTGGCCCATGAACACCTACAACCAGGGTTTTTTCAATATCCGCCGTACGGCTGGGGCCGGTAGCGAGCGTAATAAAAGATGGTATTTTGTTTTTGTATTTTTCATTCATCATTTCCAGCCCGTCACGGATATCATATACCAACTGATCTGAATAAGCAATACAGATATGGACCGGCGCATACACACTCACGGTCCTGCCGCTTTCCTGCGCAGAACTCATCAGAATACTTCCAGTTCGGGCTATCAGGGCTTCACAACAGGTAATCGACACATCGGCCTCTTGAAGACCCTCCGAAATCAACAGGCCTTTTAATGGTTCCCTGAGCATGGGAAGCAGCGTTGATTCCCGGCAAAATACTTGCGTCCATCCCATTTGGGAGACAAGTTGGGTTAGCTGTGCAATCATTTCCGTCTGATTGCTGCAATAGAGAAACCTGCCCTGTATCCGTCCGAAATTTTCGGCAAATTCTATTTCATTTTCCTGTCCGGGTTCAGTATATACGTTTGAGTTCCCTTCACTCTGTGGAAACGGAACAGGCGTTGGATTGACCAACGCCTGCCGGATTCTTTTGAGAATATTTTCTTTTGCGGGAGAGATCTGCATATCCTTGAACTAAAGGTCTCCTATTGGCGGAACGGGCACCGGGGGTGCGGGTATTCCGTTGTCTGCAATCTTGATTTCAGGAACATCATTCATATCATGATCGGAAACATCGAGGGCTCTTTTTTCCTCATAAGGTCTTTTGCCGATCAGGGTTTCCACATCACTCTGGAAAAGTACTTCTTTTTCCAGCAACGCCTCTGCGAGCAGATGCAGCTGATGAGACTTTTCTGTAAGAAGTCCCTTGGTGAATGTGTATGCTTTGTCTATCAATAATCGAACTTCTTCATCAATCAGCTTGGAGGTCTCTTCGGAATACGGTTTGGTAAATTGATTTTCCTGTGCCGGATCATAGAAACTAACATTCCCGATCTTTTCATTCATCCCGTACACGGTAACCATCGAGTAAGCAATACGGGTTACCTGCTGCAGGTCATTCTGCGCACCAGTGGAAATTTTGCTGAAATTGAGCATTTCACTTGCACGGCCGCCCAGTGTCATACAAATCTGGTCGAAAAGCTGATCGGTGTTATAGAGGTATTGTTCTTTGGGAGTGTACTGCGCATAACCCAGTGCAGCCACGCCGCGCGGAACGATAGTTACTTTCAACAAAGGATATGCGTGTTCCAGATACCAGCCGCAAATGGCATGCCCTGCTTCGTGATATGCGATTATGCGCTTTTCCTCCGGAGAAATGATCTTGTTCTTTTTTTCCAATCCTCCGATTACCCGGTCAACGGCATCCTGGAAATCTTCCATTTCCACGCTGTCTTTTCCCTTACGTGCTGCAATCAGGGCAGCTTCATTACAAACATTGGCGATATCTGCACCGGCAAATCCGGGTGTTTGTTCAGCCAGTTTGTAAATATCCAGTTTGGAAGATATTTTGATAGGCTTTAGATGCACTTTGAAAATGGCTTCTCTTCCTTTCAGATCCGGTTTGTCGATCGAGATCTGACGGTCAAATCTTCCGGGGCGAAGCAATGCAGTATCCAGAACATCCGGACGGTTTGTTGCGGCCAGGATGATGATTCCGCTATCGCCACCAAACCCGTCCATTTCTACCAGCAACTGATTCAATGTGCTTTCGCGTTCATCATTACTCATGATGGCATTCTTACCTCTTGCGCGACCAATGGCATCTATTTCGTCGATGAATATGATACAGGGAGCTTTTTCTCTGGCCTGCTTAAAGAGATCTCGTACGCGGCTCGCACCAACACCCACAAAAAGTTCAACAAAATCAGATCCGCTCATAGAGAAGAAAGGTACCTGCGCTTCTCCTGCCATCGCCTTTGCCAAAAGGGTTTTACCGGTTCCCGGAGGGCCAACTAATAAAGCGCCCTTAGGAATCTTTCCGCCAAGGGCTGTATATTTTTTCGGATTTTTAAGAAAATCGACGATTTCCATGACTTCCACCTTGGCTTCATCCAGACCAGCTACATCATTGAAAGTAATATTTACGCGGGTGCCCTTATCAAACAGGGTAGCTTTGGATTTTCCGATATTGAAAATACCACCAGGTCCGCCACTGCCTCCCTGGCCACCCATTTTGCGCATAAGCATCACCCATATCAGCAGTATTATCAGTATTGGAAGTGCAATCTGCAGTAATCCGGGTATCCAGTCTCCCTCCTGAACAGAGGATGTAGGAACTTCCAGACCGGGGTTTTTCGCGAAGAAATCATAAAGTCTTTTTTCGAATTCATCGATCTTGGTGACCTGGAATTCGAACTGCGGTCCTTCTGTTTTTACGACCTGGAAATTCTTCCCCAGGAGGTCTTTATAAAAAGGTTTTTCAAGGCTGTCTTTCTTGATATAAACTCTTACAAGGTTTTTGTTGGTCACGAGTACGAGCCTGGCTACATCGCCCTTTTCGAGCATATTGTTCCTGAATTCCATTTCAGATTCCAGGTGACGTGCATCGGGTGTAAAACCGGTACCAAGGAAATTATATCCCAGCAATATGATTGCGATGACCGCCCAAACCCAATATATATTGAATCTCGGGCCTTTTTTGGGTGTGTTGTCTTCTCCTCCGGGGCGGGGTCTGAATCGTGAAAATCCTGGCCTGTCGTTCGGTTTTATATTATTCTGTGGCATTTGATGGTCTTCCTTCTAGTAATTAATGGTTGGGAAATAAAAAAGTTCAGAAAAATGGTTTAAACATTAATGGTGATCAGCCTTCATGTTCCTCCATAACGGCATCACTCCACATTTCTTCTAATTTATAGAAACGCCGGGAATCCGGAAGCATTATATGAACAACCACATTTATATAATCAATAATCACCCATTGCAGTACCTGCCTGCCTTCGTGCATATAGGGTAGTTCGGTGCATTTTTCCTTCACTTCTGTTTCAATGTAATCCGCTATAGCCCTGACTTGAGTAGTGCTTCCCGCTTCACAAACAATAAAAAAATCCGCTACTGCTTCCTGTATTTTCCGGAGATCAAGAGATATGATTTTTTCGCCTTTTTTTTCCTGAATTGCCTGGATAATGACTTTTATGATTTTTGAGTTCTTCGCTAACCGGGCAGATTTATTAGGTTTCCGGTTAACCAGCATTGACAATTGTTCCAATAATCAGATTATTTTAAATGATAAATACGACAGGCGATGATTCCAGATATCCTAGTAATCCTAAATTCGCACAGCTCAAAAATACTAATCTTTTGCCACATCCCCGTCAGCAGAACTCTTCGGATACAACATTTGACAATCAGTTGATTGAGCTGGAATCTGTGGATAGCACCAACAACTATGCCATGGGCCGGATTCATGCAGGATTGGCTTCCGATGGTCTTGTTTGCCTTGCCCGTTATCAATCAGCCGGTAAAGGCCAGCGGGGCAAATCATGGTTAAGTGAACCCGGTCAAAGTCTGATCATGAGCCTTGTCATCCAGCCGGCCCAGCTTCTGATAACACAGCAATTCCTGTTTTCTGCTGCCGTTGCACTAGGAATTCTGGATCTGTTTCAGCTTTTTCAGGAGAAAAAATGGACCATAAAATGGCCAAATGATATTTATTGGGGTGACAGAAAGGCAGGGGGCATTTTGATAGAAAGTATTATCCGGGGGGAGAACTGGCCCTGGGCTGTCGTAGGAATCGGAATAAATCTGAATCAGGAGACTTTCCCGGAAGAAATTCCAAATGCCATTTCATTAAAACAAATTACCGGTATCCACTATAATCCTGTTGAATTGGCCAGGCAACTGGTTCCCACCATCCGGGACAGGATCGGGATACTCAGAGAAGATCCGGATAGGATCCTGCACGAACTAAACCAGTTTCTTTACAAAAGAAATCAATCCGTGGCGCTGCAGAAAGGCAATGAAATGATCATTGCTACGATTTTAAATATCAATTCTGGGGGAATTCTTCAAACTGACAATGGATTATTTGCCGCGGGCGACGTACAGTTTGTTACAGGTCATTGATCTCCACAATACAGGCTCTATTGACTATCTGGTAAAATGTAACAGTACACCCGAGGCATTCCCCGCCTCATCTTCTGCATAAATTTTCAGTTCATGCCTGCCCGGTTTGCAATGTTCGTCGAAATGATAGATAAACGCTCTTGCCTTGTCATTGGTAAACATCAGCCAATTCCCGTCAAGTGTGGCGCGGAAGTTTTTTATTTTTCTATAATTGTCCTCTACAAGAACTGCTATCCTGCTGCTTCGGGAAAGGTTGGCATTTTCAACTATCCCTGGTAATCGGATTACAGGTGGCAGGGTATCCAGCACCAAACCAAAATTGCCAAAACTCCGAAAGCTGGCAGTAGCCCAGTCTCCGAGCCATTCCGGTCTCCGGACTTCAAAATTCTCCCCATCAAGCCATTCCATAATAACCCGTTGCTTTTGATTCACATTTTTGGAAAGTTTAATTCTCACTGTCATCGTATCTGCCAATGGAACGCCAGTGTTTCCAAAATGATGAATGGCGGAAACTGCATCTTTTACTTCGATAGCGGTTTGCTGGTAATCAAGATGGAGGGAATCATACAAACAGGCTGATCCCAGGTAGAAAGCGGCATCCGCAGATTCAAATCCATCTACATTTCCGGGATAAAACATCTTCCCTGCATAGGTTGCATTTGAGTTATCGCCGGACTGGTACCTTGTCCTAAAAGACAAATTTGAAGTATTTCCGTCGGCATCCCTGAGTTCGATCCGGATTTCGTGAACCTTGCCGTCTTCCAGATTGACGCGTCCGCCCGGATTGTTTACCTGATAAATCGAATGAATATAGCCTGGCATCTTAAAAAGCAGCTGATAATATACTCCACTCTTTTCATGAGTCGGATAATCAATATGCGCGTTGATACCCCTTGTGTCGTTATAACTGATCTGGTCCATACGGAAACCCGACACTGCTTCACCGTTATCATAAATGATCCCCTGGTAAATACCGTTCGGATTTTTCGAACCCGTTTGTGTATCAAACCCTGATATACCAAAACCTGGATTGGGTGTTTTGACAACCAACATCGGAAGCCCGATCATATATTTTCCGCCATTCCCTTTCACAGGAAGAAAAGAGGGTATCTGTTCATAAAAACTTTTATCCCTGTCATAAACCGAAAGGCTTCTGAACACCGGCGGGGTGTTATCTGAAATTGGCAATCCAAAAAGCATGGGATTCAGATTACGGTCCTCGGGATAAGTGCGGATTTCAAAATGCAGATGCGGTCCCTGCGACCCGCCCGTGTTTCCACTATATGCGATGAGGTCACCTTTATGTACGGAAAGCAGTCCAGGAGGAATATCCAGGGAAACATCCCAACGCTGCAATTCATATTGTTTTTGTTTTATATAAGCAGCCAGCGGAGGATAGAATGCATTCAGGTGCGCATACAAACTCACAAACCCGCCATGATGCCGGATATAAACTGCCTGACCAAACCCAAACGGTTCTATCTTAATCCTGTATATATCACCGTCCGCCACAGCAAATACCGGCAGGTTTTCCCTGTGAGCAGTGCGGATATCAAGGCCCATATGATAATGATTCAACCTCAGCTCGCCGAAATTAGCTGCGAGGCTGATGGGAATATTCAAGGGGTTTCTGAATTCATTTTTGGGATAGATAATAGGTTGGAAAAGCTGGCCGGAGACAATTCCACTATACAAAAACAGGCATATTAAAACGAAGGGGCGGTTCATGTAATCCCAAATTTAGAATTACAAAGGTGTATAGTCCCAAACAAGGATTCAAAACAAGATTCACCCAACCTTAATTAAATGTTAGCAAATGATAATGAGGGATTTCAAAAAAAATTAAAATTTGGTACAGCTTTTGGCATGTATAAAATGTCTTTATATTAAGACCTTCCTTGAAAAAGTGTTAAGATGTTATTTAAGAATAAATTTTTACTGTTTTTCGTCATCAGCATCGGTTCCGTTATCGGAATGGTGAAAGGTGAAGAAGCAAAACAGAAATGGGTCTTCAAAATCAAATCGAAAGTTGATACCAAGAAGCTAACCGCCGAAAAACGTCTGCAGGCAAAAAAAGGTGGAGTTTTGCTGGATGATATCGAAATGGCTTCATTTCACAATAACTAGATTAAAGATTCAAATAACTTAATTGACAAAATCCCGGTCCTCCGGGATTTTTTATTTCCATTCCTTTTTTAAAATTTCTCTAAGAACCCGTACACCCTTACTTTTGCGGAATTTGTTTTTCCATGCCAAAAAATCCCGCTATCGGTTCAGTGCTCATTATCGGTTCAGGTCCCATAATTATCGGTCAGGCCTGCGAATTTGATTATTCAGGCTCCCAGGCGGCAAGAAGTCTCAGGGAGGAAGGCATTAAAGTCATACTCATTAACAGTAATCCCGCAACGATTATGACGGATCCCATGATGGCCGACCGGGTTTACCTGTTGCCACTGACTGTCGAAAGCATCGAACAAATTCTGGAAGAAAACCAGATTGATGCCGTTCTGCCGACCATGGGAGGGCAAACAGCACTTAATCTTTGCAAGGAAGCGGCTGAACTGGGCGTCTGGGAAAAATACAAAGTCAACCTGATCGGCGTGGATATAGAAGCTATTGATACTGCTGAGGACAGGGAAAAATTCAAACAGCTGATGATCCGTATCGGCATTGATGTAGCGCCTTCCCGTGTTGCCAACTCCATGCTGGAGGGAAAGGAATTCGCACAGGAAATCGGTTTTCCACTGGTTATACGCCCCTCCTTCACCCTGGGAGGAACGGGAGGTGGTTTTGTTCATGGAAAAGATGACCTGGATGCGGCCCTGGACCGGGGTTTGAAAGCATCGCCCATGCATGAAGTGCTGGTAGAAAAAGCTGTATTGGGATGGAAAGAATATGAACTTGAGTTACTGAGAGATAAAAATGATAACGTAGTCATCATATGTACGGTGGAAAATCTGGACCCGATGGGGGTACATACCGGAGATTCTATAACCGTCGCACCTGCAATGACCCTCAGCGACACGGCATTCCAAGATATGCGTAATAAAGCTATCCTGATGATGCGCTCCCTGGGCAATTTTGCCGGCGGCTGCAATGTACAATTCGCCCTGAATCCGGAAACTGAGCAAATTATTTCGGTTGAGATCAACCCACGCGTATCCAGGTCTTCCGCCCTGGCTTCTAAGGCAACCGGTTACCCGATCGCAAAAATCGCCGCCAAACTTGCTATCGGCTACACCCTGGATGAATTGAAAAACCAGATTACCCAGACCACTTCTGCTTATTTTGAACCGGTGCAGGATTACGTAATCGTGAAAATGCCGCGCTGGAATTTTGACAAATTCAAAGGGGCTAATGATACACTTGGTTTACAAATGAAAAGCGTGGGGGAAGTTATGGCTATCGGAAGGAGTTTTACAGAAGCGGTTCAGAAAGCCTGTCAGAGCCTGGAAAATAATGCAGTTGGTCTTGGCTATTACGGTAAAAGTCAGATGCATGCCGAAGAATTGATCCAGTATATCAAAGTTCCGAAATGGGACCGCATTTTCAGAATTAAGGATGCGCTCATGTTAGGAGTGAGTGTGAAAACCATTAGTCAGGCAACCGGTATCGATCGGTGGTTTTTATACGAAATCCAGAAAATCGTTCTGGTGGAAAAAGAAATTGTCAAATACAAACTCGATACGCTGCCACAGGAATTACTTCGCGAAGCAAAAACACTTGGATTCAGCGATATGCAGATTGCAATGATCATGCAGGACGGCAACGAAGACGCGGTTTACGAAAAAAGAAAAGCCGCCGGCATCAATCGGGTTTTTAAAATGGTCGATACCTGCAGCGCCGAATTTGAAGCTAAAACACCGTATTTCTATTCAACCTTCGAAAATGGCAGCGTGAATGAAAGCACGGTTACTAAAAAGAAAAAAATCATTATCCTGGGTTCAGGACCAAACCGCATTGGACAGGGAATTGAATTTGATTATTGTTGTGTACATGGTCTGTTGGCGGTGAAGGAATGCGGTTATGAATCCATCATGGTGAACTGCAATCCGGAAACTGTTTCCACCGATTTCGATATGGCAGACAAACTCTATTTCGAACCCGTATTCTGGGAGCATCTCCGGGATATCATTGATCATGAAAAGCCGGATGGCGTGATTGTACAGCTCGGTGGCCAGACGGCCCTGAAGCTGGCAGAAAAACTGCACAAAAAAGGAATTCCAATCATTGGCACTTCATACGACAATATGGATATCGCCGAAGACCGCGGCCGGTTCAGTGATATGCTTAAAGAAATGGATATACCATATCCTTCTTATGGAACCGCCACAACTGTTGATGAGGCAGTCGAGGTGGCCAAAATTGTAGGATTCCCCGTATTGGTTAGACCCAGCTACGTCCTGGGCGGTCAGCGTATGCGCATCGTTATTAACGACCAGGAACTGGAAAGCGCTGTCGTAAGTTTGCTCAAGCACCTTCCGGATAATAAGATTCTGATTGATCATTTCCTGGATCGCTGCCAGGAGGCGGA
>Ga0068871_100003022_pt1 | contig 11539 bp, 8 predicted proteins | sample KBSMisM72_FD_72750 | JGI IMG/M metagenome (GOLD analysis project Ga0068871, IMG submission 72750) | Miscanthus rhizosphere microbial communities from Kellogg Biological Station, Michigan, USA - KBS Miscanthus M7-2 | ecosystem: Host-associated > Plants > Roots > Rhizosphere > Soil ... | reverse complement strand
TGACGTTCGTGTGACGACCGCGTGGGCCGTGCCGGCTGCTGACGCACGGTGTCGCGCCGATCGGCCGCGCCGTGGTGAGGCTGACGTCGGGCCGTCGTCCCGACGTGCCGGCAGTCGGTCTCCGCTCGCACCTCTGACGCTCCGCACGACGACTAGCAGCTGATTCGAACGACATCTGTACGTGGCAAGCGCCGCTTGTGGTGATCACAACGTGACGGATCACCCGGAACGCTGATCACGCCGTGCGGTTGTCCATCGGAGAACCCGTTGAACGCCGCGGGTGCGTCAGGTTTGAGCCGGAGGACGGCAGTTCCGGCGCGGACATGACGGATCGCAGCGAGCGATGCCGGTCAGCCCGCGGACGCCGGCCTCACCGCGTCGATGCCGCGTGCGACGTCAGCGCCTGGCGACCCACGCGCGGAAATCCTCGGTCGTCGCGGTCGCCATCTCTTCTGCCGCGTGTTCGAGCCAGCGGAGCTCCTGCAGCGCGAGATGCTTCGCGATCTTTCGACGCTTGCTTCCGAGGTGCATGTTGGCGGCCTCCCAGCCCATCGCGCGCAGCAGCTTCAGCTCGTCGCGCGCGGCCGGCAGATCGCCCAGCTCGATGCGCGCGCAGTCGGGCGCGAGACGCCGAATCATCCATCGTCCGCTGACGACGAACGACGGATCGCGCACGCGCACTGCGTCGCGGAGCAGATCCTCGACGTGGATCTTCGGATGCTTCTCGCCGCGCGCCCATGACGCCGCCGACGGCAGCAGCGCCTTGGCCTCGCGTGCGACCGGCAGTCCGTGGGCGTCTTCGGCGAGCGCCACGAAGCGCTGACGTCCCAGGCTGCCGAGGCCGGCGACGCGCCTGATGATCGTGCACGGCGCCTTCGGATCCGGCAGCTGCGCGCGAAGCTTCTTCGCCGGCAAGTCGCCTGTCGCCGGCGGAAACGATCGCAGCTTCGACCAATAGCGTTCCGGGTTCACGGAGCGCGCGAGCGCCGCGTCGCGCAGCCACGCGTGCTTCTCCTGAATGACGAACGGCCTGCCCCCGCGGTCGATGGACGACGAGTAGCCGTCGAGAATCGCATCGCACGCCGACCGCCCCGTCGTCGCGAGATGACCTTCGCGAATGGCCAGCAGCGCGCTAGTCGCGAGCCGGACGATGTCGAGTGTGTAGGGAAGGCGGCAGGCTTCGTCGACGTCGTTCACGCCCCAGATCAGGCGACCGGCGTCGTCACGCCACGTGCCGAAGTTCTCCAGATGTAGATCGCCGACGCCGAGCACCCGCGGCGCCTCGTCGAGCGACGGGCAGCGGTCGGCCCACACCTCCATCCAACGGTAGAACGTGGCGCGCAGAAAGACGAACGCGCCCTCGCGCATGCGCTGATGTTTGCGCTGCAAGTCGGGACGGACGATCCGTGTGTGCGTGCGCAGCCACCGCTCGTACGACTGCGTCGCCTTCAGAAAGCTGATGATGACGACGATTATCCTGCAGCTCGCCGCTTGGCGGGGCGCCGTTCCGCCTTCGCCGGCTTCGCCTTGGCATGTTCGAGGCTACGGCGCAGGCGCTCCATCAGGTCGACGACTTCGGCCGGCCGGCGCGTTTCGCCCGCCTCGAGCGCCACCTTCTTCCCCCTGGCCTTGCCCTTGATGATCTTCATCAGGTTCTCGCGGTACTGGTCCGTGTATTTCGCGGGATCCCACTTCGCGGCGAGGCTTTGCACGAGCGACTTCGCCATGTCGAGTTCCTGCTTGCGGATGTCTGCCTTGGCGGGGAAGTGGAGGCCGCTGACGTCCACGAGTTCGTCGTCGAACCGCATGACGCTCAGCACCAGCGCCTGATCGATCACTTCGACGGCGGCGAGATGCTGTTTGTCGCGCAGCACGAATCGCGCGATGCCCACGCGTCCCGATTCTTTGAGCGCCTCGCGGAGCAGCGCGTACGCGCGATCGCCGCCTTTGGCCGGGGTCAGGTAGTACGGCACCTCGAAGAAGCGGTCGTCGATCTCCTCGGCCTTGACGAAGTCGAGGATGTCGACGGTCTGCGTCTTCTCGACGGCTGCGGCCTTGAAGTCGTCCTTCGTCAGCACGACGAAGTGGCCCTTCTCGATTTCGTAGCCTTTGACGAGGTCGTCCCACGCCACCGGGTGCCCGTCGCGGATGCAGATGCGCTCGAACCGCACCGGCGACTTGTCCTTGGCGTGAAGCATGCGGAAGTGCGGACGATGGTCGCGCACGGCCGTATGCAGCTCCACGGGAATACTGACGAGGCCGAACGAGATGGCGCCTTTCCAGAGTGGTCGCGGCATGATGGCAGCGGTGGTGCAAGGAGAATGCCTCCATCGAGCGACACGTCGCTGTCGAAGGTCCGGCAGGCGGCAAAGAGCTGTCGCAATTGCGACTTGTGGAAGCACGCGACGCAGACGGTGTTCGGCGAAGGCCCTGCGCGCGCGCAGTTGATGCTCGTCGGCGAGCAGCCGGGCAACGACGAAGACCTCGCGGGCCATCCGTTCGTGGGGCCGGCCGGCAAGCTGCTCGATCGCGCGCTCGAAGACGCCGGCATCGATCGAAAGATCGTGTACGTCACGAACGTCGTGAAGCATTTCAAGTGGGAGCCGCGCGGCAAGCGGAGAATCCACAAGAAGCCGCGGCAGAGCGAGATCACCGCCTGCCGTCCCTGGATCGAAGACGAACTCGCGATCGTGAAGCCGACGGCGCTCGTGTGTCTCGGCTCGACCGCAGCACAGGCGCTGCTTGGACGGGAGTTTCGCGTCACGCAGCAACGCGGAAAACCTGTTCCGTCGCCGCTGGCCCCTGTCGTCCTCGCCACCGTGCATCCCTCGTCCATTCTTCGCGCTCCGGATGAGGAGACGCGGCACAGCGAGTACAAGAGATTTGTCGCCGATCTCAAGGTGGCCGCACGAATTTTGCAATGAAACCCGTGCAGATGCTTTCGATGCGACGCTACCTCGACCTCGTCAAAAAAGCCGTGGCCGCGTTCAACGAGGACTACGCGTCGAGCATGGGCGCGGCGCTCGCGTACTACACGACGTTTTCCCTCGCGCCGCTGTTGATTGTGGTGATTGGCGTTGCCGGGCTCGTGTTCGGGCAGGACGCCGCACGCGGAGAAATCGTCTATCAACTGCGCGGGCTCATCGGGGACGAGAGCGCGAAAGCCATTCAGGAATTGTTGAAAAGCGCGAGTCAGCCTGGGAAAAGCGTGCTCGCGTCAGCTGTCGGCATCGCCACACTTCTCGTCGGCGCCACGTCGGTCTTTGCCGAACTGCAGAGCTCGCTCGATCGCATTTGGCGCGCACCGGCGCTGAAGAAGCAGACCGGGATCTGGGCGCTGCTGCGTCAGCGTCTGTTGACGTTCGGCATGGTGGTCGCGATTGGGTTCCTGCTGCTCGTCTCGCTGACGCTCAGCGCAGCCGTGTCGGCGGTCGACCGCTGGGGCGGCACGCTGTTTCCGACCTGGCATTCCGTGCTCGAAGTCGTGAACGTCTGTCTCGGCTTCGCCCTGACGAGCTTGCTGTTTGCGATGGCCTATCGAATCCTGCCACGTGTGCGCATCGCCTGGCGCGACGTCATCACCGGCGCCGTCGTCACGGCGGCGCTCTTCGAAGGCGGCAAGTTCCTCATCGGCTTGTATCTCGGCCGCGCAGGCGTGAGCTCGGGCTTTGGTGCCGCCGGCTCGATCGTGATTGTGCTGGCGTGGGTGTATTACTCCGCGCAGATCTTCCTGCTCGGCGCCGAATTCACATGGGTCTACGCGCACAGCCACGGCTCGCGTGCCGGCCAGAAACCGGCACCCGCCCCGCCGATTCCGATTTCACCAGCGCGTCCGAAATCCGCTGCGTAAGAGCGTCCGCGGGCTCGACCGGCATCGCTCGCTTCGATCGTCATATCCGCGCCGGAGCTGCCATCCGACGGCTCAACCTGACCACCCGCGTTCGACTTTCATGTGCAAGTCGCGGCAGCGACGCGGTGAGGTTGGCGGCGGGCCACCGGCGCGACGCGCCGGCAGTCGGGCTCCGGCTCGGAGACCTGTCGCCGCGCACGACGACTACGAGCTACTTCCAACGACAAGCGTACGTGGCAAGCGCCGCTCGTGCTGATCCGAACGTCACGGATCACGATGGCGGGAGTCGTCGTGCCGACTCGCTTCGCCCGACGTGCCTGGGAATCTGTCGTCGGCTTGTCGCGACGGCGTCCGCCGTCAACCTCACCGCGTCGCTGCCGCCATGGCTTAGTCGGGACAGCGACGAGTGCGTGGGCCGTGGCGGCCGCAGACGCCGTTGGAGCGCGCCGATGGCTGGTTCGCATCGAAGTCGACCGCAGCGAGCATCTGCGGCGACTTCGTGCCGCACGATCCGAGGATTTCGAATCAGCGATGACGGTGCGTGCCGTGATCAGCTGTCGTTCGCATCAGCAACTAGTCGACGGCGGTGCGAAAGAGTCGAGCGAAGGTCGACTTCCCGGCGCGCGACACCGTGCGTCGGCGGCCGGCACGGCCCACACGCTCGTCAGGCAGGTTGGCGGAAGGTTAGTATCTCGTTGAGACCGGTGACTGACGACCACGCCGACCTGAATGCCACAATCGCGGGGTTGTTACGCGATCTCGCGAGCGTGCAGAAGTCGAAGCAGAAGCAATGGGCATACAAGCGAGCGGCGCTGGCGGTTGCGAGCCTTGACGAGCCGGTCGAGGCGTACGTGCGCGCCGACGGGACCCTCGAAAAGATCCAGCACGTCGGACCCTCATCCACGCGCGTGATTCTTGAAGTGCTGCAGACGGGCAAATCGGCAACGGTCGCCAAGGCGATTGCGGAAAGCGGCAACACGACCAAAACGGATCAGAGCCGCATGTGGCGGCAGCACTTCCTCACCCGATCGCGTGTGTTGAAGGCGCTGGGGAACTCGTCGCTCACCGGACCGTCGCGCGATCAGTATCGCGGCGACTTGCAGATGCATTCCACATGGAGCGACGGCAGCCAGTCGCTCGAAGACATCGTCAACGAAGGCATCTCGCGTGGCTACCAGTACTGCGCCGTCACGGATCATTCGTACGGATTGCCCATCGCGGGCGGACTGTCGATGGAGCGGTTCGCCGAGCAGCATCGCGACATCGACCGTATCAACGCCGAGTACAAGGGCCGCTTCCGTCTGTTGAAAGGCGTCGAGGCCAACATCCTCGCCGACGGCTCGGTAGACATGACCGCCGACGAGCTTGCACTTATGGAGATCGTCGTGGCCGCACCACACGCGGTTTTGCGTGCGACGCACGACCAGACCGAGCGCATGATTCGTGCGGTGCAGACGCCGGGAGTGCACATCCTCGGGCATCCCAGCGGACGCAAGTACGGCGAGCGACCGGGCGTGTCGGCAGAGTGGCCGCGCGTGTTTGTCGCCGCGAAAAGGGCGAACGTCGCGATCGAAATCGACGGCGACCCCTCACGCCAGGACGTTCACTACGACCTCGCGCGCGGCGCCGTCGCCGCCGGATGTCTCTTTGCGCTCGACACCGACGCCCACAGCACGTCCGAGTTCGACTACGTCGACACGGCGATCGCACACGCGCGGCTCGCCGGCGTTCCACCCGAGCGCGTCATCAACACGTGGCCGCTGCCGAAGCTGCTCAAGTGGGCGAACTCGCACTAGTCACTGCGATTCCTCCACAGGTCACTGCGAATCTGTCACGAGTCTTGGCGAGTCGGTGGGACTCTGTCGCGGGTCGGGACGAGTCGGTGCGAATCTGTCACGGGTCGGGACGGGTCGGTACGACTGTCGACCAGTACTGCCAGTGTCGCAACTACCCCTCGGAGTCGCGCTCACCCTCTGAGACGCACCGGTGCTGGCGGCGGTCAGCGTCCGCCTCTTGGCCTGTTCCAACGATTTTGCCGATTCTCGCTCTCAAGATGCTCGATGAGTCCGATCAGCATCCTCCTGATTTCTTCAAAGTCGCCGCCGAGACGGGCTGTGTCGCGCAACGGCACATATCCTCGCCCACAGGCGACTCGGAGGTGCGTCTTGCTTTCCTTCGCCGATCCACGCGCGAGGTACAGGTAGTGGGCAAAATGGCGATCGGATTTCTGCTCGAATCCTTCTGCGATGAGCGCAGGAACGCGCGACGAAGAGTGCTTTGCTGAAGTCGGTGCGTGTGAGCAGCGCAGAAACTTCATTCGCCGCGGCGAGCGCCTTTTGGTAGACGAGCAGATCTTCGACTTTGCCGAATGTCATGCCCGACCGCAGGCAAGACCGGTGCCCGACTCGCGTCCGGGTCCCTCCGACTCGTGCGCGATTCGCATCGACCCGTTTCGATTCGCACTGACTCGTGAGTGAATCCCACTGACTCGTGAGTGAGTCGCACTGACTCGTGTAGACTCGATCATTCTTCCCTTCCATCCCATCATCGCCCGCTGGTTTTCCGAAACGCTCGGCTCGCCGACTGCCGCCCAGGTGCGGGGCTGGCGCGAGATTCAGGCCGGCCGCCACACCGTCATCGCGGCGCCGACCGGCTCGGGCAAGACGCTGGCGGCGTTTCTTGCCGGCATGGACGAGCTGTTTCAAGAGGGTCTGCGCGCGCCGTTGCCCGATGAGGTACGCATTGTCTACGTCTCGCCGCTCAAGGCGCTGAGCGCGGACGTCCACAAGAACCTCGCGATTCCGCGGCGAGGGATTCATCAGATCGCGGAATCGATGGGGCTCGACGCGCCGAGGATGACGGCCGCCGTGCGGACGGGCGACACCACGTCGTCGGAACGCGCGAAGATTCTGAAGACGCCGCCGCACATCCTCGTCACGACACCAGAGTCGCTGTACCTGCTGCTGACCTCCGAGCGAAGCCGCGAGATGCTGCGGACAGTGCGGACGGTGATCGTCGACGAAATCCACGCCGTCATCGGCAGCCGGCGAGGCGCCCATCTCGCGCTCTCGCTCGAGCGCCTGCAGGAGCTCGCCGGCGAGAAACTTCGCCGCATCGGCTTGTCCGCCACACAGAAGCCCATCGACGAGGTGGGACGCTACCTCGTCGGGGCGCATGGCGAATGCGCGATCGTCGACGAGGGCCATCGGCGGGCCATCGATCTTCAGCTCGAGCTCCCGGGTTCGCCGCTCGAAGCCGTGATGGCGCACGAGGTCTGGGAAGAGTATTACGAACGGCTGACCGCCTTGATTCGCGAACACAAGACGACGCTCGTGTTCGCGAATACGCGCCGTCTGGCCGAGCGGGTGGCGCGGCATCTGAGCGAACGGCTCGGCGAGGACGTGGTCACCGCGCATCACGGGAGTCTCTCGAAAGAGCGCCGCCTCGACGCCGAATCTCGGCTGAAAAACGGTCAGCTGCGCGCGCTCGTCGCGACCGCGTCGCTCGAACTCGGCATCGACATCGGCCATGTCGATCTGGTTTGTCAGCTTGGATCCCCGCATCGCATCGCGACGCTCCTGCAGCGCGTCGGCCGATCGGGACACAGCATCGCAGGCATGCCGAAGGGACGCGTGTTCCCGATGTCGCGCGACGATCTCGTCGAGGCGATCGCGCTCCTTCGTGCGATCGGCCGCGGCGATCTCGACCGCATCGAGCAGCAGGAGGCGCCGCTCGACGTGCTCGCGCAGCAAATCGTCGCGGAAGCGTCGAGCAGGGAATACACCGAAGACGAGCTCTTCGCGGTCGTCCGCCGCGCGTGGCCGTATCGCCGCCTCGAACGGCACGCCTTCGACTCGACGTTGGCGATGGTGGCTGAGGGATTCTCGACGCGCCGGGGACGCCGTGGCGCGCTGGTGCATCGCGACGAAGTCAACCATCGTGTGAAGGGACGACGAGGCTCGCGGCTGCTTGCGCTCACCTCCGGCGGCGCGATTCCTGAAGTCGCCGACTATCGCGTCGTGCTCGAACCCGGCGACACGTTCATCGGCACGCTCAACGAAGACTTTGCCATCGAGAGCATGGCGGGCGACATCTTTCAGCTCGGCAACGCGTCGTGGCAGGTGCTGCAGGTCGGCACCGGCGTGATGCGCGTGGCCGACGCGAAAGGCGCGCCGCCGAACATCCCGTTCTGGCTCGGTGAAGCGCCGGCACGGAGCGACGAGCTGTCGCGCGAGGTGAGCGATCTGCGGCGCGATGTCGAGGTCCGCCTAAAGGCGGACACTACGTACGCGACCGTCGATTGGCTTTGCACCGAAACCGGCGTCGACGCCGCGGGGGCCGAACAGGCAGTGGCATATCTCGCCAATACTCGCGCGGCCCTCGGCGCGATTCCCACGCAGGAGACGCTCGTCCTCGAGCGCTTTTTCGACGAGTCTGGCGGCATGCAGCTGGTGCTGCACGCTCCGTTCGGAAGCCGCATCAACAAGGCGTGGGGCCTCGCGCTTCGCAAGCGATTCTGCCGGCAGTTCAACTTCGAGCTGCAGGCCGCCGCGACCGACGACGCGTTGTTGCTGTCGCTCGGACCGCAGCACTCGTTCCCCCTCGCGGACGTGTTCCGGTATCTGCATCCGGCGACGGCGAAAGACGTCCTCGTGCAGGCGCTGCTCGATGCGCCCCTGTTCCAGACGCGGTGGCGCTGGAACACGACGGTGTCGCTCGCCGTTCCGCGATTCCGCGGCGGCCGAAAGGTGGCGCCGCAGCTTCAGCGCATGCAGGCCGACGACCTGATGGCCGCCGCGTTTCCCGATGCGGCGGCGTGCCTCGAGAACATCCCCGGCGATCGCCAGATTCCCGATCACCCGCTCGTGACGCAGACCATCCGCGACTGCCTCGAAGAGGCGATGGACTTCGACGGCCTCGCGCGCGTGCTGACGCGCGTGCACGCGGGCGGCCTGCAGCTCGTCACGCGCGATACGCCCGAGCCGTCGCCGATTTCGCACGAAATTCTCAACGCGCGCCCGTGGGCGTTTCTGGACGATGCGCCGCTCGAGGAGCGCAGGACGCAGGCGGTCTATCAGCGCCGAGCGACGGAACCGTCGACGGCGAACGACGTCGGCTCACTCGATCCGCAAGCGATCGAACGCGTGCAGGACGAAGCGCGTCCCGATCCGCGGGACGCCGACGAACTCCACGACGCGCTCGTCACGGCCGGGTTTCTCACGGCCTCCGACGCAATGGCCGTTCCGCCGAATCTGTTCGAGCAGCTGACAGCGTCGCGTCGCGCGGCCCGTGCGGGGGCGATGTGGGTAGCGGCAGAGCGGCTGCCGGAACTGCGCGCCGTGCATCCGTCGATGGCGCTCGTGCCGTCGATCGCCGCGCCCGCCGCGCGGACCTCACGCGTGTGGACGCGGGACGAGGCGATCTCCGAATTGCTGCGCGGGCGAATGTCGATCAGCGGTCCGGCGACGTCGATGGAGCTGGCGCGGACGCTCGAGATTTCCGAGGCGGATGCGCTTGCCGCGATGCACGAGCTCGAAGGGCAGGGCGTCGTGCTGCGCGGGCGATTCACCGGCCGCGCAGCACTCGAGTTCTGCGATCGCGGGCTGCTGGCCAGAATTCACCGCTACACGCTGAATCGGCTGCGCGCGGAAATCGAGCCCGTCAGCCAGGCCGACTTCATGCGATTCCTGTTCGTCTGGCAGCACGTGGATCCGGCACATCGTCTGTCCGGCATCGACGGCGTCCGCGCGATCATCGGCCGGCTCGACGGGTACGAACTGCCGGGGCGCGCATGGGAACGTGCGGTGCTGCCGTCGCGGCTCGACCGGTACGAGCCGTCGATGCTCGACATGCTGTGCCTGACGGGACATGCCGCCTGGGGACGGTTGTCGGAGCGAACGCCGAATCTTCGCGTGGCGCTCTTCCTGCGCGAGCACGCCGACGCATGGCGTGCCCTTCGGGCGCCCGAGCACACGGCGGCTGACGCCATCGAAGTGCAGCTCGATCCTGATGCCCGTCGCGTGCTCGACGCGTTGCGGACCGGCGGCGCGTCGTTTCTGCGCGACATCGCGAGGATCTGCGGCCTGACCGAGGCAGGTGCCGCGCACGCGATCGCGGCGCTCACGGTGGCGGGCCTCGTCACCTCCGATGGCTTTGCCGGTGTTCGCGCCGTCATTCGTGCGCTGAAGTCGAGGCCCGCGAATGTCTCTCGCCACGACATGACCGGCCGCTGGTCGCTCTGGCCCGCGTCGTCGATCGATCGCGAAACTGCCGTCGAAGCGCAGGCGCGTGCGCTGATCGAGCGGTACGGCGTCGTGTTCCGCCGGCTGCTGTTGCGTGAGACGAACGTGGCGCCGTGGCGCGAACTCACGCGCGTGTACCGCCGGCTCGAGGCCCGCGGAGAGATTCGCGGAGGTCGCTTCGTGACGGGTGCCTCAGGCGAGCAGTTCGCGCTGCCGCAGGCGGTCGAGCGCCTACGTGAAGTCCGGCGTTCGGCTGCCGACGATCGCGTGACGGTCATCAGCGCCGCGGATCCGCTGAATCTCATCGGCACGCTCACAAGCGGCGAGCGCGTCCGCGCGGTGACGTCGGCGACGATCGCGTTTCGACGTGGGGTTGCGGTGGCGGTTCGAGAAGGCGATTACATCCGGCCGCTCGTCGATCTGGACGCCAGCGATGCGGCCGGCGTCGCGACCGCACTCGCCGGCCGGTCACGTCCGGCCATCCTCAGCGGCCGGGTCTCTTGAAGAACGCGTCGTCCTCGAGCGCCCGGCTGGGGTGGCTCGCGTGGTTGGCGTGCGCTCGAGGGCTGTACGGATCAGCCTGCCCGTCGGGCTGACCAGGCGCAGGGTTTTCCCGCCGTCCCGGACGCGCATCTCCCGCGCCGATCGGCGTGCGCGGCGTCAGCTGCCGCTTGCCTTTCACGATCTCCCGGTAGAGGAAGGGCACGAGAATCCCGCAGGCGAGCAGCAGCACGACTGCGATTCCCCATGTCATCGAAAAATGGAATAACGCATCCATCGTTGTGTACCCCCATATCTGAGATACGCAACGCATGTGCCGCATATTTGCGGTGCGGGATATGCAGTTGCGTCGGTCGGAGGGAATTGGAGGTATGCGTCAGAACGGACTCAACAGAATCGCGTGGTCTGCGCTCATCGGCACGGCGATCGTCGCGGCGGCGTGCGCGTCGAGCCTCCGCGTGCGAACGGACTACGACAGAACGGCAAACTTCAAACAGTACAGGACGTTCGCCATTCGCGACGGAAACTCGAGCGGGAATCCGGTGATGGATCGGCGCATCAAGGACGACATCGTCAGCGCGTTCAAAGCGAAGGGGCTTGACGAAGTGCGTCCTGAAAACGCCGACGTCCTGATCGTCCCGCATACGGCGACGAGAACGCAGCGGACCTACGACACGTTTTACGACAACACGTGGCGCGGATGGCGGTGGCGATGGGCCGAGCCGACGGTCGTCGTCAACGAATTCCAGGTTGGCACGCTCGTCGTGGATGTGTTCGACAACCGCGCGAAGACCGCGGTGTGGCACGGGTACGTGAGCGGCGTGCTGGAGGACGAGCCGTCAAAGAACGCGGAAAAAGCCGACAAGGCGGTACAAAAGCTGATCTCGGAATATCCAGGGTAAAAGAGGTTCCCGGTTCCTGGTTCCACGTTCCAGGTTCGAGGTTC
>Ga0068871_100003020_pt1 | contig 11541 bp, 8 predicted proteins | sample KBSMisM72_FD_72750 | JGI IMG/M metagenome (GOLD analysis project Ga0068871, IMG submission 72750) | Miscanthus rhizosphere microbial communities from Kellogg Biological Station, Michigan, USA - KBS Miscanthus M7-2 | ecosystem: Host-associated > Plants > Roots > Rhizosphere > Soil ... | reverse complement strand
CCCCGCTTGAGGTCGCGGGCGGACAACACGCCAACCAGTTCGCGATCTTCTTTGACGAGCAGGTGATGGATGCCGCGGCGGCGCATGTGCTCACGGGCGGTGGCCGCCGGAGCCCCTGGTCGGATGATCTGTACGCCTCGAGTCATGATTTCAGAGACTGGTGTCATGCAACCTGGCAAGGCAATAGCGATGCCAGGAGCGTCAAGGCCGCGTCGGGTCGGCCAGCCGCGGAATTCCATGTGTCTCACACGACTGAGAGGCCCGCGTCGGAATGCGCGAGGTGGCTCCATGCCTGTCCCCGCGAAAAAGTCCGCTTGCCGCGCGTGTTTTCACATGCCTTGAACACGTCCACCGGCCGATCGGCGCCGACAGGCAGGTCGCCGGAGCGCGGAACACGCGAGCAAGAGAATTGCAGGGTACTGGAACGCCTCGTCACGCAGCCTCTGGGCGTGGGACAAATCGGGGCTGTGGCAACCAGAGGGAGGAATTCTTCGACACCTACGCCGCCGGCGAAGCCTTTCGCACCGACCACTCGCCGAGTTAGCGGTATTCCGAGAGAGGCGACGCTTGTTCCGGCAACGCCGGAATAATCCGCAGCGTGCGCGAAGGAAGCCGCATCCCTTCTTCAGTTGTTCTAACGATTCCAGCTGTGTCCGCGTGGCATGCCGATTGCGATTCACGGGAGCGTGAGCCGAAGGAGAGTACTCGTGGATACGCAAACAAAAACTGTCTATTGGCACCGCGAACTACCACCGCTGGAGGCCGAGGTGATCGGCGAGCACACGCTCGAGGCGAGCAGCGATCACGTCCCGGGCACCATCGCCCACCGCGACGAGCTCTGGAACCAGTGCAAGGACAGCCTGATGGCTCACACGAACCAACGGCTGCACGATGAAATCGGGCGGCTTGGCGGTCGGTACGCGCACGTTCTGAACGAGTCAATCGATACGAAACACGACCCGGTGACGGGTGAGGCGTGGCTCCATGGGCAGTTCACGTACGTGTTGTACGGATGACCTGCGACGGTTCCTGCTGGCGGCTGTCTTTCTGTGCGTGGCCAGTGTCGCAGTCGCGCAAGTGCAGACCGGGACCATTCGCGGCAAGGTGACCGACGAAGTGGGCGGCGTGCTTCCGGGCGTGACGGCAGAAGCGCGGCTGCTCCCGAGCGGCGTGATGGTCTCGGCCGTCACCGATGGTTCAGGCGACTACGCTTTCGAGGCCCTCGCGCCTGGCCGCTACGTCCTGACGTTCACGTTGATCAATTTCGGCACCGTCAGCCATCGTGACATCGACGTCGGCGCCGGCGTGACGACGGACAATCCCGTCATGCATCTCGCCCTCAACGCGGAGGTCACGGTCATCGGCAAGCGCACGTTCGCCAATCTGGCCGACGTCGCGAACCCGGCCGAAAATCTTGTCGGCATCGCGCAGTCGGCAAGCCAGGGCGCGATCACGGCGCGGCAACTGGACGTCCGGCCCATGATGCGGTCTGGTGAGGTGCTTGAAACCGTGCCGGGCGTCATCATCACGCAGCACAGCGGCGAGGGCAAAGCCAATCAGTACTTCCTGCGGGGCTTCAACCTCGATCACGGTACGGACCTGGCCCAGACCGTCGCCGGCATCCCCGTGAACATGCCGGCGCACGCACATAGCCATGGGTACTCCGACGTCAACTTCCTGATTCCTGAACTGGTCGCCGGCGTGCAGTTCTCGAAGGGGCCGTACTTCGCCGAGCAGGGCGATTTCGCGACGGCCGGCGCCTCGAACATCAACTACGCGACCTCGCTCGATCGGCCGATCGTGCACCTCGAGGGAGGGACCTACGGGTACGGCCGCGCGCTCTTCGCGGCCTCACCCAGGGTCGGCGCGGGGCACCTGCTGGTCGCGGTCGAAACCTCGACCAACTCCGGCCCGTGGACCATCCCCGACTCGTACCACAAGTTCAACAGCGTCGCGCGCTACAGCCAGGGAGACAACATCAACGGCCTGTCGCTCACCTTCATGGGTTACCACGGGACGTGGAATGCCACTGAAGCCTCACCCGCGCGTGCGGTCGAAAGCGGGTTGATCGACCGATTTGGCTCTATCGATAACACCGACGGCGGCGAAACGTATCGGTACAGCCTCGGCGGGGAGTGGCAGCACAGCGGAGACCGGACGCTGACCAAAGTTACGGGCTACGGAGTCGCGTACGGTCTGGACCTGATCTCAAACTTCACGTTCTTCCTGGACGATCCCCTGCACGGCGACCAGCAGGAACAGGTTGATCGCCGGTTTGTCGCGGGCGTGAAGATCGTCCACCGCCGGCTCGCCGTGTGGCGAGGACACTCGGTACAGAATACGTTCGGCGTGCAGGTTCGCAACGACGACATTCCTGAAGTCGGTCTCTACCACACGGAAGGCCGCGTACGTCTCGACACGAAGACCCTGGACGCCGTGCTCGTCACGAGCGCGGGTGTGTATGCGCAGAACGAGGCCGCATGGACGCCGTGGCTTCGTACGCAGCTGGGGGTCAGGTTCGACGCGACCCACGGTCGCGTCGAGGCGCTCAACGCCGCGAACAGCGGGACGTCCAGTGCGGCCATCGTGAGCCCCAAGGTCGGCGTGACGCTCGGGCCGTGGAAGAGTACCGAGTTCTACGGCAACGCCGGCACCGGTTTCCACAGCAACAGCGCGATTGGCACGACGCTCACCCAGGACGCCGAGGGGCATCGCGTCGACCCCGTGACGCCTCTCGTGCGCGCCGTCGGCGGGGAATTCGGCGTCCGCACCGTGGCTGTTCCCCACCTTCAAGCGACCGTCTCGCTGTGGGATCTGCACCTCGGATCGGAGCTGGTGTACAACGGCGACGTCGGCGCAACGGAACCGGGCCCGGCCAGCAACCGGTATGGCGTTGAATCCGCGAACTATTACAGCCCCACCGAATGGCTCGTGTTCGACGGCGACGTGTCGTGGTCGCGGGCCTGGTTCACCGGATATAGTCCCGAGGGGCGCTACGTACCCGAAGCGGTCGGCGTCGTCGTGTCAGCGGGCGCGAGCGTCGACAACTTCCATCGCGTCTATGCGAGTGCCCGGTTGCGCTATTTCGGACCGCGCGCGCTGGTGGCGGACAACACCGTGCAGTCGCAGCCGACCCGGCTCATCAACCTGCAAGGCGGATACGGCCTGGCAAAAAATGTGCGCCTGGCGGCGGACGTCTTCAACCTGTTCAACGCGCAGGTTAGCGACATCGACTACTACTTCGCCTCGCGGCTGCCAGGGGAGCCGCTGGCCGGCGTCGAAGACATTCACTTCCATCCCGCGGTGCCACGCACGCTCCGCCTGAGTGTGATCGTCGGGTTCTGACACCTGCCCGTGCCAAACACTCCAGTCGTTCGTGAATTCGATCAGACGACGGCCGGAGCGGCCGGCGATGCCTGGTGCCTGGGTCTATGATGTCGTGCGATGCCCCCAAAGGATCAGTCACGAACGGCACATATCTCAGCGGGCAGGACGATCCAGTACCCGCGCAACCGGATACTCGCGGCGTTGCCCCCCGATGAATTTCGGCGCCTGGCGCCCCATTTGGCCGAGACGGCGCTGACATTCAAGCAGAGTCTGTCGAACGCAGACCGGCCCATCGGACAGGTCTGCTTTCCTGACAGCGGGGTGTGTTCGGTGATGTCGGTGATGCGGGGTGGGAAGACGGCGGAGGTCGGCACGGTCGGCAACGAAGGGGTCACCGGGCTGGCGATCTTTTTCGGCGATGTGAGCGAGCCGAGTGAATCGATGATTCAAGTGCCGGGAACGGGGCGGCTACTCGCCGCGGATATCTTTACACGCGAGTTGGCGCGCCAGGGTGTCCTGCATCGGCTGATTGCGCACTACGCGCACGCGTTCACGATCCAACTCATGCAGTCAGCGGCATGCAACGCGCTGCATCCTCTCGAGCAGCGTGCTTGCAAATGGATGCTCATGACCCACGACCGTGTCTTCACCGACGAGTTCAGACTGACGCACGAGTTCCTGGGCATGATGTTGGGTGCGACTCGCCCGCACGTCACGTTCGTTGCGCGCAAACTTCAAGACGCCGGTCTGATCACGTACCGGCGCGGCCATGTCACCGTGCGTGACCGCCGAAAACTGGAAGCTGGTTCGTGTGAGTGCTACGGCGTGGTGAGTACGTATTTCAACCATTTCCTGCGCCACCTGGCTCGATGATGGTGACGCCGTGCCAGCCAGACACCCGTAGGGTTTCATTTCTCGGCCGACGGTTTGGGGGCCCCGCGATATAGGCTCAGGCTCGGGATGGAACCTGCGGCGCTTCGGACGGTCGGATTGACAACCTGCGAAACGTCACACTAAGCTCGCATTCCGTTATCGTAAACAATAGTCGGAAACCGATAATAGATCGGAACGACTCGTGGCGCATCGAGTCAGCCAATGAAACGACCTCGTCTTGCCGTGGTTGTGGCGGTGACCGTGGCCTTGACCGCGACCGCCCGCGCCCAGGGTGATAACGCGCCGACGACGCTGACGCTCGAGCAGGCGCTTCAGTACGCGCTCGATCACTATCCCACCGTCAGAGCCGCGCTCGAGCAGGTCAATGCGTCGACGGCGAACGTGAGTGTCGCGAAGTCCGCCTACCTGCCGCGCTTCGATGCGGTCTGGCAGACGAACCGGGCAACCGCCAACAACATCTTCGGGCAACTGCTGCCGCAGTCCGTCGTGCCACCGATCTCGGGACCGGTCTTGCCGTCGGCATCTGGTCAGAGTGTCTGGGGCAGTGCCGCCGGAGGGCTGTTGTCCTGGGAGCCGATCGACTTCGGCCTTCGCAGCGCCACCGTGCGCGAGGCGGAGGCGGGGGTCGTCCGCGCCCGCGCCGAAGAAGGGCTGACGCGCCTCGTCGTGCAGAACGCCGTCGGCGGCGCGTTTCTCGCCGTCGTCAGCGCCCAGCAGGCCCTTGCCGCGGCCGACGCCGATGTGCAGCGACGCGAGGTCCTGGCCCGGGCGGCGCACACCCTGGCGGACAATCAGCTGCGGCCGGGCGCTGAGGCGTCGCGCGCAGATGCCGAGCTTGCTGCCGCGCGCACGCGCGCCATTCAGGCCCGGCAGGCGATGACACTGGCCCGGACGACCCTGGCGCAGGTGCTCGGCATACCGGACGGCTCCGTGGGCGTGAACACCACGGGACTGCTGGACAACGTCGTTCCCGCCCCGGCTCCCGTTGTCCCGGGACCATCGCATCCGCTCGTCCAGTCCGAACAAGCGGCCGTGGACCTCGCGCGCGCCCGCGAAGCAATCCTGACCAGGACGGATCGCCCGAGGCTCTATCTTCAATCGAGCATCTCCGCGCGCGGCAGCGGCGCAAATCCGGACGGCGTCTTTGACGGCGGCGCCGACGGCCTGGGCCTCGAGCGCGCCAACTGGGCGGCGGGCGTGCAGGTGGTCTTCCCGAACCTGTTCGACTTCTCGAGTCTGCGGGCGCGCCGGGCCGCGGCTGAAGCGCTGACGCGCGCCGAAAGCGCCCGCTACGACGAGGTCGTCCTGACCGTCACGAGTCAACAGCGAGCAGCAGACGCGATGGTCGAAGCGGGCCGTGCCATTGCCCGGAACACCCCAATCCAGCTCGCGGCGGCCCGGCAAAGCGAGGCCCAGGCTCGTGCGCGCTACGACGCGGGTCTCGCGGGCATCATCGAGGTGGCCGAAGCCCAGAACCTCCTCGCCGGCGCCGAATATCAAGACGCGGCGGCGCGAGTGGATGTGTGGCGCGCGCTGCTGGCGAAAGCCGTGGCGCAGGGCGACCTCGGCACGTTCGTCGGCCTCCTCCGCGCCTCGGGAGCGCCGTAGCCATGGGGTTGATCCGGGCGGCGCTGCGACGACCCATCACGGTCCTTGTCGGGATCATCTCAATCGCGCTTGCGGCCGCATTCGCCATCAGCCGGATGCGGGCGGACATCTTCCCTGATCTCGATCTGCCGGTCATCTACGTGGCCCAGCCGTACGGCGGCATGAGCCCCGCGCAGATGGAAGGCTTCATCACGTACTACTATGAGTACCACTTCCTGTACATCAACGGCATCGAGAGCGTCGAGTCGAAGTCGATTCAGAACACGTCGTTGCTGAAGCTCACGTTTCACCCGGGCACGGACATGGCGGAGGCCCTGGCGCAGACGATCGGATACGTCAACCGCGCGCGGGCGTTCATGCCGCCCGGCACCGTCGGTCCGTTCGTCATGCGCTTCGACGCCGGCACGGTGCCGGTCGGGTATCTCGTCTTCAGGAGCGACACCCGCAGCCTGGGAGAGATCCAGGATCTGGCGCTCAACCGCGTGCGGCCGCAGTTTGCGACGCTCCCTGGCTTGACGTCTCCGCCGCCGTTCGGAGGCAGTCAGCGCACGATCGTCATCCGCGTGGATCCCGACCGCCTGCGGTCGTACGGCATGGCGCCGGACGATGTCATTCGTGCCGTCACGACGGGCAACGTCATCATGCCCTCGGGGAGCGTCAACATCGGCGAGGAAACGCGCATTTCGCCGATGAACTCCGTGGTCGGACCGATCGACGATCTGCTCGAACTGCCGATTCGCAGCGGCGCCGGCACGCCCGTGTCCATTCGCGACGTCGGCTCCGTGAGCGACAGCACCGACATTCCGACGGCGTATGCCCTGGTGAACGGCCGGCGGGCCGTCTACATCCCGGTCACCAAGCGCCCGGACGCGTCGACCTTGAGCGTGGTGAGCGAGGTCAAGGCCAACCTCGGTCGATTTCAGGCACTGGTGCCCGATGACATCACGGTGTCCTACGAACTGGACCAGTCGAGGAACGTCTCCGCCGCGCTCGAATCCGTCCTGCGGGAAGCGGTGCTCGGCGCGCTCCTGACCGGACTGGTGGTGCTGGTGTTCCTGCGCGACTGGAGAAGCGCGGCGATCGTCGTGATCACGATCCCGTTCGCGCTGCTGGCGGCCGTCGTCGCGCTCTGGGGCGCGGGACAGACGATCAACATCATGACGCTTGGCGGCCTGGCCCTGGCCGTCGGCATCCTCGTCGATGAGGCGACGGTGGCGATCGAAAACATTCACACCCACCTCTCCCGCGGAACGCCGCCCGCGCGTGCCGTGCTCGACGCGAGCGGGGAAGTGGTGGTGCCAAGGCTGCTGGCCATGTTGTCCGTGGTCGCCGTGTTCGTGCCGTCCTTCTTCATGACGGGCGTGTCGCGTTCGCTGTTCGTGCCCCTCTCGCTCGCCGTCGGCTTCTCGATGATCGCGTCGTTCTTCCTCTCGAGCGCGCTGGTGCCCGTGCTCTCCGTCTGGTGGCTGCGAAAGGGCCGGCCCACTCCCGAAGCGGAACCGCGCGCGGCCGACTGGGTCGAGCGCCTCCGCAATCGGCTCGCCGCGCTGCTCCAACGGGCGGCTCCGGTGCGCGGCCTCCTGGTCGCGGCCTATCTTGTCGTCGCCGTCGGCGTCGTGACAACTGTCGGGATGACCCTCGGCCGTGAGATCTTCCCGCCGAGCGGCGTGAAGGCCTTCCAGCTTCGGTTTCGCGCGCCTGCGGGGACGAAGTTCGAGTCGACGGAGCGCCTGGGCCGCGACGTCCTGGACGTCATCCGCGAGACGGCGGGTGCGGCCAATATCGACATCACCCTCGGCTACGTCGGCGTGCAGCCCTCGTCGTACCCGATCAACACGATCTTCCTCTGGACCAGCGGTTCCCACGAGGGCGTGCTGCAGGTCGCGCTCAGGCCGGACGCGCCTGTGAAGCTCGACGCGCTTCAGGAGAAACTCCGCCAGGCCTTTCATGACAGGTTTCCCGACGCGCAATTCTCATTCGAGCCCGGCGACATCGTCAGCCGGATCATGAACTTCAGCGCGCCGACGCCGGTGGAAGTCGCCGTGATGGGGCCGGACTTTGCCGCGAGCCGGGCGTTCGCGACAAAGCTACGGAACGAACTCTCGCAGATCGGATCGTTGCGCGACCTGCAGTTCGGCCAGACGCTCGACTATCCGGCCGTCCAGGTGAACGTCAACCGTCAGCTGGCGGGACAGCTTGGTGTCACGGTCGATCAGGTGGGGCGGTCGTTCGCCGCCGCGACATCGTCCAGCCGCTTCGTCGCGCCGAATTACTGGGCGGACCCCCGGACCGGCATCGCCTTTCAGGTCCAGGTGGAGGTCCCGCAGCCGCGGATGACGACGCTCGAGGATCTGCGCGTGGTGCCGGTGTCGGCCGGAGGCGTCGCGAAGCCGCTGCTCGGCGACCTGGCGCGTATCGAGAACGCGACGATCGTCGGCGAATACGACCGGATCAACGGAGAGCGCCTGGTCACGCTGACGGCGAACGTCGCCGGAGAGGATCTGGGCCGCGCCCTCGCTCAGGTGAACACGGCGATTCGACGTGCGGGTGCACCGCCCCGCGGCGCCACCGTCAAGATACGCGGACAGATCGCGGCGATGGCGGAGACGTTCACCAACATTGCGGGCGGCCTGATCGTGGCCGTCGTCGTGATCTTTCTTCTCCTGGCCGCCAACTTCCAGTCGCTTCGGCTCGCCTTCGTCGTGGTCTCGACCGTTCCGGCGGTGCTCGCGGGGGTGGTGGTCGCCCTTCGGCTGACGGCGACAACGTTGAATGTCCAGTCGTTCATGGGCGCCATCATGGCGATCGGTGTGGCTGTCGCCAACGCGATCCTGCTCGTCACGTTTGCCGAGCAGTCGCGGCGGCAGGGGGAATCTCCGCTTCAGACCGCCATCCACGCGGCACGCGCACGCATCCGTCCTGTCCTGATGACGAGCGCCGCCATGATTGCGGGAATGATTCCGATGGCGCTCGCCATCGGGGAAGGCGCCGAGGCGGCGGCGCCGCTTGGGCGTGCCGTGATCGGGGGCCTGGTGGCGGCGACACTGGCCACGTTGATTGTGCTGCCTTCGGTGTACTCGCTCATTCAGCAGTCGGCGAGCCCCACGTCGCCGTCGCTCGATCCGGACGACCCGGAGAGCGCTTTCCGGACGCAACCGGGCAGACTATGACAACGCAGAACAGCGATCGCGTGCGGCCCATCCTCGGCATCGTGTGTGCGGCGTCGATCGCCGCGGCGTGTGGGGGTGCCGGCGGCCCATCTCGCGCCGCGCCCGTCGCGCCGGCTGGCCCGGCCGCCATCGACGTGGTTCGAGTCCGTGAGCAACCTCTTGACGTGCCCCTGTCGCTGCCCGGCGAGCTGACGGCGTTTCAGTCGGTGGCGATGTTCCCGAAGGTCACCGGATTCGTGAAAGCCATCAACGTGGACCGTGGCTCCAGGGTCCGTGCGGGAGAGCTGCTGGCCTCGCTCGAAGCGCCTGAGCTCGTGGCGCAGCGGGCGGAGGCGCAGTCGAAACTGCAGGCGGCAGAGGCCCAGCATTCGGTGGCGCGGGCCAAGGCTGACGCCGACAAAGGCACGTTCACCAGGCTCAAGGCCGCGTCGGCGACGCCTGGCGTGGTGGCGGGAAATGACGTGGTCATTGCGGAAAAGACGGCGGATGCGAGCGCGGACCAGGTCCTTGCCGCTGAGCAGGGTGTGGAAGCGGCCCGGCAGGCGCTCGACGCCGTTCGCGACATGGAAGGGTATCTGCGGATGACGGCTCCGTTCGCAGGCGTCATCACCGAGCGGAACGTCCACCCGGGGGCCCTCGTGGGACCCTCGACGAGTGGCTCGGGCGCGACGCCGTTGCTGCGGCTCGTCGACACCTCACGGCTCCGGCTCGTCGTGCCCGTCCCCGAAGCCTATACCGCCGGGATTCGGCCCGGCGCCGGGATTCCGTTTACGGTGGCGGCATATCCCGGGCAGAGCTTCTCCGGCAAGGTCGCGCGCATCGCGCAGGCCGTGGATGTCGGCACGCGAACGATGGCCGTCGAGTTGGACGTGGCCAACGGCGACGGCCGCCTCGCGCCAGGGACCTTCTGTCAGGTGCGATGGCCGGTTCGACGCTCGGGCCCCTCGCTGTTCGTGCCGAGCGCGAGCATCGCGACCACGACGGACCGGACGTTCGTGATCCGCATCCGCAACGGGAAGACGGAGTGGATCGACGTGAGGACCGGGCTCACATCGGGAGTATTGGTGGAGGTATTTGGCGATCTGCGGGCCGGCGACGAGATCGCGGGGCGCGGCACCGACGAGTTGCGTCCCGGGACGGACGTACGGCCGCGAGAAAGCAAGCCCGCAGCCTAGGTTCTGGAGTACAAGATCAACGATGACCGACCCCGTCGTCCGCGAGTTTTTGCTGGGATTCTGGAAGATCCACATCCTGCACCATGCTGAGGAGCAAGGTGTCTACGGGCAATGGATGCTGGAGGAGTTGCACCGGCACGGCTACCGGCTGAGTCCAGGCACGCTGTACCCGTTGCTGGCCAGAATGGCTCGCCGGGGATGGCTCCGGGCCGCGGAACCGAAGCGATCGCGCGGCGCGAGGGTGTACCGGATTACGCCCGCCGGCGCCGAAGTGTTGAAGCGGTTGAGAGCGTCACTGGGGGAACTGCAGCACGAAGTCGGACCGCGCCCCGGGCGCCGCTCTCGCGCAACGAAAGACCGAAGCAAGAAGCTGAGTTGAGGAGGAGACTCATGTCGAAGAACGTGATCATCGGCGCGCTGTTGCTCGTGATTGGAGTCCTGATCGGCGCGACCCTTCCGGCATTGTCCGCGCAGCAGCGAGAAGGCCGCCGCGGCCAGCCGCTCCCGACGCTGGAGCAGCTGCCGCAGGAAGTGGCGACGCTCCGGCAACTGATCCCGACCAACTCCACGATCATGATGGACGTTCAGTGGCACTGGACCAACCTGTGGTGGGCCGGCAAGAAGCGGAACTGGCCGCTGGCGCAGTACTACTTCAACGAATCGCGCGGCCACATCCAGCAGCTGGTGCGGAAGAATCCGACGATCCGCAACCAGGACACCGGCATGGACGTCGAGCTGCAGGGGATCTTCGACGGCATCGACACGAGCAGCCTCGCGATGGTGAAAGACTCGATCGCGAAGAAGGATGGCACCGGCTTCGAGAAGAACTACAGGACGATGCTCGAGAGCTGCTACTCCTGCCACAAGAGCGTGGGCCGCCCGTACATTCGGCCGCAGCTGCCGACGGCGCAGGTGCAGGCGATGGTCAACATGGATCCGAACGCGACGTGGCCGCAGTGAATACCTGAAGAAAGGAGCGGCCGGATTCGCGCCGCTCGTTTGGTTTTCATAAGGATCACGCGCGGCCAGACGTCGCGCGTGCTCTCTTCCAGCCACACCCGCCCACGGAAGAGGACGCGGGGCCGAATCTGATCGAGGAGTCCCGAGGCAAGCCAGACGTCTGCCGGGGCATGTGCCTTGCATCGCCCGAACGCATCAATGTCGGCACAAAGGCCCGCTGAATGAGGTTCGCGATCGGTACCTGGCGGGCGTGGCTGCTGTTGCTGCTGTCGACCTCGGCGCTCGTGTGCGCGTGCGTCCAGGGGCAGCCCGCCGCCGACACCGGCGACCCGGGCTTTCCGTTCGGTCCTTCGGCCATCGGTGTGCAGCCCCTCGCATACGTCCAGGACATCAAACCCATCTTCGAT
>Ga0068871_100003018_pt1 | contig 11544 bp, 11 predicted proteins | sample KBSMisM72_FD_72750 | JGI IMG/M metagenome (GOLD analysis project Ga0068871, IMG submission 72750) | Miscanthus rhizosphere microbial communities from Kellogg Biological Station, Michigan, USA - KBS Miscanthus M7-2 | ecosystem: Host-associated > Plants > Roots > Rhizosphere > Soil ... | reverse complement strand
AGGGCGTCGCCACGCCGCCGTACAGCACGTACATCACGCCGATGATGATGGCGACGAACGGCGCCACCTTGGGAATCGACTGGAATTTCTCCTTCCAGGTGTAGCGGAAATCGGCGGCGTGGGAGCGGAAACCGCGTTTCCAGATCGCGAACAAAGTCCACAGCATGAACAGCCCGGTCAGCATCAGCCCCGGCATCACGCCGGCGAGGAACAGCCGCCCGATCGAGGTCTCGGTGGCGATGCCGTAGAGGATGAAGGTGATCGAGGGCGGAATCAGGATGCCGAGCGTGCCGCCGGCGCAGATCGAGCCCGTGGCGATCTCGTCCGGGTAGCCGCGCTTCCTCATCTCCGGGATGCCCATCTTGCCGATCGCCGCGCAGCAAGCGGGCGAGGAGCCGGTGAGCGCGGCGAAGATCGCGCAGGCGCCGAGGTTGGAGATCACCAGGCCGCCGGGCAGGCGGTAGAGCCAGCGATCGAGGGCCTCGTAGAGATCCTTGCCGGCGGGCGAAGAGCCGATCGCCGCGCCCATCATGACGAACATCGGGATGGAGACCAGGGTGAAGTCGTTCAGCCCGGCGTAGAAGGTCTCGGCGACCACCTGCATGGCGTCGAAGCCCTGGAAGAACAGCAGGAAGACGATCGACAGCGCGCCTAGGCCGAACGCCACCGGCGCGCCGGAGAGCAGCACGATCAACGTCGCGATGAGGACGATGGCGCCCTGGGTCGTGGGACTCATGCCCTGGCGTCTTCCGTGATCCCGAAGGGCGGCTGGCGGCCGGTCACGAGGCACAGCAGGTCGGCGATGAACTGCAGGGTCAGGATGCCGAGGCCGATCGGCATGGAGCTATAGGGAATCCACAGGCGCGCGCGCCACATGGTGTCCGACACCCAGTGGTTGTCCCAGGCCTGCAGCCAGAAACGCGAGGTCAGCACGGCGAGGGCGACGCAGAAGAAGAGCGACATCAGGATCGAGGCGAGCGCCAGCCACCAGCGCGCCTGCGGACCGAGGTAGTGCGGCAGGACGTCGACGTTCACGTGTCCGCGCGTGAGCAGCACGTACGGGCTGCCGACGAAAGTAGCGGCGACCAGGCTCCAGGTGACGAAGTCGGTCTGCCAGATGGTGTTCTGGTTCAGTACGAAGCGAATGAACACCATCTGACACACCACCACGACGCCGAACGCGATCAGCGCCGCGGCGACCACGCCGCAGAGCTGCGAGACGCGCCGGATGGCTGCGACGAAAGCGTCGAGGCTCAAGCTTCCTACTTGACGCTCAGCGCTTCCTCGATCAGCTTCTTGCCGTTGGGCACTTCCTTGGCGAACTCGTCGTAGGAGCTCTTGCGGGCCACGGCGATCCACGCGTCGTATTCGGCCGGCGAGAGCGTGACCACCTCGACCTTGTGGTCCTTGAACACCTTCACCATCTCGTTGTCGAGGCCCTTGGCTTCCTTGGCGAAGAACTCCTGCGACTTCTTGCCCGCCTTCATCAGCACGTCCTGCTGCTGCTTGTTGAGGCGCGCGAAGCTCTTCTTCGACATCAGCACCGGCTCGTACATGAACCACAGCGCGTTGTCGCCGGGGGCGGTCAGGCATTTCACCTGCTCATAGATGCGGAAGGAGACGAAGCTGCCCGAGCTGGTGTCGGTCGCCTCGGCGACGCCGGTCTGCAGCGCGTTATAGACCTCGTTGGACGGCACCGAGACGATCGAGGCGCCCGCCGCCTGCCACATGGCGGCGAAGGTCGGTCCGGCCGAGCGCACCTTGAGGCCTTTGATGTCGTCCGGCTTGCGGATGCAGCCCTTCTTGGAGGCCACCGCGCCGGCGAGCCAGGCGTCGGCCAGCACGACCACGCCGGCCTTGTCGATCTGCGCCTTGATCTCCTTCATGAACGGCGAGTCGTTGACGCGCTGCGCGCGGTCGTGGCTGCGGACCAGGCCGGGCATCAGCGTCGCGCCGAAGGCGCGCACCTTGCCGCTCGCATAGTCGAGCGGAAACGAAGAGATGTCGAGCTGGCCGTTGACCAGCGCGTTCCACTGCTCATTCGGCTTGAAGAGCGAGGCGCCGGGATAAACCTGGACTTCGAGCTCGACATTCGCCGCCTTGGCATCGCGCGCGATGATCTGGACCATCTCGTCGCGGACGTCGCCGCGACCGCCCGGAAACTGGTGAGAGGCCCGCAATGTCGTGGGCGCGGCAATGGCGCTCGTACCAAACGCTGCTACAAGGGCTGCGACGACGCAGCGCAGACTGGTGTTCATGGTGCTCCTCCTCCTCAGGAAGTTATTCGTATCCTAAACTAGATTATGCCTTCGGCGCGCAACCGCGCGATCTCCGGCGCGCCCTTGCCGAGCAGCCCGCGCAGCACCTCTTCGGTATGCTCGCCCAGCAGCGGCGGCGCCGCGCGGTACTCGAGCGGCGTAGCCGAAAAACGCATCGGGCTGGCGACGGTCGGCAGCTTGCCGGCCACCGGATGGTCCAGCTCGACGCGGATCCCCCGCGCGCGCACCTGCGGCTCTTCGAAGACCTGCGCCACGTCGTTGATCGGCCCGTTCGGCACGCCCGCCGCCTCGAGGAGCTCCAGCCACTCCCGCGTGCTGCGACGCGCGAAGATCTCTCGCAGCAACCGCGTCAGCTCGACGCGGTTCTCGACGCGCTTGCCGTTGCTGGCGAAGCGCGGGTCATCGGCCAGCTCGAGGCAACCTGCCGCCTCGCACAGCTTGCGGTAGAGATTGTCGTTGCCGCAGGCGATGATCACCTCGCCGTCGGCGGTGCGGAACGGCTGGTAGGGCACGATGTTCGGGTGCAGGTTGCCGATGCGCCGGGGCGGCGTGCCGGTCGCGAAGTAGTTGGTATTCTGGTACGCGAGAAGCGCGATCTGCGAGTCGAGCAGCGCGAGGTCGAGATGCTGGCCCTGGCCCGAGTGCGCGCGGTGCGCAAGCGCCGCGCAGATAGCGATCGAAGCGTACATGCCGGTAATGATGTCGGCGACTGGCACGCCCGCGCGCTGCGGCTCGCCGTCGGGCTCGCCGGTGACGCTCATCATCCCGCCCATGCCCTGGATCATGAAGTCATAACCCGGGCGCTCGCGCCACGGCCCGGTCTGTCCGAAGCCGGTGACCGAGCAGTAGACGAGGCGCGGGTTGAGGACCTTCAAGTCCTCATAGCCGAGCTTGTAGCGTGCGAGATCTCCGAACTTGTAGTTCTCGATCAGCACGTCGGAGACGCGCGCTAGCTCGCGCACGATCGCCTGGCCCGCGGGATGCGCGATGTTGACCGTGACTGATTTCTTACCGCGGTTGGCGGCGGTGAAGTAGGCGGAGTCCTTCGTGTCGCGGCCGCCGGCGTCTTTCACCCAGGGCGGGCCGAAGGCGCGCGAGTCGTCGCCCGACTTAGGGCGCTCGACCTTGATCACCTCGGCGCCGAGGTCGGCGAGGTTCTGCCCCGCCCACGGCCCGGCAAGCACACGGGAAAGATCGAGGACGCGAACTTGTGCGAGGGGTCCGGCCATTGGGCGCCGAGTGTACTTCACCGCCGCCGACGCACCCGCTTCGCACCAGCGAAACAGGCGCTACCAGAGGCCCGCCAGCATGCGCAGGGCGAGCGCGTAGAACATGAGCGCGAACACGGTGCGCAGCCGCTTTACCGGCAGGCGATGCGCGAGACGAGCCCCGTACGGCGCGGCCAGCATGCTCATCACCGCGACGAGCCCCAGGGCGGGCAGATATACGTAACCGAGGCTGAGCGGCGGTAACCCTGCAACATTCCAGCCTTGCACGACGTAGCCGGCGCTTCCGGCCAGGGCGATGGGAAAGCCGGTGGCCGCCGCCGTGCCGATCGCCCGCCGCAGCGGCACGTTGCACCAAGCGAGAAATGGGATCGCCAGGAACGCGCCACCCGCGGCCGCGAGGCTGGAGACGCCGCCGATGACTGCACCGGCGGCAAAGATTCCCGCCGTACCGGGCAACTCGCGCGTGTGTTTGGGCTTGAGATCGAGGAGCAGTTGCGTGCCGACGAAGAAGACGAGCGCGGTGAACATCATTGCGAGCGGGCGGGTGGGAATCAGCCCGGCAATCAGCGCGGCGCCGAAGGACCCGGCGAGCATGCCCGGCGCGAGGGCGCGCGCAATCCTCCAGTCGACCGCGCCGTGCCCGTGATGCGCGCGCATGCTCGACAGCGACGTGAACACGATCGTGGCCATCGAAGTGCCGAGGGCGATGTGCAAAAGGTTCTCTGGAGGCAGGTGCTGCGCGGTAAACACGAACACCAGCATGGGAACCATAATGGCGCCGCCGCCGATCCCGAGCAGTCCGGCGAGGAAGCCGGCGATGAGCCCGATGGCGAGATAGGCGAGCCACCAATCCATCACGCCGCCATTGCTTCCGCGACGCGCGAGCGTTGCGCGCTCGTCATTACGAGGCCGGCCTTGGTTCGCCGCCAGAGGACATCCTCGGGCGTCCTCGCCCACTCGCGCTCGATGAAGTAGCGCAACTCACGCTCGGTGAGGCCGGCGCCGAAATACTCGCCCAGCTCACCGTCGCCGAGAACCTCCGCAGCACGTGCGCCGTGACGCCGGAAAACCTGGTGCAGCACCTCCGACGGCGCGCCACGATAGCGCTGAAAGAACTCGCTCTGCGCCCGCTCGCGATCCTCGAACTCGCTTCCCGGGAGCGGCGCCCGCCCGGTCCAGGAGCCTTTCATCTGCGGGAAGTAGGGGGACAGTTTTTCCATCGCATGCTCCGCAAGCCTGCGATAGGTCGTCAGCTTCCCGCCGAAAACGGAAAGCGCCGGAGCGGCGCCTGCTTCATCGTCCACACGCAGCGTGTAGTCGCGCGTCACGGAGGACGCGTCGGCGGAGCCGTCGTCGTAGAGCGGGCGTACACCGGCATAACGCCAGATCACATCTGACACGCGCGGTGCGACTGCGAGGTAGCGGCCCGCTGCGCGGCACAGGTAGTCCACTTCCTCGAAGCTGGGCTCGGCCCTTTCCGGCTCGCGCTCGAGCGGCACGTCGGTCGTGCCGACCAGCGTGTAGTTTTCCTGGTACGGGATCATGAAAACCACTCGCCGATCGTCGTTCTGCAGGATGAAAGCATGCTCGCCCTGATAAAGACGCGGCAGAACGATGTGGCTGCCCTTTACGAGGCGCAGCGAATCGTTTGTCGGCTGCCGGAGGTGCTCGTTCAGGACCTCCTTTACCCAGGGGCCTGCGGCATTCACGATCGCTCGCGCGCCTAGGGTCTCCCCATTGGAGAGCTCCGCTTGCCACAGGCCGTCGACGCGGCGCGCCGACCTGCACTCGGTGCGTACCATCACGCGGGAGCCATGCGCCGCAGCGTCGAGCGCGTTCGCGACGACCAGGCGCGCATCGTCCACCCGGCAATCCGAATAGACAAAGCCGTGCGTCAGGTCCTTGCGCAGGCCGGAAGCGTAGGGCGGCCGGTCGAGGCGAACTGCTTTGGAGCCGGGCAGCAGCGAGCGGCGGGCGAGGTGGTCGTAGAGGAACAATCCGAGGCGGATCTCCCAGCGCGGCCGCAGCTCGGGCACGTGCGGCATGACGAAGCGCACCGGCCAGACAAGATGCGCGGCGATCCTCAGCAGCACTTCGCGCTCGGCGAGCGATTCGGCGACCAGGCGAAATTCGTACTGCTCAAGATAGCGCAGGCCGCCGTGGATCAGCTTCGATGAAGAAGACGACGTGGCGCCGGCGAGATCGCCGCGCTCCACCAACGTCACCGAAAGCCCGCGTCCCGCTGCATCGCGCGCGATGCCGGCGCCGTTGATGCCGCCGCCGATGACCAGCAGATCGACGGGCTGCGGCGCTTTCATGTCGTTTCGAGGCGCACCGGCAGGCGGACGCTGATCGCCACACCGTCGCCCGCGGGCAGGTCCGAGGCGGCGATACGGCCGCCGTGGAACTCGGCGATCAGGCGAGCCACATAGAGCCCGATGCCAAGATGCGGCGCGCGGGCGCCCTGCGCTTCGCGCAACGAGATCATCGAGTCGAACAAGCGGCCCCGCATCGCCTCGGGAAGCGCCGGACCGTAGTTCACCACAGTGAGCTGCGCCTCGCCGCCGCTTTGCGCAAGCGTTACGCGGATCGGCTCGCCAGGCCGGGAAAAATCGGCGGCGTTCTCGACCAGTTTGTCGAGAAGCTGCGCCGCCAGGTCGGGCGAGCCGGCCACCGGCAGGCTTTGCTCGGGGACGGCGAGCACGAACGTTGCCTGCGGATAGGCAACGCGATAGCCCTCGACGCATCCGCGCACAACGGGGACCAGATCGTAGCGTTCGCGCTCGGCGGTTCGCAGGCTCTGCTCGAGTCGCGACGCCTCCGTCATGCGCTCCAGGATGCGATTCAGCCGCTGCAGGCCTTCCTCAGCGCGCTCGATGTACCGGCTGCCGTCGGCGGGGGCGAGCTTGAGGTTTTCCAACGACGAGCGCACTACGGCGATCGGTGTGCGCAGCTCGTGCGACAGCCGCCCCGCCATGCTCTCGAGATAGGCATGGTGCTGGGCGAGGCGCTCGAGCACTTCGGAGAAGCTGCGCGACAGATCGCCGATCTCGTCGTGTGCCTGCGAGCCGCTCGCCAGGCGGCGAATGCGGCCGCGCCCATCGATCGCCGACTCGGCCTCATCGCGCAGGCGCCGGATGCGAAGCGAGAGGCGGGTGGCGAAGACCATCAGCACCGCGCCGGCGCTGGCGAACGCGGCGAGCGTGAAGAGCAGGAGCCGCTCCAGGGCGGCGGTTTTCACCGACATGGCGGAGTTCGTCGTCTCCTCGGCGACCACTGCGCCCGCGACCTCGTCTGCGTTCCAGATCGGATGCGCCGCCGACATCACCACGGCGCGCCCGTCACGCGTCCGGCGCGTATGGGTGGCCGCGGTTCCCTGCAGCGCCGCGGCCACGTCGGGCCCGGTGGCGAGCACGTCCTCGGGCTGCGCTTCGACGAAATCCTCGGTGGGCCGCGGGATCAGCCAGCCGATCAGCGCGTGCCACCAGGGAGTCTCGGATGCGACTTCCGCAGGGCGCCGCAGGCTTCCCGCCGAGGCGATCACCTGGTAGCTGCGATCGACCACCCAGATGCGCGAAGAGGAGCGCTGCAGCCCGAGCAGGATCGCATCGACCTCGTCGTCCCTACCCGAGCCGCTGGCGAGAAGCTGGGGCCGCTCGTGAAGGGCAGTGGCGACGGCGCGGGCAATCCCGAGGAGTGTCTGTTCCTGGCTTTCGAGGAGGAAGCGCTCGACCTCGTTGACGTAGAGCGTCCCGGTCACGGGCAGCGCAAGCAGCACGAGGGCAACCAGCGCCAGCTTGGCGCGCAGGCCGAAGCGCAGCCGCCTCAGGGCTTCCACCGATAGCCCATGCCATAGACGGTGTCGATGGAATCGAACGCCGGGTCGGCGGCCAGGAACTTTCGTCGGATCCGCTTGATATGCGAAGTGATGGTGCCTTCGTCGACCACCAGGTTCGCCTCGCGCATCAGCTGGTCGCGGTGCTTCACGTGTTCGGGAAATTTGGCGAGCGCATGGACCATCCAGAACTCGGTCAGGGTGAGCGATATCGCCTTGCCCTGCCAGGTAACGGTGAAGCGCTTGAGGTCGAGGGTCAGCGCGCCGCGCTCGAGACGCTCGGATGCCTCCTCGGGCTTTCCGGCGAGCTCCGCGCGCCGCAGGAGCGCAGCGATGCGCGCGAAGAGGTGCGGCAGGCTCACGTCCTTGGTCAGGTAGTCGTCGGCGCCAAGGCGCAGGCCGGCGACGATGTCGAAATCGCTGTCGCGCGCCGTTAGGAAGATGATCGGCAAGCCGGCGGAGAGCCCCCGCAGCTCGCGGCACAACGCGAATCCGCCATCGACGTCGCCGCCCAGGCCGATGTCGATCAACGCGAGGTCGGGCAGCCGCGTCTTCATTGCCGCGAGCGCCTCGGATCGACTGGCGTACGCGGCCACCTCGAAGCCGTGCTTGCGCAGGGCCTCGGCGTAGTTGGCCCGGATGGCGGGCTCGTCTTCGACGATGGCAATGCGACGGCTCATGGCGGCGGCGAAGCACTATAGCCGAAGCCGCTCCATCGGCCGGTGCCTGCCCGCGCTTTGCCAGAATTGCTCGGCAGATTGCCCGCACTTCGCCGATCCGCCACCTCGTTAGGCGCGCCCAATCCCTTTACGACCATTCAGGAGGAAGGGATGAAATACCGCCAGGCCATGGACAGCGCGTTCGATGTAGTCACTTTCCTGCTTTACGCCGCAGCGCTCGGGCTCTGTGCCGGCGCGCTACTAGGCGCCCTGGCGCTGGTCCTGGCGTCGCCTGCGAACGCCGCGGGGAATTCGGGCGGGGCACTCTTTCTTCTCGGAGCTTCGGGCGAGGCCGCTTCCCCGGCGCCTCTCGTCTCGGCGAAGACCGTTTATCGCGCGGATGGGCCGATCCAGCGCGTGCGCATCGTCGAGACCTACCGCAATCCCCTCCCCGGACGGCACGAGGGAGTGTTTGCCATCCGGCTCCCCGAGTCCGCGACGCTGGAGCGCTTCTCGGCGAGCGTTCGCGCAGCAAGCGAGGACGATGATGATGGGGAAGGAGAGGACCCGGAACCGATCGCGGCGCCGGCCTTGATCACCGGGGATGAACCCGGCGTGGTGACGCGCACCATCGCGGCAATCGAATCAGGCGACACGGTCCTGATCGAGGTGGATTTCCAGCAGATCGTGCGTTATGACCGAGGACGAAGCGCGCCGCGTCTGCTTACGCTGGTCGGCGCGCGGCAAGCCGGCCTGGGCCGTAGGCGGCGCGCTGTGCCCCGTCGCCGCGACCCGGAGCCGCTAGGAGCCGAAGGCGCCTGGCCGTCGGCACGCGACGATCGCGGAGCACCCTGGCTCTGGGTTCTCCCCGTCGTGGCGCTTTACGCGCTGGTGGCCTTCTTCAACTGATCGAGCTGCAGCACCTTGACGCGCGGCGCAGGCCGTTCCTTAGCCTCTTCGCGCTCCTTGGCTGCCTGCGCGTTCTGCTGGCGGCGGATCTTGTCGAAGGTTTTACGCACGTCCGTGTCGAAGCTCGGGCGGTAGTGAAAGGCGGAGTCGAGGATGTGTTTCATGAGCGCGATTGTTCCAGCCTTAGGGGACCGCGCGTGTTGCACCGCCGATAATCTCTCCGGACTAGGGGACCGCGCGAGCCCGTAGCAGTCTCGCTACAAGCGTCCCGCGGGTCGCTACTTCCTGCTGCGGAGCTTGCGGATCGCAGCTATCTGGGCGGCGAGGGTCGCCAACTCGCTCTCCACCGCGGCGATTTCCTGCTTGTCCTGCGCCTTGGCGCGCGCCTCTTCTGCTTTTTTCAGCGCGTCGGTCGCCTTGGCCTCGTCGAGGTCCTTGCCGCGGATCGCGGTGTCGGCGAGCACCGTGATCATCTTCGGCTGCACCTCGAGGATGCCGCCGGCGACGAAAATCAGCTGCTCTTCGCCGCCCCCGGCCGGCTTGATGCGGACCGTGCCGGGCTTGATGCGCGTGATGAGCGGCGTATGGCGCGGATAGATGCCGAGCTCGCCGGCCTCGCCCGGAAGCGCGACGAACTCCGCCTCGCCGGAGTAGATGCTCTCCTCCGCGCTGACGACGTCTACGTGAATGGTGGCGGCAGCCATTACTTGATGGTCTTCGCCTTCTCGAAGGCTTCCTCGATCGCGCCCACCATGTAGAACGCCTGCTCGGGCAACGCGTCGCACTCGCCGGCGACGATCATCTTGAAGCCTTTGATGGTGTCCTTCAGTGACACGTACTTGCCCGGCGTTCCGGTGAAGTTCTGCGCGACGGTGAACGGCTGCGACAGGAAGCGCTGGATCTTGCGCGCGCGGGACACTGCCAGCTTGTCCTCGGGCGAGAGCTCGTCCATGCCGAGAATCGCGATGATGTCGCGCAGTTCCTTGTAGCGTTGCAGAGTCGCCTGCACGGAACGCGTGGTGTTGTAGTGGTCCTCGCCGATCACGTTCGGATCCACCTGGCGCGAAGTGGAATCGAGCGGATCCACCGCCGGATAAATGCCCAGAGATGCGATGTCGCGCGAAAGCACGATGGTCGCATCGAGGTGACCGAAGGTGGTGGCGGGCGAAGGGTCGGTCAGGTCGTCCGCCGGCACGTACACCGCCTGGATCGATGTGATCGAGCCGGTCTTGGTGGAAGTGATGCGCTCCTGCAGGCGGCCCATTTCCTCGGCCAGCGTCGGCTGGTAGCCCACCGCGGAGGGCATGCGGCCCAGCAGCGCGGACACTTCCGTGCCGGCCAGCGTAAAGCGGTAGATGTTGTCCACGAAGAACAGGATGTCGCGGCCCTCGTCGCGGAAGCTCTCGGCCATCGTCAGGCCCGTGAGCGCCACGCGCAGGCGGTTACCCGGCGGCTCGTTCATCTGGCCAAACACCATCGCCACCTTGGATTCGGTGAGGTTGTCCGGCTTCACGACCTGGGCCTCGATCATCTCGTGATAGAAGTCGTTGCCCTCGCGCGTGCGCTCGCCGACGCCGGCGAACACCGACAGGCCCGAGTGCTGCGTCGCGATGTTATTGATGAGCTCCAGCATGTTCACGGTCTTGCCCACACCGGCGCCGCCGAACAGGCCGACCTTGCCGCCTTTCGCGAACGGACAAACCAGGTCCATGACCTTGATGCCGGTCTCGAGCAGCTCCACTGACGGCGAGAGCTCGTCGAACTTGGGCGCGATCTGGTGGATCGAGCGCTTCTGGTCAGACTTGATCGGGCCGACTTCGTCGATCGGGCGGCCGAGCACGTCCATGATGCGCCCCAGCGTGCCCTTGCCGACCGGCACCGAGATCGGCGCGCCGGTGGACCTGACTTTCATGCCGCGGCGCAGGCCGTCGGAGGAGCCGAGCGCGATGGTGCGCACCACGCCGTCGCCGAGCTGCTGCTCGACCTCGAAGGTGAGCCCCTTCTCCGCGAGCGTGTTGGTCGGATCGTCTTCCAGGATCAGGGCGTCGTAGATCCCCGGCATCTTGTCGCGGTCGAACTGGATGTCGGTGACCGCGCCGATGCACTGGACGATGGTGCCTTGTGCTTGTGACATAGCGTTTTCCTAGAGTCGAATTCTGTTAGACGGCGGCTGCGCCACCGACGATTTCAGAGAGTTCCTTGGTGATCGCCGCCTGCCGGTTCTTGTTGTAGACCAGCGTCAGCTCGTCGATCAGCGTCGCCGCGTTATCGGATGCGGCCTTCATCGCCACCATGCGCGCCGACTGCTCCGACGCCATGTTCTCGGCGAGCGCCTGCAGGACGATGACTTCGACATAGCGCCGCAGCACCTGGTCGAGAACCACCTTGGCGTCGGGTTCGTAGATGTAGTCCCAGACCGTCTCGGGCGCGCCGAGGCGCTCGCCGGTAAGCGGCAGCAGCTGCTCGATCACCGGCTCCTGCTTCATCGTGTTGACGAAGCGGTTGTAGGCGATCATCACGCGATCGGTGTGCCCGGCCATGAACGCGTCGGTGACCACCTTGATCGGTCCAATCAGCTTGTCGACCTGCGGGCGGTCGCCGAGCTGCGTCAGCTGAGAGACGATCTTGGCGCC
>Ga0068871_100003014_pt1 | contig 11555 bp, 11 predicted proteins | sample KBSMisM72_FD_72750 | JGI IMG/M metagenome (GOLD analysis project Ga0068871, IMG submission 72750) | Miscanthus rhizosphere microbial communities from Kellogg Biological Station, Michigan, USA - KBS Miscanthus M7-2 | ecosystem: Host-associated > Plants > Roots > Rhizosphere > Soil ... | reverse complement strand
CGGGCCACGAGCCGCCGCTCGTGTTCCGCCGCGACGGCGCCGTCGAACGGCTGGGTCCCTCCGGCGGTCCGCCCCTGAGCGTGGTGCCCGATTTCGCGTATCCGACGGGGCGGGCGGTACTGCACCCCGGCGATACGCTCCTCGCCTTCACCGACGGCGCGACGGAGGCCATGAACGGGCTGCACGAATTCTTCGGCGCCGCTCGCCTGCACGAAGCCGTGGCGTCGTTGCCGGCGCGCTCCGATGCCGCGACGCTGGTGGAGCGCGTGCGCGCCGCCGTGCAACGCTTCGCCGGCGGTGCCGAAGCCGCCGACGACTTGACGCTCCTCGCATTGCGCTGGGAAGGGCCGGCGCGGTCCCTATAATGGGCAACGCAAGCAGGGGGACGTGTGCAGCGGGCCACGAGCCGCACGGCGATGTTTCCGTCGCGCGCCGAAGCATGGCGCGCCGTGCGCGGCTTCGTCGAGGCGTTCTGTGGCGAGGCGGGCGTGGCGCGTGAGACGTGCCTGCGCGCCAACCTCGTGATCGAGGAGCTCTTCGTGAACACGGTGAAGCACGGCCAGCGCGGCGGCAGCGACGCGCCCGTGTGGATCACGCTGGCACTGCACGGCGGGCACGTGGCGGTCGTCTACGAGGACAACGCCCCGCCGTTCAATCCGTTCGGCCGCCCGCCGGACGAGCTGCAGGTACCGGAGCCGCACGCGCATGTCGCGGGCGGCCTGGGCGTGATCCTCGCCAATGCGCTGGCCGCTTCCGTCGACTACGCCTACGTCTTCGGACGCAACCGCATCCGCCTCGAGATTCGCTAGCGAATCTCCGGGATGATTGGATTCCCGCCTACGCGGGAATGACGGCGGCGTGCCAGAAGCGCGGCGCGTCGCGCACGGCGGCGATGTGCAGGTGCGCGTTCGCGAGCGCCCGGCGCGCGCGATCGCGCCAGCGGCGCCGCGCCGCGGCATGCGATGGGCTATCGGCGGCGAGTTGCTCCAGCAATCGCAGCGCCGCCATCGCGTCGGCTTCCACGCCCAGGTCGTCCTGCAAACGCGCCACCGCCTCGGCATAGGGCCCCGCCGTCTCGCGTCCATACAAGCTCCCGAGCATCTCGGACGCGTAGCGCAGGCGCTTCAGCCGGATGCGCACGCGGTGGCGGCCGGCGGCGTCGAGCCGCTCGAGATGGCCCAGGCCGTGCATGGCACGCTCGTACTTGCGATCGAGCGCCGCGGCGGCCGTGGCGAGGAGATCGCCGTCCACGGTTTCGTCCTGCGCCGCGAGCCAGCGGGCGAAGCGCAGCACGAAGCGCGTGTAGCGTTCCGAGGCGAGCGCGATGGCCACCGCGCGGCGCGCGGCCGCCCGCGCGTGCTTCGCCCGCCGCTCGAGCGCCGAGCCGCGATCGGAAGGAGCGAGCATCGCCTCGATGAAGACGTCGAGGTCGCGCGCCTCGCCGGTGATGCGCGAAAGCCAGCGGCAATCGGCGCGCATGTCGCGGCGAAGGTGTCGCCCGAAGCAGCCGCGGAAGATGCGCAGCGCCGAGCGCAGCCTGCGCAACCCGACCCGGAACTGGTGCAGCCACTCGCCGCCGTGCGCCGCCTGGGTCGCGTTGGCCTGGAGCTGGGCCAGCGCCGCGCCCACCACGCGCCGCGCGGCCACGCCGACCCGGTCGTCGCGCAGCAACGGGACCGCCGCCGCCTTCGCGGGACGCGGCTTGTCCCGCAGCGCCAGTGCATAGCCGCGCTGCGCCTTCGTGATGGAGCTGGCGCGCAGGGGCACGACACCGAGCAGCGCCTCGGCCGCGGCGAAGACCGCCATCGGGTCGCCGGTCACGCTCTCGATCTCGACCTCGCAGACGGGCGAGCGCTGCCGCCGGTGGCGTACCTCGCCGTGGTCGGCGACCACCTCGACGCGGTCCTGCGCGGAGAGCGCCACGGACCAGGTGGTGCGTTCCATGTCGACGGTGAATATCGCGCGCAGGACGTGATCGGGATTGCCATCTTCGAGCACGGGGGCAAGCGGCGTGCCCGCGAGGAGGTCGAGGTCGAGCGAGGCATCCGGCCGCGGGCTTTCCCACTCGTCGCGCGAATGCAGGCCGGCCTCGCCGCTATGGCCGGCCTTGAGGCATTGCACCCAGCGCTCGCCTTCGCGACGGACGCGCAGCGCCATGCCGCTGCGCCGGAGGAGATGTCCGGGCGTGTCGAAATAGGTCGCCTGCAGCCGCTCGCGGCGTGGCGCGGGCGCGGAGCGCAGCAGCGGCGCGTGGGCGAGCGCTTCGAGGTCCCCGGCGGGGACCTCCAGCTTGAGCTCGACTTCGCGCACGGCGTCAGAGCTGGGTGCGGGCGCGCCACAGCTCCGGGAAGAGCTCCACGTCCAGCAGGCGCCGCAGGTAGTCCACGCCCGAGGTGCCGCCGGTGCCGCGCTTCAGGCCGATCACGCGCTCGACCGTCGTCGCATGGCGAAAGCGCCACTGGCGGAACGCGTCCTCGAGGTCCACGAGCTTTTCGGCGAGCTCGTACAGGTCCCAGTGCGTCTTCGTATTGCGATAGACCTCGACCCAGGCCTGGCACGCCGAATCGTCATACGCATGGCGCTCGCGCCAGTCGCGCTCGACCTGGCCAGCCTCGATCGCGAACCCGCGCCGGGCCAGCACGCGGATCGACTCGTCGTAGAGCGACGGCGCGCGCCACGCTTCCTCGAGGGGCGCCAGCAGGTCCGGCCGGTGGCGGTGCGGCTCCATCAGCACCGCGGACTTGTTGCCGAGCAGGAACTCGATCGTGCGGTACTGGTACGACTGGAATCCCGAGGCGCTGCCCAGGCTCGCGCGGAACGCGGAATACTCCGCCGGCGTGAGCGTCGAGAGGACGTCCCACGACTGGTTCAGCTGCGCCATCACGCGCGCCACCCGGGCGAGCATCTTGAAGGCGCTGGCGAGGTCGTCCATGCGGACACGGTCCCGCGCGGCGCGCAGCTCGTGGATGGCGAGCTTCATCCACAGCTCGGACGCCTGGTGCTGCACGATGAAGAGCATCTCGTTGTGGTCGCCCGAGAGCGGCCGTTGCGAGGCCAGCAGGCGATCGAGCTCGAGGTAGTCGCCGTAGCTCATGGTCCCGGCGAAGTCGAGCCGGGCACCGTCGGGATGTAAGGAAGAGGGCATCGCGCCGACAGAGGGATGTGTCGGGAAAGTCTAGCCCCTTTGGTAAGATGGACGTGACACTTCGAGGCGCCTTGCTCGACTCGACCCTCGCAACTACAGGAGCCTCGCGCCCCATGCATGCCACGCTGCCGTTGCTCGTCGACACCGATTTCCCGCCCATCGCCCGGCGGCGACTGGAAACGCTGCAGGTCAACGTCGGATACGTGTGCAACCAGTCGTGCCTGCATTGCCACGTGAATGCGGGGCCCACGCGCACGGAATCGATGACGCTCGAGACGGTCCAGCTCGTCCTGCGATACCTCGAGGCGAGCGGCGCCACCACGCTCGACATCACGGGCGGCGCGCCGGAGCTCAATCCCTACTTCCGCTACCTCGTCCACGAGGCGCGGCTGCGCGGCGCCCGTGTGATCGACCGCTGCAACCTCACCATCCTGCACCAGCCGGGGCACGAAGACCTCGCGCGGTTCCTCGCCGCCGAGCGCGTCGACGTCGTGGCCTCGCTGCCGTGCTACACCGCCGAGCTGGTCGACCGCCAGCGCGGCAAGGGCGTCTACGAGACGAGCATCGCCGCCATCCGCGAGCTGAACGCGCTGGGCTACGGGCACGAGGGCAGCGGCCTCACGCTCGACCTCGTCTACAACCCGCAGGGCCCGTCGCTGCCGCCGCCGCAGGCGAAGCTCGAGGCCGACTACAAGCGCATCCTCGGCGCGAGCTTCGGCATCGTCTTCAACCGCCTGTACACGCTCGCCAACATGCCGATCCAGCGCTTCGGCTCGACGCTCGTGACCAAGGGGCAGTTCAACGGCTACATGCAGCTTTTGCGCGGCGCGCATCGCGACGAGAACCTCGAAGGCGTGATGTGCCGCTCGCTCGTGTCCATCGACTGGCGCGGCTATCTCTACGATTGCGACTTCAACCAGATGCTGGGCCTGCCGCTGGTGGTGGCCGGCCGCGCGCGTCCCCACCTCTCGGACGTGATCGGCGCGGACCTCGAGGGCAACCCGGTCGTCGTGCGCGACCATTGCTACGGCTGCACCGCGGGGCAGGGCTCGAGCTGCGGAGGCGCGCTCGCGTGAGCCTGCCCGCGCCCGTCCGGCGCGAGCAGCCGGAAGCGCGCCCCGGGCGTAGCTGCCCGGTGAGCTACCGCTATCCGCCGACGGCCTTCGACCGCGCGCCGGAGCTCGAGGCCGAAGTGCTCTACGTGGTGGGCGGCCTCTACGGCAATGTCGAGGCGCTCGACGCCATCGAGCGGCTCGCGGCGCGCGAGCCCGTGAAGCCCACGGTGGTCTTCAACGGCGACTTCCACTGGTTCGACGTGGATGCGGGCGACTTCGCGGCGGTTTCACGGCGGGTCCTCGCGCAACGCGCGCTCCGCGGCAATGTCGAGACCGAGATCGCGCACGATGACGCGGAAGCGGGCTGCGGCTGCGCCTATCCCGCCGACGTGAGCGACGCGGACGTGAGCCGCTCCAACGAGATCATCGAGCGGCTGCGGGCGACCGCGCGGGCCGATGCGGCGCTTCGCGAGCGGCTGGGCGCGCTGCCGATGCACCTCGTGGCCGCTGTCGCCGGCACGCGCCTCGGCATCGTGCATGGCGATGCCACCTCGCTCGCGGGCTGGGGCTTCGCCCACGACCGGCTCGCCCAGCCTTCGCACCAGCGCTGGCTCGAGAATGCCTTCCGCGACGCACGCGTGGACGTCTTCGCCAGCACGCATACCTGCCTTCCTGCGGTGCACCGGCTCCTGGTCGACGGCCGTGAAGCCATCGTCGCCAACAATGGCGCCGCGGGTATGCCCAATTTCGCCGGCACGCGCTTCGGGCTGCTGACCCGCATTGCGGCGGCACCGTCCAGCGGGCAAGCGTGCGTGCTGCACGAGCGGGTCGCAGGCGTGCATGTGGAGGCGCTGCGCGTCGAGTACGACCACGAGCGCTGGCTCGAGCGCTTCCTCGCGAGCTGGCCCGAAGGCTCGGCAGCGCACGCCTCGTATTTCGGCCGCCTGGTGCGAGGCCCGGCGTACGCGCTGCACGCGCCCGGGACCGGCCGCCACATCGCGGCGTAGGGATTCGCGCCCCGCGCCGCCGGCGCGGAGGCTGGGGAGGCGTCCATGAACAAACGCAAGCTGGTGGTGCTGGCCGTGATCGTGGCGCTCGTGGTCGCGTTCTTCGCGCTCGACCTGCGGCAGTACCTCACGCTCGAGTACGTGAAGGGACGCCAGGCGGTGCTGGCGGGCTACGTGCAGGAGCACCCGCTGCAGACCGCGGCCGCCTATTTCGGCGTGTATGTCGCGGTGACGGGGCTGTCGCTGCCGGGTGCCGCGGTGCTCACGCTGCTGGGCGGCGCGGTGTTCGGTCTCCTGTGGGGCACGCTGATCGTCTCGTTCGCTTCGTCGATCGGCGCCACGCTCGCCTTCCTCGCCTCGCGCTTCCTGCTGCGCGACTGGGTGCAGGCGCGCTTCGGCAAGTTCCTGAAGCCGGTGGACGAGGGCGTGCGCAAGGAGGGCGCGTTCTATCTCTTCGCGCTGCGCCTGGTCCCCGCGTTCCCCTTCTTCGTGGTGAACCTCGTGATGGGCCTCACGGCGATCCCGGTGCGCACCTTCTACTGGGTGAGCCAGGTCGGCATGCTGGCGGGCACGCTCGCGTACGTCTACGCGGGCACGCAGCTCGCGAGCATCTCCTCGCCCCGGGACATCGTCTCGCCGCGCCTGCTGTTCGCCTTCGTCCTCCTCGGGCTCTTCCCCGTCATCGCCAAGAAAACGCTCGACGCGGCCAAGGCGCGCAAGGTGTACAAGGCCTGGCCGCGGCCGGCGCGCTTCGACCGCAACATCGTCGTGATCGGCGCGGGCTCCGCGGGCCTCGTGAGCGCGTACATCGCCGCGGCCGTGAAGGCGAAGGTCACCCTGGTCGAGAAGCATCGCATGGGCGGCGATTGCCTCAATACGGGCTGCGTGCCCTCCAAGGCGCTGATCCGTTCCGCGAAGCTGCTGTCGAACATCGCGCGCGCACGGGAATTCGGCGTTCGCGACGCGCGCGCGGATTACGATTTCGCCGACGTGATGGAGCGCGTGCAGCGCGTGGTGAAGCAGGTGGAGCCGCACGATTCGGTCGAGCGCTACTCCGCCCTGGGTGTGGAGTGCCTGCAAGGCAGCGCGCGCATCGCCTCGCCGTGGAGCGTGGAAGTGGCGCTCGCGGGCGGCGGCACGCGCACGATCACGACGCGCAACATCGTGGTGGCGGCCGGCGCGCGGCCCTTCGTTCCGCCGATCCCGGGTCTCGCCGAATCGCAGCCGCTCACTTCGGATACGGTCTGGGACCTGCGCGAGCGCCCGGCGCGGCTGGTGGTGCTGGGGGGCGGGCCCATCGGCTGCGAGCTCGCGCAGTGCTTCGCGCGGCTGGGATCGAAGGTGACGCAGGTGGAAATGGCCCCTCGCCTCATGGGACGCGAGGATCCCGAGTTCTCCACGATGGTGCAGCGGCGTTTCGAAGCCGAGGGCATCGCCGTGCTCGTCGGCCACAAGGCGAAGCAGGTGCTGCGCGAGGAGGGCGAGACGGTCGTGGTGGTCGAGCACGAAGGCAGCGACAAGCGCATCGCCTGCGACGCGATCCTCTGCGCCGTGGGCCGCGTCGCCAATACCGCGGGTTACGGGCTGGAGACGCTCGGCATCCCGGTCACGAAGCAGCATACGGTGGAGGTGAACGAGTTCCTCGCCACGAAGTATCCCAACATCTTCGCCTGCGGCGACGTCGCGGGCCCGTACCAGTTCACGCATACCGCGTCGCACATGGCGTGGTACTGCGCCGTGAATGCGCTCTTCGGCCGCTTCCGCAAGTTCCGCGTCGATTACTCCGTGGTGCCGTGGGCCACCTTCACGGATCCCGAGGTGGCCCGCGTGGGCCTGAACGAGCAGGAGGCGAAGGAGAAGGACATCCCGTACGAGGTCGCGACCTACAACATCGACGACCTCGACCGCGCGATCGCCGATGGCGAGGCCCACGGGCTGGTGAAGGTGCTGACCAAACCCGGCAGCGATCGCATCCTCGGCGCCACCATCGCGGGCGAGCATGCCGGCGACCTCCTCGCGGAATTCGTGCTCGCGATGCGCCACCACATCGGGCTCAACAAGATCCTCGGCACCATCCACACTTACCCCACCATGGCGGAAGCGAACAAGTACGCCGCGGGGGCCTGGAAACGGGCGCACGTGACGCAGGGGCAGATGGCCTTCGCCGCGTCGTTCCATGCGTGGACGCGCGGCGAGACGGGCTTCGTCCATGTGCTTTCGCGCCTGCGGGCGCTCCTCGACAAGCGTCCCTACCACGAGCCCGCCGGTGCGCCCGGGCACGACTGAAGCGATGCGACGGTTCCTCGCCGCGCTCGTGCTGGCGCTGCTCCCGGCCGCCGCGCTCGCCTTCGACCACACGTATGCCGCCTGGGAAGGGCTGCTGCGCAAGCACGTGCGCTACGTCGAGAACGGCAACGCATCGCGGGTCTCGTACGCGGGCTTCCTGCAGGACCGCGGGCTGCTGCACGGCTTCCTGCAGGAGGTGCAGGACGTGAAGCGCGCCGAATTCGACACGTGGACGAAGCCCGAGCAGGAGGCGTTCCTCATCAACGCGTACAACGCCTTCACGATCGAGAAGATCCTCACGCGCTATCCGGATCTCAAGTCGATCCGCGACTTCGGCACCGTGTTCGGGAATCCGTGGAAGGACAGGTTCTTCACGCTCTTCGGGGAGCCTGCCTACCTCGACAGGATCGAGCACGAGATGCTGCGCAAGGACGGCGTCTACGACGAGCCGCGGGTGCACGTGGCGGTGGTGTGCGCCTCCATCGGCTGCCCGATGCTGCGCAACGAGCCGTTCCGCGCCGCCACGCTCGATGCGCAGCTCGAGGACGCGCTGCGGCGTTTCCTCTCGGATCGCTCGCGCAACCGTTACGACACCGGCCGGCATCGCCTCGAGGTGTCGCGCATCTTCGAGTGGTACGGCAAGGATTTCGAGAAGGGCTACCGCGGCTTCACCTCGGTGAAGGCCACGCTCGCGCGCTATGCCGACCTCCTCGCCGACCGTGCCGAGGACCGGGAGGCCGTCCGGCAGCAGAAGGCGGGCCTCGCGTTCCTCGACTACGACTGGGGCCTCAACGACGCGCGCGAGTGAGCCGGGCAGTACAATCGCCCCATGCCGCAAGTCTCGATCATCGTCCCCGTGCTGGAGGAGGCGCGCACCATCGCCGCCACCCTGCGGACACTCGTTCCCGCCCGCCGCTGCGGGGCCGAGGTCATCGTGGTCGACGGGGGCAGCCGGGATGCCACGCTCTCCCGCGCGGCACCCCTGGCGGATCGCGCCTTCCAGGCGCCGCGGGGCCGGGCCGCGCAGATGAACGCGGGTGCCGCGGCCGCCCGGGGCGACATCCTCGTCTTCCTGCACGCGGACACCGTCCTGCCGCCCAACGCCATCCGGCTCGTGGCGGCGGCGCTTTCGGACGTGCGCGTCTGGGGGCGCTTCGACGTGGCGATCAGCTCGTCGCATCCGCTCCTCGCGGTGGTCGCCATGCTGATGAACCTGCGCTCGCGCTGGAGCGGCATCGCGACCGGCGACCAGGCTATCTTCATGCGGCGCAGCGCCTTCGAGGCCGCCGGCGGCTTCCCCGCCATCCCGCTGATGGAAGACGTGGCGATGAGCCGCGTGCTCAAGCGCCAGTCGCCGCCCGCCGCGTTGCGCGACCGGGTCGTGACCTCGGGCCGGCGCTGGGAGCAGCACGGCATCCTCCGCACCATCTTCCTCATGTGGCGGCTGCGGCTCGCCTATGCCCTGGGGGCCGACCCGCGCCGCCTCGCGCGCCACTATGACGTCGAGCACACGTCGGGCTGAGCGCACGCGCATCGCGGTGTTCGCGAAGGCGCCGGTAGCCGGGCGCGTGAAGACGCGGCTCGCCCCGCTGCTCGGCGAGGAACGGGCCGCCCGGCTCCATGCCCGGCTCGTGCAGCGGGCGCTGCGCACCGCATTCGAAGCCGGCCTGGGGGACGTGGAGCTGTGGTGCGCACCCGACGAGTCGCACGCCTTTTTCGCCGAGTGCCGCACGCGCTTCGGCACCGTGCTGCGGCGCCAGGAGGGCCGCGATCTCGGCGAGCGCATGCGCCACGCGCTCGAGCGCGGGACCGCCCGCGGCGAGCGCGTCCTGCTGATCGGCAGCGACTGTCCGGCGATCACGCCGGCGCACCTCGTGGAGGCGGCCGCGGCGCTGCCGGCGCACGACGCCGTGTTCACGCCCGCGGAAGACGGCGGCTACGTGCTGGTCGGCCTCGCCCGTGCCCTGCCGCATGTCTTCCAGGACGTCGCCTGGGGCAGCGATGCCGTGATGGCGTCCACGCGCGAGCGGCTCGCCGCGGCCGGCGCGCGCTGGCACGAGATGCCGCCGCTCTGGGACGTCGACCGTCCCGACGATTACCACCGCCTGGATCGGGAGGGGCTGCTCGGGGACCTGGCGCCGTGAGGCGCGGCGCTTGCGCCGCGGCCCTGCTTGCCGCCTGCGCCTGCCTCGCCGCGGCGCCCGAGGCGATCACGCCGTTCTCGAAAGCCGCGGCGGCGGGTGTCCTGCCCGCGCCCTGGACGGTGCAGGGCGTGCCGCGGGTTCCGCTGCCCGAGCTCGCGCTCGTCGACTCGGGCAATGGCGTCGTGCTCCGCAGCCACGTCCACGCCGCGGCGGGTGCGGCGGTCCATCCCCTGCACGCCGAAGCCGAGGGCGCCACGCTCGCATGGCGCTGGAAGATCGACCGCGTGGTGTCCGCAGCCGACATGGAGATGCGTTCCGGCGACGATTTCGCCGCGCGGGTGTACGTGTTCTTCGACGTGCCGCTCGAATCGCTCCCGTTCGCGGAGCGCTGGAAGGTACGCCTCGGCCGCCTCCTGCATGGGGACAGCCTGCCCACGGCGGCGATCTGCTACGTCTGGGACAACCGCCACGCGCCCGGATCCACCCGCTGGTGCCCCTACAGCAACCGCGTGCGCATGGTGGTCCTCGAGAGCGGCACCGCCCGCACCGGCACCTGGGTCGCCGAGAGCCGCGACATGGCTGCGGATTTCCGCGCTGCCTTCGGCCGCGAATGGCACGGCGCGCTGCCCGCCATCAACGGCGTGGCCGCGGGCAACGATACCGACCAGACCGGCGAGGAAGCGACGGCCTGGTTCTCCGACCTGAGGCTCGAGCACACCCGATGAAGCGGTTGGTGCTGGTGGGCGCGGGGCATGCGCACATCGAGGTCCTGCGCAACTTCGCGCACCCGCCGCCGGACGTCGAGGTGGTGGTGGTGAATCCGTATCCGTGGCTCACCTACTCGGGCATGGTGCCGGGTTTCGTGGCGGGCCATTACACGCTCGACGAGTGCGCCGTCGACGTGGCGGCCCTAGTGGCGCGCGCCAACGCGCGGCTGCTAGTCACCGCGGCCACCGCCCTCGACCCCAAGGCGCGGCAGGTGCGCTGCGCGAACGGCGCGATCCTCGATTACGACGTGCTGTCCCTCGATGTGGGCTCGCAGGCACCGGCCGATGCCGCGGCGGGCGTCGAGCGCCACGCGGTCCTCATGCGTCCGCTCGAGCGGCTGGTCAAGGGCTGGACCGACACGCTCGCCGGCGCGCGCGCCGGGCGCGTGCACTCGATCACGCTCGTGGGCACGGGTGCCGCCGGCGTGGAGCTCGCTTTCGCGATGCATCATCGCCTGCGCAGCGAGATGGCCGAGGCGGCGCCACACCTGCGCCTCATCGGCGATTCCCGCGTCGTGGTGCCCGCATTCCATCCCGGCGCGCGGCGGCGTATCCGCGCGGAGATCGAGGCGCGGCGCATCGAATGGCACCAGGGCAGCGGCGTGGTGGAGGTGGGCAGCGGCTTCGTGCACCTGCAGAACGGGTTCGAGTTCGCCACGGATGTCGTGTTCTGGGCTGCCGGCGCCGCACCCCACCGCTGGCTCACGGAGAGCGGGCTCGCCACCGACACGCGCGGCTTCGTGCTCACCGACGAGCGCCTGCGGTCGTGCTCGCATCCGGAGGTCTTCGCGGCGGGCGACTGCGCCTCGCAGCAGGGTCACCCGCGGGCCAGGGCCGGCGTTTTCGCGGTGCGCGCGGGCCCCCCGCTCGCCGCGGCGCTGCGTGCCGCGCTCTCCGGGCGCGAGCCGCGCAGGCACGTGCCGCGCTCGCGTTACCTCGCGCTCATCTCCGCGGGCAACCGCTACGCGATCGGCGTGTGGGACGGGTTCTCGTGGGAAGGCGAATGGGTGTGGCGCTGGAAGGACCGCATCGACCGGCAGTTCGTGCAGCGCTATCGAAGCTAGGCGTCGCTAGGCCGCCTGCGCCTCGCGCTTCGCGGCCGGATGGATGCGCACCACCTTCACCATGCGGTTCTGCACCTGCAGGATCTC
>Ga0068871_100003013_pt1 | contig 11561 bp, 10 predicted proteins | sample KBSMisM72_FD_72750 | JGI IMG/M metagenome (GOLD analysis project Ga0068871, IMG submission 72750) | Miscanthus rhizosphere microbial communities from Kellogg Biological Station, Michigan, USA - KBS Miscanthus M7-2 | ecosystem: Host-associated > Plants > Roots > Rhizosphere > Soil ... | reverse complement strand
TGCAGATCACGATTAGGTCCTGTTATCTCTACTTCAATATAACTAAGACCCCTTACCCCGGTATCAATACTTGGGCTATCGAGGCTCAGCATAGCGGTATCACTGATGAGAATACAATCTGCCTTCAGCAACTCCTTTTTTGCAGCTACAAATTTCCCCAGGTTAGGCGATCCCACTTCCTCTTCCCCTTCTATACAAAACTTAATATTGGTGGTAAGCGTATTGGTCTGCACCATTGTTTCCAATGCTTTTATATGCATGTATACCTGCCCTTTATCATCACAACTGCCCCGTGCAAATATTTTTCCATCCACAATTACGGGATCAAAAGGCCCGCTCTTCCAGAGCTCTAAAGGTTCTGCCGGTTGAACATCATAGTGCCCGTATACTAAAACTGTCGGTTTTGATGGATCAATTATTTTTTCTGCATACACTATTGGGTGGCCTTCGGTTGGATAGATCGTTGCGTTATCAACACCTGCCTCTGTCAAACGGAGCTTTACTGCTTCTGCGCATTGCAGCATGTCCGCTTTGTGCTCTCCTTTGGCGCTCACACTGGGGATGCGTAACAATTCCAATAATTCATTTAAAAAACGGTCTTTATTCTTTTCCTGGTAGTCTTTCCAAACTTGCATCGAGGTAAATTTTATTTAAAAGAAGCAATTTTTAATGGGAGTAAAATTAGGGGATTTGCAGCGGTAAAAATTTCTTTTATCAAAACAAAAAGATTTGGCAAATAACAAAAAATTTTTGGAATAATAATTTGCACCTCGTTATATTTGCTCCAGATTGATTGCCAAATTATCAGCCTTTGTTTAAGTTGTACATGCAGTACTTCTTTTGCAAAGGCTGAGTCTATTTTAAGGGTTCAATACTTTCTCTTTGTTTTTTTATTTTCCCGAATAGATACAAGATACAGCCCACTGAAAAATAGATCAAAGCACACAAAGCCAATATCCATTTTACTATAGAAAAAGAAAAAGTAAGCATCGTTACAATGCTATTTATATAGCCATGGAGTGTCAGCAGCATACCTATATTTTCCATTATGTCAAATACGCCGGCCGCAATGGCACCATTGGCAATCAGGAGCCCGGCACTGCTCATTACACCTTTATATAAACGGGAAACTGATTTGCAGCCATGATGTAAAAAAACTGAATAACAAAGCAGGAAAATAAAGTCCAGCTCTGTATTCAGTTTGGCGGCCTGGATAATATCGGAGCCGTCTGTTTTCCCCCAGGCGTTTATTACGGCAGTTGCTTTATCAGTGTTGTTTGCAAATTCGAGGTCAAGGATTCCGTGAGGCGTAGCATTTGTTTTTAAAGAAGCGCCTGTTTTCTGCATCACTATCATCATCAGCAATGTGGCTATTGACACAAACAGGAAAAAATAATTACGCATGCAGGCGCTTTAATTTGATCAAATGCTGTTGAAGCGCTCTGAAACAAAATTCCAGTTCAATACTTTCCAAAAATTATCGATATACTCTGCCCTGCGGTTTTGATATTTCAGGTAGTAAGCATGCTCCCACACATCCAGGCCAAATAGCGGGACACCTTTTATTTCAGCAATGTCCATTAAGGAATTATCCTGGTTAGGAGTGGAGCTGATCATAAGCTTTTTGTCCTTACCAACAATCAGCCAGGCCCATCCACTGCCAAACCTTGATTTCGCGGCTTCTGAAAATTGTTTTTTAAATTCATCCATTGACGCAAAGCTGCTGTTGATTGCGCCCAGTAATTTTTCCGAAGGCACGCCTGTTTTATCTGCCGGTGACAAACTCTTCCAAAATAGTTCATGGTTATAATGACCGCCAGCGTTATTACGCATTTTTGCAGAATACTTAGAAACCGTTTCAAGTACTTTCTCAACAGGGGTTTTTGCGTCTACTCCCTCTGCTGCCGCAGCATCTTTAAGGTTTTTGCTATAAGTACCGGCATGTTTGTTATAATGAATATCCATTGTGGTGGCATCAATGGATGGTTCTAATGCATTATAGGCATAGGAAAGTGGTGTTTGATCAAAGCTGGTATTATTAACATTTGTAAAACTGCTTACAAAATTATTTTCTGATAGTAAATGGGCAAAAGCGGGAACAGCGAGCACAGAACCTATCCCAACAGCAGTGCTGTGTGTGATAAATTTCCTACGGGACGTTTTTTTCATAACTGAAGTTTTAATGTTGTATAAATTTAGACAAACTATTTCGTTTTGCTGATAGTATTAACAACGGGCCTTAAAAGTGATTTTATTTTTTTGTAAGAGTTGCTGTACAACTCTTTATTGAATAACTGCGAATCATGCATAGCTTTATAGGTGAGAAAAATGCCAATCGGAACCAGAACAAAAATGGCCAGCCACATTCCAAAGAAGACAGAAGTAATGCTTTCTTTGGCAAATTTTTCACCAAAAATATTCAGCAGGTGAAAAATAACGAAGAAAATAATGGCGGCAACCAATGGCATACCAAAGCCACCTTTTCTTATAATGGAGCCTAAAGGGGCACCAATAAAAAACAGTACCAAACAAGCCATAGAAAATGAAAATTTTCTATGCCATTCTATCTGGCTAAAAAGAGTATCTATTTTTTTTCCGTCCAGTTCGTTTCCTGTAAACTGGAAATTGCTCCGCAGGTTGTTAGACTTGTTGACAGCTTGCTCAAAAACAGGATATTTTGCAGAGTCGGGGATAAGCTCATCAAAGCTTTTTATTTTTTTTGAAACAGGCGTAGCTTTTGCCCAAATATTGGAAGGGATATTTAAATAGTGAAGCGATAATTCCACTTCTTTGCTTAATCGTGTTTTAAAACTATCTTCTATTTTTTTTAAAGAATCAATATTCCGGTTTAGCTGGCGAATGCTCAACATTTTTGAATCATTTCTGAACATGGTATCAGAAGATTTTTTCATCTGCAAGGCGGATACATCAAAAAGCTTTTTATATTGTTTAAAACCCAGTCTAATATATTCTGTATTCGAATCTCCCATATTACCACGTTCCTGGTAACGGTAACCGTTTTGTAGTGTGAATTCCAGGTATTTTTTATCCGCAGAAACTTGCATGGTGCCTTTTTCTGCAACAATACTGTTATCCTGTAGCATTCCCTGCTGTTCATAGATTACCACACTGTGTATTGTTTTTTGGTCTGCATCCTTTTTACCTATTTTAATGGCATAGCCGGGTATTTGCGTATAAAATCTTCCTGCTTTCAGGTCGAGTGCAGGCTTTTTAAAAACGATGTCATAATAGATGGTTCTGAATTTAAGATTGGCAAAAGGAATAACATTATTGGCAAAGAAGAAGCTGATAAAACAAAGCATCACCGAGAACCAGATCAACGGCCGCATAAAACGAAGCAGAGAAATGCCGGAAGATTTAATGGCTACCAGTTCAAAACTCTCTCCAAGATTTCCAAAAGTCATAATGGAAGAGATCAGAATAGCAATGGGAATTGCCAGTATCAAAAGTGAAGCACTGGCGTACCATAAAAATTGGCCGATGGTAAAAAAATCAAGGTCCTTTCCTACCAGGTCATCAATGTATTTCCACAAGCTCTGCATCATCAATACAAAAAAGGCGATGAAGAAGGTGACAATAAAAGGACCGATAAATGATCTTAATATTAGCTTGTCTAATTTTTTTATCATAAAGCCAATGCCTCAGTCATTATTTAAAACTTATGTTTATCTTGAATAGATGATGACTGACGGAGCAAAAATAACTCTTTCTGACAAGGAACTTGAACTGGTTTGTAATACCGACTGGATTTTCACAAAACATATTATTATCCAAAAAGTATATCAGCTTTTTGGAGACAGGGTGCGTGGTTTAGAAAATGAATTAATGCATTGGTATGATTATTTACCCAAAGAAATATTCAATAAAAGGGCAAAAATATCAAAAGGAGAAAATTATCAGCTGCTTCCCTATGTAATGATGGATTACCCACGTCATTTTGACAAACATGACAGTTTTGCGATAAGGACATTTTTCTGGTGGGGGAATTTTTTTAGTATAACACTGCACTTATCCGGAAAATATAAAACCGGGCTTGAGAAAAACCTGCTGCAAAATTTTGGTTTCCTCCAAAAAAATAATTATTGGTTGTGTGTAAATGAAACGCAATGGGAACATGACTTCAGCAGCAGCAACTATTTGCCAATAGAGGAACTTACAGAAGAGCAGTTTTCGGCTATACTAATACGTGAGCCATTTGTAAAACTGGCTAAAAAAATTTCATTACAGTTATGGGAAACTGTTCCGGTGTTTTTAACAAAGAGTTTTGGCGAAATGGTGCAACTCGTAAAAGCTGGTTAAGCGCCCAGCCTGTGAAAAAGGTCTTTAACCTGGTACTCCCACAATTGACTTTGATCTTTTACTTCTTTTTTATCAGCAAAATCTTTTATGATCAGAATTGTTTGATTAGTAACTTCTGATTTGTCAATACTAAATTCAAAGTATTCGCCTTTTGGGGCATGTAACCAGTGATAGCGAACAAATTTGTCTTCTTCACTTTCTAATAATTCAGCTTTGTCTTCTGTGCCATTCCACGAGAAACTGAACACTCCGTCTCTTTCGTCTACTTTATCAGCAAACCATTCCTGTAATCCGGCAGGGGTTATCAAAAACTCATACAAAATCCTGGGGGAACACCTTACTGGATATTCCAGCGTATATAATACTTTCTTACTCATCCAAAAAATTTATTGTCATGCTACGATAATGCAATAATAACAAATAATATGTGGGAACAAAATAATTTCTCAACTATTTTTGTTTAATTACCATAACCATAGAATTAAACAAAATCATATTGCCCCCGGTTCCTGTTAGGTATAAAGAAATATATTTTGGCTGTAGCATTAAAAAGTTTAAATTAGACTTATCAAAATTTTAACTGTACTTACCCTCTGATCAATCTCAAGTTCTTATTTTTTTAAACCCTTTAAACAAAAAGGCTCATGAGCATGCGTCAATTGAAAATTACCAAGTCAATCACCAATCGTGAAAGCCAGAGTTTAGAAAAGTACCTGCAGGAAATTGGAAAAGTAGAATTAATCAATCCCGAAGAGGAAGTAAAATTGGCTATCTTGATAAAGCAGGGTAACCAGCATGCTTTAGAGAAACTCACTAAAGCAAACCTGCGTTTTGTGGTATCTGTTGCCAAACAGTATCAAAACCAGGGGCTTACTCTGTCTGATTTGATCAACGAGGGTAATGTAGGTCTAATAAAAGCTGCACAGCGTTTTGATGAAACCCGTGGATTTAAATTTATTTCTTATGCAGTATGGTGGATACGGCAGAGCATTTTACAGGCATTGGCTGAACAATCAAGGATTGTGCGGTTGCCACTAAACAAGGTAGGGCTTACCAACCGTATCAGCAAAGCGTATTCACAACTGGAACAGGAATTTGAACGGGAGCCGACAGCTGAAGAAATTGCGACCTTGCTGGATGTAGAAACAGAAGAAGTAGCTGCTACGCTCGGTGCATCTGCAAGGCATGTAAGTATGGATCAGCCTTTTGCAGAGGGTGAGGAGGTAACATTGATAGATGTAATGGAAAATCCCAATTCAGAAAGCTCCGATAAGAATTTAATATTCAACATTTCCCTTACCCAGGAAATTAACCGCTCGTTAAGTACGCTTACAGAAAGACAAAAGGATGTGATCCGCTATTTCTTTGGTATCGGCGTAGATCATGCATTGAGCCTGGAAGATATTGGCGAAAGATACAACCTTACCAGAGAGAGGGTTCGGCAGATTAAAGACAAAGCTATTTCTAAATTACGAACGGTATCCCGTTGCAAGCTGCTAAAATCCTATTTAGGAGCATAAAGTTTTCATACATTTGCACACATTTCTAAAGTGAACTTATTTAGTTCACTTTTTTATTTTTTAAGTAAATCATAGAGCCGTGTTTAATTCATTAAGTGAAAAGTTAGAAAGTGCCTTTAAAAATATTAAGGGCGAAGGCAGAATTAGCGAACTGAATATTGCCAATACAGTAAAAGATATACGCCGTGCTTTGGTAGATGCAGATGTGAACTATAAGATAGCCAAAGAATTTACAGACAAAGTAAAGGAAAAAGCCCTTGGTTCAAAAGTGTTGCTGTCAGTAAACCCAGGGCAGCAGATGGTGAAAATTGTGCAGGATGAATTGACCGAACTGATGGGAGGAGAAGCAAGTGAATTTAATATCACCGGGGCACCAGTTATTATTTTAATTGCGGGGCTGCAGGGTAGTGGTAAAACAACTTTTAGCGGAAAATTGGCTAATTATTTAAAAACAAAAAAAGGCAAATCTCCATTGCTGGTTGCTGCGGATATCTACAGGCCAGCGGCTATTGATCAATTGGAAGTATTGGGTGGTCAGATAGGAGTGGACGTATTTGCAGAACGGGAAAATAAAGATGCTGTTTCGATTGTTCAAAATGCAATCAAAGAGGCAAAAACCAAAAATAAAAATGTGATCATCATCGACACGGCCGGTCGTTTGGCTGTTGATGAAATAATGATGACAGAGGTGGCCAACATCAAAACTGCGGTTAATCCGCAGGAAATTTTATTTGTGGTGGATAGTATGACGGGCCAGGATGCAGTGAATACTGCCGCGGCATTTAATCAGCGATTAGATTTTACCGGGGCTGTTTTAACTAAACTGGATGGTGATACCCGTGGCGGTGCTGCATTGTCTATCAAATACACAGTGAACAAACCGATCAAGTTTGTAAGCAGTGGGGAAAAGATGGATACGCTGGATGTGTTCTACCCTGAAAGGATGGCGCAGCGTATATTGGGCATGGGTGATATTGTGAGCCTGGTAGAAAAAGCCCAGGAACAATTTGACGAAGCGGAAGCAGCAAGGCTGGAGAAGAAGATCCGGAAAAATCAATTTGATTTCGAAGACTTCAAAACACAGTTGCAACAGATCAAAAAAATGGGCAACCTGAAGGATTTGATGGGTATGATACCGGGTGTGGGAAAACAGATAAAAGACCTGGATATTAATGACAATGCTTTTAAAGGGATTGAGGCAATGATCAATTCGATGACTTTAGAAGAGAGAAGAAACCCTGATATTATTAACCCCAGCAGGAAGCTAAGAATTGCTAAAGGAAGTGGTAAAGACATCGCAGAGCTCAACCAGTTTTTAAAACAATTTGAGCAAATGAAAGGCATGATGAAAATGATGAATAAAATGCCGATGGGACGAATGCCGGGCATGGGCAGATAATTTCGCTGTATTGTTTTCACTTTCGCGATGCGCTAAATAAAACCGGTGGTTTAATTTTATTAACTATTTTTATAAGGGGCGTGAAGCCCCTTTATCTTTATACTGCTTACAATATAAAATCTGTTGAAACAAAAGATCACCATCATTACTGCTTCTTCCATTGTGGTGGCTAATATGATAGGCACCGGTGTATTTACCAGTGTAGGTTTCCAGTTGTCATCTGTACAAAATAGCTGGAGTATTTTACTGCTGTGGGTTATTGGCGGTTTGATGGCATTGTTTGGTGCTTTCGCTTATGCAGAATTGGGCACCCATTTTAAGGAATCAGGAGGTGATTACATTTATTTGTCAAGAGTATTCCATCCATTGCTCGGCTACTTATCGGCCTGGGCAGGTCTTACCGTGGGGTTTTCCGCACCAGTGGCCTTAGCTGCGATGGCTTGTACTAAATACCTGGCCCCGTTTGGCCTGCAGGATAATAAATGGTTGGCGATTGCGGTGATCATTCTCATTGGCCTGATGCACAGTTTTACCATCCGGCACAGCAGCAGGTTTCAAAATATCACTACGGCTGTAAAAGTATTATTTATCATAACACTCATTTTACTGGGTTTTTTTATTACTTATCATAGTGGCAATGCGATCAATTTTGATAATACATGGCAGCATGAAATATTAAAGCCGGGTTTTGCCGTATCCATGGTGTATGTTTCTTTTGCTTATACAGGATGGAACGCAGCAGCCTATGTGGTAGATGAAATTGATAATCCTCCGAAAAATTTGCCGAAGGCTTTAATTGGAAGTACGCTTTTTGTTTCACTGGTTTATGTGTTATTCCAGTTTGCATTATTGAGGAATGCAACAGTAAGTCAGTTGGAAGGCCGGGAGGAAGTGACTTTTATTTCGTTCAATAATTTACTGGGTAGTGCAGGAGGTAAATGGGTAAGTGTATTTATCGCCATCCAGTTAATTGCTACTATTAGTTCTTATTTATGGGTGGGACCAAGGGTTACCTGGGCAATGGCAAAAGAACACCAGTTATGGAAGCCATTAGCCAATAAAAACAAGCACCAGGTTCCTGTAGCGGCGGTATGGGCGCATGTGGTGATCTCCATTATACTGGCACTTACCGGTTCTTTTGAAAAGGTATTGCTGTATGCTGGATTCGTATTACAATTGATGGCTTCACTGACCGTGGCTACCAGTTTATTTTTGAAGAATAAAAATGAAACCACTTTTAAAAGTCCGCTAAGACCTTTACTGCAAATCATATTCCTTTCGTTTAATGCGTGGGTACTGGGTTTTACCATCCTTGATAAACCAAAAGAAAGCCTTATCGGTATTGGTATTTTAACTGTGGGTGTACTGATTTATTTTTTTGATAAACCTGTTATTGCTGATCAGCAGGTTTAATTTCTTGTCATATAACCGGGAAGAATATTTTTAAATTATTAGTCTATATATTTGGTAGACTAATAAGTATATTTTAATATTGCACCATCAAGTATTTGCCCAGTATTTATAACAACAAGGTCATGTGGCCGAGAGGATAGGTAATGGTCTGCAAAACCTTTTACGTCGGTTCGAATCCGACCATAGACCTCGGTAATACTCACAAGCAAGCAATCGCTAAGTCGATGGGGTAATGTTTCTACATTGCCCTTTTTTAATAATTTTTCGGGAGAATGAAGTTTAGAAAATGGGAGATGAAATGCTGCCTGCTATTTTTTGACTGACCGCTTTGTACTGCGAATATTTTTGTACCGGCTGTATATATAACCCCCGGCGCAGAAACCTACTACAGATTCCAGGAATGCAAGTAACGAGAGAACTGAGGCAAATGCTATTGCTGCCGTGGTAAAATTTACCAAATCCAGGATAAGAATGATAATTGAAAATACCAATCCAATTTTTGATGCGAAACGTTTGGGCGCCAGGTCTACCGGTTCTGTCTCTAAACTGAGAACGTTTGCAACGTTGATACTGATTATATTCAACAAGCTGTAATCATTAAGACTAAAACTTCTTAAAAGGAAATCAACAACCAAAAATGCGGGTAATATCCAATAACCTGTAAACAGGTAGGCAATGGTCAATATTAAAACACTAAGCGCTGTTATCCTTAGTTTTTTTTGATTTACTAAAACAAAATCCAATGGTCTTTCAACATCATTTTGCATACTTGATACATTTAATTTTCACTAAGCAGTGAATCGATAGTCTCTTCAAACTCTTTCTTATATATTGTATAATGGCTCCCGGTTCCGGGGCCATTAAATCCTGTATCCAGCTTTCTCACTTTCCCTTTTTTATCAATGATAACAGAAGAAGGAAAAAATTTGATGGGCGTTAATTCAGGCAACGTCTTTTCTGTTCGTAAAGAATCATTCACTGTTACTTCTGTATTCAGTACTGTGTATGCTACACTGTACCTGTTTTGGAATTTTTTTAAACTTTTTATGGAGCGTTCCCAGTCAGTACTGTACTCATAAGCCAATGCAATAATCTCAATACCCCGCTGCCTGTTCCTGTTGTAATAATCACTGAGGAAGGCAGTTTCATCCATACAGTTCGGACACCAGCTTCCCATTAATTGCACCACTACTACTTTGTTTTTGAACCGTTCGTCCTGTATTGAAACAGGTTTACCATCCAGGTCTTTAAATGTAAAGTGAAGACTTTCTTCGCCCGGCTTTACATACATTGCCACAGACTCGGCAGGCACTTTTGCATGGGCATCTTTTATTGCTGTCCAGTTTTCTTTATAAACAGCCCCGGAAAAAAACATGCCATCTGAAATATTTTTGTCGTCATCAATTTTTGCAGTAAATAAAAAGGCATGCCCTCCGTCAAAGCAGGAGAGCAATAAAGAATCTTTTTTTACAACTCCTTCCAGGTAGCGGTAGTCGCCGGTAGGGTTCAAAAATGTGCCTGTAAGTTTATTACCTGCCTGGTTAAATTCAGCGATGGAAGATTCTCCGGGTTTGCTTTTAGCAAATTTCACAGCCCACCTCCCGGTAATATTTTTACTGATCCCTGGAACTGTTGAAAACCTTTTATTTTCCGGATTGGCACTAAAAGGAATCACCTGTGTTTTTACAGAACCTCCCTTGGTCCAATAGCCTGATATTTTCTTATTGCTGTAAGTAATGTGAAACTGAGATTCAAATACTGGCATCTGGATAAGCATGGAATCTCCCTGGACGGTGATATTATCTACTTTAATTTTTTCAGCGGCATTGTGAATGTACCAAACAGGTTTGCCTTTTTCATTTTTCCATTCAAAAGTAAAAGTAATATTGTGGCCGTCATCCCGGTGAAGGTTTCCACTCCACCATCCCTGCTGGCTATAAGCTGCGAAGCAGGCAAACGTAAATGTTAGTAATAATGATCCCTTTTTGCTAAGTTTTACAGGTAGCATCTTGTGTTTTGTTTTTAAACTAATTTATGGCAAGGTAAATTTTATGCCCGGTATGAGCATATTGAGTGATATAATTTACTATTCAAAAACTATTCCATTTAAAGCAGCCTGGAAATATTATTCAATTTTTATGTCTGCCATCCGGCTATACTACTTGTTTGTTTGTATTAAATAAAAGTCGTCTAATTTTGTGGACTATGCAATTTGCTTTGTTAGATTGCTGTTATTTCCTTTGAAAAACTAATTAAATACAAACACAAAGAATAATATTTGCTTTTTAAAACAATCAACACGTCGAAAAAAATTATTTGTTATGGCTGGAATTTTAGATTTAGTAGGTAATACACCATTAGTAGAATTGAAGAAATTAAATCCCAATAGCAATGTTACTATTTATGGTAAACTGGAAGGAAATAATCCCGGCGGCAGCGTAAAAGACAGGGCCGCTTACGGAATGATAAAAGGAGCGATCGATCGTGGAGAAATCGAAGACGGTATTACTTTGATAGAAGCCACCAGTGGTAATACCGGCATTGCACTGGCGATGATCGCAAGTCTATTTAATGTTCCAATTGAACTCGTGATGCCGGAAGATGCGACAAGAGAACGGGTGCTGACGATGGAAGCTTTTGGTGCAAAAGTGATATTAACAGCCAAACAGCAATCGATGGAAGGTGCCATTGATTATGCCAATGCACAGGTAGCCAAAGGTGGCTATTTTATGCTGAACCAGTTTGGCAACCAGGATAATCCCAATATGCACTACAAAACAACCGGCCCTGAAATTTGGAAAGATACCAACCAACGGATCACCCATTTTGTATCTTCTATGGGAACAACGGGAACGATTATGGGAGTGTCCAAATACCTGAAGGAAGTGAATCCTGACATACAAATTGTC
>Ga0068871_100003008_pt1 | contig 11572 bp, 7 predicted proteins | sample KBSMisM72_FD_72750 | JGI IMG/M metagenome (GOLD analysis project Ga0068871, IMG submission 72750) | Miscanthus rhizosphere microbial communities from Kellogg Biological Station, Michigan, USA - KBS Miscanthus M7-2 | ecosystem: Host-associated > Plants > Roots > Rhizosphere > Soil ... | reverse complement strand
CGAGGCCGTGCGCATCGTTCGGATTGATGGCAATCGTGCGGTCCATTTCCGCCTTCGCCTGTTCATATCGATTGTGGAAGATATGGATCCGGCCGAGGATGACGTGTGCGCGGACTTCGGTATCGTTGAGATTCAGCGCCTTCTGCGCCATTTCCTCGGCTCGGCCCAGGATCTCTGCCGGCGATTCCGCCCATCCCATCACCACGGCGACATGATAGGTTTCCGCGAGAGCGGCATAGCAGGCAGCACAATCCTGATCCAACTGGATCGCGCGTTTAAGCAGCGCGCGCGCCTCGGCATTGTTTGCGCGCGTGGGGCGCTGCAGCGCAGACCTGGTGCGCAGCACGTAATCGTAGGCTTCGAAACTTTCGGCCGGCTTGGCGAGAACCCGCTGTTGTTCGATCTTCGTCACGCGGATCGCCAAGGCGCCAGCGATCTCGGTCGTGATCCTGCCCTGCAGGACAAACAGATCCGAAAGCGCCTCGTCGAAGCGGCCCGACCAAAGCACCCTGCCCTCCGCGTTGACGAGTTGCGCAATCACCCTCACCCGGCCAGACGTCTGGACCACGCTGCCTTCCACCTGGTAGCGCACCGACAGGTTGCGGGCGACCTCTTCGGGACTTGCACTCTTGCCCTTGTATGTCGAAACGGCGTTCCACGACATCACCGTCAACTCGGGAAATCGGCCGAGCGCGTTGATGATGTCCTGCGTCAACCCGTCGACAAAATATTCGCGGCTCGAATCGTCGCTTTTGTCCTGGAACGGCAGAACGGCGATGGCGGCCCTGGCGCCGGCTTCGGATTTCGTGATCGCGGGGCGATCAACCGGATCCGGCGCATCGGGAAGCAGCCATTCCCCGAAGCCGCCCCACAGGATTCCTGCGGCAGCCACGGTGACGAGCGCGAGCGCGCACAACAATCCGATGCGCCAGCTGATCCGCGCACTCTGGAACAGACCGGGCGCAGTTTGCGCGCCGCCAGCCGGCAGCGGCGCATGCGCATCGCGACCAGACTCCGACGATAGCGGCGCCGCGGCGGCCACGGCCGCCACTGTCGGAGCAACCCCGGACACCTCGGATGCGGACACGTCGCATTCGGAAACGTCGCATTCAAACCGGTAGCCGCGGCGCGGAATGGTCCTGATCAGGCGCGCGCCGTCGTCGGCGAGCGCGCGTCGCAACTCGCCCACGCTCTGCACCAGCGCATCGTCGGTGACGACGACATGCGCCCAGACCGCGGCCACGAGTTCTTCCTTCGACACAAGCCGATGCGGATTCTGCGCGAGACAATGCAGCACGGCGAATGTCTTCGGCCGAAGCGCAATCTCGTTCCCTCCAAGAAGAAGGCAGCCTCGATCCAGGTCGAGGACATAACGATCGAATCGGAGCTGCTTCGCCACGCATCGGCTCCCGACGGTCCGTATCGGACGTGATCATCGCTTTGGCAGGCGCGTAGCTCGTCCTGAGCCAGTGCCTGGCAACATTCCTACGCCCACTCATCCGTGGCGTCAACGGTTGGGCAGAGAACAGGCGTTAAAGTAAGGTTCGAGAACTCCGGGTATTGATCACCTTGTCCGCTTGTCTGGAAAAATGATCCGACCCTTTTTCGTCACTGCGCGGCGGCTCCGATGCGCACTTCATCCGCATAGCAGCGCTGCACCAGCAACAACGGACCGTTGCGTGCCGGCAAGCAAATGACGGCATTCTTGATATTGCTGGCGAACGACGCCGAGGACTCTGAGCGGCATGACACATTGGTCGCGCGCATTCCGTATTGCGCTCGCAGTTCGCCGGCAAGCTGACCCAAATGCTTCACCTGTTCCGGCGTCATCGCGCCTTCGAATTTCTTCACGATCACGTGATATGGAGCGAAGTTGAATTCGGACGCGACCTTGAACCACAGATAGGCCATCGCGTTGTTCTTGGACACGCCCTCGCCCGCAAGATACATCGCCCCGATCTGTTCCTGGCTGGCCTTGTCTCCGCCGCACGCCAGGCGCAGGAATTTCCTGAAGGAATCCGCCATGTGGCCCGCCTGATGCTCGTGCACGGCATCGACGATCATCGCGTCGTAAGCCACCGGATCGATGCTTTCGAAACCTGGCGGCTCCTCGGCCAGTGCGGGCGCGGCGAAAGACGACATTCCAACCAATGCCAGACACGCGAACAGACGATTCATGCGAAACATATACCCCGCCCCCTGTTTTCTCCCGCGCACAGTGTACGCGAGACAGCGCGTGCCGCGGCAAGTCGGCCTGCGTCTCCGGCGGCTTGAATTGATGGCCGGGGCGATCGGAAATGGAGGTGGCGGGTTGATCGGGGCAGCCTGATTACATCCGCCCTCTTCCCACCTGCCAAAAGTCAGGTTACGACCCCTCCCATTCGCCGGTGGCCGTGTCACCGGGCAGCGCTTATGCTGCTCTCGTCGTCGGTGCTGGGGCCCCGACGATCAACGCGCCGACTTCGGCGCGCGGATATGTCCAGCGCCGGTGCGCATCGGCATTTGCCGACGCCTGCCAATCGCTACATGCATCGACAACAGACCTGGGGGTCGCCGTGCACAGCATCCGAACCTAGCCGCACGCCTCGAGCGTAGCGGCCCTGCAAAGACCACAACTGTCGCGCCAGCCCTGTTCGATCCGGGCGTGCGACGTCGCGTCGCGTCCACCATTCGAGGTTCACATGACTTCCGTTCTGCGCGTACGGCTAGTTGCATTCTTCGTGCTTGCATTGTTTGCGATCGTCGCGGCGCAAGCCGCCCGGGCTGCACTGCCCGGGGTCATCAACGTCAATACCACCGCCGACGAATACGATATCGCCGCGCCGAATGGCGCCTGCTCGCTGCGCGAGGCGGTGCAGTCCTTCAACGACGGCGCCGACCGCGGCGGCTGCACCCATACCGGGTCATACGGTATCGCCAACCGGATCAACCTGGGCACCACGACCTACACGCTGACGCGCATCGGCATCGATGACGACGCCAACCACACATCCGATCTGGACCTGACGGTCAACGTGGCGATCGTCGGCGACGGCGCCGGCAACACCTTCATTGCCGGCGGCGCCGGCTACAGCGGCCGCATCATACATGTGCTGAATGGCGCCAGCGTCCAGTTGCAGGATCTCACCCTGAAAGGCGGCAACGTGCCCACCGGACGCGCCGGCGGCGGCCTGCGGACCGAACCGGGCACAACGACCACGCTGAGCGGAGTCGTCGTCGGTCTGAACACGGCTGACGGCAATGCGGGCGGCATCCTCAATCGCGGCACGATGACGCTCACCGGCAGCGCAGTGACGAGCAACCACGTTTCGAACGCCTTTCAGGGCGGTGGCGGCATGTTCAACGACGACAATGCCGTGCTGACATTGACCAACAGCCGCGTGCTCACCAACACAGTCACGAATGGCAACGGAACGAGCGACTCGGCGAGCGGCTGCGGCATCTACAGCGATGTCGGCTCGACGCTCACCCTCGACAGCACCACCGTGGCCGACAACAAAGCCGATCCCACGCTGATTGCTCCAAACTATTCGGAAGGCGGCGGCATCTACGCCGAAGGCGCCACCGTGTCGATCACGCAAAGCACGATCAGCGGAAACTACGTGAAGGGATCCAAGGCATTCGGCGGGGGACTGAGTCTGGCGAATGGTTCTACCGTCATCGTGACCACACTGATTTCCGGCAACGAGATCAACACGACCGGGCTGGACGTCGGTGGCGGCGGCGGCGTTGAAGCCAGCGGCACGAGTTTCCTGATGCTCGACTCGATCGTCGACGGCAACGAGTCCCACGTCGGCGGCACGGCGCTCTCCGGCGGCGGCGGCGGGATCAGCTTCAGCGTCGGCGCCATCATCAACTCGACGATCAGCAACAATCGTGCATTCGGCGATCTGGCTTCCGGCTCGGGCGGCGGCGTGCGGATGAGCAACGGTACCGCGCTGGTCAACTCGACCGTGATCGGCAACGAGGCCGATGGCGACGGCGGCGGCATCTATTTTTCCGGCGCCGGCGCCGGACTGCAGCAGGTCCGCAGTTCGACGATCGTCGGCAATACCAGCAACGCCGACACTATCGGCGGCGGCTCGGGCGGCGGCCTGTTCTACGATTCGGGAAATCCGCAGCTGGCGAACAGCGTGATTGCCGGCAATGTCGAAGGCGGCATCGGCACTCACGACGATTGCGACGGCACATTTGCCTCGGCCGGCTACGTGCTCGTGCAGAACGGCAACGGCTGCACGATCCAGGGCGGGTCTGGCAATCAGATCGACGTGAACGCAAGCCTGGGCGCTGTCGCCGCCAACGGCGGACCGACCGTCGGCGCCAGCAACGCGACCGTCACCGCATCGATGCTCACGCGCCTGCCGCTATCCGGCAGCCCGCTGGTCGACGCCGGCAACCCGGCCGGCTGCACGGACGACAACGGGCAGATCCTGGGCACCGACCAGCGCGGCTTCAGCCGCGCGGCCGACGGCCCCGACGGCGGCTCCGTGGCGACCTGCGATATCGGTGCGGCCGAGTTTGGCTCGGTGCCGGATTCGATATTTGCGGATGACTTCGAGTAGGAATTGCAGGCAGCGGAAACGCGGTCGAGGAATGCCGTCAGGTTCACTTCTTGAAGCTAAAAAAATGAACCTGACGCCCTTTTCCACAAATCCGTGTCGCGCTTGCATGCGTACGAACCCTTCTCGCGCGAGGAGAACTGGATCCCGGCCTTCGCTGCGATGACGGGTCGTTCGGTGGTTCCCGGACGGCGCTTGGGTTCGTCGGATCGGTGCGCTCTCGCGCAGAAAATGAAAGTGATCTCTCTTTTTTCCTCGCCTACGCAAGACTCGTCATTTGAAATCGGATCTTAGCGATGCGGACAACCGGGCCAGCAGCAAGGTCGACGTATGCCTTCGATGAGTTCCGTGCGCACCCGTTCGACATGCGCCTTCCGTGTTTCGGGCTTCTTCACCGACGTTACCCAGCAAATCCATTCATTCCGGGCAAGCGGAGTGATGTCCTCCCACACCGCATGCGCCTTTGGCGACGCAAGAAGCGCCTTTCGCAGATCCGCAGGTATCGGATGCAACGCCCCGGCAGAGAGTTTTTTGCTGCTCATGCGCTCATGATAGCGAAATGACCATGGCGGGATCGACAAGATAGGACGAATAGAGCGTCAGATTCATTTCCAGGTCAGAAAATGATCCTGACCCAAATATGGAGTCGTGTTCGCCCGCCTCGGCATCCGCGACGTTTCCCTTGCCAGTTTCCGAAACCCTTCAACTCCGCCGCAGGGGCAAGAACCGGCTGTTGCGCAACAGTCCTGCCGAGACCAGCGACACGAGCACACCGACCGGGAAGATCTCGACGAACGTCAACGGCAGACGGAACATCGGGTTCGCATACTCGACCTTGAAATTCTCCATGTCGGTGGTCAGCCTCGCGAGCACCTCGGCGCTCGCGCCTTTCGCCTTCTCGCTCGCGATGATCGCTTGCGCGTACCGGCAATGCCAATGGAGTCAGTAGTGCCCGAGCAACTCACTCCGACCCAACGTCTCGTCGGTTACTTACGCAGGCCTGAAACGCTTCACTGGTGCGCCCTACCCCCGGCGTTGTCCCCACCCGCCTTGATCAACGCCTCAAAGCGCGAATCCTTCCGCAACGGATCCCAAACCGGATCGAGCTTGAGCCGCTCGATCGACATCACGCCGCCAGCCGATAGCGACAGAAGTTGCTCGATGACTTTCAGCGACTCGTCGGCGGCGCCGGCCTGGGCGGCGACTTGCGCGAGTCCGACCAGTACGCTCGAACCGCCGTTGTAGGCGTCCTTCGTGATCGGCAGCAGTGCAGCCGCCTTGCGCGCATCCGCCAGTGCGGCGGTCTTGTCGCCGAGGCAGAGGTTCACCCAGTTCGACTGCTGCAGCAGTTCGAGCGAATCGGGTTGTTGCTGGAGTTGTTCGCTCAGCAGCGTGGCGAGCTGCTTGCACTCGGCTGGCGCCACCGTACCGTCATTGGCGATCAAATGGATGGCGACGCGCGCAACGCGGGCCGTGCGGCGTTCTTCTTCGGTGCTGGTCGGTGCGGCGTCCCAGCCTTTCAGCGCGTCGGCGTAGCGGCGCTCGAACATCTCGACGGAGACAAGCGGGTTGATCAGCGTCATCGCGTCGCCGCCGAAGATATTGTTCGCGGCGATGCGCCAGTCGGGCGGTGGGCTGTACGCCTCGCGCGCGCCATGGACGTCGCCGAATCCGAACAGGTAGGCGACCCGCAGCCAATCCTTTGCGTTGGCGTTGGCCGGGGCGAGTTCCAATGCGAGCTTCAATTCCTTCACGGCCTCGCGGTAGCGGCGCATGCAGACCAGGGTGGCGCCATATTCACCGCGCAGGTCGCCGTCGCGCGGCGACAGCAGCAGCGCCTTGTCCATGTACGTCACCGCCTGCTGCCATTGGTTCTTTCGCCGCGCGATGTACGCAAGGCCGGCTAGTGCATCGGTGTTGCTCGGCGCCATTTTCAATGTGCGCTCGAACTCCGCGATGGCATCGTCGTAGCGGCGAAATCCCCAGTAATGATGATATCCGAGCGCCAGGTGCGCCTGCGGCAGATCGGGCGCCAGCGCGAGCGCATGGTCGATCGATGCCTTCACCTCGCCGAGTTCCGCGTTCGTCAGCGGCGTGGCGAACCAGTGCCGGCGCATCTGGCAAAATGCCAGCTGCGCATAGGCGAGCGCGAAGCCCGGATCGAGCGCGATCGCGGCCCGGTAATCGGCTTCCGCCGCGAGGAACGTATCCTGCCGCCAGGTGTCGGCCGCCTCCTGCTCCTTGTACTCGGCTTTCAGGAACCGGTCGTACGCGCCGGCATTGCGCGTCGGCAGGCTGGCGACACTCGCCGATTCCGCCGCGCTCAGGCGCGCCGCGAGCGCGTCGGCGATCTTCTGCGCCACTTCGCCTTCGACACCGAAAACGTTGTCGAGCGTGCGCGGATAGGCCTCGGCCCAAAGATGCTTGTCGCTGCCAGCGTCGATCAGCTGCACGTTGATCAGCACCTGGTCTCCGGCCTTCTGCACGCTGCCTTCGAGGATCGTGCCGACGCCGAGCTGCTGGGCGATAAGTTTGAGATTGTCGGGGTGGCTCGCGTATTTCTCCGTGGACGTGCGCGAGATCACCTTGAGTTCCGCGATCGCCGCGAGCTTGGTCAGGATCATGTCCTGCATGCCGCTGGCGAAATAGGCGTTGGCCTTTTCGTCGCTGAGGTTTTCGAACGGCAGCACGGCAATGGATTTGTGGTCGACTGACATGGGTGCCGGCGCGGCGGATGCGGTATCCGTTTTGGACGCCTGTGCCGGTGCGGCAACAGCAGACGGCGACGCTGCGACCGATGACGCGGGCACGTTTGCGGCGAATTTCCACAGGAAGCCGCCGCCGATCGCCAGCAGTAGCGCGAGTAGCAGCAGTTCGGTGCCCGAGATCTTCTGCGCGCCGCGTTCGCCGTGATACCAAGCCAGCACCAGCGTGACGAACAGGCCAACGCACAGCACTATGATCAACGCGCGTTCGATCGACTCGGGCCAGCCGAATTTCGCCGCGACAATGTCGATGCCCTGCAGGAGTGCGAACGCGGCAGCGGCATAGGCGAGAGCCCACTGCACGAGCTTGCGTTCGCGCAGGTGCTGCAGGAAATCATTCAAGCGGCGAATCCCCCATTCTCGTCGTTCCAGCAAAGACTGGAACCCGGTTCTTGCTCTTGCGCGCGCGATATGGCCACTCCATCGCTTCGTGCGTTCATGGCGTGCGCTCTGCCGCGGGCGCCGACGATGGCGGCGTGGTCGGTACAGGCACGCCGGCCGGAATCGGCAGTCCCATTTTCTGGCAAACCGCGGCGAAGCGTGGATCGGCATGCAGTCCACGCAGCAGTGGATCATACGTCAAGCCCACCAGCGCGCTGTCGTGCTGCTTGATCGCCCGTTCCAGCCACTCGAACGCCAGGTCACGGTCGCCCCACCAGGCATACACGGTGGCGACCAGATAGGCGCCGTCGATCGCGTGCGCGCCGATCAACTGATCCAACGCATTCTTCGCCTCTGCGGCGTGGCCGAGATCGTGCTCGGCCAAGGCAACCCCGACCAGCCTTTCCAATTTGACGAATACTTCCCGTGCCGAAGCGGGATCGCCTTGCAACAGCGACAAGACGCCAAGGTAAGTTGATGCGGCTTTGTATTCCGGGTCGATGGCGAGCACGCGTTTCATCGTCTGACTCGCGCCCTCGTAATCGGCTTGAGCTGCCTTGATCCGACCCAGCCAATACCAACACGGGGGCATCAACGGATCGTGATCCACGCACTTTCCCAGGGCTGCGATTGCCTCCGGCAGTCGGTTCAGCGTCGCCAGGAGATAGCCGTAACGCAGCTGGTTTCTGCCATCGCCAGGATCAAGACTGACCGCCTTGAGCAGGTCTGCCTCGGCACCATGCCAGTCCCAATCGACCGTGCCGCGCAGATACCCGCGCGCGCCATATGCGTCGCCGAGTTCCTGATCCAGAGCAACCGCCCGTTCGGCAGCGGCCATTGCGCGCCGGTTTCCGAGCGCAACGAGGTTGGCATCCTGCTCGGTTTCGACGGCGAAGCTTTCCGCCATCGCCAGGCCCGAGTAGGCCTCGGCATAGTCCGGATCCAGAGCGACGGCTTGGCGAAATGCCACGACGGCCTTTTGCATGCCTTGAGGATTGTCCCGACGAATCAACTGCCGGCCCAGCAGAAAATGGTCATACGTTGCAAAGCTGGGCACATGGTGCTTGTTGTTTGACCCGGCATGACCTGACATCAGCTTCACCTTGAGCGAATCGGCCACGGCCTGCGCGATCCCGGACTGCACGGCAAAGATGTCCTTCAGTTCTCGATCGTAGGTTTGCGACCACAATTCCAGTCCGTCCGCGGCGTTGATCAGCTCCGCGACGATGCGCACGCGGTCGCCTTGCCTGCGCACGGTGCCTTCGAGCAACGTGTCGACACCGAGCTTCTCGCCGATGATCTTGCTGTCGTGGCCGCCGCCCTTGAACCGGAACGACGAGCTGCGGCCGATCACCTTCAAGCCGTCGATCTGTGCAAGGTTGGCGATCAGTTCCTCGGACAGGCCGTCGGAGAAATAGTCCTCATGCGGGTCGCCGCTTTCGTTGAGCAGTGGCAGCACGGCGATCGACTTGCCGGTGGCGTCATCCGCGTTCCTGTGCAGCACGAACTTGTCGGTCAGCAACAGGACGACCGCGAGGCCGAGTACCGCGATGATTCCACGATCGAGCTTCTTTCCCGTGTTGCGGGCAACGGACTCATCCGAGGCGACTTCGCTCTCGCGCTGCAGACCTTGCGGCGTCCATTCGTAGAACCACGAAAACAGCAACGCGAACGGAAAGCCGATGACAGCGGCGATCACGATCCAGCGCACGACCCATTCGGCAATGTGGAAAAATGGAAAAACCTGCGTGGCCACCTGGACCAGCAGCCACATGCTCGCGGCGTAAAACGCCCCGGCGCGGAACACGTTGCGGCGCTTGAGTTCGGCGAACAGGCTCACTGCGGCGCGGCCTTGTATGCCGTGACCGGCAATTTGGTCAGCGCGACGAAGCGCGGATCGCCACGGATCGGATCCCGGACCGGGTCGATGGAGCGCCGCACGACGATGGCGCAAACGACGTCCAGGCGGTACTCATGGTATCGCCGCAGTTCGCGCAAGAAGCGGACACCCGCCATTCAATCCCCTGGAGGTCGCGCAAACCCGCGCGGCTGCGCACTCTGCATCGCCTCCAGCATAGCAGGTCGAAGGTCAGCCGTTGAACAGCGCCGCACCCCTCGACCGGTCCCGGAAAATGGACCGAACGGCGAGCCGCAAAATGGGGCAAGTCATCGATCTTGATGCCGCCTCGACCCCATGCTGAGCACTTCCAGGCCGACAGGTTCACTTGTTCTTGGCTGCCGACGCGACCCCGCTGAGCATCCTGTGCGGCACGCGCAAGACAGGCATGGTGAATCTGGATGCCTCCTTGACCAATCGTGGGATCTTGCCGGGGATGGCACGCTTTCCGATCCGATTCGCCACGACGACGTTTTTTACAGCGGCTTCGAGTGAGAACCAAAGCGCGGGTCGGAATGAGTGCCTCTCGCCGGGCGTTGAGCCTTCACCCCTTCGGGCGTCATGTCGAACATCCAGGCAAGCAAGAGCGCGATCGGAAAACCGAGCATCGCCTTCAGGAGGCGGGCGCCGCCGACCGTGGACACCTTGCGGCGTTTGAATTCGGCGATAAGCGTCACGTCAGCCCTTTTTCCCGCAGACTTTGCCGGCATGCGGGTCCGCCATCTTCAAGTTTTCCATCATCGCGACGAAACGCGGGTCGCAACGGATCGGATCCATGATCGGCACCGCGACAGCCCATTCTGCCAAGCCGCCTTCGCGACCGGCGAGGCGTTCGAGATAGTCCAGCGTCATCCCATGTTCGCCGAGCAACATGATCACGATCGGGATGTCATAGCTCGTCAGGGTATTGCCCGTTCCCGGCTTGAGCGCGCTGTCGGGCTCGAACGCGGAATAGCGAACGGCCAGCGCATGCCGATCGGTGCGCCCGGCGAGCGCTTCGGTCAACTCGCGTCCCTGCGCGCTGGCGCTCGGATTCAACGCAGCCGCTTCGCGTTCGAGCATCATGCGCGCCGCGTCGAAATTGCCGAGCAGCAAGTCCGCAATCGCGACGTCCTCCATGCATGCCGTATAGGCCGGATCCAGTTCGAGCGCTTTCTCGCAACGCGCCTTCGCGTCGGCATAGCGGCCCAGGCTCATCAGGACCCAGGAATGATTCTCCGCGACGATCAGCGACCGCGGATCCAGCGACGACGCACGTTCCAGCGATGCCAGCCCGGCGGCTGGATCACCGCGCGTCATCAGAAGCGTCCCGCGCCACTGGTATGCCGTCGCAAAGGAAGGACGCAGGGCAATGGCCCGGCGCAGCAGCGCATCGGCGGACGCGCGCCGCCGGCCGGCGTTCGCGACTTGTCCAAGCGCCGCATAAGGTTCAGCCAATGATGCATCCAGGACAAGCGCCTGCTCGGCGGAATCCCTTGCGCGCGCCAGCGTTTCGGCGAACGGAATGCGCGCGCTGTAGTCGCCGATCACGGCATAGACCAGCGCCTGCCCCGCATAGGCTTGCGCAAATTCCGGATCGGCCTTGATCGCCTGCCCGAGCAGCTCTACGGCTTGCCACAGCGCGTCCTCCCGCCGTGTCTGCCATAACGCAATCGCGCGCAAGTACAGATCGTAGGCAGCGAGGTTGCGCGTGCCAGCGAAGGGTTTCCCCGCCTCCGGAGCGCCGGCGATCTGCACCTGCAACTCGTCGCCGATCGCCTTGGCGATCTCGTCCTGGATTGCGAAGATGTCGGCGAGCTTGCGGTCGTAGGTCTGCGACCAGACGTGATAACCCTTCTGCGCGTCGATCAACTGCGCGGTGATGCGCACGCGGTCGTCCTGCTTGCGCACGCTGCCTTCGAGCACCATGCGCACCTGCAGCTTGCGGGCGATGTCAGGCACTTCCTCGTTCTTGCCCTTGAACGAGAACG
>Ga0068871_100003005_pt1 | contig 11574 bp, 6 predicted proteins | sample KBSMisM72_FD_72750 | JGI IMG/M metagenome (GOLD analysis project Ga0068871, IMG submission 72750) | Miscanthus rhizosphere microbial communities from Kellogg Biological Station, Michigan, USA - KBS Miscanthus M7-2 | ecosystem: Host-associated > Plants > Roots > Rhizosphere > Soil ... | reverse complement strand
CGCCGCGGATGATACCGGTCTGGACACCTTGAGCGAGCGCGGGTGCCGCGGCAGCACAGCACAATGCGAGCGCGAACACGATGATGCGTTTCATGAGGCAGATCTCCTTCGAGGACATATGCCTTCATGCTAGAACGCACACCGCACATGATCGGTCAGCGTGCGGTCATGAAAAGATGATAACGGTCCTCGAGAGATCCATCGATCTGTGCTCGGTGCCGCTGAGATGTTCGATGGAGGACGAGCTTGCGCGCTGATCGTGAGAATCAGCGCGGCACTCCGTTAGGAAAGCGTCAGCGTGTCAAGGTGTGTCAACGATCAAGGGGTCATCAAGGGGTCAGACACCTTACAAGGTGTCTGACCCCTGACGACAGATAGCTTGGTAGGCGAGCTGACGCTCTGAGGGGGAGCGCCCGAGCCGCTCGTATAACGCGTGCGGCACGAGCCAGTCGCTCTCCGCGCCGCTTGCGTAGACGCGATAACTCGACCACTCATAGTCTCCCGGGAGGTCGACAAGTCCGGCTTCAACCGGATTGCGTTCGACATATCGGGCGCACGTCCACCAATACCGCTCGTCGTCGATGTTTCGGGCATGGTAGCGTCCGTCCCAAAGCGTCCCGCGACGACCGTGCTTCCGGTTGTAGTACCGCACGTAATCGCCGTTGACTTGCTTCATGGCGTTGGGCAGAGCCGCGGCGGAAGAAGGGGTGACCAGCAGGTGATAGTGATTTGTCAGGAGCGCGAACAAGTGAACGTCGACTCCGTAACGCTGTATCGCGGAGATCAGCAGCGCGACGTAGCGCTTGTAATCGCATCGCTCATGAAAGATCGCACAGCGGTTGTGTCCGCGATGGAAGACATGAACGCTTTGACCTGGCACGTAGTGTCGCGGCCGCCGAGCCATGCTCTGTGCTCAGCAAAGCGCATGCTGAGCCCAAAGCGACGCTAAGTTATTGAAGGACGTGGGATGCGCTGAAGATATTGCGATCTTCGGCCGCTGCGGTGATCGCAGAACTTGCGCCGCCGGATGGTGGTAAGGGGTTGTAAGGGGTCAGACACCTTGTATGGTGTCTGACCCCTTACCCGTATTGAGCCGCCGCTCTCGTTTACTGGGCCGGATTGTCCGTCTTCGCTGGCTTCGGCGCTTCGGTCTTGATGTCGTTGAAGTTCAGCACCGTGTTGAACAGCAGGTTGAACTCGCCGAAGTTCTGCCACCGGTAGCACGGGTTGCCCGCGAACATGATGATGCGCCCTTTGCCGGACGGCTGATCGACTATCGCCGGCCGGTTGCGGATCTCGTTCGCGCCGCGCATCAGACCGCTGAGCACGTGATCGTCGCCTCCGGGATAGCGCATCAGCACACCCGGCGGGGTCGGCGGTGGCGTCGCCGGCGGACCGTCGAAGGGGTTCGCGCCCGTCTGCACCGTGAGCAGCGGGCCGCCGCCGTAGCGGACCGGGATCGTCTTCTTGTCGTAGCCGTAGAAGATCGGATTCTCCGGCTGCAGAATCTCCGCGTCGATGATCGCGCCCGGCGAGTAGAACGCCGCCGTCGTCCGTGCGGCGTCGACCTTCGGCGTCAGGCCGAACTCGGCGGGAAGGAAGCTCGCGGCGCCCAGGGTGACGAGGACCCCGCCCGCCTTGGCGAACTTGTCGATCTCGGCGACACCCTCGATCCCCATGCCGCCGGTGATGTCGTCCGATTCGCCGTACATGCCCAGGTTCTTGAACTGCTCGCTCTTCTTGTACGCGATCGGCGTGCCTCGCGAGTCGATGTCGAACACCAGTCGCTTGCCGCTGCCGGACTGGTGCGGGATGACGATGACGTCGTAAGCGTTCTTCAGATTGCCCTCGCGAACACGATCCTTGTAGATCAGGTCGTAGGGCAGCTCGAACTTGTCGAAGGCGAAGCGGACCCAGCCGACGTCCTGCGTGCTGCCCCAGGTGCTGTAGACCGCGACGCGAGGCAGGTCGAGATCGTGCATCGGCACATCGGGCGCCGATGCGAGGCCCACCGCGGTCAACCCGAGCGCCTCCACTGCCGGCCGAACCTTGGCCGCGTCGCCGCTCACGATGAACGAGCCGGCCGGGAAGGTGGCGTCGCCGTGCTTGAACTCCTTTTCGGCAGCCTGCACCTTCAGATCCTTCAGCCGGTAGCGCAGGGTGATCATGTTGTTCGAGCCGTAGTGCGCCACCGCGAAGACCGGGCCGGTGCCGCTGACCGTGCCGGCGAGCTTCACGTCGGCGCTGACCGGCGTCACGGCCAGGTCGAGCACCGCCTTGTCGCTGATTTCCCTGACCTCCGTCTGGCTCATCATCCCCATCGTCCACGACGCGTCGTCGTAGGTGCGGGTCACCGGATCGGGGTAGGTCTGCTTCTCGAGCAGCGTCTTGGCCAGCCGGCCGTAGGGCTGGTCGCGCTTGACGACGTACGAGCCGGCGGGGAAGGTGCCTTCCTTCAGCCGTACTTCAGACTTCGCACTTCCTACTTCTATTCCCTGCATCCGCAGCATGTTGACGAGCACCGCGACGCGTGTCGTGTCGCGCTGGCCGGCCGGGATGATGAAGCCGGCAACCGCGTCGGTCTTGCCGGCGTTAATCGAGTTGCGCGACTTCTGATAGAAGTTCTCGAGGATGACGTTGGGGAACGCCGCGGTGTACTGCAGCGCGGTCAGCACGCCGGTCTCGCCGTAGTTCGTGTTGTTGCGCAGCGACCAGTCGAACTCGCCGGTGGCGGGCCACGGACGGAACCAGTCGCGCTGCGCCTGGTTGCTGCGCCCCGCGGTAGTCGCCGCCGCGTCCGGAGCCGTTCCAGGACCACCCGCTCGCCCTGAGCCTGTCGAAGGGCCGCCGTTGCCCGGGCCGTTGGGGTTGCCCAGCCGCAGCTTCGTCGTGTTCGCGCCGCTGGTGCCCTGGATTTCGTACATCCGGATCATGCCGTTGTGGTTCGATGACATGAACGCGAGATAACCGGGCGACCACATGTCGACGTAGCCATGCGTCCAGACGCCGGGCATTCCGTATTTCGCCATCTGCGCCATCTCGAAATTCGCCATCATCGGCAGCTCGCCGTAGAGGATCGGATCGAGGTTCGGGTTCTGCGGCGCCTGGCCGCTGAAGGTGTAGAGCAGGGTCTGCGCCTGATGCAGGTCGTGCATGATCGGCGGGTGCCACTGCAGGTACCAGTCGAGCAGCGCGCGCATCTCGATCTGCGAGTAGTTGATGTCGCGGTTGTCGTCGTGAAAGATGTACTTGCCCCAGTAGGGCACGCCCGCGCCGGTGGTCCGGCCCTCGGTCTCGTTGATGCCGTACTTGTAATACCAGTCGACGTTGCGATCGCGTCCGTCGGGATCGGCGACCGGCGTAATGGAGACGATGACGTTGTCGCGGATCTTCTTGACGAAGGGCGAGTCCTCCACCGCGACCCGGTACGCCAGCTCCATCAGCATCTCGGATGGTCCCACCTCGCCGCTGTGGAGTCCGCCGGAGAGGTGGTAGATCGGCTTGGCCTTGGCGACGATCTCCCTGGCCTGTGTGTCGCTGATCGGGCGCGGGTCGGCCAGCTGCGCAAGATAGCCGCGATAGGTCTCCAGGTTCTTGATCGATTCGTCGGCGCCGACGAAGACCACCACTAGATCTCGTCCTTCGTTGCTCTTGCCGATGGAGATCACCTTGACCCGTGGTGATGCGGCGGCGAGCGCGCGGTAATACTTGAGGATGTCCGCGTAGTAGGTCAGTTTCTTCGGCTCGCCGATGTGGTGTCCGAGCACATCTTTCGGGGAGGGGACCCCGGCTACTTTGGGCAGGTGATCCACCAGAGGGCTGCTGAACTCCGGTTTGGTCGTCCATTCCTTGACCGCGCGGGCAAAGTCCGGATCGTCCACGGAACGGCCCGCCGCCGCAGTAGATGCCCCAACTGCTTTGTTTCCAGTCGATTGCGCGGTGATACCGATCGTCGCCCAGACGGACAGGAAGGCGAGCGATGCGAGCCGCCGTGCGGGGCGTCTCCACTGAGACATGACAGAACTCCTTATATACGAGATACTTAGCTAGCGTGTGGTCGGGTTGGTGTCAGGCCGTTACCTGCGATACAATCCGCCTCTTTGCGCCGTTACATCAGGCCAGCCTGAAGCGTCTTGGATTCGAACCTATGATCAACGTCGCCGCGATTCGGATGCAGCAATTCGGCGTGCAATTCTACCAAGCTTCGCTGACGGCCAGTGACATCGACAAACTCGTCAGGTTCGAGGTGCTGAGTTACGGCGACGCGGCGCAGGCGCCGGTTCGCGGCGGCCGCCAGAAGCCGGGCGCGCCTCAACCTTCGAAGGTGAACTGGGATTTTCTCGAACGGCGCATCGCGTCGAGCGACAAGGCCTACCAGCGCCAGATCATCCGCAAGAAGATCGACGAGCTCGTGCAGTACTACGAGCAGTGCCGCCAGGCACGCGATCTGCCGTCGATTCCCGGCGCGGTCATCATCTCGTGCGACGAGAAGCTGTCCTTCACGCCGGCCGATACCGACGCGCGCGTCGGCATCCTGAAGGTCCCCGAGCGTGAAGGCATTCTCCGCGCGATCGACGGTCAGCATCGCCTGCTCGCCCTGCACGCCGACATCGACCGCTTCGCGGGCGAGGACTTCGCGGTGCCGGCGATCATCTTCGATCGCCTGCCCGAAGACCACGTCGTGCAGATGTTCGTCACCATCAACGCCAAGCACACGCGGCTGAACGCGTCGCACCTCGTCAGCCTGTCGGGCCGGCAGCTGTACCGCGACGAGGCGCTCGCCACCGGACACGACGTGGTCCGCGCGCTCAACGATCGCGAGGACTCGCCGCTCTACGACGAGATCAAGCTGCTCGGCGTCGGGCGCGGCCGCGTCGCGCAGGCGCCGCTGGCGCAGGAGCTCAAGAAGCTCTTCGCTGAAGACGGCGTGTTCGGGAAGAAGGGCGGCGACGCGCACGAGGAGGCGAAGAAGTTCTTCGTCAACTATTTCAAGCAGATCGCGGTCGTCTTCGGCGGCGCCTGGAACGGCCGGAAGTACAGCATCCGCTCGGCGTCGGCGCTGCGCGCCTTCGTCCGCGTCGCGCCCGAGGTGATCAGGCGGCTCGATCAGGAGCATGCCGATCGCGCCGACTTCCGCGCCATCGGCCGCGTGATCGCGCCGTGGGGCCGCCGCATCGGCGATCTGCGGTTCGAAACCGAAGGCGCGTGGAAGCGTGCCGGGACCACCGTGGACTCGCTCGCCAAGGAACTGCGCCTCGCGCTGATGTACCCTGAAGGCGCATCTGTGTAAACTGAGAACTCAGAACGTAGAACTCAGAACTTTAGTTCTCAGTTCTTAGTTCTCAGTTCTCAGTTCATTCATGGCCACACTTCTCATCACCGGAGGCGCCGGATTCATCGGCTCCAACCTCGTCCAATACGCCCTCACCCACACCCTGGATCGGGTCGTCGTCCTCGACAAGCTGACCTACGCCGGCAGCCTGCGCAATCTCGAGGCGCCGCTGAAGGATCCGCGGGTGACCTTCGTCCAGGCGGACATCGCGGACGCCGGGGCGGTTGCGCGCGCCTTCGCGGAGCACCGGCCGACTGCGGTCCTCAATCTCGCGGCCGAGACCCACGTCGATCGATCGATTGACGGTCCTCGCCCGTTCATCGACACGAACATCGTCGGCACCTTCGTGCTGCTCGAGGCGGCGCGGGCGTTCATCGGCGGCCTCGAACCGGCCGCGCGCGATGCGTTCCGGTTCCTCCACGTCTCGACCGACGAGGTCTACGGCACCCTCGGTGCGAGCGGTCTCTTCAGCGAGGAGACGCCCTACGCGCCCAACTCGCCCTACGCGGCGAGCAAGGCGGCGGCCGATCACCTCGTGCGTGCCAGTTTTCACACCTACCGGCTGCCGGTGCTGATCACGAACTGCTCGAACAACTACGGGCCGTTTCAGTTTCCGGAGAAGCTCATCCCGCTGATGCTGCTCAACGCGCTCGACGGTCGCCGGCTGCCGGTCTACGGCGACGGCGGCAACGTCCGCGACTGGCTGCACGTCGAGGACCACTGCGCCGGGATCATGCTCGTGCTGGCGAAGGGGCGTCCCGGCGAGAAGTACAACATCGGCGGCGGCAACGAGCGCACGAATCTGGAGATCGTCGACCGCATCTGCGACACCGTCGAGGCGCTGCGTCCGGCGTTGGCCAATCCGGCGCTCAACGGCGCCGGCTACCGCGATCTGAAGACCTTCGTGCCCGACCGGCCGGGCCACGATCGCCGCTACGCCATCGACGCGACCAAGATCCGCCGCGAGCTCGGCTGGGCGCCGCGCCACGGGTTCGAAGACGGACTGGCCGCCACCGCGCGCTGGTACATCGAGCACAGGGACTGGTGCGAGCAGATCCAGGCCGGGTACAACAGAGAGCGGCTCGGCACCAATGCTTAAGGGGATCATTCTTGCCGGTGGATCGGGATCGCGCCTGCACCCGCTGACGCGCGCCGTCAGCAAGCAGCTGATGCCGATCTACAACAAGCCGATGATCTACTACCCGCTGTCGACGCTGATGCTCTCGGGCATCCGGCAGGTGCTGGTCATCACCACGCCGCACGAGCAGGACGGCTTCAAGCGCCTGCTGGGCGACGGCAGCGAAATCGGACTGCAGATTACCTACGCCGCGCAGCCCAGCCCCGACGGCCTGGCGCAGGCGTTCATCATCGGCGGCGATTTCGTCGGCCCGGATCGCGTGGCGTTGGCGCTCGGCGACAACATTTTCTACGGCGCGCATTTCTCCGACTACCTGCGCAGCGCGGCCTCGCGTGAGGCGGGCGCGACCGTGTTCGGCTATCAGGTACGCGATCCCGAGCGCTACGGCGTGGTCGAGTTCGACGCCGCCGGCAACGCCATCAGCCTCGAGGAGAAGCCGGCGGTGCCGAAGTCGTCGTACGCCGTCACCGGTCTCTATTTCTACGACAACCAAGTGATCGACATCGCGGCGAAGCTCAAGCCCTCGGCGCGCGGCGAGCTCGAGATTACCGACGTCAACCGCGCGTATCTGGATCGGGGCAGCCTCCACGTCGTCAAGATGGCGCGCGGCATCGCGTGGCTCGACACCGGCACGCACGATTCGCTGATGCAGGCGTCGAACTACATCCACGCCATCGAGGAACGCCAGGGGCTGATGGTCGCCTGCCTCGAAGAGATTGCCTACCGGATGGGCTACATCACCGCCGCCGAGGTCGCGGGCCTGGCGCGCGCCATGGGCTCGAGCGCCTACGGCCACTACCTGCTGCACATGCTCGATCACGAGGTCTGACGTGCGCCTCCTTCCGACCGGCCTCGCCGGCATCGTCATCATCGAGCCCGACGTCCATCATGACGGCCGCGGGTTTTTTCTCGAGACCTATCACGCCGAGCGGTATCGCGAATACGGCATCGAGGGTCCGTTCGTCCAGGACAACCACTCGCGATCGGTGGCGGCCACGCTTCGCGGCCTGCATCTGCAGGTCGGGCGCGCGCAGGGCAAGCTGATTCGCGTGACCGAGGGCGAGATCTTCGACGTCGCCGTGGACGTGCGCCGCGGCTCGCCGACGTTCCGGCAATGGGTCGGCGTCAACCTGACGGCGGAGAGCTTCAAGCAGATCTACGTCCCGCCCGGCTTTGCGCACGGATTCTGCGTCGTCAGTGCCGCCGCCCAGATCGAGTACAAGTGCACGGACATCTACGACCCGGCGAGCGAGGTCGGCATCGCCTGGAACGATCCGGACCTTGGAATTTCGTGGCCGGTCGCCAATCCGATCCTCTCCGACAGGGACCGTCGGCATCCGAGGCTTGCCGCCGTTACCGAGCTCCTGCCGCTCTTTTCGACAGATTTGTAACAGCACCCACGAAATTCGTCGGTCCGGCGAGCGGCAATCTCCTCGATTCATGCAGTTTTCGCGGGAAAACAGGCAGGTACACCGCTTGCCTTTGATAGGGGCAGGTTCGCTGGTCTGATTACGGCAGGGCGCCGTGAATGCTGGGGGAGCCAGGCCAGTGGAGCAGGGGGGCATCGCAATCACGCGGTGCCCTTTTGTTTTGTACTGATAAATTCTCCCCTGTGAACAAGCGTGTCCTGCTCCTCGCCCTTGCCGTAGCCTCCGTGTGTCCCCTGTCGGGAGCTGGACAGCAGCGAACCGACGGTCCCGTCCCCGCCGCCCTCTCGGACTTTTTCAAGCCGGGCGTTGTGTTCCAGGATCGCAACGGCGACGGCGCCGTCGACTTCGTCGACGCGCGCATCGTCCTGCCGGAGCAGCCGTCGGCGGCCGAACTGGCGGCGGCCAGCGACGTCGCCGCGCGCCTGGGCTTCGAGACGTCGGCGATGAACCTGCCGGTGCCGGTCTCGCGGGGATTCGACGCGGCCCAGGCGAGCCCCACGATTTTCGTCGGCGTCAAATCGCTGGCTGGATCGGGCGTCACGCTCGATGCGATCGGCGGCGCCGGCTTGAAGGCGGGCGACGGTGCGGTGATCGCGTTCTCGCAGGGCGGGAAGCCCGCCGTCGCGGTGCTCGGCGGCGACGAAAGCGGCCTCGCCTCCGCGGCCGTCGTGCTCGCCGGCCATCTCCCCTACGTATGGGATCAGAAGGGGCCGACCATCGACAAGGTGGCGGACGACGTGAAGCTGTTCCTCGGCGGCAAGGGCGTGACCGCTTCGTCGTCGGCGACGGCCGCCGTCTATACGCGGGCAAGCACGCCGGAGGTCGCCGATCGCCTGACCGTGGCGCTGCAGATGGAAAACGGCGGCGACTTCGTGAAGGCGATGGTGGCGCTGAACCAGTTCAAGGCGACCGCCGCGCGAGATGCGAAGCGCCCGTTGTCTTACGCCAGCGTTCGGGCGCTGCAGATCCGGGTGCGCGCGCCAGGATCGGGATCCGTGTCGATCGATCTGCCGAGAGCGGCCGCCCCGGAACAGGGAGTGGCCCAGGCTCCCGCCCGCCGGCCCGGCGGCGGCGCGAAGGAGAACTTCGATCTCTCGACGTTCTACGCCATCGAGGGCGCGCTCGCCGATTCCGACAACAACCTGATTCCCGATCGGGTCGACGTCCTGCTCAGCGCCGAAGGGGAAGGTTCGGAAGGGATCATCGATCTGGCGGCGCGCCTCGGCCTCGAATCCACCGGTATCTCCCTGCCGATCGCGCGTACGGCAAAGACGCTGACCGCGCCGGAGAGCGAGCCGATCCTCGTGCTGATCGGCACGTCGCACCCGGTCATGGCTCAGCTGATCAAGAACAACAAGTGGGATCCGCCGCCGCTGCAGCCGGGTGAAGGGCTGATTCAGCTGGTGAAGAAGGCGTTCGGCGAGAAGAGCGCGCTCATCGTCACCGGCGGAGACGCCGCCGGCGTGCGGCGCGCGGTCCGTCAGCTGGCCGAGACGTTCCCGAATATCTGGCAGCGCGGCAAGGACCGCACGACGCTGGACGACGTGGAAGACGATGTGCGCAAGTTCGTCGGCGGACGATCGCCGGCCGGACAGGCCGCGATGAGCCTTTACAAGCTGGACAAGATCGCCGGCCAGCTGAAAGGGAAAGATCTCGCCAGCGCGCGAGTAAAGGTGTTTGTCGAGAAGGCCGCCGACGGCCTCGCCGACGTCGTGAAGCGCCAGGCGGCCGCGGACATCAAGGCCACGTCGCTGGCGGTCGAGGTGCAGAACCTGGACGTCCAGAAAGGACGGTCGCTCGTCAGCGACGACTTCGAGATCCCGTCAGAGGTCGACGAGTTCTGGACGAAGCTTCGCGCCCGGGTCGTTCCCGGTCTGAAGAAGAAGCCCGCCGTCGTCGTCGAAGCGCGGTTGAGCGAACCGCCGGAGATGCGCCGCCAGATCGAGCAGCAGGCGCGCGCGGAGCTGATCAAGGCGGGCGCCGACGACAAGGCGACGACCGTCACCGTCCTCTCGGCCTACAAGCAGGGCTACAGCTGGCTCTACGACGTCGTCCGGCCCGCGCTGGAGGGCAAGGAGGTCGATCAGATCACGATCAAGTTCGCCGAGATCGGTCCGCCGGCCGGCTGGACGCAGCAAGGCATGTACGCGCCGACCCGCTGGCTGCTCGAGATCTACCCGATCGACGAGATCCTGGCGTCGGAGCTGAAGATCGACACGAAGAACATTCATTTCGAGATGGCGCCGATCGGGTCGCCGGCATACGAAGTGACCGCGACGGCGAAAGGCGGCGCACAGCTGTTCCGCCGCACCTTCGATCCGGCGATCGTCGAGCGGCCTTTCTTCGATCGGTTCCCCGACTACGAGCACGTGCGCGTCACGACCGGCTGGATCAAGGCGAGCGTCGGGGGCAAGGCGGCGGTGGACGAGCGCATCGCGACCGACCCCGAGCGGTTCTGGGATCGCTTTCAGTCGAAGACGCTGCCGGCGCTCTACGACCACGTGATGGCGCTGAGCAACGGCAAGCCGCGCCCCGAGGACGCGCCGTACTTCGGCGAGCTCACCGTGGATCTGACGCTGAGCGAGCCGGAGTACCGGCTTCCGGTGGACGAGGAGCAGATCTCGTCGATGGAGGCGCTGCACGAGGAAATCTACTTCAACACGATTCATTTCTTCGACGTGATGGGCCGCTTCACGCGCGGGGCCGGCCTCGCCTACCCCGGACGCATCATTCCGGTAATGCACCCGAAGGCCGACGGCAAGCCGGGACGGGCGAAGATTTCCGTGACCGGCTTCGACGCCTCGCGCCCGTCCGTCGTCGTCGAATACACCGAGCGGAACGGACGCAGCGGCGTGGCGCGGCTCGACATCCCGAAGATCACGGTCGACCGGCCGCAGACCCTGGCCGCCACCGTGCGGGCGGACGTGAACGGCATCGAGCGTCTCGATCTGCGCGTCAAGGTGGACACCGAGAAGGACGAGCGCGACGCGCTGATCAAACGCAGCGACGAGTTCCGCGTCGATCGCACCATGCTGTCGGCCGAACAGGCGGCCGCGGTGTTCGCGAACCTGAATGCGCTCCGCGCCGCGGGCGCGTATCGCGACGCGCTGGCGTATCACGACCTCGGCGCCGTGCGCGTGACGGTGAACTGGGAGCACGAGAGCAAGCCGGGCACTGACGTCGTGGCCACGCTGGAGCCCAACGGTACCCCCGCGCCGTTCCCCGACATCAAGAAGCTGCTGCCGCCCGGCCTCGCGGCCTCGGCGACCTCGCCGTTGGTCCAATGGGACACGCCGATCCCGCCGCCCGAGGCGAACGCGATCCTGGCGAAGATGTCGTCCTTCAAAGAGGCGACCGTCTACAAGGTCGGGCAGAGCTATCTCGGCAAGGACGTCTGGGCGATGGATCTGATGCCGCCGATCGAGGCGTCGCACTGGTCGCAGGCCAAGCAGTCGACGATGAAGCCGACGATCGTGTACTCGGCGCGGCAGCACGCGAACGAAGTCTCGTCCACCAGCCACGTGCTGCGGATGGCCGAGCTCCTCCTGACCGACCCGGTGTACCGCGAGAAACTGAACAAGGTCAACGTCGTCGTGCACCCGATCACGAACGCGGACGGTGCGCAGCTCGCCTACGACCTGCAGAAGATCAACCCGACCTACATGCTGCACGCC
>Ga0068871_100003001_pt1 | contig 11579 bp, 14 predicted proteins | sample KBSMisM72_FD_72750 | JGI IMG/M metagenome (GOLD analysis project Ga0068871, IMG submission 72750) | Miscanthus rhizosphere microbial communities from Kellogg Biological Station, Michigan, USA - KBS Miscanthus M7-2 | ecosystem: Host-associated > Plants > Roots > Rhizosphere > Soil ... | reverse complement strand
CCCATCTTCCGCATGTCCTGTTCGTGATGCATGGAATGGATCACCGCACCCGCCGATAAGAACAGCAGCGCCTTGAAGAAGGCGTGGGTGAAAAGATGGAACATGGCGGCGTTGTAGGCCGAGACGCCCGCGGCGGCGAACATATAGCCCAGCTGGCTACAGGTAGAATAGGCGATTACCCGCTTGATGTCGTTCTGGAACAGGCCGACCGAGGCGGCGAAGAAAGCCGTAGTGGCCCCGATGAAGGTGACGAAGGTCAGCGCCGTGGGCGACAGCTGGAACATGGGCGAGCAGCGGCAAACCAGGAACACGCCCGCCGTCACCATGGTCGCGGCATGGATCAGGGCCGAAACCGGGGTGGGGCCTTCCATGGCGTCGGGCAGCCAGGTGTGCAGCCCGAGCTGGGCGGACTTGCCCATCGCGCCCACGAACAACAACAGGCACAGGGTGGTGAGAATGTCGACGTTATACCCGGCAAAGACAAAGCTCTTGCCCACAAGGGACGGCGCGGCGGCAAACACCGCATCGAAATCCAGGGTATGGAACACCGCCCACACACCGAAAATGCCCAAGGCGAATCCGAAATCACCCACCCGGTTGACGACAAAAGCCTTGATAGCGGCGGCATTGGCGCTGGGGCGCGTGTACCAGAAGCCGATCAACAGGTAAGAGGCCAGGCCCACCCCTTCCCAGCCGAAGAACAATTGCAGGAAGTTGTTGGCCGTCACCAGCATCAGCATGGCGAAGGTGAACAGCGACAAATAAGAGAAGAACCGCGGCCGGTGCGGATCTTCGTGCATGTAGCCGATGGAATAGAGATGCACCAGCGAGGACACACCGGTCACCACCACCAGCATCACCGCGGTAATGCTGTCGATGCGCACGGTCCAGTCCACCGTGAAACCGGCGGAATGAATCCAGGGCAGGATGGGAATGATATAATTGTGGCCATCCAGGGCCACATCCTTGAACGCCACCGCCGACAGCGCGGCGGACGCGAACAGCAGGCCAGTGGTCACCAGCTCGCTGGCGCGGTTGCCGATCAGGCGGCCGAACAGGCCCGCGATCGCGGAGCCCAGAAGCGGCAGGAAGACGATGGCAGCGTACATTCGTCCCTTAACCCTTCATCAGATTGACGTCCTCAACCGCGATGGTGCCGCGGTTGCGGAAATAAACGACCAGGATGGCCAGCCCGATGGCGGCTTCGGCGGCGGCCACGGTCAGCACAAACAGCGCGAACACCTGCCCCACCAGATCGCCCAGATAGGCGGAAAAGGCGACGAAATTGATGTTCACCGCCAGCAGGATCAGCTCCACCGACATCAGAATGATGATGATGTTCTTGCGGTTGAGGAAAATGCCCAGCACACCGACGGTGAACAGAATGGCGGCAACGGTGAGATATTGGGTCAGACCGATAGCCATTTACGCCCCCTCGCCGGGTTTCAGGTCATGCATGTCGACCGCCATGGCGGCGGTGCGGGCGTTCTGCACCGAAATTACCTGGCGACGCACCCCGGGCCGCGAACGCAGGGTGAGCACGATGGCGCCGATCATGGCGACCAGCAGCACCAGGCCCGCGATCTGGAAATAATAGACATAGTCGGTATAGAGAATGCGCCCCAGCGCGGCGGTGTTGGTCACACCGGCGGGCGTGGCGTTGGCCAGTACCGCCTTGGCGGCGGGCTTTGCCACCCAGGCACTGCCCGCCATCACCAGTTCGGCCACCAGGATCAGCCCGATCAGCGCCCCGAACGGCAGATATTGCAGGGCGCCGCGCTTCAGTTCGGCGAAATCGATGTCCAGCATCATCACCACGAACAAAAACAGCACCGCGACCGCGCCGACATAGACCACCACCAGGATCATCGCCAGGAATTCGGCCCCCAACAGCACGAACAGGCCGGCGGCATTGAAAAAGGCCAGGATCAGGAACAGCACCGAATGCACGGGATTGCGCGCCGCGATCACCATGACCGCGCTTGCGATCAGGATCGCCGAGAAGAAGTAAAAGGCTATCGCTTCGAACATCAATTTCCCTGCGCCTTATCGGCCCATTTGCCTATCGACCATTTGCCTATCGATAAGGCGCGTCCATTTCCAGATTGCGGGCGATTTCCCCTTCCCAGCGGTCGCCATTGGCGAGCAGCCGGGCCTTGTCGTAATAAAGCTCCTCACGCGTCTCGGTGGCGAACTCGAAATTCGGTCCTTCCACGATCGCGTCCACCGGGCAGGCTTCCTGGCAGAAGCCGCAATAGATGCACTTCACCATGTCGATGTCATAACGGGTGGTACGGCGCGAGCCGTCTTCACGCGGTTCCGCCTCGATGGTGATGGCCTGGGCCGGGCAGATCGCCTCGCACAATTTGCAGGCGATGCAGCGTTCCTCGCCATTGGCATAACGGCGCAAGGCATGCTCGCCGCGAAACCGCGGGCTGAGCGGGCCCTTTTCGAAGGGATAGTTCAGGGTCGCCTTGGGAGCGAAGAAATAGCGCATGGTGAGGAAGAAGCTCTTGACGAACTCCACGAAGAAAATCTGGCGCGCGGTGCGGTCGAAACTCATGGATACCTCACCCGTGATGATGGAAGGGAGACATGACCCATAATGCGGTCAAGACCACCCAAAGCAGCGATGTCGGCAGAAAGACTTTCCAGCCCAGCCGCATCAGCTGGTCATAGCGGTAGCGAGGCACCATGGCCTTCACCATCGCCATCATGAAGAACAGGAATGCGGTCTTGAGCAGGAACCAGAAAATGCCCAGCACGGGAATATTCAGCGGCCAGACATTGATCGGCGACAGCCATCCGCCCAGGAACAGGATGCTCATCATGGCGCAGAGCATGATGACGTTCATATACTCGGCCAGGAAGAAGAGCAGGAACGGGCCGGAGGAATATTCCACGAAAAAGCCCGCCACCAGCTCGCTTTCCGCTTCCAGCAGGTCGAAGGGCGGGCGCTGGGTCTCGGCCAGCGAGGAAACGAAGAAAATCACCAGCATCGGGAACAGGATGGAAAAGACGTTCCAGTGCAGGAAGCCGGCCCAACCCACCGTCTCCTGGGTATGCACGATCTGGGAGATGTTCAGCGACCCGGCGAACAACAGCACCGTGATCATCACAAAGCCGATAGAGACTTCGTAGGACACCATCTGTGCGGCGGCGCGCAGGGCGGAAAGAAAAGCATATTTGGAATTGGAGGCCCAGCCCGCCATCACCGTGCCGTAGACGCCCAGAGACGACACCGCGAACAGATACAGGATACCGACATTGATATCGGCGATCACCCAGCCATTGTTGAAGGGGATCACCGCCCAGGCGATGAAGGCCACCATCACGCTGACCAGCGGGGCCAGGAAGAAGATCACCTTGTTGGCGCCTGCCGGGACAATGACTTCCTTGAACAGGAACTTCATCGCATCGGCGATGGTCTGCAACAGGCCGAAGGGTCCCACCACATTGGGGCCGCGGCGCATCTGCACCGCCGCCCAGATCTTGCGGTCGGCCAGGATCACCGCTGCGACCGACAGCATCAGCACCACGCAGATGACGGTGATGAACGCCGCCTGGCTGATGAACCAGGCCCAGCCATAGGGCAGTCCATGGGTTTGCAGGAAGGGGATCAGCGCCATGCCCTACTCCGCCGCCATCTTGGCCGCGCCGTGCACCAGTTCCTGGCTGCACTTGGCCATGGTCTCGCTGGCCCGGGCGATGGCATTGGTGAGGTAATAGTCGGTGATCGCCGCGGTGACCGGCGTGCTGTCCAGCGCGCCGCTCTCGCCCACCGCGCCCCAGGTCGCGGCCGATGTGTCGGCATGCACAGGGGCCGCATTCAGGGTTGCGAAGTGATGGGTATCCTTCTCGATCGCGGCCACCAGCGCGGCGCGGTCATCATAAGGCAGCTTGACGCCCAGCACATCCGACAACGCCCGCAGGATCGCCCAGTCTTCCTTGGCCTCACCCGGCGGGAAAGCGGCGCGGCGGCCACGCTGCACCCGGCCCTCGAAATTCACATACAGCCCGTCTTTTTCGGTATAGGCGGCGCCCGGCAGGATCACATCGGCATGATGCGCTCCGGCATCGCCATGACTGCCCTGATAGACCACAAAGGCGCGGCCCAGATGCGCGACATCGAACTCGTCGGCGCCCAACAGATATATAAAGTCGATCTCGCCCTTCTGGGCGCCATCGACGATCCTGGCCACGTCCCTGCCGCCGGCGCCGGGCAGGAAGCCAAGGTCGAGAGCCGCCACGCGCGATGCGGCGGTGTGCAAAATGTTGAAACCATTCCAGCCGCCTTCGGCATGGCTGCCGGCGGGACCGATCATGCCGGTGTCGGCCGCAATCTTGGCCGCCAGCTTGAGAATGGCCGCGCCGTCCTTGCGGGTCAGCACGCCGGAGCCCAGCACGATCATCGGCCGCTTGGCGTCTGTCAGCACTTTGGCAAAGTCATGGCTGCCGCCGGCGATCTGTTCCAGCACCGCGATGTCAGTGCCCAGCTGCTGCGCCGGATAGGTCAGGTCGACCGCCGGGCCGATATTGGCCACCTTCACGCCGCTGGCCAGCCAGGCCTTACGGATACGGGCATTGAGCACCGGCGCATCCCAGCGCGGATTGGCGCCCACCAAAAGGATGGCATCGGCGGCTTCGACCCCAGCAATGGTGGAATTGAAGAGATAGGTCTGGCGCGGGCCGCCTGTGACCTTCGATCCGTCTTGCCGGCAATCCAGATTGGCGACCCTCAGCGCCGACATCAGGTCTTTCAGCGCCTTGATTTCTTCCGCCGCCGCCAAGTCGCCGACGATCGCGGCCATCTTTTCGGGACTGGTGTCTTTGACCTTGGCGGCGATGGCGGCAAAGGCCTCCGCCCAGCTTGCAGGCTTGAGCTTGCCGTTGACGCGAATGTAAGGCCGGTCGAGGCGTTGGCGGCTCAGTCCGTCACAGGCGTGACGCGCCTTGTCGGAAATCCACTCTTCGTTCACCTCTTCATTCAGGCGCGGCAACACCCGCATCACCTGCGGACCGCGCGCATCCACGCGGATGTTGCAGCCCTGTGCGTCCATCACATCGACGCTTTCGGTCTTGCGCAACTCCCAGGGCCGGGCATTGAAGGCATAGGGCTTGGAGGTCAGCGCGCCGACCGGACACAGGTCCACCACATTGCCCGACAATTCGCTGGCAAAGGCTTTTTCCAGATAGGTGGTGATTTCCATATCCTCACCGCGGCCGGTGGCGCCCAAGTCGGGCACCCCCGCCACTTCGGTGGCGAAGCGCACGCAACGGGTGCACTGGATGCAGCGGGTCATAATGGTCGCAACCAGCGGGCCCATATACTTGTCTTCGACGGCGCGCTTGTTTTCGTTGAAGCGATGGAAGGCGGCGCGGCCATAGCCCATCGCCTGGTCCTGCAGGTCGCATTCCCCGCCCTGGTCGCAGATCGGGCAATCCAGCGGATGGTTGATCAGCAAAAATTCCATCACCCCTTCGCGCGCCTTGCGGGCATAAGGGCTGGTGGTGTTGATTTTGGCGGGAGTACCGTCCTTGTTGGGGAAGATATCTTTTACTTGCAATGCACAGGATGCTTGCGGCTTGGGCGCCCCAACCCATTCCACCAGACACATGCGGCAATTGCCCGCCACCGACAAGCGCTCGTGATAACAGAAGCGCGGAATCTCGGCGCCGGCCTGTTCGCAAGCCTGCAGCAAGGTGATGGTTTCATCCGCCTCGATTTCCTTGCCGTCGACGATGAGCTTGCGTGTTGGCATCAGGCGGCTCTCTGCTTGCGGATCAGGCGGCGCATCATCGGACTGTAATGCTTCAGGTAATCCTGCTTGGCGTAATAGTCAGATGAAAAATACTGCTTGTGATTGGCCAGCTGAGTCCGGGCGACCGCGCCCCAACTTTGAAACGGCGCGATCCGCATGGCGGCGTCCAGGCTGTAAACCAGCCGCGCCACATACCATTCATAACGCTCGAACTCGCGCTTATCGCCGTCGAAGGTGCGATCGCGCAGGTCGAGCTTGCCCAATTCGGGATTGGAAAATTGCGGCTCGCGCAGCGCCACATCGCAATGGCCGATATAATGCAGCGACGCATGATGGGTGCGGTTGCCGTGCATCTGGGTCAAGGTCAGGATCACCGCCACCAGCGCGCTGATGGAAGCGAACCATTCCAGGAATGTGACCCAGAAATCGGTCATTCGGCGGCCATCCGGGAAAAGTCCGCGATGCGCTTTTCAATCTCCGGACGGAAATGGCGGATCAGACCCTGGATCGGCCAGGCCGCCGCGTCCCCCAGGGCGCAGATGGTATGACCCTCGATCTCCTTGCTGACTTCCTGCAGCAGGTCGATTTCCGCCACCTTGGCGTTGCCCTTCACCATGCGGGTCATCACCCGCCACATCCAGCCGGTGCCTTCGCGGCAGGGCGTGCACTGGCCGCAGCTTTCATGCTTGTAGAAATAGGCCAGCCGCTGGATCGCCTTGATCACATCGGTGGACTTGTCCATCACGATCACGGCGGCGGTGCCCAGGCCCGACTGCACCGCCTTGAGGCTGTCGAAATCCATCAATACGTCGTCGCAGATGGATTTGGGCAGCAAGGGCACCGACGCGCCGCCGGGGATCACCGCCAACAGATTGTCCCAGCCGCCACGCACCCCGCCGCAATGCTTGTCGATCAGCTCGCGCAGCGGGATGCCCATTTCTTCTTCGACATTGCAGGGCTTGTTCACATGTCCGGAGATACAGAACACCTTGGTGCCGGTATTGTTGGGACGGCCGATACCGGCGAACCAGTCGGCGCCGCGGCGCAGGATGGTGGGCGCCACCGCGATGCTTTCGACATTGTTGACGGTGGTGGGGCAGCCATAAAGCCCGACATTGGCGGGAAATGGCGGCTTGAGGCGCGGCTGGCCTTTTTTGCCTTCCAGCGATTCCAGCAGGGCGGTCTCCTCGCCGCAGATGTAAGCACCCGCGCCGTGATGGACATAGAGATCGAAATCCCAGCCATGGATATTGTTCTTGCCGATCAGCCTGGCGGCATAGGCCTCGTCGACGGCGCGCTGCAGCGCCTCGCGCTCGCGGATGAATTCACCCCGCACATAGATGTAACAGGCATGCGCCCGCATCGCGAAGGAGGCCACCAGACACCCTTCAACCAGCGTGTGTGGATCGTTGCGCATGATATCGCGGTCCTTGCAGGTACCCGGCTCGGACTCGTCGGCATTGACCACCAGATAATGCGGCCGCTCCTTGATCTCCTTGGGCATAAAGGACCATTTCAGGCCGGTGGGGAAACCCGCGCCGCCGCGCCCGCGCAAGCCGGACTTCTTCATGATGTCGACAATGCCTTCGGGGCCCAGCTCCAGTATGGCCTTGGTATTGTCCCACTGGCCGCGCCTTTTGGCGCTTTCCAGGCCGACATCCTGGAAGCCGTAGAGATTGGTGAAGATGCGATCCTTGTCGGCGAGCATCAGCTGGTTCCCGGCGGTTTCGGTTTGGGTGCTTCGGGCGGGGGCGGCGCGGTAACCTTGTACTGACCGATGACGGAACCGTCATAGAGGGCCGCGTCGGTCAGGGTGGTTGCACCGCCTTCCGGCTCCGAGGAGGTGCGGCTGTTCTGCGGACCGGGCTTGATGGTTTTTCCGGCGCGCAGGTCGGCGATCATGCGCTCGGTGATGGGGCCGTCGATATCCTCGTAAAAATCGCTGCCGATCTGCAGCATCGGCGCGTTCACACAGGCCCCAAGACATTCCACTTCCATCCAGGAAAACTTGCCGTCTTCCGACACCGTCTTTTCGTGCGGATGGATGTGCTTCTTGCAGGCCGCCACCACGGCATCGGAGCCGCGCAGCCAGCAGGGCGTGGTGGTGCAAACCTGCACCAGATAAGTGCCGACCGGCTCCAGATTGAACATGGTGTAGAAAGTCGCCACTTCCAGCACCCGGATAAAGGGCATGGACAGCATCTTGGCGATGCTTTCCACCATGGGATGGGAGACCCAGCCCTCCTGCTCCTGGCCGCGCCACAACAGCGAGATCACCGCCGACGCCTGGCGGCCCGGCGGATATTTGGCGATGACGGATTTCGCCCATTCCGCATTCTCCGCGCTGAAGGCGAAGCTTGCGGGCTGGATGTCCGGCGGGGCAAGACGGCGAAGCGACATGATCCTACTTTGCGAAATCGACGCGGCTGATCAGCCCGTCCTTGAAGGTGTAAATGGCGATGATCTCGAACTGCTCGCCGCCGGGGGCGCGGATCACCAATTCGTGATCCACCACCGTGTTGCCCACAGCGATGCGGTTCTTCAGTTCGGCCTTGTTTTGCGGGAACTGAGCAAAAGCCTTGGCATAGCGGGCCTTGATGGCGTCGCGCGACGTCTCGGTCGGCGTGCCGTTCAGGCCGCTGACCACGCAATCGCTGGCAAAGTAGGACACGTACGCATCCAGGTCCTGGGCGTTGTAGGCGTCGAGCTGCCTTTGGGCGACCGCTAAGTTACTCACTTACATCACCCTACGATTTATCTGTTTCACTCGTTCAAAGCACTGAATGCAAAGCACTTTGCCGTTGAAGAATTCCATAAATTCGTCCGTACACTCACCACCATGCGCTTCAAGACGTTCCGCACATTGGTCGCAATAGGCATTCACGCCCTCGTCCGTCCAACAAAATAGCCCGCGACCAATGCCATCATAGAGCGACTGGAACGTGTGGTGACAAACGTAAGCTAGAGCTTGCTCGCCATGCGTCGCGCATTCCACCGTCTTGCTCACCGGTCCACCTCGCCAAACACGATATCCATCGAGCCCAACACCGCGGAAACATCGGCCAGCATATGGCCCTTGCACATGTAATCCATCGCCTGCAGATGCACGAAGCTGGGCGCGCGGATCTTGCAGCGATAGGGCTTGTTGGAACCGTCGGCCACCAGATAGACGCCGAACTCGCCCTTGGGCGCTTCCACCGCGGCATAGGCCTCGCCCGCCGGAACATGGAAGCCTTCGGTATAAAGCTTGAAGTGATGGATCAGGGCTTCCATCGACGTCTTCATCTCGCCCCGGCGTGGCGGCACCACCTTATTGTCGCTGGAAACCACCGGACCAGCCGGCATCTTTTCGATGCATTGACGCATGATCTTGGCGGCCTCGCGCATCTCTTCCATGCGCATCACATAGCGGTCGTAATTGTCGCCGTTCTTGCCCACGGGAATCTTGAAGTCCAGCTCGTTATAGCACTCATAAGGCTGGCTGCGGCGCAGGTCCCACTTGACCCCGGTGGAACGCAGCATCACCCCCGACATGCCCCACATCTCGGCCTCGGCGCGGGTCAAGACGCCGATATCGACATTGCGCTGCTTGAAGATGCGGTTTTCGGTCAGCAGGCCTTCGATATCGTCCAGCACGGTGACGAAGTGATCGCAGAATTTCAGAATGTCCTCGGCCAGGCCGGGCGGCATGTCCTGATGCACCCCGCCGGGGCGAAAATAGGCGGCATGCATGCGCGAGCCGGAAATGCGCTCATAGAAAACCATCAGCTTTTCGCGTTCTTCAAAGCCCCACAGCGGGGGGGTCAGCGCGCCCACATCCATCGCCTGGGTGGTGACATTGAGTAGATGATTGAGAATGCGGCCGATCTCGGAGAACAGCACGCGGATATATTGGCCGCGCTTGGGCACTTCCATGCCCAACAATTTCTCAATCGCCAGGCAGAAGGCATGCTCCTGGTTCATCGGCGCGACATAATCCAGCCGGTCGAAATAAGGGATCGCCTGCAGATAGGTCTTGTGCTCGATCAGCTTTTCGGTGCCGCGATGCAAAAGCCCGATATGGGGATCGACACGGGTGACGATTTCCCCGTCCAGGTCCAGGATCAGGCGCAGCACGCCATGGGCGGCGGGATGCTGAGGCCCGAAATTGATGGTGATTTTGGGATTATCGGAAACATGACCCTGCTTGTTGTCCAGCGTCACTTGACTCACGGTCGGGGGGGTCATGGCTTCTTCCCCGGATCGCCGGAAGCAACGCCAGGCGCCATCGCGGCCTTTTCGTCACCCGGCAGGATGTGCGGGGCGCCTTCCCAGGGGCTCATGAAATCGAAGTCGCGGAATTCCTGCACCAGCTGTACCGGCTGATAAACCACGCGCTTGAGTTCGTCGTCATAACGCAGCTCGACATAGCCGGTAAGCGGGAAATCCTTGCGCAGCGGATAGCCGGAAAAACCGTAATCGGTGAGGATGCGGCGCATGTCGGGATGGTCGCTGAAGGCCACGCCATACATGTCGAAGGTCTCGCGCTCGAACCAGCCGGCGGCGGGATAGACGCCGATGATGGAAGCGATGCTTTCGCCCTCGCCCAACTGCGCCCTGACCCGGACGCGTGCATTCTTGGTGAGAGACAGCAAGTGATAGACCACATCGAACCGCTTGGCGCGTTGCGGCCAGTCCACGCCGCAAATATCCACCAGGATCTTGAAATCGCCTTCGTTGCGCAGATAAACCATGGCACGCAAGATTTCGGCGGCGGCAACCTCGATGGTCAACTCGCCGCGCGCCATGGTGACGCCTGTCACCGCGCCGCCCAATGCCGACTTGATGCTTTCTCCCAGTTGCGCCAAATCGCTCATGTCAGCGCTCGATGGTGCCGGTGCGGCGGATTTTCCGCTGCAGCAGCATGACGCCATAGACCAGCGCCTCGGCGGTGGGCGGGCACCCCGGCACGTAAATATCCACCGGCACGATGCGGTCGCAGCCGCGCACCACGGCATAGGAATAGTGGTAATAGCCGCCGCCATTGGCGCAACTGCCCATGCTGATGACATAGCGCGGCTCCGGCATCTGGTCGTAGACCTTGCGCAAGGCGGGCGCCATCTTGTTGGTCAGGGTGCCGGCGACGATCATCACATCGCTCTGGCGCGGCGAGGCGCGCGGGGCAAAGCCGAAACGCTCCAAATCATAACGCGGCATCGAAGCCTGCATCATTTCGACGGCGCAGCAGGCCAGCCCGAAGGTCATCCACATCAAAGAACCGGTGCGCGCCCAGGTCACCAAGGCTTCGGAACTGGTGATCAGAAAGCCCTTGTCGGCCATCTCGGCCTGCAGCGCCTTGAAATAGGGATCATTGTCGGTGATGGAGGCGGCAGCGCCTTCCACACCGGCGCGGGCGGCGGTTCCGTTGGGGGTCAGGATCACTCCCATTCCAGCGCGCCCTTCTTCCATTCGTAGATGAAGCCGACCGTCAGCACGCCCAAAAAGACCATCATCGACCAGAAGGCAAAGATGCCGGCGGCGCCCATGGTGGTGAGCGTGATCGCCCAGGGAAACAGGAAGGCCACTTCCAGGTCGAAAATGATGAACAGGATGGCGACCAGATAGAAACGCACGTCGAATTTGGCGCGGGCATCGCCGAAGGCGGGAAAGCCGCATTCATAAGCCGACAATTTCTCGGGATCGGGCTTGGACGGGGCGACCACCAGCGGCACCACGATCAAAACACTGCCCAGAACAGCGGCCAGCCCGATGAAGATCAGGATCGGCAGATATTCCAGCAGCAGCTTTTCCATACGCATATCCCGTGGTCCTTGCCCC
>Ga0068871_100003000_pt1 | contig 11579 bp, 17 predicted proteins | sample KBSMisM72_FD_72750 | JGI IMG/M metagenome (GOLD analysis project Ga0068871, IMG submission 72750) | Miscanthus rhizosphere microbial communities from Kellogg Biological Station, Michigan, USA - KBS Miscanthus M7-2 | ecosystem: Host-associated > Plants > Roots > Rhizosphere > Soil ... | reverse complement strand
CTGTGGGGATGAGCAGCATCCGCATCGTCCTTTGCAGGCCCAGCCATCCGGGAAACATCGGCGCGGCGGCGCGCGCCATGAAGGCGATGGGGCTCACGGATCTGCGCCTGGTCGCGCCCGAGCGCTGGCCTGCCAAGGAAGACCAATGGATGGCTACCCACGCGGCCGACGTCCTGCAAAAGGCGGTGGTCCACGAGAAGCTCGTCGACGCGATCGCGGATTGCGCCGCCGCGTTCGCGCTTTCGGCGCGGCCGCGCGAGTGGTCGCCGCAGGTTCTCGACGTGCGCGCCGCGGCCGTCCGCGCGACGGGCATCCCGGACAAGGTCGCCTTTGTCTTCGGCAGCGAGGAGGCGGGGCTGACCAACGAAGAGCTCTTCGCGTGCCAGTTCCTCGTTCACATCCCGGCCTACCCCGGATCGACATCGCTCAACCTCGCGCAGGCGGTGCAGATCGTCTGCTACGAGCTGTTCGTCCTGCGCGAGATGCCGATTCCCAGGGCGAGGACCGAGAAGCTGGCCACCGTTGAAGACATCGAGGGGCTCTACGCACACCTGGAGCAGGCGGCGACGAAGAGCGGCTTCTATGTCCCGGAATCGCGCTCCAAGCTGCCCGAGCGACTGCGCCGGCTGTTCTCGCGGGTGCCGGCTCTGGAGCGGGAGGAAGTGAACATCCTGCGAGGCCTGCTCAAGGCGCTCCTCGGCAAATAGTTGATCAAATCACTCGGGAACCCTAGAATCGCTTGATGTTCAGGAAACTGCGCAACGACATCGCCTGCATCCTGGAGCGCGACCCGGCGGCGCGCTCGGGATGGGAAGTGCTGACCTGCTATCCGGGGCTGCATGCGATCTACATCCACAAGCTCGCGCATTGGTTCTGGCAGGCGCGCCTGCGGTGGCTCGGGCGGTTCACCTCGCAGTTCGGGCGCTGGCTGACAGGCATCGAGATTCATCCAGGCGCGAAGATCGGCTGCTGCGTGTTCATCGATCACGGCATGGGTGTGGTGATCGGCGAGACGGCAGAAGTGGGCGACGGCTGCACTATTTACCAGGGCGTGACGCTTGGCGGCACATCTCTCTATCGCGGAGCGAAGCGCCACCCGACCCTCGGCGAGGGCGTTGTGGTCGGGGCGGGTGCGAAGGTGCTCGGCGGCTTCGCCGTCGGCGCTGGCGCCCGCATTGGCTCGAACGCAGTGGTGGTGAAGGAAGTGCCCGCCGGCGCGACCGTCGTGGGCATCCCCGGCCGGATCGTCGAGGAACGAGCCGTCACGGACGCTGCGAAGCAGGCTGAGCGCTTCTCCGCTTATGCCGTGGTCCAGGAAAACGACGACCCCTACGCCAAGGCGATCCAGAAGTTGGTCGAGCATTCCCAGGAGCTGGAAAAAGCCTTGGCCGCGCTCAACGAAAAGCTCGCTGGTATCGAAAAAGACACTCAGAAAGAACAGCTTAGAGCGGTCAAGTAAGGTTGACTGAATCGCTCGGGTTTTGCTATACTTGAGCGCATTAATCAGGTATTAGCGAGTTAACCCAAGGATTCCCATGAGACTCACCACCAAAGGCAGGTTCGCGGTCACCGCAATGGTCGATCTGGCTATGCGCCAGACGCGCGGTCCGGTGACGCTCGCAGCCATCAGCGAGCGGCAGCACATTTCGCTTTCCTATCTCGAGCAGCTGTTCGGCAAGCTGCGCCGCGCCAAGCTGGTTTCCAGCGTGCGCGGCCCGGGCGGCGGCTACAACCTCGCCCAGCCGGCGCACGGCATCTCGGTGGCCAACGTCGTCACCGCGGTCGACGAGCCGCTCGACGCGACGCAGTGCGGCGGCAAGGAAAACTGCCACGACGATCGTCGCTGCATGACGCACGACCTGTGGGCGACGCTGAACGAGAAGATGCACGAATACCTCTCGTCGGTGACGCTGGCGGACCTGATCGCACACCAGGCCGGCAAGCCGGTCGCGGTGATCAAGCATTTCCGCGCGCCCGAGCCGCAGCGCCCCGAAGGCGAGCAGCCCGCGGCGGAAAAGGTCGCGGCATGAAGTTGCCCATCTATCTCGACTACTCGGCGACGACTCCGGTCGATCCCCGGGTGGCCGGGAAGATGATTCCGTACCTCACCGAGTTCTTCGGCAACGCGGCGAGCCGCTCGCACGCGTTCGGCTGGAAGGCCGAGGAAGGCATCGAGGAGGCGCGGGAGCACGTGGCCGCGCTGATCAACGCCGACCCGAAGGAGATCGTCTGGACTTCGGGCGCGACGGAGGGCAACAACCTCGCCATCAAGGGCGCGGCGAATTTCTACAAGACCAAGGGCAAGCACATCATCACGCAGAAGACCGAGCACAAGGCCGTGCTCGACACGGTGCGCGAGCTCGAGCGGCAGGGCTTCGAAGCCACCTACCTCGAGGTCGAGCCGAACGGCATCGTCAGCCTGGAAAAGCTGAAAGCGGCAATTCGCCCCGACACCATCCTGGTTTCCATCATGATGGTGAACAACGAGATCGGCGTGATCCACCCGGTGTGGGAGATCGGCGAGCTGTGCCGCGCGAAGGGCATCATCTTCCACTGCGACGCTGTGCAGGGCGCGGGACGCGTCGAGATCGACATGCAGAAGCTCAAGGCCGACCTGCTGACGATCACGGCGCACAAGATCTACGGCCCGAAGGGCATCGGCGCGCTGTATGTGCGGCGCAAGCCGCGCGTGCGCATCGAGGCGCAGATCCACGGCGGCGGCCACGAGCGCGGCTTTCGATCCGGCACGCTGGCGACGCACCAGATCGTCGGCTTCGGCGAGGCCGCGCGCCTGGCGAAGCTCGAGATGGGCGCCGAGAACGAGCGCATCCGCGCGCTGCGCGACAAGCTGTGGAACTCGATCAAGGACATGGAAGAGGTGTACGTGAACGGCGACCTCGAGCGCCGCATCCCGCACAACCTCAACGTCAGCTTCAACTTCGTCGAGGGCGAGTCGCTGATCATGGCGGTGAAGGACATCGCCGTGTCGTCGGGCTCTGCCTGCACCTCGGCGTCGCTGGAGCCGTCGTATGTGCTGCGCGCGCTGGGCCGCACCGACGAGCTGGCGCACAGCTCGGTGCGCATCACGCTCGGCCGCTTCACGACGGAAGAGGAAGTGAAGTACGCGGCGGACCTGATCCGGCGCAAGGTGGAAAAATTGAGGGAGCTATCGCCGCTCTGGGAGATGTACAAGGACGGCGTGGACTTGAACAGCGTGCAGTGGGCTGCACATTGAGGAACTGACATGGCTTACAGCGACAAAGTAATCGACCATTACGAGAACCCGCGCAACGTAGGCGCGTTCGAAAAAGGCGACGAGACGGTCGGCACCGGCATGGTCGGCGCGCCGGCCTGCGGCGACGTGATGAAGCTGCAGATCAAGGTCGGCGCCGACGGCCGCATCCAGGACGCGCGCTTCAAGACTTACGGCTGCGGCTCGGCGATCGCCTCGAGCTCGCTGGTGACCGAGTGGGTCAAGGGCAAGACGCTCGACGAGGCCGCGACCATCAAGAACACGCAGATCGCCGAGGAGCTGTCGCTCCCGCCGGTCAAGATCCACTGCTCGATCCTCGCCGAGGACGCGATCAAGGCGGCGGTCGAGGATTACAAGAAGAAGCACGGCAAGTAATGGCGATCACGCTCACCGAAAAAGCCGCCAGCCACGTGCAGAGCTACCTTGCCAAGCGCGGCAAGGGAGTCGGCCTGCGCGTCGGCGTGCGCACCTCGGGGTGCTCCGGCATGGCCTACAAGCTCGAGTTCGTCGACGCGCCGGGCGCCGAGGACCTGCAGTTCGAGAGCCACGGCGTGAAGGTGCTGGTCGACCCGAAGAGCCTGCCTTTCGTCGACGGCACCGAGCTCGACTACACCCGCGAAGGCCTGAACGAGGGGTTCAAGTTCAACAACCCCAACGTCAAGGACGAGTGCGGGTGCGGAGAGAGCTTTAACGTCTAGAAGTTGCAGAGCCACTTCGAACTGTTCGGCCTCGACCCCGCCTTCGGCCTGGACAAGGAGATGCTGGAGAAGGCCTACCGCGATATCCAGTCCCGCGTGCACCCGGACCGCTTCGCGCATGCGGGCGACGCCGAGCGCCGCGCGTCCATGCAATGGACGACGCGCGTCAACGAGGCCTTCCGCACCCTGAAGGATCCGGTGCAGCGCGCGAAGCACATCCTCGAGCTGCACGGCGTCGACGTCGCCTTCGAGACCAATACCCAGATGCCCACCGATTTCCTGCTGCGGCAGCTCGAGCTGCGCGAGGAGCTGGAAGCCGCCGTTCAGAAGAAAGACGCCGCGTTGCTGGACGCTTTGCGCCGCGCGCTCGCCGGCGAAAGGCTCCTGCTTGAAGCCGAGATCGGTGAATCCATCGACAAGAGGCGCGACTACCCGGGGGCCGCAGGTCCGGTGAGGAAGCTGATGTTCCTGGACCGGCTGAACGCGGAAATAGACTCGGCCTACGAGGAGATCGAGTAGTGGCGCTCCTGCAGATCTCCGAGCCCGGCATGTCCGCCGCACCGCACGAGCACCGGCTCGCCGTCGGCATCGACCTGGGCACGACCAACTCCCTGGTAGCGACGGTAAGGAGCGGCGCTCCCGTAGTGCTGCCCGACTCGCTCGGCCGGCCGCTGCTGCCTTCGGTCGTGCGCTACGGCGCCGCCGGCAAGGTCGAGGTGGGATACGCGGCGCAGGCGAAGCAGGCGACCGATCCGAAGAACACCATCGTCTCGGTGAAGCGCTTCATGGGCCGCGGACTGAAGGACGCCGCGCACATCGAGAATGCGCCGTACGACTTCGTCGACGCTCCCGGCATGGTGCAGCTTCGCACCGCCGCCGGCGTAAAGAGCCCGGTCGAGGTGTCTTCCGAAATACTGAGGGTGCTTCGCGAGCGCGCGGAGCTGTCGCTGCAGGGCGAGATCAGCGGAGCGGTGATCACCGTCCCGGCGTACTTCGACGACGCGCAACGCCAGGCCACGAAGGACGCGGGCAAGCTGGCCGGGCTCAACGTGCTGCGGCTGCTCAACGAGCCGACCGCCGCGGCGATCGCGTATGGGCTGGAGAACGCGTCGGAAGGCATCTACGCGGTCTACGACCTGGGCGGCGGCACCTTCGATCTTTCGATCCTCAAGCTCTCGCGCGGCGTGTTCGAGGTAGTGGCGACGAGCGGCGACTCGATGCTCGGCGGCGACGACTTCGACCAGCGCCTGTTCTGCTGGGCGGTTGAGAAGGCCAAGCTGCCGCCGCTCGGCGCGCGCGACATGCGCCTGCTGCAGATGAAGGCGAGGGAAGCGAAGGAGTACCTGACCTTCCACGGCGAGGCGCCGCTCACGGCCCGGCTCTCCTCCGGCGAGGTGGTCGACCTCGCGATCGACAGCGAGACGTTCTGCAGCATCACGCAGACGCTGGTCAACAAGACGCTCGGCCCGGTGCGCAAGGCGTTGCGCGACGCGAGCCTCGCGGTGGAGGACATCAAGGGCGTGGTGATGGTGGGCGGCGCGACCCGCATGCCGCAGGTGCAGCGCGCGGTGGCCGAATTCTTCCGCCGCGATCCGCTCAACAACCTCGACCCGGACAAGGTGGTCGCGCTCGGCGCGGCCATGCAGGCGAACGTCCTCGCCGGCAACAAGCCCCAGGGCGAGGACTGGCTGCTGCTCGACGTGATTCCGCTTTCGCTCGGCGTCGAGACCATGGGCGGCCTCGCCGAGAAAATCATTCCCCGCAACACCACGATACCCGCCGCCAAGGCTCAGGAATTCACCACGTTCAAGGACGGGCAGAGCGGCATGAGCTTCCACGTCGTGCAGGGCGAGCGCGAGCTCGTCACCGACTGCCGCTCGCTCGCGCGCTTCGAGCTGAAGGGCATTCCGCCGATGGCCGCGGGCGCGGCGCGCATCCGCGTCACCTTCCAGGTCGACGCCGACGGGCTGCTGCACGTCTCGGCGAAGGAGAACACCTCGGGCGTGGAGGCTTCGGTCGCCGTCAAGCCATCCTACGGCCTCGCCGACGCCGACATCGAGCGCATGCTGCGCGATTCCTTCGAGCACGCGAAGGAGGACATGCACGCGCGGGCGCTTTCCGAATACCGGGTGGACGGCCGGCGACTTCTCGAGGCCACGCGCTCGGCGCTCGCCCAGGACGAGAAGCTCCTGGATGCGAAGGAGCGCGATGCCATCAGCCAGGCCGTTACCGCCCTCGAAAGGCTGCTGAAGGGCACCGATGCCCGCGCCATCAAGCAGGCGGTCGATGCCCTCAATCGAGCGACGGAGGAATTCGCCCAGCGGCGCATGGACCAGGGCGTGCGCCGCGCGCTTTCCGGCAAGAAGATCGGAAGCCTCTGATGCCGAAGCTGAAGGTGCTTCCGCACGCCACGCTGGCGCCGAAAGGAGCCGTCCTGGAAGTCAGGCAGGGAATCTCCATATGCGACGCGCTGCTGGAAAATCACGTCGACATCGAGCATGCATGCGAGAAGCAGGCCGCCTGCACCACCTGCCACGTGATCGTGCGCGAGGGATTCGATACGCTGGAGGAGGCGAGCGAGAAGGAGGAGGACATGCTCGACAAGGCGTGGGGCCTCGAGGCGAACTCGCGCCTGTCGTGCCAGGCGAAGGTGGCCGACGCGGACCTGACCATCGAGATTCCCAAGTACACGATCAACTACGAGCGGGAAGGCGGCGGGAACAAGGGATGACGCGGACATGAAGTGGACCGACACGCAAGAGATAGCCATCGCGCTCTACGAGAAGTTTCCGGACGTGGATCCGAAGACGGTGCGCTTTACCGATCTCCACAAGTGGGTCGCCGAGCTGCCCGGATTCGACGATGTCCCGCTGCGCAGCGGAGAGAAGATCCTGGAGGCGATCCAGATGGCCTGGATCGACGAGGCGGAGTAGCATTTCGCCATGCGAGTCGTGCTTCTTGCCGCCCTGATGCTGGCGGGCGCAGCGCAGGCCGAGGTCTACCGCTGGGTAGACGCGAAGGGCACGGTGCACTACTCCAACGAGAAGCCGCCGGCCGATGTGCGGGCGACGGTGGTCAATATCGATGCCAAGACGGGACCGGCCTCGGCGGATTCCCTGGATTGCTACACGGTGCGCTGCCAGGGCGAGCGCCTGGAGCAGCGCCTGGCGCGGCGCGAGGAAGTCGAAGCGCGCGATGCCGCCCAGCGCGCCGCGGCCACGCCGCGGCCGCCGCGCGGCCTCGAGTTCCGCAAGTACATTTCCATCCAGCGCGGCATGAGCGAGGGCGAGCTGCTCGGCATCGCCGGCGAGCCCGACCTGCTGGTCGACAACGGCGGCGCCTGGTTTGCGTCCGCGGCGCCGGTGCAAAGCGGCCGCAACGTGCGCAGCGGCGCGATCGTCGGCGGGGCGATGCGCACCTACACCTACCTGCCTACCTCAGGCGATCCTTTCACGACGACGATCACCCTGATCGGCGGCCGCGTGAGCGAGATGGAGCGCATCCGCAAGTTCTAGGCACGCCCGTTGCTCCTGCAAGGAAGTCATCTCCAGGAGACGCGCCATGGAACGCAAGGACAAGGTCGAGGGCGAAGGCAGCTACACGGGCACCAAGGATTACAACCAGCGCACCAAGAAATTCATCGACTCCGGCAAGGTCGAGCAGGCCGCCGAGGACGCCAAGCCGAAGAACGAGCAGGAAGCCGACGAGATGCAGAAGGCCGAGGGCATCGGCAAGCGGAAAGCCAAGAAATAGCCCGGGCTACTTCGCGCGCAGCGAGCCCCACAGGGAGTCGAGGCGCGCGTACCTGCCGCAGCCGCTGACGTAGAACTTGTACTGCAGCGCGTTCTTCTTGTAGTAGTCCTGGTGGTAATCCTCGGCCGGCCAGAACGTGCTCGCCTTGGTGATCGGCGTGAGGATCGGCTGGCGGAAGGGCTTCGCTTTTTCCCACTTCGCCTTGGAGGCCTCGGCAAGCTTCTTCTGCTCTTCGCTGTAGTAGAAGATCTCCGGGCGGTACTGCGAGCCGCCGTCGCAGAACTGGCGGTCGAGCACCGTCGGGTCGTGGTTCAGCCAGAACACATCGAGCAGCTTCTCGTAGCTCACTTTCGAAGGATCGAAGGTCACTTCGACCGCCTCGGCGTGGCCGGTTACGCCGCGCGACACCTGCTCGTAGGTCGGGTGCTGCGTCTTGCCGCCGGTGTATCCCGATACCGCGGAGATCACTCCCGGCACCTTCTCGAAGGCCTCCTCGGTGCACCAGAAGCAGCCGGCGGCGAACGCCGCTTTCTCGGTCTTCTGCGCGAGCGCGGCGCTGGCCAGCAGGCAGCCAAGCACCAGGAAAATCAGTCGTTTCATGTTGCAAGCTCCTTCAGGAGGGCGTCGATGAGCGGTTGGTCGCGCAAGCATAGCCGGACATTACGCAGCCGGGCCTGCCTCGCCGCCTTTAAGTAGGCGCGAGCGCAGATATCGAGCGGTACCGCGAAGATTCCGCTGGAGACGGCCGGGAACGCGACCGAGGTCCAGCCGCGCTCTTCGGCGCATTTCCACGACGCGAGCAGCGCCTGCACCAGCCCGCGCTCCTCGTCGCCTTCGCCGTGGCGCGGGCCGACGGCGTGGATTACGCCCTTGAACGGCAGCGAGCCTGCCGTGGTGACCACGGCCGAGCCGGTGGGGAAGGGGCCATGCGTGCGCACAAGGTCGTCCGATTCCGCCTGCAGGGCAGGGCCGGCGGCGCGCGAAATGATGCCGGCGACACCGCCGCCGTGAGCGAGATGGCCGTTGGCGGCGTTGACGATCGCGTCCACCGGCTGCTCGAGCAGATTGCCCCGCACGACGAGGAACAGGGCGCCGGCGGCGGTCGACTCGCGATGGAGCTCGTCCGCCGTGGCGGCTACTCGATCTTGGCCTTGGCGCGCAGGCCCTTCACCAGCTCCTCGATGCGAGCCTGCACCAGCTGCTGCTGGAGGCGCGGCTTGACCTCGGCCAGCGCCGGGAACTTCACCGGCCGCACGTCATCGAGCTGGATCACGTGATAGCCGAAGCGCGTGTGCACCGGCGTCTCGGTGAACTTGCCCTTCTCCAGCTTCACCATTGCGTCGGAGAACACGCGGTCGTAGGCGCCGGGGACGTTCCAGTCGAGGTCGCCGCCGCGCTGGCTCGAGCCGCCGTCCTTCGAGTTCTTGGTGGCGAGCTCGTCGAACTTGCCGCCCTTCTTCAGCTCGCCGATCATCGCCTTCGCCTGGTCCTCGGTCTCGAGCAGGATGTGGCGCGCGCGGTATTCCTTGTCGCCGGCCTGCACGCGGGCGCGGTCGTACTCCTTCTGCACATCGGCATCGGTGATCGGATGCTTGCCCACCCAGTCGCGGATATAGGCGCCGACCACGATTTCCTGGCGCACGAGGTCGATCTGGGCCTGCACTTCCGGGTTCTTCGTGACGCCGGTGCGCGTCGCTTCCTGAGCGATCAGCTCGCGGTTGATCAGCTCGTCGCGCATCAGCGCGCGCATCTGGTCGTTGTCCTGGCCGCCGCGCGCCGACTGCTGGCGGACCATGAGCTCCAGGCGGGAGCGCGGGATCGCCGTGCCGTTGACCGTCGCGACGGTTCCGCTTGCGGACTTGGCGGCGGCTTTGCCCGCCGGCTTGGCAGCCGGCTTCTGCGCGGCGGGCTTCTCGTCCGCGGCGGGCGCGCTCGATGGCGCGGGGGCCTGCGCGAGCGCTAGGGCGGGAGCGGCGAGAGCGGCCGCGGCGAGGAGGCGGAGATTCATTGTGATCCTTTCGTTGTTTCTTCCGGGCTGCGCGCGCTGATCGCGAGCGCATGGATGGGGTCTTTCATCAGCTCGCCGAGCGCCTCGTAGACCATGCGATGGCGCGCGACGGTGGGCTTGCCTGCGAAGCGGCGCGAGACGATCGCGAGCCGCCAATGCGTGCCGCCGCCGGGGCGGCTGCCCGAGTGGCCGGCGTGCTGCGCGCTCTCGTCCACCAGGTCGAGGGCGAGGGGCTCGAGCGTGGCGAGGCGCTCGCGGATGCGCTCGGCGACGCTCACTGCTTTTCCTCCCCGACGTGCTTGGCGAGGAACAGCGACTGCACGATCACGAACAGGAACATCAGTCCCATGCCGCCGAACAGCTTGAAAGAGGCCCAGACCTTCTCCGAGTAATTGAAAGCTACGTACAGGTTGACGCAACCCATGAAGGCGAAGAAGGCGACCCAGCTCCAGTTGAGCCGCGTCCACATCGCGTCGGGCAGCTGCATCTGGTCGGAGAGCAGGTTGCGGATCAGGTTGCGGCCCATCAGGGCGGCGGCGCTAAGCACCACCGCGAACAGCCAATAAAGCACCGTCGGCTTCCACAGGATGAAGGTCTTGTCTCTCAGGTAGAGCGTCAGCCCGCCGAACACCAGGATGATCGCCAGGCTCGCCCACACCATCGGCTCGACCTTCTTCTTGCGCAGCTTGAGCCAGGCGACCTGCGCTATCGAAGTGGCGATAGCCACCGCCGTGGCGACAAAGATGTCCCAGAGGAAGATGGATACGAAAAAGAGGCCGACCGGAAGCAGGTCGAACAGGAACTTCATGTGTAACCAGCGATTTTACCTGCTATTTCCAGGCGCCGACGGCCTTGCGGGCGGCGTCGTTCGCCGGGCGCACCACCAGGCCGGTCGAGGACACGGTCACCGTGTACTCGGCGGCGTCGGCCATCGGCACGAAGGCGGCGCTGCCGTATAGCGCGTCGCCGAAAGGCAGGTAATCGTTGTAGCGCCTGAGGAACACCCAGAAATCCAGCGGCGCCCGCTCGGCAAGGCCGTGGACGGTGCGTTTCGCCGAGCGCTCTTCGGCGATGTCGCTGTAGCGGCCCGAGAGGCGCTCCAGCCGGTAGACGGTGTCGAAGCCGGCGATGGTGGCGATCGGCCGCCACTTCAGCAGCCGCGCGTCGATCTGCCATTCGTCGCCGCGCACTTCGAACGTCTGCGCGCGCGCGTCTTTCGGCTGCACGGTGAGCGTGTAGTGCTTCGGCTCCACCTGGCGCATCGTGACGCGCGCCGCTTCCTGCTCCTGGGTCAGGCGGTTATAGGTGCGCAGGCTCGCGGCGGTGAGCGCCGCGAGGACGCCGAGCGTGAGCACGAGCGCCGCGCAAAGGAGGAGCACGGACCCGCTCGCGAAGCGCAGGTCGACCAGCCGGCGGACGGCGATGACCGCGAAGGGAACTGCGATCAGCGCGCCGAGCAGCGTCAGGCCGACGAGCAGATACTGGGGCTGAAGGCCGGCAAGGAAGTCGATCATGCGAGCCCGCGCTTGCGATGCCAGTCGATGATCGCTTCCTTCGGATAGTCGCGAAAACGCCTGCCCGTGGGCACGCAGGCCCAGTTCGCCTTCGAGCCAAGGAAGATGAGCTGGCGCTCTTTCGGCACCGGGAGCCTGGTGTCGATCGCGGAGGCGAACGGGTAGATCCATTCCGGCCAGCGCTTGTCCCAGACCCACAGCGCGCTGCCGCATTGCGGGCAGAAATGCCGTTCTCCACCGCCGCGTTTTGCCCGATACACCCTGGTCTTGCCCTTCGCCTTGAGGGTCGCGGCGCGACCCGTGATGTTGATCGCGTACCCGCCGCCGCCCGCCGTCTTGCGGCAGATGCTGCA
>Ga0068871_100002997_pt1 | contig 11585 bp, 8 predicted proteins | sample KBSMisM72_FD_72750 | JGI IMG/M metagenome (GOLD analysis project Ga0068871, IMG submission 72750) | Miscanthus rhizosphere microbial communities from Kellogg Biological Station, Michigan, USA - KBS Miscanthus M7-2 | ecosystem: Host-associated > Plants > Roots > Rhizosphere > Soil ... | reverse complement strand
CCCATCACCAAGACCTTCGTCCGCAAGGGAGTCTCGGTCATGCCCTTCTTCCGCAAAACCGAAATCAGCGACGCTGACCTAGACGCCATTGCCGCGTATCTTGCGCGTACCAGATAAAATCGGGTTTGATGAAATTCAAACCCAAAACTCAAATCGTACTGGGGGCTCTTCTCTCAATTGGCTGGGCGTCGATGGCGATGGACGGTATCGCCTCTCTCTCTAAACCAGCGTCACCGGTACTGAGGCGTGAGGCGGCTTCGCCTGGAGCAACAAAACTCGCCAATTGACTCACCACCCGGGAACCAAATCGGGTAGAATCTCCGGTACTGAGGAGAATTCCATGCGTCGCCCCTGGCTCATTCCATTTGTTTGCCTGACCCTGGTTTCCGCGCGAGCCCAGGAATCCGCCGATGCCAAGCTCCTCCAGAAGGCCCGGGAGATCGACAAACGCATCATCGTGTTCGACAGCCACGTCGACCTTCCCTTTGACTATCCCGGCGCCGCCGACGATGGCAAAACGCAGCTCGATCTACCGAAGGTGCAACGCGGCCAACTCAAGGGAGCAGCAGTAGCCGTCTTCGTCCCTATGGGCCCGCGCACTCCCGAAGGCTACGCTAAGGCCCGCCAGGACGCCGACAAAAAAATCGCACTCATCAAAGGCATCGCCGAACAGAATCCCGACCGCGCTGCCCTCGCCTATTCCCCCGCGGACGTGCGGCGCATCGCCGCGCAGGGAAAATTCGCAGTCGCCATCAGCTTGCTGAACGCCTACCCTCTCGGCTCCGACCTCGCGCAGATCGACGAATGGTATCGACGCGGCGTCCGCATCTTGGGCTTCGTCCACGCCGGGCATAACGATTGGGCGGACTCCTCCCGCCCTAGCCAAGCCCTCGGCAACGGCCCGCAGGAACACGGCGGCCTCTCCGAGCTAGGCAAAAAAGGCGTCGCCCGCCTCAACGAACTAGGAGTCCTCATCGACGTCTCACAGCTCTCCTCCCCGGCTTTTCAACAAGTCTTGAGCCTCACCAAAGCCCCCGTAGTCGCCACCCACTCCGGAGTCAAAGGAATCATTGACAATTCCCGCAACCTGAGCGACGGAGAACTCGCGTTGCTCCAGAAGAACGGCGGTGTCATCCAGATCGTTGCCTTCTCGAACTACGTGCGCCCACTCCCTAAAGACACACCCGCCGCCTCTGCCCCGCGCGGCACCGTCGCACAGTTGGTCGAGTCCATCACCTACGCCGTGAAGAAGATAGGCATCGACCATGTCGGCATAGCCTCTGATTTCAATCACGGCGGCGGCGTCCTCGGCTGGGACAACGAAGGCGAATGCCAGAACGTCACGGCGGAACTGCTCCGCCAAGGCTATTCCGAAAAGGACATCGCCAAGCTATGGGGCGGCAACTTCTTGAGAGTATGGGCCGAAGCCCAAAAGAAGGCGCAACATTAAGTACTCTCATTTGCAACCGTTTTGCGTTTCCGATCATCTAACAGGTAGACGGGGGGCGCGTGCCCCCGGAAGCCTATATGAAGTGGCACATTATCAACAATCGGGATTACATCGACGGTCCCTTTGAAACCTACGAAGAAGCGCTCCAGGAAGCCCGCTACCTGGGCAAGGAAACCCGCCTCGAGCCGCGGATCAGCCGCCGCAGTGCGGACTTTTACGTATACCGGCCTCCCTATGACCGCGAAGAGCACTGGCAGCCGGAGTACTGGATCTGCACCAAAGAAGCGGCGCTCGCACAAGGCGTTCGCGAAGTAATTTTCCTGCAGCCAACCTTTTGAACCTTTGAGCGCGTTTCCGCGTCTGGTGAATTATAGGGGGCGGATTTCTCCTCCGACAATTCGCGGCCTCAAGACCGGCGGTGATCCATTCACCGTCCCCCTTTAAATTCGCCGCCAAATCCCCGTATACTGGCCGGGTGAATCTAAAGCTCTGGTTTTTTCTAGGCGCGGCGGCGGCCCTGGCCGCGCAGACTCCTTCCGGCGAAGCGATATTTAAGCAGCGCTGCGCGGGGTGTCACGAAGCGAATAATCCGCGCATCCCGGCGCGCGAGTCCCTCGAGAAACTGCCAGCGACGCGTATTCTGCGCACGCTGAATCACGGCGCCATGATGCAGGTGGCTTACACCATGACTCTCGCCGAACGCGAAGCCGTGGCCAAGTTTATTGGGACGGCGGGCACGGACGCGCCCCCCTCTGCCACCGCGTTTTGCCGCGACCGCGCCGTGAAAATTGCCGCGAACCCCAAGATCCAGTGGAATGGCTGGAGCCCCGGCGCCGATAATTGGCGCTATCAACCCGCCGACGCCGCCGGCCTGTCGCTCGATGCAGTGAAGGGCCTGAAACTCAAGTGGGCCTTCGCCTTCGACGGCGACCTCACCGCTTTCGCGCAGCCCACCATCCTCGATAACCAGTTATTCGTAGGCAGCGCCGGCGGCGTGATTCACGCCCTCGACCGCGAAACCGGCTGCGTCCGCTGGCAGTACGAAGCCTCGGGCCCCGTGCGCACATCCATCCTCGCGGTCCGCGAAGGCGGCCGCTACGTTCTTCTGTTCGGCGATCAGATCGGCACCTTTTACGCGCTCGATGCCGCCAACGGAAAGCTGCTGTGGAAGAAGCGTGTCGACGATCACGACGCCTCCCGCTTGACCGGCGCCGCAGTGGCTAACGACGGCACGGTATACATTCCCGTAGCCAGTTGGGAAGAAAATCGCGCCTCTGATCCCAAGTACCCCTGCTGCACCATGCGCGGCAGCGTGACAGCCTTGCGCATACGCGACGGCTCGCCAGTTTGGAAGTCCTACATGGTGAGCGAACCCAAGCAGACCGGCACCAACAAAGCCGGCGTCCCCAAGTACGGCCCGTCCGGCGCACCCATCTGGTCCGCCCCCACGCTAGACCGCAAGCGCGGCGTGTTGTATGTAGCCACCGGTGATAACTATTCGCCCCCTGCCACCGAACTGAGCGACGCCATCGTAGCTCTCGACCTCCGCACCGGCGCCGTGAAATGGTCGCGCCAATTCACTCCCGACGACACCTTCAGCGGCGCCTGCACCGGCACTCCCGAATGCGGACCCGACTTCGACTTCGGCTCCTCCGCCATGCTCGTCGAGTCCGGGCCCAAACCCGTTTTAGTCGCCGGACAAAAATCCGGCATGGTCTACGGCCTGGACCCCGATCACAACGGCGAAACACTATGGCAACTCCGCGTAGGGAAGGGAAGCACCAATGGCGGCGTCCAATGGGGCATGGCTACCGATGGACAAAACGTCTACGCCGCCGTCTCCGACATCGCACGCGTGGCCCGCAAGCGCACCGACTTAGCCGATCTGCGTGACCGTGACGTCGACCCCAACGCCGGCGGCGGCCTCACCGCCATTCGCCTCACCGACGGCAGCAAGCTCTGGTACGCCCCCGGCCACCCCTGCGAAACCCCCAAGCCCGGATGCAGTCCCGCCCAACCCTCCGCCGTAACCGCCATCCCCGGCGTAGTGTTCTCCGGATCAGTAGACGGCCACCTGCGCGCCTATTCGTCGGAAGACGGCAAAGTCCTGTGGGACTTCGACACCGCCCGCGAATTCCAAACTGTCAACGGAGTGAAAGGCAACGGTGGGTCGATCGATGGTCCAGGTCCGGTAGTTATAAAGGGGATGGTATTCGTAAACTCCGGCTACTCGCGCCAAGCCGGCATGCCCGGCAACGTGCTGCTCGCGTTCACTACCTCGTCGAACTGAGCGTCTGCGCGCCTGCCGTCCCCGCGGGTACAAACTTCTGTGCCCGCTTGCCCTGCACATCGGCGAAATACAAACTGCCGTCCGGGCCCACGGACATGCTGTGCACCCAGTTCAGATCCCCCGGTTTCTCCTTGCCGTTCTCGCCCTTAGGAACCACCCACATCTGCTTCAGCCGACCCTCGGTATCCAGCTTTATCACCACCTGATCTTTGGGAGGAGTCGCCAGCGCAGCAGCCCGCGGACTCACCTCAGACCACAGCATAGGAGAACTGCCGCACACCCAGATCTCGTCATCCTTAGTGACTTCCATGGCCCACGGCGTGATGATGTTTTTCCACTCCGTCAGAAACTTTCCTTTGGAATCGAAAACCTGAATGCGCACATTGTTGCGGTCCGCCACATACACGCGCCCCTTGGAATCGAGCACGATCGAATGCGGCTGACTAAACTCTCCGGGCGCAGTCCCCAGCTTGCCCCACGCCCGCACGAACTTCCCGTTCTTATCGAACACCACCACACGATTGTTGCCGTACCCATCGCTGACATATAAATCGCCATTCGCCGCAATCGCGACGTCGTTGGGCTGATTCATGTGGGTCTCGTCCTCGCCCGGCACGCTTGGAGTCCCCACCGTCAGCAGCACCTTGCCGTCCATCGTGAAATGGCGCACGGTATGCAAATCGCGGTCCACGATCCACAAGTTCCCGGCGCGGTCAAACCGAATGGTGTGCGGATTCTTGAACAGCCCCTCCTGGTCCCAGAACTTAACCAGCTTGCCGTCTTGCGAAAACACCTGCACTGGAATTTTGCCGCGATTGAAAGTCCACACGTTGCCGTCCGGCCCCACCGCGACGCTGGACATAGCGCCCCACTCGCCGCCCGGCACACGCTCGCCAGGCCACGCCGCATCCACTTTGTAGCCTATGGTGTTGTCGATCTTCGGATAAGCCGGCGTGGAGTTTTGCGCCGTCGCAAAGCTCGCTGCCAGCAGGCTAAAGAGGCAAAGCGGTTTCATAGGTGCTCCCCAGCGCCTATGTTACACCTTGCGTTACCTTCCAGCAGGACGCGCAGGACCGTGGCTCATGCCGCCTGGCGGTGCAGGGGCAGGAGCGCGAGCTCCGCCCGGAGATGCACCGACTCCGGAAATTGCCGATCGCGGCCCGGGCGATGCCCCTAAAGATGTCCCTAAGTTCGAGGGAGTTCCTGCCAGCGGACTGGTGTACCAAATATTGCGTTGCGGAAAGTAATAGGCATTCACCATGCCGGGACTGTAGAAAGCCGCTCCAAAGGGGCTAAAGTAAACTCCGCTCGCCGGCAGGAACGTATACATGCCGAAGTACGGATTCCAAGACCACCCACTCGGGCCGCTGGAAAAGCCGGATTTATAGTCCGAGTTCGACGTCACGCGCGCCGAAATCACGTTCGCCGCCGCCACGTATTCCGCCCGTCGCGCGCCCCAGCGGTAAAACGCATCGGTATCTTTGACGTCGAATCGCGTGTCCACCAACTTGGCGGCGTCGAGATCAATCTGGTGGCCCTTCTTCGCTGTGAGGCTGTCTGAACCCGCGGCCACCACCGCTTGCCCGTCGTAAACCCGCAGCCGAGCCGGGTCGGCATCGATGCGATACAAGCCCTTCTTGGCCAGCGTCATGTGCGCGCCTCCGGCATCAAACGCGATGGCATTGTTCTGCAGCAACTCGGCCACTTCAATCAGCACCGATCCGGATACCACTTCCAGGCGCGTATTCGCCAGCGCATTCGAGAGCATACGAACCGAGCTGCTCTCGGTAACGCGCAGAAACACGCCCGGAGTCAGTAATACCTCGGCGCGCCCTTCTTCGGTAGCCAGTACCTGCCCGGATTTCACATCCGGGAATTCAGCAAATTTAGGATGTACCGCAGTCCCGTCGATGGTGACGTCGCCCTCGACGTAGTGGATCACTCCGGAGCGCGCCGAGATCACCGACTGTGCCCCCGCGCCGCCCGCGAAGACGAAAGTGCCAATCACAGCGCAGACAATCGCACGAGTGTTAGCCATGGCAGTACTCCTGCCCATAATCATGCGCACCTTTGACCGTCTGCGTCAACCACGCCGGGGCAGTACAATCCTGTGCCACACTGATGACAGATGCCGATCACGTCTGGAACATTTGTGGCCGGAATTGTTGTAGCGCTAGCCCTAGGCGCCGCCCTGGCCGCGCTGTGGTTCCGGGCCCGCTCCGCCACCGCCGCTGCCCAGGAAGCCGCCGACACCACCCGTCCCATCGCCGACACCCTCGCGCGCATCGAAACCCACATCCGCGACATCGAGTCCCAGCGTCAACACATGATGGGCGGCATCGAGCAGCAACTCGGCGCGTTGAGCAAGGAAACCGTAGCGCTCTCTCAAGCCCTGCGCGTCCCCAACGCCCGCGGCCGCTGGGGTGAACTCACCCTCCGCCGCGTAGCAGAACTAGCCGGCATGGTCCCCTACTGCGACTTCTACGAGCAGGAATCCGGAGCAGCCCAACGCCCCGACATGCTGGTGCGCCTCCCCAGCGGCCGCACTCTGGCGGTCGACGCCAAGGTCCCGCTAGCCGCCTATCTCGACGCCGAAGCCGCCACCGACGCTCCCGCCCGTGATGCCGCCCTAGCTCGCCACGCCCAACAACTCAACCGTCACGTCGCCCAACTGAGCGCCCGCGAATATTGGAGCCAATTCCAGCCCGCTCCCGAGATGGTAGTCCTCTTCCTAGCCGGCGACCACTTCCTGGCAGCCGCTCTGGAGCGGGATCCCGACCTCCTAGATCGCGCCCTAACGAAAAAAATCCTGATCGCGACGCCAGTGACTCTCATCAGCGTCCTCAAAGGCATCGCCTACGGATGGCGCCAGGAAAAGCTAGCCAAGAACGCCGAAGAACTGCGCCGCATCGGAGCCGAATTCTACGACCGCCTACGCACCTTCGCCGAAGTCTACGCCGACTCCGGCCGCCATCTCGCCCGTGCCCTGGATTCCTACAACCGTTCCGCCGGCACCTGGGATTCGCGCGTCCTCCCCTCGCTCCGCCGCATGAGCGAATTAGGCGCCGGCGGCGGCAAAGAACCCCCGCAAATTCTCCCCGTCGATGGCGCCGCCCGTACTCCCCAGTCCCCCGGCCCCGAACCGCGCCTGCCCGAAGCATGACGCGAAACTTTTTCCTGTACCTGTCCCAACAACAGCGCCTCCGCCGTTGGATGGAAACCTCGCCCGCCGCGCGCCGACTCACCGCCCGCTTCATTGCCGGCGAGACCCTCGCTGAAGAATTGAAAGTAACCGCCCAATTGCAAGCCCAAGGAATTGCAACCGCCCAAGATCATTTAGGCGAGAACGTAACCACGCTAGAAGAGGCCAGCGCCTCGGCCGCCGCCTATCTCGACGCGCTAGATCAAATCGCCGCCCGCAGTCTCCCGGCCACAGTCTCGATCAAAGCCACCCAGTTCGGCATGGATCTCTCGGAGTCCGCCTGTTACGACAACGTCCTCCAAGTCGCCGCGCGCGCCAAAGAAATCGGCACCCGCGTCGAAATTGACATGGAAGACACTCGCTACACCGAACGCACCATCGCCCTGGTCTCCGCCGTCGCCGAAAGAGTCGGAGACATCCGCCTCTGCATCCAAGCCTATCTCTATCGCAGCCCCGCCGACGTCGATTATCTGAACCAGCGCAACATCCGCGTGCGCCTGGCCAAGGGCGCTTACAACGAGCCGCCCAACATAGCGCTCCCCCACAAAGCCGACGTCGACCGCGCCTACATAGAGTTGATGCACCGTCTGTTCGACCATGGAATCGACCCCGCCATCGCTGGCCACGACCCGCGCATGATCGCGGAAGCCATCCGCTACACGCGAGAGCAGGGAATCGCCCCCGACCGTTTCGAATTCCAAATGCTCTACGGCATCCGCCGCGACCTGCAACGCCAGGTGCTCGATCAAGGTTATCGCCTGCGCCTCTACGTGCCCTACGGCACCGCCTGGTATCCGTATTTCATGCGCCGCTTATCCGAGCGCCCCGCGAATGTATTGTTTGTGGCGCGCGGTTTATTCCGCTGAGGTGGCGATCGGCACCTGCTCGACGATCTCGATCCCAAACGCATCGACGCCAATCACCTTGCGCGGGTGATTCGTCAGCAGCCGTATCGTCGACAGCCCCAGGTCAGCGAGAATCTGCGCGCCAATCCCCGTCTCGTCCTGCGGCGGAGCGTGGCTGTCCATAGGCTGATAGTGCTTGCGCGCGCCCAGCCCCGTTTGATGCAAGTACACCAGCACCCCCGCACCTTCGTCCGCGATTTTCGCGAGCGATCCCTTCAATGTCTGCCGGCAATCGCATTGCGCCGACCCGAACACGTCGCCGAGCAAACACCGCGCATGCATCCGCACCAGCACGTTCCGTTTGCGCGCGACGTCGCCAAGCACCAACGCCAGATGCGCCTCGCCGTTAATCGGACTGACGTAAGAAACCGTCTTGAACGATCCAAACTCCGTATCGATGCACCCCTCGCCGCGCCGCTCGACCAGATGTTCGGTCTCCAGCCGGTAGCGAATCAGACTCGCGACAGAAATCATCTTGAGCCCATGCAGCCGGCAGAACTCCGTCAGTTGCGGAACCCGCGCCATGGACCCATCTGCGTTCATGACTTCGCAGATCACGCCACCGGGCTCGAACCCCGCCATACGCGCCAGATCCACCGACGCTTCCGTTTGCCCCGCACGCACCAGCACCCCGCCTTCGCGCGAACGCAGCGGAAAAACGTGCCCCGGCCGCGCCAGATCCGATGGCTTAGCGTCGCGTCCCATCGCCACTCGAATGGTATGCGCCCGGTCCGCCGCGGAAATCCCGGTAGTCACGCCATCGGTGGCATCGATCGATTCGCAGAACGGCGTCCCGAAGCGCGACGTGTTCTTGGGCGACACCAACGGCAGATGCAGCGCATCGCAGCGCTCCGGCGTCAACGCCAGACAAATCAGTCCGCGCCCATGCGTTGCCATGAAGTTGATGGCCTCAGGCGTAATGCACTCCGCGGCCATCGTAAGATCGCCTTCGTTCTCGCGATCTTCGTCATCCACCACCACCAGCATGCGCCCCGCGCGCAGCTCCTCAATGGCCTCGGGAATGGTCGCAAACGGCATTACCTTCAGGATAACCAATGCCGCGCCGACCGAGCCACTACCCCGTTGTCTTCGCAGCATAGAACTGATACGCTTTGCTGACTGAAACGCCGGGCGTTTCCGGTAGGGGGGAATTATGACGTCAGCAAACTCACAGTGGACCAGAGTGTTCGTGCTTTCCGTTCTGACCTGCGGGATCGCATTCGCCCAAGCAGTTTCGCAAATCAGCGGTACCGCAACAGACGCATCCGGCGCCGTGGTGCCGGGCGTCGAGGTGACCGCGACCCAGACCGACACGGGGATTAAACGCACCGTCGTCAGCAACGGGGCGGGCGAGTATATTCTGCCCAATTTGCAGATTGGCCCCTACCGCCTGGAAGCTTCAAAACCAGGATTCCGGACTTATGTGCAAACCGGAATCCAGTTGCAGGTCAACACCAATCCCGTGATCCCCATCGCCTTGGGTATCGGCGAAGTCGGACAGACCGTGCAGGTCGAAGCCAACGCGTCGTTGGTCGAAACGCAAAATCTGGGAGTAGGCACCGTCATGGAGACCCAGCGCATTCTGGACCTCCCGCTCAATGGCCGCACGCCCACGGACTTGATCGCGCTGACCGGCGCCGCCGTGCAGACCGGTACATCGCCCACCTACAGCATGAACACCGGCGTTACCATCTCAGTGGCCGGCGGCGTGGATTTCGGTGTTTATTATGCGCTCGACGGCGCGCCCCACCTGAATCTTTATGACAGTACCAACATGCCGCTGCCTTTCCCCGACGCGCTGCAGGAATTTAAAGTGGACACCAGCACGCAGAACGCGCAGACGGGAACCCATTCGGGAGCGCAAGTGAATTCGGTAACCAAGTCGGGAGCCAACGCCTTTCATGGCGACGCCTTCGAGTTCATCCGCAACGGCGCGGTGAACGCCCGCAACTTCTTCTCGACCATCCCTGACAACCTGAAGCGCAATCAGTACGGCGGCGTGATCGGCGGCCCGATCAAAAAGAACAAACTGTTCTTCTTCGCCGGCTATCAAGGCACGAGCCTGCGTCAAACCCCGGCTCCTACCACCACCTTTGTTCCCACAGCAGCCATGAAGACCGGAGATTTCAGCGTATTTGCCTCGGCGGCGTGCCAGGGCAAGAACGTGACGCTCGCGGCGCCTTTCACCACCATCGGCGGCAAGCCCAACCAGCTTCCCCAAGCCAGCATCAGTTCGGTAGCTCTCAAACTCGCCGCCTTCCTTCCCGCGCCGCAGGATGCTTGCGGAACGTATCTCTCCTATAGCCCGGTGTCTCAGTATTACTGGCAAGTGCCAGTCCGCATCGACTATCAGATGAACGACAAGCAAACCATTTTCTTTCGCTATCTGGGCACCAAGCAGAACCAGGTGATCCCTCACGATCTGGCCAAGGACAACGTCATCAATGTCGGCAACAATGGCTCAAACGACCTCGCGACGTCGCTGACTCTCGGCCATACCTGGTTGCTGAGCAGCACAAAAGTGAACTCGCTCCGCCTTTCCGCGAACCGCGTCAGCCTGGATCACCGGCAGGACACCTATTTCGACGCCAATAACCTCGGCATCAACGCGTTCACTTATGTTCCTAACGCCATGGTGCTCATGATCACCGGTGGACCGACCATCGGCAACGGCACCGGCCTGAACAAGCGCGCCTACTACACGTATCTCTCGGGCAACGACGACTTCAACCTGATCCACGGATCGCATCAGTTTGCCTTCGGCGTGAGCGAAATGCACTCCTTGGTCACCAGTCTCGCGAACTTCGCCTCGGCGGGAAGATACACCGTCAACGGCCAAACCACCGGTCTGGGATGGGGCGACGCTTTCTCGGGGTTTCTATCGCAGATCCAACAGCAGGTTCCCAACGATCTGCGCATGTATCACTGGTTCTTCGGAGCCTACGCGCAGGATACCTGGAAGGTGACGCAGCGCCTGACCGTGAACTACGGGGTCCGCTGGGAACCGTTCTTCCCCATGAACATCAAGAACAACGAGGTTTATACTTTCGATCTAAATCGTTTCAACGCCGGTACCGTAAGCAAGGTCTGGACCAATGCGCCGCCCGGATTCTATTATCCAGGCGACCCCGGCTTCAGCGGCCAGTCGGGCATCAACGGCAGCTGGACGAATTTCCAGCCGCGCATCGGCGTCGCTTTCGATCCTTTCGGCGACGGGAAAACCTCCCTCCGCGCCGGTGCAGGTATCGGCTACGATTTCATGAACGATTCGTCTTACCAGAACGCGGACTCGGTCGCGCCCTTCGGCGGGAGCACCACAGTCAACGGCAAGCTCCCCTTCGCCGATCCCTGGAGCACCACCCCGGGAGGCAACCCCTTCCCGTACTTTTCCACGCCCCCGATCGGAAAGTTTCCCGTCGGCTCAACGTACATACCGGTCCCTGCCAATTTCAAGACGACCAAAGTTTATACCTGGAACCTCGCTCTGCAAAGGCAGTTTACGCCGCGCCTCTTTGTTTCGGCCAGCTACTTAGGAAACCACGCGATCCACTTGCCCACACAAGTCGAATTGAACCCTGGCGTGCTGCTGAACGTTCCCAACGTCGCTCCTGGCGATGCACGTTGCACGGCCACAACCCTGGCTGTGAACTGCGCGTCCAACCTCGCCGTGCGGCGCGCCCTCAATCTGGCGAACCCTGTCGCCGCGAAAGCCATCGGCAACGTTTCCTCCTATGACGA
>Ga0068871_100002995_pt1 | contig 11587 bp, 10 predicted proteins | sample KBSMisM72_FD_72750 | JGI IMG/M metagenome (GOLD analysis project Ga0068871, IMG submission 72750) | Miscanthus rhizosphere microbial communities from Kellogg Biological Station, Michigan, USA - KBS Miscanthus M7-2 | ecosystem: Host-associated > Plants > Roots > Rhizosphere > Soil ... | reverse complement strand
ATGCTGCCGGCCGGCGCCGTCGCGGGCTCGCTCGTCGCGCTCGCGGCGCTCTACGGCCTCGCGGGAAGACGCGGCGACTTTCTCACCGTCGTGCTCGCGGGCATCGCGATCAACGCGTTCGCTGCGGCGCTCACGTCGCTCGCGCTCAACTTCGCGCCGAGCCCGTACGCGGCTCTCGAGATCCTGTTCTGGATGCTCGGCTCGCTCGCGGACCGCAGCCTCGCGCACGTCGCGCTCGCGCTGCCGCTGATGGTGCCCGGCTGGCTGCTCGTAATAGCAGCCGCGCGCGGGCTCGACGCGCTCACGCTCGGCGAGGAGACGGCCGCGAGCTTGGGGCTCGATCCGCGCCGCACGCAGTGGCTCGTGATCGGCGGCACGGCGCTCGCCGTCGGCGGTGCGGTCGCCGTGACCGGCGTCGTCGGCTTCGTCGGTCTCGTCGTGCCGCACCTGCTGCGCGGCCGCGTCGGCCAACATCCGAGCCGGCTGCTACTGCCGAGCTTCCTCGGCGGCGCGGTGCTCACCTCCGTCGCCGACGTCGCGATCCGGCTGATGCCGCCCGGGCCCGAGCTCAAGCTCGGCGTCGTGACGGCGCTGCTCGGCGCGCCGTTCTTCCTGCACCTGATCGTGCGCGCACGGCCCGCGGGTGGCGCATGAGCGGTGACTCGCGATGACTCTCGTCGCGCGCGACGTCGGCGTCGTCTACGGCACACGAGTCGCGTTGCAGCCCGTCAACGTGGCGCTCGAGCGCGGCGAGCTCGTCGCCCTCGTCGGGCCGAACGGCGCGGGCAAGACCAGCTTGCTCAAGGCCCTCGCGGGTCTGCTGCCGCACGCCGGCACGGTGACTTGGTCCGGCGCCGCGCTCGATTCGCTCGCTTCGCGCGCGCGGGCGCGCCTGATCGCGTATCTGCCGCAAGCGGCGAGCCTGCACTGGCCGATGACGACACGCGATCTGGTCGCGCTCGGCAGGCTTCCGCATCGCGCGTTCGGCGCGGCGCCGAGCGAGGACGATCGCGCCGCAACCGAGTGGGCGCTCGAGCAAACGGAGACCACCGCATTCGCGCAACGGTCCGTGGATAGATTGTCGAGCGGTGAACGTGCACGCGTGCTGCTCGCGCGCGCTCTCGCGGTTCGCGCGCCGGTGCTGCTCGTCGACGAGCCGATCGCCGCGCTCGACCCGTATCACCAGCTGCAGGTGATGGCGACGTTGCGCGCTTACGCCAGCGACGGCGCGCTCGTCGTCGCCGTGCTCCACGACTTGCCTCTCGTCGCGCGGTTCTGCGCTCGCGTGCTACTGCTCGACGCCGGCGCCGTCGTCGACGACGGCAACCCCGAACGCGTATTGAACGCGCGCGCGCTCGAGCGCCACTATCGCGTCGAGCCGCTCGTCACGACGCACGAGGGCGAGCCGTTGATCCTACCCTGGCGGCGGCTCACGCCGCGTTGAAAGACGGCACCGCGTCAGCCTGAAGCTTTGATCCCGGGCCGAGCCGCGACGGTTTCGCTCCAGCGCTTGAGCGCCGGCCTGTTCGTGGCCGGATCGTGACCTAGCGCACGGACGGCGAAGCCGACATACACGTAGCCCACGATGTCCGCATACGTGAAGCGCGCCGACGCGATGAACGGGCTCGCCTCGAGCCTGGCCTCGAGCCTGTCGAAGTAGACCTCCGCGCGCTTTCGGCCGCGTTCGGCCAGCTCCGGGATCTGCGCGTATGGGACCGGCCCGGGGAAAGCCCGATCCTTGAACGCCTCGTGGCCGTTGCGCAGCACCTCTTGGAGGCCGAGGTAGCCCTCATAGGTCTGGATGTCGTTCCACATCAGCACGAGCGCCTGCTCGCGCGCATCGAGTCCCATGAGGTTCGGCTGCGGGTAGCGTTGCTCGAGGTAGTGACAGATCGCGAGGCTTTCGCTCAGGCAGGTGCCGTCGTCGAGCTCGAGCAGCGGCACGCCGCCGCTCGGATTCTTGACGAGGAAGTCGGGTCGAAGCTGCTCGCGGGAGCGCAGGTCCACTTGCTGCGTCGGGATCTCGATACCTTTCTCGGCGATGAACAGCCTGACCTTGCGCGGGCTCGGCGCATTTCGATAGTCGTAGTACTTCATACCTACATTCCCTGTGAATAGTCGGCGATCAGTGTACATGCCGCCCGGGACGGACGGCCGCGGCACGGTTTCGGGTTACACGACCATTCGTATAATCGGTCGATGGCGAATCTCGTCACGCTGAGCCGGCTGCTGCTGCTCTTCATCGTCGTTTGGCTCATGTACCAGCAGCCAACGCCGTGGCAGCTCGCGAGCTTCTTTCTGGTCATTTTGATCTTCTTGTCCGACGCGCTCGACGGATACGTCGCGCGTAAGCGCGGCGAGTCGAGCTTGTTCGGCGCGTTGTTCGACATCGCGGGCGATCGGATCGTCGAGCTGACTCTCTGGATCGTGTTCGCCGACAACGCGCTCGTGCCGATCTGGGTGCCCCTCGTCTTCATCGCCCGCGGCGTGATCGTAGACACGATCCGCTCGAGCAACGCGGTCGCGCACGGTGTCGAGCCGTTCGCACTGATGCGCTCGCCCATCGGCAAGTTCATCGTCGCGAGCAAGCTCATGCGCGTGCTCTACGCCGTCGTGAAGGCGATCGCGTTCGCGGGGCTCGCGCTGCGCGAGCCCTTTCAGCAGTGGCTCCCCGACCTTTGGCAGTACGTGAGCTGGCCGCTCACGACCCTCACCTACCTCTGCGTCTATCTTTCGGTGCTTCTGTGCATCGCCCGCGGCGCACCGGTCATCGCCGAGTTCGTCTACGCGCAGCGGCACGACATCCTCAAACGGCCCGGAGCGAGCCGATGAGGCTCGCGATCTTCGACGTCGACGGCACGCTCGTCCGCGGCAGCTCGGAGCGGCTGTTCTGGTGGTATCTCGTTAAGCGCGGGCGCCAAGGTCCGCGCCAGATTGCGGCGTATCTCTTGTTCCTCGTCCGCTATCTGCCGACCGGCGGCATCGTCACGCTGAAGAAGAACAAGGCGTATCTCTGCGGGCTGAAGCGCGCCGACATCGAAGCGCTCGCGGAAGAATTCGTCGCGACGCGGCTCGTGCCGCGATTCAACGGCGCGGTCGTGCAGCGACTGCGCCAGCACGTTCTACGCGGCGACGCCGTCGTGCTGCTCACGGGTACGATCGAGCCCGTAGCGCGGGCGCTCGCACGCCGGCTCGGCGTGCGCTACGTCTGCGCGACGCTTTGCAGCGAGCGTAACGGCCGTTACCTCGCTCAGCCACCGGAGACGCACCCGTTCGGCGCCGCGAAGCTCGGCTTATCACGACAGCTCGCGGCGCAAATCGGCTGCGAGCTCGGGAACGCGACCGCGTACGGCGACTCGCACCACGATCTGTTCCTACTCGAAGCGGTGAACGAGCCGGTCGCGGTGTCACCCGACGCCGGCTTGACGAGAGTCGCGCTCCAACGGGATTGGGAGATCGTCGGCCAGGGCGACGCGCAGCGCGCGCTGCCGCCTTGAGCCGCTACATGTAGGCGAGCTGGCTGTTCGCGACGAGGTCGAACGGCACGCTGCGATTGCGTCCTTGGAGCTTCGCCGTGTAGAGCGCCTTGTCCGCGGCCTTGAGAAGCTCCTCTACGCTACGGAATCGGCGGCCGTCGTTGTGCGTCGCCATCCCGATCGAGACGGTGACGTTTAGATCGCGCTTGACGCCGACGTCGTGCCGCGTGTCTTGAAACGCGCGCACGATGCGCTCGCAGATCGTCTTCAGCAGACCGTAATCGGTGTGCGGGAACACGAGCATGAACTCCTCTCCACCGTAGCGAGCGACCACGTCCGCGGCGCGCACGTTGGCTTTGAGGATGTTCGCGGTCGTCACGAGAACCTGATCGCCGGTCGCGTGACCGAACGTGTCGTTGACCGTCTTGAAGCGATCGAGATCGGCGAACGCAACGCTGAGCGGCGTGCCGTCCTTGGCGCTGTCCTGAAACGCGTCGTGGATGAATTGATCGAGGTAGGCGCGGTTGTACAAGTTCGTGAGCGGGTCGCGCTTGTTCGACTCCTCGAGCCGCCGCGTCCGAACCTCGAGCGACTCGGTCGCGATCTTGAGGCTGTCCACGATCTGCATGGCCTGAAGGTTGCGCACCATCAGCGCGTCGCGCGCCTGTTCGAGGATCTCGTCTGAGTCCGCCGCCGACAGGATCTGCGTATCGAAAATGCTCTCTGCGTCCGGGATCATCTTGCCGATCTCGGCCAAGAGCTCTCCGAGCACGCTCTTGTCGATCGCGAAGAAGGCCTGCGCGCGCTCGGCGAGCTCGGTGAAGCTACGGTCTTTGCTGTCGTCGAGGAACACCTCGGCGATCGAGCTCGCGAGCGCGACGCAGCGCGCGAATACGCCGTTCGGGCTCTGCTTCGGCAAGCGCTCCGGATCGTGGCTCGCCGCGACGACCTGCTGGGTGCGCTCCGGGAACTGCCACTTCTCGAGCAGCCATCCGCTCACGGCCGCATGATCGACCCCGAGCCGTTCTGTCTCGCGCGCGATCAACGAGGACTGGTGGATCTGCTCGTGGCCGAGCCCTTCATAAAGGCCCGGCACCGAATGATCGAGCGCCATGAGACCGATATCTTGAATGAGACACGCGAGAAAGAGCTCCTCGCCATCCTTCACTCCGATCGCGCGCGCGAGCACGTGGCTCGCAGTCGCGGCAAGCAACGCGCGGCGCCAGTAGAGCGGATAGTCGAGCCCCCCGGCGACGGAATGCTTTTGCCACGACTTGATCAACGAGAACGACAGCGCGAGGGAAATCGTCGCGTTCAAGCCGACGACCATGAGAGCCTGACGCAGGTTCTCGGTCTTGCGCTGGCGAGCGTACATCGGCGAGTTCGCGATCCTGAGGATCTTCGCCGTGATGGCCGGATCGAGCGCGAGCACCTCGGCGATTCGAGCCATGTCGGCGTCCGGATCGTTCGCGAGCCGAATGATCTTGGTCGCGACCCCGGGCGGCGACGGGAGGTTATTGCAGCTTTCGATTTGTTTGCGTAGCTCGGGCGTCAGCAAGGCCGGCTCCAGCATGCTCCACGGAAGGCAAATACGACCCGCCTTGTAGGCATGCGAGCACGAGCCGCGTGAGCCCACTATCGGCTCAGGCCTTACGAAACTTTAGGCGTTTGGCAGCAGCAGCCGTTGACATAATGAGCGACGTCAACGGCGTCGATCGGCTGGATGTCCCAAGCGGCGCTCTCCTGCTTCCGATCAAAGCAGCTCAATTGCACTCGAAATCCGCGCCACCGGATATCGGCCGGCAATAGTCGCCCCAGTTGCCGCTGTCACGGAAATAGTCGACGAGCCCGACGTCGCGCAGGATGTCCTTGAAGCGCGGGTCGTTGCGCAGCGGATTGCGGTACGGGCGCCAGATCATGCCGAGGTTCGTGCCGCCGAAATCGACGTACGCACGGCGCAGAGCCGCGAGCGCGAGATCGGGGTCGTCGAAGTAGTCGGCGAACCCCGCGAGCCACAGCATCACGCCGGAGTTCTGCATCGTCTCGTCTATGAAGAGTCGATGCAGGGTCGTCAACGCGGCTTCACGGTGCTCGACGTCAGCGATGACCGCGTCTTTCAAGACTGCAACCGGACCTTGGTCGCGCGATAGGGTGCCGAGTTGAGCACGAAGCGACGCCGGGTCCGTCGCGCGGCTCGAGAGCGACCTCAGCAAGGCCATGGAATCCACGAGCCCATGTTCGCCGCTAAGTGACCGGCTGCGCGCGTACTCGGCCTCGGCGTCGTCCATGCGGCCCGCGAGCGTGAGCATGATCTGCCAGCCGTACGAGGCGTTCAGCGACAACGGGTCCGTTTCCCGTCTTTGGCGGACCCGCGGCATAGACTCGCGTACGCGCCCGGTGTTCAACAGAACGATCGTGTCCACGCTCGTGATGTCGAGTCGGAAATTGGCGCCGGCGGCCGTGGCGGCCGCGATCGCCTGCTCGGCGTCTCGCCACCGGTGCGCCTCGAAGCAGCTGATTGGCGACGATCGTCATTGTGAATGGGCTTGCCGGGGCGAGCTGCTGCAAGCGCGCCAATATCGTCGCCATCTCCTGGCGACTTTCCGCGACGCGGTCGGGCACGTAGATGAGCCAGGAGGCCAGCTCGAGATACAGATCGCTCGCGGCACGAATGAACGCGGGGTCGAGCGCGAGGGCTTCGCGGTAGTACTGCGCGGCCTGCACGAGATCGTCGCTCGTGCCGCGTTGGCGATCGAAGGCGCGCGCGCGCAAGTATTTGTCGTAGGCCTCGAGGTTCGTGGTCCCTCCGCGCGTGCGCGCCATCGCGCCCACGTCGAGGGAGACGCTCATGGCTCCGGACACGGCCATCGCGATCTCTTCCTGAATCGCGAAAACGTCGTTCAGCGTGCGATCGAACGTTCTCGACCACAGATGAGACCCGGCTAGCGCGTCGATGAGCTGAGCCGTGATGCGCAGCTCGTTGCCCGCTTTGCGCACGCTGCCTTCGAGCAAGTAGCGCGCGTTCAGCTGCTGGCCGATGACCCGCAAGTCCTCGTTCTTGCCCTTGAAGAAGAAGCTCGACGTGCGAGCCGTTACGCGCAGCTCGGCGATCTGCGCGAGCTGATTGAGTATTTCCTCCGACAGGCCGTCGGAGAAGTACTCCTGCTCCGGATCCGACGAGAGATTGACGAAGGGCAGCACGGCGACTGACTTGTCGGATTGCGCGCTCGCCGCCGGCGTGGCCGCCCCGGCGGACGCCGCCGGGACGTTAGGCGACTCAGCTGGTCTCGGCGCGGTCGAGCTTGGCCACCAACGATTCGCGACGAGCACGACGATCAGTAGCGCGATCATGCCGATCAACACGCGATCGAGTCGTCGGCCGGTTGCGTGCGTGATCGACGTCTCGACGTCGACCTCGCGCGTAAGCTTCACGCCTTCGGGCGTCAGCTCGAAGAGCCAAGCGATGACCAGCACGATGGGCAGTCCGAGCGCGAGCAACACGAGCAGCACGCGCATCGGCCACCCGGGAGCGGCGAACGCCTGCGAGACAACATCGCCGATCTGCGCGAGCAGCCAAGCGGCCGCGAGATAAATCGCGCCGACGCGGACGACATTCCGTCGCTTGAGCTCGGCCCAGAAGGACATCCAACCCCCAACCGCTCTTTTTTGTTTGTTCTTGTTCCCGAGCGCAGCGAGTCTACGCGCGCGCGCCTTGTTGCGAAACACATCGTGGGACAATCATGATCCACTGCCCGCGCGACGCGGACGCCGTAGCGATTGGCCGTGCGGCCTTCGAAGGCCGCGCGGACAGGGAAGTACGGTTAATCGGATCGAGCTTCGAGGAGCCGAGCGACGTGACCCAACGCGACTTTGATTTGTGTGAGATCGGATTCGAGCACGATCGTGAGCTGATGGAGGGACTCGATCAGCAGTTTGTCGTTGGCCGACAATAGGTTCGGGTCGTCGATGCAGCGGGCCAGACGCTGGCGGATGGCGTCGTAGGCGAGACGACCAGAGACACCAGCGCGACACATGAGCAAAGCCTCGCCCGTCACAATCGAGCTACGCAAAGTCACGAAGTCCTATGGTCCGCAGGTCGTGCTCGCCGATGCGTCGATTTCGATCGCGCGCGGCGAGCTCGTCGTCATCGTCGGCCGCAGCGGCTCGGGCAAATCGACCCTGCTTCGTCTGATCGGCGGCCTCGAGACGCCCGATCGCGGCAGCGTGCTGATCGACGGCAGCGACGTCGCAGCCCTCACCGAGACGGCACGCGCGAGATTGCGTCGCGCGGCGCTCGGCTTCGTCTTTCAGTTCTTCAACTTGATACCGACTCTGACTGCAGCGGAGAACGTGGAGCTGCCGCTTGCGCTGAACGGCGTGAGCCGCCGCGACGCGCGCGGGCGCGGCATCGCGCTGCTCGATGAGCTCGGCGTAGCGGCTTGCGCCGACCGGCTTCCGGACGAGATCTCCGGCGGCGAGCAACAACGCGTCGCGATCGCGCGCGCGCTCGTGCACGAGCCGAGGGTGGTGCTCGCGGACGAGCCGACGGGAAACCTCGACCTCGAGACGGCTCAGCAAGTGCTCGCGCTGCTGCAGACGACCTGCCGCCGTCGACAAACGACGCTGATCATGGCGACGCACAGCCGCGAAGCTGCGAGCGTCGCCGACCGTGTGCTGTCGATACGCGAGGCGCGCATCGAGGACGGCGCGGCGTGATTCGCCTCCTGGGTTTGGCGACCGGGCGGTTCTACGGCCGGCATCCTTGGCAGCTGCTGCTCGCCCTGACCGGCATCAGCCTCGGCGTCGGGGTCTACGTCGGCGTCGATCTCGCGAGCAGCAGCGCCGCGCGAGCATTCGACCTTTCGGCCTCGGTGGTCCGCGGCCGCACCACGCATCACTTGTTGGCCGCGGGCGGTGATCTCGACGAGAGCCTTTACACGGAGCTCGTGGTGCACCGCGGAATCGCGCACGCGGCGCCGGTCGTCGAGCTCGACGTCGGCATCCCGAACCGTCCCGGGACCCGCATGCCGCTGCTCGGAATCGATCCGCTCGAAGAGGCGAGCGTTCGGAGCTTCGCCGACTTCGTGCCCGGCAGCCGCAATCTCGAGCAGCTCATCTCCGAGCCGAATACCGTGCTGCTTCCCGAGTCGGTCGCCGCCGAGCTCGGCGTTGCGCGCGGGCAGCGCATCGAGCTGACCTTGCGCGGACGCAACCGCTCGGTCGAGGTCGTCGGCACGCTGCCGCCGGTCGCGCGGGATACGGCGAGCGAGCCTCCGATCGTCACGGACATCGCGACGGCGCAAGAGCTGAGCGGCAGCTACGGCCGAATCAGTCGCATCGATCTCGCGCTCACGTCCGAGCAAGCGGAGCAGCTCGCGCAAAATCCGCCGCCCGGCACGGTGTTGATACCCGTCGAGGCGGACGACAGCTCGTTCAACGCGCTGGCCGCGGCGTTTCGCACGAATCTGACGGCGCTCGGCCTCCTCGCGCTGATCGTCGGGATGTTCCTCATCTACAGCACGATGTCGTTTACCGTCGTCCAGCGCCGCTTCACGCTCGGCGTCTTGCGCGCGCTCGGGCTCACGCAGCGCGCGATGGTCGCGTATGTGCTCGTCGAGGCTCTCGCGCTCGGCGTGTGTGCGACCGCAGTCGGGCTGCTGCTCGGCCATGCGCTCGCGACGAGCCTCGTCGAGCTCGTGCTACGCACGATCGGCGATCTCTACTTCGGCGCCGCGGTGACGGCGGTCGCGCCCTCGCCGGAGATCTACGTTCGCGGCGCGCTGCTCGGCATTGCGGGCACGCTGCTTGCCGGCGCAAAACCCGCGGTCGACGCGGCGCGCACGGCGCCCGCGCTCGCGCTGCGGCGTGCCGATCTCGAGCGCCGCTCACGACACCGTGCCCACGTCGCCGTTTGGCTGGCCGTGCCTGTCGCCGCTGCAGGACTGCTGCTCACGGCCCTCGGCCCGAGCAGTCTGCGCTACGCGTTCGCCGGACTGTTCGGCGTATTGGCGGCGTGCGCGCTGCTCGTGCCCGCGGCCACGCTGCTGCTGATGCGCTTGCTCGAGGCCGCGACGCGGGGCGGCGCAAGTCTGCCGAGCCTGTTGGCCATGCGGGGCGTCGGCGCTTCGCTGAGCCGAACCGGTGTCGCGACGGCCGCGCTCGCGATCGCGATCGCGACGGTGAACGGCGTCGGCTTGATGATCTCGAGCTTTCGCACGAGTCTCGACCATTGGCTCGGCACGACGCTCAGCGCCGACTTGTACGTGGCATTCGACGGCGACGGCCGATCTCTCACGACCGAGCAAATCTCCGCTCTCGAGCACATCGCTAACGTGCGCGGCGTGAGCCTCACCCGCTCCGTGCTCGTGCCGACGCCGGCAGGCGAGTTCGCGGTTCGGGGCATGCGCCCGGGTCCCGACGGCTGGGGGCTCGACATTCTCGGCGCCGACCCATCGACGGCGCTCGCGGCGGTTGCAAACGGCAGCGGGGTCGTCGTGTCGGAGCGGCTCGCGTTCGCGCGATCTTTGCACGTCGGAGAGCCGCTCGGCATCCCATCGCCTGCCGGGGAGCAGCAGCTGCCGATCGTCGGCGAGTTCCGCGACTTCAATACAGGTGTCTATTCCGTTGTCGTCTCGCTCGATTGGTTTCGGCGCTATTGGCAAGACACCTCGATCACGGGCATCGGCGTCTATGTCGAGCGCGGCTCGCCGACGATGCCGGTGGAGGCGCGCATCAGGACCATCGCGCCGCAACCGACACGCATTCGCTCCGCGGACGCGATTCGCAAAACCTCTCTCGAAATCTTCGACAGGACTTTCCAGATCACCGAGGTGCTCCGGATTCTTGCCGCAATCGTCGCGTTTCTCGGCGTGCTGAGCGCGCTGCTGTCGATAGAGCTCGAGCGTAGCCGCGAGCTCGCGATACTGCGGACGCTCGGCTTCACGCCGCGCGAGCTCACGACGACGCTGCTCGCGCAAACCGGTCTGCTCGGCGCCGCGGCCGGGTTGGCTGCGATTCCGATCGGAACGGCGCTCGCGGCGCTGCTCGTTCATGTGATCAACCGCCGATCGTTCGGCTGGACAATGGACTTCGTGTTCTCGCCCGGCGCGCCGGCGACGGGCCTTTTGCTCGCCATCGGCGCCGCTTTGCTCGCGGGAATCTATCCCGCACTGCGCTCGGCGCGCGGCGCCCTCGCGGGCGCACTGAGAGAAGAATGAAGTCCGCCGCGATGGTCTTGGTCGTGCTGCTCGCCGCGTGCCAGCCGACGAGCCCGCCGACTCCGACGACGTCGACGAGCAGTCGCGCGGTCGAATCGGCCCCGCCCTCGACCGGGCTGCGGTATCTCGGCGGACCAGCCGACTCCCGCTTTGCGCGCGTAAGCGAGCCGCGGGAGCTCTCCTTTCCGCGCGATCACGGCAGCCACGACGAGTTCAGAAGCGAATGGTGGTACTTCACCGGCAACCTCGACAGCGCCGACGGCAGGCACTTCGGATTCGAGCTCACTTTTTTCCGCGTCGGGTTGGCCGCGGCGAGCACCGAGCCGCGCGCGTCGGCGTGGGCTACGAAGCAAGTTTGGATGGCGAACTTCACGATCACGGATGTTCGCGGCGGCCGCTTTCTATCGGCGGAGCGTTTCGCGCGCGGCGCGCTGGGGCTTGCGGGCGCGACGGCGCCGCCGTTCCGCGTTTGGCTCGATGATTGGTCCGTCACGGGCGATGCGGACGCACGAAGCGCCGAGCTCGCGCTGCGCGCGAAGGACGAGCGCTTCGCGATATCGCTCGCGCTCGAAGCCGCCGCGCCGGTCGCGGCCCACGGTGACCGCGGCTTCGACGCGAAGGGCCCGGAGCCAGGCAACGCGTCGTTCTACTACTCGTTTCCGCGACTATCGGCGCGCGGCTCGATCGAGCTGGACGGAACGTCGGTCGACGTCGCGGGGACGGCTTGGATGGATCGCGAATGGAGCACCAGCGCGCTGAGCGCCGGAGTGCTCGGTTGGGCATGGTTCGGCCTCCAGCTTTCCGATGGGCGGGAGCTGATGTTCTATCGACTGCGGCAGGCGGACGGCACGGCGAATCGGTACAGCTCGGGGTCGCTGATCGAACGCGACGGAA
>Ga0068871_100002988_pt1 | contig 11597 bp, 5 predicted proteins | sample KBSMisM72_FD_72750 | JGI IMG/M metagenome (GOLD analysis project Ga0068871, IMG submission 72750) | Miscanthus rhizosphere microbial communities from Kellogg Biological Station, Michigan, USA - KBS Miscanthus M7-2 | ecosystem: Host-associated > Plants > Roots > Rhizosphere > Soil ... | reverse complement strand
TGCCGCCCCCTCTTCCCCGAGGGTTTCCTCAATGAGGTCCAGATCGTCGGCCAGCTCCTCTCCGCCGACCAGATCAACGAGGCCGACATCCCCATGGTGAACGGCGCCTCCGCCGCTCTCGCCATCTCCGAGATTCCCTGGAACGGCCCCATCGCCGCCGTCCGTGTCGCCGAGATCGACGGCAAGTTCGTCGCCAACCCGACCATCGAGCAAATGTTCAGCAGCTCCCTCGACCTCATCTACGTGGGCAACGAGAAGGACATGCTCATGATCGAAGGCTCGGCCGACCAGATGCCCGAAGACCGCTTCATCGAAGCCCTCGCCTTCGCCCATCAGTCCATCCAGCCCATCATCCGCGGCATCCGCGAGCTCGTCGCCCTCTGCGGCAAGCCCAAGGCCGTGTTCCCCCTCGTCGGGGCCACCCCCGAGGCCCGCGCCATCATCGAGCGCGTCGTCCCCGCCGACCGCATCTCCGCCGCCATCTTCGGCCACGAGAAGGCCATCCGCTCCGCCAACGTCAAAAAGCTCAAGGAAGAGGCCAAGACCGCCCTCGTCGCCGAACTCGGCGAAGGCAAGTTCACCGATGTCGACCTCAACGTCGTCTTCGAAGACCTCCAATACAAGGCCTACCGCCAGACCGTCCTCGCCCGCGGCGTCCGCGCCGACGGCCGCGACGCCCTCTCCCTCCGCAAGATCTCGTCCGAGGTCAACGTCCTCCCCCGCGTCCACGGTTCCGCCCTCTTCCAACGCGGCGACACCCAGGGCCTCGTCATCACCACCCTCGGGCCGACCAAGGAAGCCCAGTCCCTCGACGCCCTCACCGGCGGCGTGAAGTCGAAGTCGTTCATCCTCCACTACAACTTCCCTCCCTTCTCCGTGGGTGAGACCGGCCGCTTCGGCACCCCCGGTCGCCGCGAGATCGGCCACGGCGCCCTCGCCGAGCGCTCCCTCGTTCCCGTCCTCCCCCCCGAGGACGTGTTCCCCTACTCCATCCGCGTCGTCTCCGAGATCATGGCCTCCAACGGCTCGACCTCGATGGCCTCGATCTGCGGCGGCTGCCTCTCCCTCATGGACGCCGGTGTGCCCATCATCGCCCCCGTCGCCGGCATCTCCGTCGGCCTCATGACCGAGAACACCGACGGCGCCATCTCCAAGTGGACCACCATCACCGACATCATCGGTGAGGAAGACCATTTCGGCGACATGGACTTCAAGCTCGCCGGTACCACCAAGGGCATCACCGGCTTCCAGCTCGACCTGAAGATCAACGGTCTTCCCTTCGAGATCGCCAAGACCGCCATCCATCAGGCCCGCGAGGCCCGCGTCGAGATCCTCAAGAACATGCTGGCCTCGATCCCTGCCCCCCGCAAGGACCTCAGCGCCTTCGCCCCCCGCATCCAGACGATCCAGATCGATCCCGAAAAGATCGGCCTGCTCATCGGGCCCGGCGGCAAGACCATTCGCCGCATCGTGGAAACGACCGGCGCGCAGATCGACATCGCCGACGACGACTCCGGCAAGGTGTTCATCTATTCGAACAACGCCGAGGCCTCCAACCGCGCCCTCAAGGAAATCGACTCCCTCTGCGGCGGCGGTTCCGGTGGCGGCGGTGGTGCCGGCGGTCCTCCCATCGAGGCCGGCAAGATCTACACCGGCCGCGTGACCGGCGTGAAAGAGTTCGGCGCGTTCGTCGAATGTCTCCCCGGCAAGGAAGGCCTCTGCCACATCTCCGAGCTCGCCGACTTCCGCGTGCGCCGCACCGAAGACGTCGTCAAGATGGGCGACAGCATCACCGTGAAGTGCATCGGCATCGACGAGAAGTCGGGCAAGGTGCGCCTCAGCCGCAAGGCCGCGATGAAGGAACTCGAAGGCCAGCAGCAGCCCGCCGCCGAGGCCCCCGTCGCCTAAAGTTCATCAACTGGAGACGGGACCTCCCGGTCCCGTTATCCCGTATCCCCCCAAAGCCGCAGCTTCACCGCTGCGGCTTTTTTGCGTCCCAGTGATTGAGGCGACCACCGGCTTGGAGAAGCGATTTCTCATTAAAAATGAGAAAATAATGAGGTTCTTTGCACCGACTACGCATTTTTTGCACAAACAGCCTCGCCGTAATATCCATACCTTGCATTATCTCGTGTGTGCCAAAGGGGGATACATCCCCTTCGTCAACGGAATCCTCACCCCTAAATCCGGGAGCCTTCGATGACCCATCCGCATGTCAGCAACGCCCGCCGCCTGCGTTCGCCCGCCGCTTCGCTCGACTCCGCAATCTGGCGAATCGGCCTTGGCCTTTTCCTGCTCCCCCTCGCCCCGGCCTGCGCCTTCGCCCAAGACGAGGCTTCCGCCTACAAAAAGCTCAGCCTCCAGGAATTGATGGATCTTGAGGTGACCTCGGTCTCCCGACGTCCGGAAAAACTGTCCGACACCGCCTCCGCGATCCAAGTCATCACCGGGGACGATATCCGTCGCTCGGGTGCCACCAGCATTCCCGAGGCGCTCCGCCTAGCCTCCAACCTGGACGTGGCCCAGATCAACTCCAGCCAGTGGGCCATCAGCGCCCGCGGTTTCAACAGCTCCATTTCCGACAAGCTCCTGGTCATGCTCGACGGGCGCACGCTCTACACTCCGCTCTACGCCGGCGTGTTTTGGGACGTGCAGGACACCCTCATGGAGGACATCGACCGCATCGAGGTCATCAGCGGTCCCGGCGGCACGCTTTGGGGGGCCAACGCCGTCAACGGCGTGATCAACATCACCACCAAGGAGGCCAAGGACACCCAGGGCCTGCTGCTCTTTGGCGGCGGCGGCACCGAACTGCGCGACTTCGGCGGGATGCGCTACGGCGGCGCACTGTCTCCAACCCTCCACTACAGGATTTACGTCAAATATTCCGACCGCGACGACACGATCCGCCCCTCCGGCGCCGACAGCGACAACGACTGGCGCATGGGCCAAAGCGGATTCCGCCTCGATTGGTCGCCGTCTTCCGAAAATCTCCTCACGCTCCAAGGCGATCTCTACCAGGGCAGCATCGACCAGCCCGGCACAGACTCCACCGAAGTCGGCGGCGGCAACCTGCTCGGCCGGTGGACGCGCACATTCTCGCCCGACTCCGACCTCCAGGTGCAGGCGTATTACGACCGCACCCATCGCGACATCCCCCGCTCCATCAAGGAGGATCTCGGGACCTACGATCTCGATCTCCAGCACCACTTCGTCGCGGGCGACCGCCACAATCTGGTCTGGGGCCTTGGCTACCGGCTGACCGACGATCACGTGGACAACCCCGCCACCCTGGCCTTTCTGCCGCCCGACGTCACCCATGAGACCTACAGCGGTTTCGCCCAGGATGAGATCTCCCTGATGCCCAACCGGCTGACCCTCACGCTCGGATCAAAGATCGAGCACAACGACTACACCGGATGGGAGCTTCAACCCAGCGCGCGACTGGCCTGGAGACCCACCTCCACCCAGACCGTGTGGTCGGCGGTTTCCCGCGCCGTGCGGACACCTTCGCGCATCGACCGCGATTTTTTCGCGCCGGCCGCGCCTCCGTTCACCGTGCTGCAAGGCGGGCCGGACTTCGATTCCGAGAAATTGCTGGCCTACGAACTGGGCTACCGCGTGCAACCCACCTCGCGACTTTCCCTCGCCATCGCGGCTTTCTACAACGACTACGACGACCTTCGCAGCGTCGAACAAGTTGCCCCGCCCGCCCCTGTTCCCGTAATCATCGGCAACGGACTGGCCGGCAGATCCTATGGTGCGGAATTGACGGCGGACTATCACGTCACCGACGACTGGCGGCTCCAGGCGGGCTACACGCGCCTGATCGTCCACTTGCACGCCAAGCCGGGCAGCACCGACCCGGGGACGGGCCTCAGCGAGTCCAACGACGCCAACAACCAGTTCTTTTTGCGCAGCTCCCACAACCTGCCCTGGCATCTGGAACTCGATGTCAACCTGCGCCACGTCGGTGAGATCAGCAGTCAGGGCGTGCCAGCCTACGAGGAACTCGACGTGCGCCTCGGCTGGCGACCAAACAAGCATTGGGAGATTTCCATCGTCGGCCAAAACCTCCTGGACCCGCAGCATCCTGAATTCGGCACCGCCGCCTCACGCCATGAAATCGAACGCGGCGCGTATGGAAAGGTCACATGGCTCTACTGATTCCGCCGCCCCGCCCCCCTTTCGTAAGGATGAACGCCCCCGTCAAACCCGTCTTCCGCCCCGCCTCCGGCGCCCGGCTCCGCATTGGGCTCTGGCTGGCCGTCCATCTGCTCGTCCTTCTCCTTCCCTCCGCCGCGCTGCGGGCGGAAACCACCGCGTCCAAGGAGTATCAGGTCAAGGCCGCATTCCTCTTCAATTTCCTGCAATTCGTCGAATGGCCCGCGGCGACCTTCCCGGCCGCCGACTCCCCGCTTAGCATCGGCATCCTCGGCGATGATCCCTTCGGCCCCGCGCTCGACGCCATCGTGCGCGACGAAAGCGTCCACGGCCGCCGGCTCGTGATCCTGCGCTCCCTGCGTCCCGAGGACCTGCAAGCCTGCCACCTCCTCTTCATCTGTAAATCGGAGCAGAGACGAGTCGATGGCATCCTGTCCCGCCTGACCGACCGCCCCGTGTTCACCGTGAGCGAGATCAACGGCTTCGCACGGCAGGGCGGCATCGTCGCCCTGTATGCCGACGGCAGGAAGATCCGCTTTGAGATCAACATGAGCGCCGCCCGCCGGGCCGATCTGAAACTCAGTTCGCAGTTGCTCGAACTCGGACGGATCGTCGGCGCCGAAACAGGCTCGGAAGGAGGGCGCTGACATGGACTGGCTGCAAAACCTCCCCATCCGTCGCAAGCTCACCGCAATCATCCTGCTCACCTGCGCCGCCGTGCTGCTGGTCGCCTGCGCCGCGCTTGCCACGTATGAGGTGTTCGACTTCCGCCATGCCATGGCCCGCGACTCGACCGTTCTGGCCGACATCCTCGGGCAGAACACCCGGGCCGCCCTCGCCTTTGACGATGATGCCGCCGCCCGGAAAACGCTGCAGGCGCTGCAAGCCGAACAGCACATCGTCGCAGCCCTCATCTACGATCAGAACCGCGCCCCCTTCGCCGACTACGTCCGTCCCGGAGCCCTCGCCGGATTTGCCAAGGTGCCGACGGACGACGGACAACGATTCAGGGACGGACACCTGTTTGTATTCCAACCCGTGATTCAAAACGGGAAACGCATCGGCACGATCGCCCTCCAGATCGACCTCGAGGGGCTTTACGCCCGGCTCCGCCTGTTCGCCGCCTTCGCCGCCCTCATCCTCGGCATCTCGCTGCTAGTCGCGCTCGGCCTTTCCGCCTGGCTGCAGCGCCCCATCTCGGGCCCCATCCTTGCCCTGGCCGCAACCGCCCGGGCCATCGCCGAGCACAAGGACTACTCCGTCCGCGCCGTCCGGCAGGGGAAAAACGAAGTCGGCCATCTCACCGACGCCTTCAACGGAATGGTCGCCGGCATCCAAGAACGGGAACGCGCCCTCCACTCGTCCAACGAGGCGCTTCACGCCGAAATCGCCGAACGCAAGCTGGCCGAAACCAAGGTGCAGGCCCAGCTTGCCCGCCTCGCCCAGCTCCACCAGATCACCCGCGCGACCGGCGAACGCCAGGACTTGAAAAGCATCTTCCAGGTCGTCATCCGCAGCCTTGAGGACCACCTGCCCGTCGATTTCAGCTGCATGTGCCTCTACGATCAGGACGCACACACGCTCACCGTCACCAGCGTGGGCTCCCGCAGCGAGACGCTGGCCACCGAGCTGGCCCTGACCGAATCCTCGCCCATCCCCATCGACCGCAACGGGCTTTCCCGCTGCGTGCGCGGCCAGTTGGTTTACGAACCCGACATCACACACGTCGAGTTCCCCTTCCCCCAACGGCTGGTGCGCGGCGGACTGCAATCACTGGTCGTCGCCCCCCTGCTGGTTGAAAGCAAGGTCTTCGGTGTCCTGGTCGCCGCCCGTCGCCAGCCAAACAGCTTCAGCAGCGGCGAATGCGAGTTCCTCAAGCAACTCAGCGAACACGTCGCCCTCGCCGCGCACCAGGCCCAGCTCTACGGCGCGTTGCAACAGGCCTACGACGACCTGCGCCAGAGCCAGCAGAGCACCATGCAGCAGGAGCGTCTGCGCGCGCTCGGTCAGATGGCCAGCGGCATCGCCCACGACATCAACAACGCCATCTCCCCCGTCACCCTTTACACCGAATCCTTGCTCGCCAACGAACCCGGCCTCAGCGCCCGCGCCCACGACTACCTCACCACCATCCAGCACGCAATGGACGACGTCGCCCAGACCGTCAGCCGCATGCGCGAATTCTACCGCCAACGCGAACCCCAGCTCTCGCTCGTCCCCGTCGATCTCAACCTACTCATCCCCCAGGTCGCCAACCTTACCCGCGTCCGCTGGAGCGACATGCCCCTCCAAAACGGCGTCGTCATCGAGATGCGCACCGACCTCGCCCCGGGCCTGCCCGCCATCCTCGGCATCGAAAGCGAGATCCGCGAAGCCCTCACCAACCTGATCTTCAACGCCGTCGACGCCATGCCCGCGGGCGGCGTCCTCACGCTGCGCACACGCAGGATCGACGCCGCCGGCGATGGAACGGTCGCCATTGAGGTCGCCGATACCGGCGTGGGCATGGACGAAGACACCCGCCGCCGCTGCATGGAACCCTTCTTCACGACCAAGGGCGAACGAGGCACCGGCCTCGGCCTCGCCATGGTTTACGGCACCGTCCAGCGCCACAACGCCGAGATCGAAATCGACAGCGCCCCCGGCCGGGGCACGACCCTGCGCATTCTCTTTCCTATTCCCTCCGCGACCACCGCATCCCCGTCGTCCGCCCTCACTCCGGCTCCCCTGCCGGCCCGGATGCGCCTGCTGATCGTGGACGACGACCCGCTCATCATCAAATCCCTGCGCGACACCCTGGAATCCGACGGCCACGAAGTCGTCCCCGCCTCCGGCGGTCAGGAGGGCATCGCCGCTTTTCTGGCAGGCCATAGGAACGGTCACCCCTTCTCCCTCGTCATCACCGACCTCGGCATGCCCTACATCGACGGCCGCAAGGTCGCCGGCGCGGTCAAGGCCGCGTCCCCGTCCACCCCGGTCATCATGCTCACCGGCTGGGGCGAGCGCATGGTGGATGAAGGGGACATTCCGCCCCATGTGGACCGGGTTCTCGGCAAACCGCCCAAGCTGCGCGAACTCCGCGCCGCCTTTGCACAACTCATCCGCTCCTCGCCATGAATTCGCCCGCCCAGGCCCGCCTGCTCGTCGTTGACGACGAAGCCCCCCACCTGAAGGCACTCTGCGACACGCTGACCTCCCAGGGCTACGCCGTCACCGGTTTTACCTCGGCCCGTGAAACCCTCGCCACCCTGCATGATCGCTCCTTCGACCTCGTCCTCACCGACCTGATGATGCCCGAGATGGACGGGATCGCCCTGTTGCACGCCGCCCGGGAAATCGATCCCCGGCTCGTCGGCGTCGTCATGACCGGTCACGGCACCATCGATACCGCCGTGGCCGCAATGAAGCAGGGGGCCCTCGACTACATCCTCAAGCCTTTCAAACTCAGCACGCTCATCCCCGTGCTCGCCCGCGCGCTCGCAGTGCGCCGGCTGCGAATCGAAAACGAGACGCTCCAACAGCACCTGCGCATCCGCACCCGCGAACTTGAAATCGCCAACAAGGAACTCGAAACCTTTTCCTACTCCGTGTCCCACGACCTGCGCGCACCGCTGCGCGCCATCGACGGATTCACCCAGTTGTTGATCGGAAACCTGGGCGACCGGCTCGATGAGGAGGGCCGCGGATTCGCCGTTCACGTAAGGGAGGGCGTTGCCCGCATGCAGGCCCTCATCGAGGACCTTCTTCGTCTCGCCCGCACCACGCGCACCGAGGTGCACCGCATGGCGGTCGATCTGTCCCTCCTGGCCTCGGACATCTCGAAGAAACTGCAAGCCGCGGAGCCCGGCCGGACGGCCGACTGGCTCATCGCCCCGAATCTCGTCGTCGGAGCCGACCCCGGATTGCTGCGCGTGGTCATGGAAAACCTCCTGTCCAACGCCTGGAAATACACCGCCAAGACTCCGCGCGCCCGCATCGAATTTGGTGTCGAAGTCCAGCCCGACGGAACCCCCGCCTATTACGTCCGCGACAACGGCGCCGGCTTCGACATGGGGCAGGCCCACCGCCTGTTCGGTCCCTTTCAACGGCTGCACAGCGAACGCGAATTTCCCGGCACCGGCGTCGGCCTGGCGACGGTTCAACGCATCATCAACAAGCATGGCGGGCGTATCTGGCCCGAGGCCGCCCCCGGCCAGGGCGCGACCTTCCGTTTCACGCTGCCGCCCCCGCCGGCCGAAGCCCCGCCGGCCGCAGACGCGGCGTGAGTGATCGCCCGGGCCGGGAGGTCCCCTTCGTTTATCGATTCTTTCCGAACAGCAGGCGCAGCGAATTCAGGCACACCACCACCGTGCTGCCTTCGTGCGCGGCCACGCCGACCCCCAAGGGCACGATTCCGAAGATCGACGCGATCGCCATCACGACCACCACGCCGAGGGAAATCGTCAGGTTTTGCAGGATGATCGCCTTGGCCCGCTTGCTCAGGCGCAACGCCGCCAGGAAGTTTTCGATGCGGTCGTGCATCAGGATCACCTCGGCCTGCTCCAGCGCGGCGTCACTGCCGCAGGCGCCCATCGCCACGCTCACGTCCGCCGCCGCCAGACTCGGCGCGTCGTTCACGCCGTCGCCCACCATGGCGATCTTGTGGCCGCTCTTCTTCTCGGCCTCGACCAGGGCGACTTTCTCCTCCGGCGCGAGACCGGCCTTCACCTCGTCGATGCCCAGCTCGCGCGCCACCGATTCGGCCGCCTGACGACGGTCGCCGGTGAGCATGATGGTCTTGATGCCGAGTCGCTTCAACTCGGCCAGCACGCCGCGTGACTCGGCGCGGATCTGGTCGCGCAACAGCACGCGACCGATCACGTCCTTGCCCACGACCCACACCTCGGCGAGTTCGGCCGGAGCCGCCGGCAGTTTCCGCGACCAGTCGGCCAACGGACCTTTTTCCAGCAGTTCGCGCCGGCCCAAAAGCACCTGCGAACCGCCGAGCCGTCCCGCCACGCCCTGTCCGGTGATCGATTGAAATTCCTCCAGGCCCAGCTCGCGCACGCCGCGCGCCTTGGCATCGCGCACGATGGCGCGCGCCAGGGGATGCTGCGAATTGGCCTCCAGCGCGTAGGCGAGCTCCATGATCTCCCGGTCTCTTCCGGGCGGAAAACTCTCGTAGCCCACCACGGCGAGTTCTCCGGTCGTGAGCGTGCCGGTCTTGTCCATCGCCACGATGCGGATGTCCGCGAGTTTTTCGATGGCCGCCCCGCCGCGGAACAACACGCCGTGTTTCGCCCCCCAGGCGATAGCCGCGAGGATCGCCGACGGAATCGACAGCACCAGTGCGCACGGGCTCATCACCACGAGCAGCGTCATCGACCGGTAGAACGCCGAGCGCACGCCGTCCACGTTCTGGAACGGCGGCAGATCAAAGCCCTGCCACCACACGAGGAACATCGCCGCGCATACCGCCAGCACGACGAGCGTATAGGTGCCGCCGAACTTGTCGGTGAACCGCTCGCTCGGCGCGCGCAGTTTCTGCGCCGTCTGGATGAGACGGATGATCTTTTGCAGCGTGCTCTCGGCGGGCAGGCGCGTGACCTTGAACTCGACCGCGCCCCACAGGTTGAGCGTGCCGCTGAAGACCGGATCGCCCACGCCCTTTTCCACCGGCACGGCCTCGCCGGTGAGCGCAGACTCGTCGCTCGCGCTCTTCCCTTTGTCGACAGTGCCGTCGGCCGCGAACGCCTCGCCCGGCTTCACCAACAACAGGTCGCCGATGCCGATCTCCTCGATGGAAACCTCCCGTTCGCCGCCCGTCGGCAGCAGCAGCGTCGCCTTTTTCGGCGCGGACTTGAGCAGCGCGCTGACCTCCCGGTGCGTGCGGTCCATCGCGAACTCTTCCATCGCGCCGGAAGCCGAGAACAGAAACAGCAACAGCACCGCCTCGCTCCACGCACCGATGCAGACCGCGCCGATCGCGACCGCCAGCATCAGGAAGTGGATGTCCAGCTTCGCCTTCTTGATGTTAGCCCAGGAATCGATCGCCGCATCCCAACCGCCGGCGATCAACGCGACCGTGTAAAACGCCGTGGACAGCCACGCGGGCCCCGCACCGATGCGAGCCGTCACAAAACCCGCCAGGCCGAACACCGCGCAAATCGACGCCAGCACGGTGAGCTCCCTCCACTCCGACTCCTCGGCATGGACGTCCACCGGCGGCTCCAATTCAGGCCAGTCGATCTCGCGCCACTTCCAAAACTTGGGCGCGGTTTCGCAGCTCACCTCGGCCAGTTCGCTGACCTCGCCCTCGCGCTTCAGGGTGAAACCGACCGGCGCCTTCGCGCTTTTGGCGAGCTGCGACTCGATGGCCGCCAGCGTCTCGGCCAGCCGTTTCTCAAATTGCTTGAGGTCAACGACGCCGATGGTGGCGACCGAAACCTTGCGCGAACCCGGATCCAACCGCACGGCTTCGACGCCGGGCTCTTGTTTGAGAAAATCCGCCAGAGTGTCCGTCCACGAGGGCTGCATATGAATCCGGGAAAACAAAGCGTTTTTCGCTCCGACGCAACGCACTAGCCCCTGAGACTGCGTCACAATCAGCGGCACTCCTCGACCCCATCGTCCGCCGTTGTGAGAACCGTGCGCTGCAAACTCCCCTCAAGTTCACCTGCCGACTTGCGCTTCCCCTCCCCTGGGCATCTGCTGAACCTTTGCATGATCGGTCTTCGCAACGACACCTCTGACGCCCTGCCGCCCCCTCCGCCGCCTTCGCGCGCGCCGGAGCTGGCCGCAAAGTTGTTCGCGGAGGGCGGCTGGCTCCAGGGCAGCCTCAAGCTCGAACACCGTCCGCAGCAGGAAAAAATGGCCCGCGCCGTGGCCGCCGCCATGAAGGGCGACGAATCGCTCCTCTTCGAGGCCGGCACCGGCGTCGGCAAATCCCTCGCCTACCTTCTTCCCGGCATCATCCACGCGATGGACCAGTCGCGGCAGATGATCGTCTCCACGCACACCATCGCGCTGCAGGAGCAGCTCGACCAGAAGGACCTGCCGCTCTGCCGCCGCGTGTTTTCCGCCGCCGAGGAGACCAAGCCCTACGCCGCCTTCAAGTCCGCCGTGCTTGTAGGGAAAAGCAACTACCTGTGCACCTCGCGCCTGGCCACCGCGCTGCGCGACAAGCACGAGCTTTTCTCCACGCCCGAGCACGACGACCTTCAGCGCATCGCCGCTTGGGCCGAGACCACCGCCGAGGGACTTCGCCACGAGCTCAATCCCGCCCCGCTTCCCGAGGTCTGGGAACTGGTCAACGCCGACTCTTCCGGCTGCGCTCGCAAATATTGCGACTGCGAAAAGTGCCCCTACCAGCGCGCCCGCGCCCGCATCCGCTCGGCCCACGTCATCATCGTCAACCACTCGCTCCTCTTCGCCCACATCAACGCCGGCGGCGC
>Ga0068871_100002987_pt1 | contig 11598 bp, 17 predicted proteins | sample KBSMisM72_FD_72750 | JGI IMG/M metagenome (GOLD analysis project Ga0068871, IMG submission 72750) | Miscanthus rhizosphere microbial communities from Kellogg Biological Station, Michigan, USA - KBS Miscanthus M7-2 | ecosystem: Host-associated > Plants > Roots > Rhizosphere > Soil ... | reverse complement strand
AGCACGGCCACCTGGTAGCCGTTTTCGATGGCGATGATCGCAGCTTCGGCCGCCACCAGCGTTTTGCTGCTCCCGACATCGCCTTGCAGCAGGCGGTACATGGGATGCGCAGCCGCCATATCGTGCGCGATCTCCCCCAACACCCGTTTTTGCGCGCCTGTGGGTTTGAACGGGAGCATCTGCTTAATGCGCTCGCGGACTCGATCCGTCAACTGGAAGCCGATTCCTGGATCTAAACGGGCGCGGGCGCGTTTCAACTCCAGACCGCATTCGAGCCAGAAGAATTCCTCGAAGATCATCCGGAACTGCGCCGGAGATCGGAACGCGTTCAACAATCGCAGGTCCGAATCCGGGGGTGGAAAGTGCAGCTCGCGGATGGCATTCCAGCGATCCGGCAATCTCATCTTTTGAAGGATATGGGGCGGAAGAGGATCTTTCTGCGCGGGCAGACTTTCCAGGACGCGATGAATCAGTGTTCGAAAAACGCGCGTGTTGACTTTGCCAGCCGCTTCGTAAATCGGGACCACTCGTCCGGTGTGCAGCGAGGAATCGCCGTCGTCATCGGCCGTGAGGATTTCGAACTCGGGATGCATCATGGCCAGGCCGCGCGAGTAGGAATCGTACTCGACTTTGCCGAACAGAGCGATCTTCTGCCCCGGAGCGAGGATATCGTTGAGATATCCGCCATGAAACCACTTGCCCGCCAATATGGCTTTGGACGGATCGGTGAAGGTGGCCTCGAACATGCCGAGGCCGCGGCGGCGGAAGCCGGAAAGCCGCGTTGTACGCACCTCGGCCAGTACCGTGGCCATCTCACCGGGAGCCAGCGAGGCGATTTGCTTTACGTTACTTCGATCCTCATAGCGAAACGGCGCGTAAGAAAGCAGATCCTCGACAGTCTTGAGACCCTTGGCCTCAAGCATGGCGGCGCGTGCGGGGCCCACGCCTTTCACATACATGAGTGGGGTGGAGAGATCCAACGCCCAGTGTACAGGCTGGCGTTGCGCGAGTCACGCTAGAATAGCAGTTCATGCCTGAACTGCTTGCGGGGAAGACCGCGTTGATCCTCGGCGTGGCGAACAAATGGAGCCTGGCCTACGCCATCGCCCAAGCCTTTCGCCGGGAAGGCGCAAAGCTTTTACTGACGTATCAGGGCGAGCGCCAGAAGGAAACCGTCGGAGAGCTGGGTTCGGAGCTGGGCGCTGCCGCGATCTTCGAGTGCGACGTCACGCGTGACGAGGACCTGACGCGACTGGCGGATACAGTCCGCCAGCATGCCCGTCTGGACACATTGGTGCACAGCATCGCGTTCGCCAATCGGGAAGACTTGACGCGTCCGTTCGTCGAAACATCGCGCGCGGGTTATCTACTGGCACAGGATGTAAGTGCCTATTCCCTGGTTTCGGCCGCGCGCACCGTCGCACCCTTGATGACCGAGGGCGGGTCGGTGATGACGCTCTCGTATCTCGGCGCGACCCGCGTGGTCACGAATTACAACGTAATGGGAGTCGCTAAAGCAGCGCTCGAAGCCTGCGTACGCTATCTCGCAAGCGACCTGGGGCCTTCCAACATCCGGGTGAACGCGATTTCCGCCGGGCCGGCGAAAACTGCGTCGGCGCGGGCGGTGGCGGGGCTTTCGAAGATGCTTGAAACCGTGCCTACGAGGGCACCTCTGCGCCGCAACTGCACGCCGGAAGAAGTTGCCGATACCGCGGTATTTCTCGCCAGCGACCTGGGGCGCGGCGTCACCGGCAATGTGCTGTTCGTCGATGCCGGATACCAAGTGATGGGCTTTTAGGCGACAGCCCCGCTCATCGACAATCTGTAGTACATCATCAGATCGGTAGGCGGCGGTGCGACCCCCAATTGCCGGATCATCGCCATCACTTGGCCGCGGTGCAGCGAATCGTGATTAACCAGATGTAGCACCGCTTTTTCTGCAGCGATCTCGTAGGCAACGCCGTCCATGGACTTGGAAGCCACCATGCGGACGAGATCGGCAGGCTGAACTCCCTCGGCCCACGCTTCCCATTTTCGTTGGATGGCCGACCATTGCTCCTCGAGCGTCGGCAAGTCCGATTGCCGGATCACCGGCTCATTCGGATCCACCACGCGCGAGTACCAAATTCGATCCGCGAAATGGATGTGGGACAGCGTCCCCAGGATGCTTTCATGCGACACGCCCACATTGCGGGTCAGGTCATCCGGGCTCAGTTTTCTGGCCGCGTCGAGCAGTCTCTGCGAGGCCCAGCCGGAATAGCGAAGATGCGTTCGGATCTCAACGGGAGTCATGCTTGTATTCTCTAATATGTACGATCATGCCGGAACTCCCCGATGTCACGGTTTATATCGAAGCCCTGAAGCAGCGGATCTCCGGCCGCACCCTGACACAAGCCCAGATCGCCAACGTGTTTCTGGTGCGAACCATCGACCCCCCGGTCGATGCATGCGTCGGCCACAAAGTGACAGGTCTACGCCGCGTGGGCAAACGCATTGCGATCGGCTTCGACGTCGGCTTAGGGCGTGATATCTGGCTGGTGTTGCACCTGATGATCGCCGGCCGCCTGCACTGGAGTGAGCGTCCACGGAAGGCGGATGGGCGCCGAACGCTCGCGTCCTTCGTGTTCGATTCCGGTTGCCTCACCCTGACCGAAGCCGGATCGCAGAAGCGGGCCTCTCTGCACATGGCCGCGGGCGAGGCGGGGCTGGCGGCTCTCGATCCTGGCGGAATCGATGTCATGACAGCGCCGCTCGATCTGTTTTCGTGGGCGCTGGTCTCCGGAAACCACACGTTGAAACGCGCTCTGACGGATCCGCGCGTGTTCAGCGGAATCGGCAACGCATATTCGGATGAGATCCTGCACCGCGCTCGACTTTCCCCCATAAAGCTGACATCGAAGTTGACGGCGGAAGAAATCGCGACACTGCATACCGCCACACAAGGTGTATTGCAGGAATGGATCGAGCGTCTGCGCGCCCAGGCGGCCGGGAAGTTTCCCGAAAAAGTCACGGCGTTCCGTGAAGAGATGGCTGTGCACGGTCGCTACCGGCAGCCGTGCCCTCGCTGCGGCGCCAAGATCCAGCGTATCCGTTACGCATCGAATGAAACCAATTACTGCGCCGTGTGCCAGACGGGAGGGCGTTTGCTTGCGGATCGCGCGCTAAGCCGCCTTCTGGGGCAAGATTGGCCGCGCACTCTTGAAGAGCTCGAGACATCCTCCTGACAGGTGCGCTGCGGCGTGATATCTCTAGAGCATGCGTTTTTACACGATCCTCGCTTTAGCCTCTATGCTGAGTGTTGCCAGCGCGCAGCAAGCGCCCAATCCGCGCGATGTACGTCTGGCGGGCGATCGCTTCAAGCCTCTGACCTACGATCAGATGGAACCCGCGCAGAAGACCATGCTCGAAAACCTGTTGGCAGGCGAGCGGCGTGGCGCCACCGGCCCGTTCAACGCGCTCCTGCGGAGCCCCGAGATCGGCGACCTGGCCCAGAAGTTCGGCGCAGGCGTACGATTTCATTCCTCGCTGCCGAGTAGGTTAAACGAGCTCGGGATTATCATTACGGCGCGCTACTGGACCGCGCAGTACGAATGGATCTCCCACAAGCGCGCGGCGCTGGCCGCCGGAGTGAGCCCCGCCATCGTCGATGCCATCGCGGCAGGCAAGCGGCCCGCGTCGATGCAGGCCGACGAGGAAGCAGTCTACAACTTCAGCACCGAGCTGCTGCGGACCAAGCAGGTCAGCGATGCAACCTTTCGGGCCGCCACCACGGCTGTAGGGGAACGCGGGGTCGTGGATCTGATTTCAGTTATGGGCTACTACCAACTGGTCTCGATGCTGCTCAATGTCGACCGGTATCCCCTGGCCGAGGGCGTCCAGCCGGAGCTGAAGCCTTTGCCGTAAGTTACGTGTTTTGGCGCAAAATGTCCTGGCTGGGGTGGACGAAATGTCTCATCTCGGCAAGCTAAGTCCCTTCGAATCAATCTGACCCGTTTGGCGACTGGAATGCACTTCTCACACCTGAGGGAGGCATGCCAGCCATGGCTGATCGAAGGGCTGATCCGAGCAAGAGTGCAGGTGGGGTGGTTCTGGAGGAGCTCCCCATAGGCGCCGTGCTGGATGTTGAGACAGCGAATACTTCGTATCGAATCGAAAACCGCGGATCCGGTGAAATTCTGATTTCGGGCAATGCCGACCTGTGCCCGGATCCGGTAAGGGTAGATTTTCACGGATCCAGCCTGGGGAAAGAAATGCTCAAGGCGGGCTTCATCGGCCGCGAGATGAGCATGGAATTCCGCCATCCGGTACGAGGGATCGTGCGAACCACGCGTGTCCGGGACATTCGCGCGCACTAATGTGCCGTTAAGTTAGCCGGTATTTCATCCGCCGGCTGCGGAAGCGGTGTCACGGAGTCAAGGAAGATCCACGAGAGAATCCCCGTTGCGTACATCGCTGCCGAAACGAAAAACGTAATATCCCAGTCATTATTCGCCCACCGGAGGATGTAGGGAATCGCGACCGGAAGCGCGGCGCCCGCCAGATTTCCCACGGAGTTCATGGTGCCCGAGACGGTGCCCGCGTACTTGCCTCCCAGATCCATGGTTGCCCCCCAGGCGCACGGCATCACCAGGTCATTACAGAAGCTCGCCATCGCGATAGTCAGCATCGCGAGAACCGGGTTGTTCACTGCCGTAGATAACACCAAACATCCGCACGCCCCCGCAAATCCCGAGCAGGCCACGATGCGCCGCGTCTTGGCGATATCCCGTGTCCAGCGCGTGAGACGCTCCGACACGAACACGCTGACCGGATTGGCGAGCCCCCCGACAAACAAAGGTAGAACACTCAGCAGCGTGGTCGAAGTGATCGTAAGGTGGCGGCCCTCCCTCAGATACGTAGGCAGCCAGGTGATGTAGAAATACCATCCGTAGGACAGCGCGAAGTATTGCCAGCACAGCATCCAGACGCGTCCCGAACCCAGGATTGTCTTCCAAGGGACATCGCCGTGCCCGGAAGCATTTCGTGCGCTGACGCGCAGCAGGTCACGCTCCTCCTGATTGAGCTTTGGTTTGTCCATGGGATTGTCCCGGAACCAGCGATAGAAGATCACGGCCCAGATCAGCCCAACCGAACCGAAGAGGACGAAGGCCAGACGCCAGCCAACCCACAGAATCACCGGCGTCACCACCAGCGGCGCAAACGCGCCACCCCAGCGTGCACTCATCCACAGAATTCCCTGCGCGCGCACTCGTTCCTTAGGAGGGAGCCAGGTGCTGAATACTTTTGTGAGATTGGGGAAGCAACCCGCTTCACCGGCGCCAAACAGAAAACGGGTCACTACGATTGATGAGTAGTTCCAGGCCCATCCGGTGGCGGCAGTGAAAAACGACCACCAGACGACCACGCGCATAAGGACTTTTCGCGGACCCAGGCGATCGCCCAGATATCCACCCGGGATGTCGAAGATCGCATACGCCAGCCCGAACGCGGAGAACACCCATCCCATCTGGACATCACTGAGACCGAGATCGCGCCGGATCGCGGGCACCGCGGCGGCCGACGAGATGGAGACACGATCCAGATACTGGATGACGGCCAGAGAAACCGCAAAAACAATAACCCAATATCGGACGCGCGTCGCTGCCATTTATGCGCTGCTCAAACCGATGGCCACGAGTCTCTTGCGAAGGTTGCGGGTAGGATGGCTGCCCATAGTCGGCGTGTTAGCCATCGTACAGGATTTTCTTGCGCGGCGGGTTGCCTTAGACCCATGTTTCCCGTGAAGTGGCCCCCAAGGTGCTTCCCTAGCGGCATGGGTACTCGATTTCTCCTGATTCTCGCGGGCCTGTCGGTGGCCGGGATGGTCGGCGCGTTCCTGTTCTATGTCTCCGTGCTGTCCATCGTTACCGCATTTGCCATCATGATAGGCATCATCGGTACGCTAACACTCGGTTACTGGGCGGGAGCCTGCTCTGTGGATGACCCGGACCATCCTCCCGACATGCCGAATCAACAGCCGAACATATCGGCAATAAATGCATCCGGGAGTGTGGGTACCTTTCGCGAGGAGTCATTGCCTGCGGCCATTCAACTGAAACGGGTGCGAGGAATTTGAACCCGGCCCCGGGTCTTGGGTGGGGGCGGGAACCACCCAAGACCTTGAACCTGACGGCTAGTACCGGGCAGCCTTTTCCGAAGGATAGTCCGCGCCGGCCTCACCGGTCGAAGCGATGTCTTCCGCGCCCGTTTGTTTCAGAAGGTCTTTGGCGCGCGTCACTTGTTCGGAGCTGCCGCAGTGAACGGACAACAGGACGCCACCGTCTTTAATCCGTCCTTCGTACCGTTTCGCCTCAAACTCCGGGATGCCCAGACCGACCAGGGCGCCAAGCAAGCCGCCGACCGCGCCGCCCACGCCTAACCCTGCCAGCGCACCCATAATCGGACCGGCTGCGATGAACGGGCCGACGCCTGGGATCGCCAAAGCGCCAATTCCTGCTAACAGACCAAGCGTTCCGCCAATCGCCCCGCCTGCGGTGGCGCCTGTGGTCGTGCCCTCAGGAGCTTTCGTGTTCTTCTCGTGCGCAAACTGCCTGGAGCTTTGGCGGTCCGGCAAGAGTACTGAAATGTCGTCGCTTAAGAATCCCGCTGCGATCAAGCGGTCAACGGTCTGTTCTGCCTGGCTGACCGTCTTATAAATGCCGAAAACCGCTGTTTTCTTTTCTGCCATGATGATCGATCTCCTTTTGGTTTTTCGAATGAAGAATTGCCGTGTTAGGGCTTTACGGATAGTTGGTTCACAACCTTGTCGGAACTGCCGGCCACTTCAGTGGCCTTCGACACGATCGTTTTTACTTCAGCATCGGAACGCACGGGCCCTTTGAGAGTCACGACTCCGTGTTGACTGATGATCTTGACGTTGTGAGCGTATGTGGAGAGGGACTTGTCGGCAACCACCGCGCGACGAATGTTGGCGGCGAGAGCCCGATCCGTGGAATTCATCTTCTGGTCATCGGCGGTGGCTTCTCCCGGATTCCGGTCGCGCTTGTTGACCTTGCTGTTATCGGGTTGGGCCGGAGAGTCGGCGGATTGCCCGTGGACGGCGGGGGTGGAATTGGCGCCTAGCATCAGAGCCAGCGCCACAACACCATGGTTCGTAAGTGTGGTGATTTTCATACCAGAGGTACTAGCACGTGCATAACCACGGTCAGCATTGGATTCTCACGAGAACTTCGTTACGAAGTAGTCCGATGTGCAGGAAACGCCGGGCGGGAACTGCAAATTTTTTACAAAACGCCTCGGCCACCGCCACGGGACGGTGGCCGAGACGCTTGGTTCCTCCTCAGGATCCGCTTAGACGACACTGCGACCCTGGATGATGCGAATCAGCAAGACGACGAGCGCCACCACCAGAAGGATATGAATATATCCATACAGTGTGTAGGACGTCACCATCCCTAGAAGCCATAGAACCAGGAGCACTACAAAGATCGTCCAAAGCATGGTCGCCTCCTTATGTAGCGAAAGTACGCAGCCCGTTCAGCAGCAATTACGGGACTGGCCGACGAGCGACGTGCGAGATGAGGCTCACAATGAACAGAATCAGGAAGATGAAGAACAGGATCTTGGCGATGCCGGCAGCAGCGAAAGCTACCACCCCAAAACCCAAAACGCCGGCTACTAGCGCAACCAGTAGGAAAACTAAAGCGTAGTAAAGCATGGACACTCCTTTCTTCTCACGGGATTTCCTGCCGTATTCTTTTGTTGCAACTTTGGAACCATCGGCTCATTTGCAAAGGCTTAGTGTGTCGTGGTCGCTTTCTGATTCTTGACCTCGAGTTTGTTGACCACCTGTTGGACGTTGGGCACAGCCGCGGCGATCTGCTCCGCTCCGGCACGTTTTGCCTGGGAATTAACATTGCCCGTCAACGTGACAACGCCATTCTTGACGTCATACTTAACGTCCTCATGTAATGCGTTTTGGATGAGCGTGGCATCCAAATTCTTCTTGATGCCGTCATCCAGATCTGAATTGATGGTCTTGGCGGTTCCTTCTGCGCCCGGTGGCAGCACCGCGATTTCATTCGCGACCACCTGGTTCTCTGCCACGGACTTCGCAATCGTCTCCGCCCGCATCTTGTCACCGTCATTGGCTACGCTGCCTTTGAGCGTGACCACGCTCTTCTCACGATCCTGGCTAACGGATACGTCCTTGAGTCCCGCCTGGCTCAGGGAATCGCGCAGGCTGCCTGTGACGTCCGGGGAATTTGCCGAGGTGGAACATCCCACCAAAAGCATTGCGGCCAGAACCGCCATGCCGCTCAAAGGTTTCATCATGTTTTTCTCCTCTTTGGCCTAAGAGCAAGTAAAAGGCCGCTCCAGGGTCCTGGCAGCCTGCATAAATTGCCTGTGGCGCGTGAGGATTGCCTGCTTGGAGAGGCCAAAGCGTTGCGATCTCAGCAACTTCGGGGTCGGCACGCTGACTGCATGGGGATATCGAGAAATTGGCGTCCTCGATCCGGACGTTCGGAACTTATTTTAGGAGGAAAGCATGAAACGTTTTTCGTTGTTGCGTTTAGGAATGTTGACGCGTTTAGGAATTGTGGCCAGTGTCATGGTCTGTCTGGCCCCGTTCGCGTCGAAAGCGGACGACTACGATAAGAAGACAATCATTAAGATCAGCGCGCCGACCGAAGTGCCGGGCATCGTTCTCCAGCCTGGGACGTACGTTATCAAGCTGCTAAATTCCCAGTCTAATCGCCACATCGTCGAAGTGATGAATGAAAGAATGGACCATCTTTATGCGCTCACCTTCGCGGTCGCGGCTGAGAGGCTCGAACCAAGAGGTAAGACGACTCTGACGTTCTACGAGGCTACAGGTGATCGGCCAATCGCTCTGCGTAAATGGTTCTGGCCGGGCGACACCATTGGGCAGGAGTTTATTTATCCAAAGGATCAGGCGGCAAGAATTTCCGCGCTGACCAAGCAGAAAGTCACGGAAGGCAACCTTCCCACCCTGGCTGAAAGCGGTCAGTCATTGGTGCCAGATAACTTGAAGTCGTCGGACACCACCAGCAAGGCAGTCGAATCTTCAGTAGTTCGGGAATCGACGAGAGAAACCGATACGTCCGTCACCGCCGCAGCGGCCGTCGAGCCTGCAAAATCCCCCGAACCGGAGGTGACCGTGATCGCGCAGAATGTGCCGCCTCCACCGCCTCCCCAACGCGTAGAGGAAGTGCGTCAGCCGGAACCAGTTCCTCCGGCCGCTCCCAGCACACCCTCAGAGTCCGCCTCGAACGATACATCTGCGAAGACTCTGCCACAGACGGCCAGCAATCTGCCCCTGATTGGGACGATGGGCGGAATATCGCTGGCTTTGGCTGCGCTCATCACCGTGATGAGACGCCGTCGTTTGGCTCGCGATTTGTAGGTCCGCGAGGTCTTCTGGGCGGCGGACATCGGAGAGACGGAGAGCCGCCGCCCCCAAGGGGAGCTCCCCAAATCTAGATTTCAGGAGGATTTAATGCAGAGGATTCTCATGATTGAAGACAACCCCGCCGACGTCGTTCTGTGGCGCATGGCACTCGATGGATGCGGGGAAAAATACAGTCTGGAGATTTTGCCCGATGGCGAGGCCGCACTGAAGTTTGTTCACACCCACCGTGCTGGCCTGCACAAACCCGAACCGTGCGTCATCCTGCTGGACCTATACCTACCCAAGCACAATGGCATGGAGGTTCTGCGGGCTATAAAGGACGAGCCCGCCCTGGCGCACATCACAGTCTTGGTATGGACGTCGGTGGCAAGCCAACGGGACCTAAGGGAGGTCGAGCGCTTGGGAGCGATCTGCCGCCAAAAGCCCCTAGGATTGGCCGAGTTCGAACAACTCGCCCTGGAGGTACTGGCGATGTGCAAGGGGACCGTGTCCCTCAGCCACTAACAAAAAAAGGGGCGCCAAGCGAACCTCAGCACGAGAAGCGTGACCGGTGCTTGGCGCCTGCGACAAACACGACCGTCGCTACATCCTCTGAGCTCGCGCCGTCTGGCCTTTGCGGGAGGCCATGGCTTTCTTCGGCGCGGCACCTGTTTCCTTCCCGCTGGTGGCGTCTTCCTGCATAAGAGCCACGGCGATTTCGGTCAACCTTTTGTCAGCCGCTTTTTCTTCCTCTTCGGTTTCCTCGAGTAACGCTGCCACCTGGTCTTCACCCAGGTGCTCCGCCATCGCACGAGCGGTTCCGTAGGCGGAGATCTCGTAATGCTCGACTCGCTGGGCTGCGGCGATCAACGCAAGGTCATTCATGGGCTCTTCGGATTTCTCCTCGATCACCTCGCCGCCCTCTTCAATCAGCCCCTTCATGGCTTTGCAGGTTTTGCTTTTCGAGGGTTTGTCCAGTTGTTCAAAAGCCTGCTCCAGACGGGCAACCTGGTTGTTGGTTTCTTCCAGATGATCTTGTATGGCTTGACGCAAGTCGTCAGAGCTCGCGGCTTTGGCCATCTTTGGCAGAGCGCGAACCAGTTGTTTTTCGGCATCGTAGAGATCGCGGATCTGATCGACCAGCAGATCCTCAACAGTCTCAATAGTGGAGGGCATAATAGTTTCCTTTCCTAGGCCCGTTGCTTTATCGGGGGGCTGCACAGTGGACAGCGTCCACGTACAAAGCGTTTCAGACTAAGACAGGTTTCGAACGTCGCGGATTAAGCGCCGGCTTGCTTCGACCGTCCCCACTTCTGAAACACGCGCCGCACCGTTTCCTGGTAGTCATTGAACCCCGCGGGCTTTTGAACGAACTCGCAGGCGCCGAGCTCGAGCACGCGCTGCTTGTCGGCTTCGTTCGAAGAACCGCTGAACACCACGACAGGGACGCCGGCCATCTGGCAGTTTTCGAGCACATCGAATCCGGAAAGTTTCGGGAGCCCCAGATCGAGAACGACCAGGTCCGGGTCAAACGTCCTGTCTCGGAGCATGAGTAGCGCCTGCTCCCCATCTCGGGCGAGGTGGAATTTGACGGGCGTTGGCGACTCCTCCAACGCCTCGTAAACCATCAGCGTATCCCCGGAGTTGTCTTCGACGAACAGGACTTCGAGGGGCCTCATAACATCCTGTCCTCCAGGGCGCATGCCGTTTCTTGCGCTCCGCCCGGAAAATAGTTCTGGAGCCGGCGGTCCGCCAGGGCCTTGTGGTGGCCTTCCGTCATCGAAGCAGGTCGTGACTGTATGCTGTTGATCCATAAAGACATTATCCTGTGTCCTATGCCTGACAAACGCCACGACGCCGGGGTCGAGCGGGGTTGGTAAGGCACGTCAGACGCCAAAACAGCGCAGGTCCCGGGCGGCGCTAATGAATGGGTTGCGCCGCCCAGGGGGAGAGGGGGGTGAGCCTTACCAGCGAAGCCCGAAGGTTACCGGCAGAATATCGGAATGTCTATCGTTACCAAGGAACATCCGGTGGTAGCGCGCCTCGGCGTAGAACTTCACGTGCCATTTGGTGCCGAATGACAAACCTACACCGCCGTTCACTCCCGGCTTATTCACGGTATAGGAGCTAATTACCTGATCTGCCGGCACCCCGAATCGATAGAAACCAAAGTAGGGGTCAAATCC
>Ga0068871_100002981_pt1 | contig 11612 bp, 12 predicted proteins | sample KBSMisM72_FD_72750 | JGI IMG/M metagenome (GOLD analysis project Ga0068871, IMG submission 72750) | Miscanthus rhizosphere microbial communities from Kellogg Biological Station, Michigan, USA - KBS Miscanthus M7-2 | ecosystem: Host-associated > Plants > Roots > Rhizosphere > Soil ... | reverse complement strand
CTTCGCGTGGAGCGGACCGACGACGAACGGCAGCGCGGCGTACTTCCGCGTTCAGGGACCGACGCTGGTCATCGAGTACGCCCCGCAGAACAGCGTGGATCACATCCACACCATCTATCGCGATCCGACCAACGACTACGGAGCGAAGTTTGCGCGCCGGTAGGAGCGGCGTCCTCACGCTCGCGCTGACAGCGGCGGTGATCTGCAGCACCACGGCGTCCGCGCATCGACGAGACGAGTATCTGCAGGCCGCGCGGCTGAGCGTCGAACCGGGTCGCGTGGAGCTCGAGCTGGATCTGACGCCGGGCATCGCGGTTTCCGAAACGGCGATCGCGGACATCGACCGCGATCATGACGGGTTGCTGTCCGCGGGTGAAAGAGACGCCTTCCTCGCACGAGTCCTCGCCGGAGTGGTGCTCGAGCTCGACGGCCGCCCGCTTCGCCTCGAGCCGATGGGATCAACGTTTCCAGGGCTCGACGACGTCCGACATGGCGAGGGCACGATCCGGCTCCAGTCGGCCGCGGCCCTGCCGCAGCAGGGAAACGGCGACCATCACCTCTCGTTCCGGAACATGGATCAGCGCGCCGGGAGCGTCTATCTGGCAAATGCGCTCGTCCCCACCAGCCAGCGCATCGTGATCGCCGCGCAGAGGCGCGACCCTCTTCAGCGCGAGCTGACGATCGACTACGTGATGCGTCCCGGACCGGCCACGTCGGCGCCGGCGTGGCTGCTGGGCGCCTTGGCGGGGATGGCCGTCCTGGCGGCGCTGAGAACGCGTCGCCGGCCTTCAGACGACATTTCCGCACACGTGATGCCGATTGAGCACACGGCGTCGGCGGACGACCCCGCAATATCCCCGTTTTTGGGCTGAACTGGGCGGCATCGCTCTTGCGCACGCCATCGGCGTGCAAGCCGTCATCGCAGACGACGACCCGATCACGACGACGATCCTGGCGCGGGTGCTGAAAGGCCTGGACATCGACGTCGTGTCCGTGAGCGACGGAACCGCGGCGTGGCAGCGGCTGACCGCCACCCCGACTCCGGAACTGGCGATCGTCGATTGGATGATGCCGGGCATCGACGGCATCGAACTGTGCCGCCGTATCCGACAGCACCCGGCCCTGGCGACGATGTACGTGCTCCTCCTGACCGGACGCGACGCTCGTTCCGATCTCGTCGCCGGTCTTGATGCCGGCGCGGACGACTACATGATGAAACCGATCGACACGGAGGAACTGCGCGCGCGCCTCCAGGTCGGCATTCGCGTCGCCACGCTTCAGCGTCGGCTCGCGGAGCAGGTGAACAGCCTGTCGGAAGCGCGCGACAATCTCGCGCGGCTGGTCAACACCGACGTGCTGACCGAGGTGCGGTCGCGGCGAGCCTGGTTCGAGTCCGGCGGCGTCGAGTTCTCACGCTTTCAGCGTTACGATCGCCCGTTCGCCGTGCTGCTGCTCGATCTCGATTTCTTCAAGCGCGTCAACGACACCTTCGGCCACGACGTCGGCGACACGGTGCTCAGGCGTTTTGCCGACCTGCTGCGCGTCGAGTGCCGGCACTCGGACATCGTCGGACGCCTGGGAGGCGAAGAGTTTGCCGTCCTCGCGCCGGAGACGTCCCTCGAGGCGGCGCAGACGATGGCGGAGCGCATCCGCGAGGCCTGCCACCGCCTGATCGTTCGGACGCCAGCGGGCGACGTCCGCTGTTCGTGCAGCATCGGCGTCACCGAGAGCGCGCCGGGCGACGACGGCATCGAGCGCGTCCTTCAACGTGCGGACGCGGCCCTGTATCAGGCCAAGAGCAGCGGCCGCGATTGTTTCTCTTCGCTCTAGAACTTGAACACCACGGCTGCCGCGGCGCGACCGTAGTCGAGCTTCTTCCCACCCAGGCCCGGAATCGGCAGGCTCTGAAGATTGAGGAAATCGAGGACCTGGAAGGCGTGGAAGTAGCGGACATCGCCGCGGATACCCACGTGGCCGCCGAAGAACACCATCAGGCCGCCTCCGACATCCCACCCGAATTGATTCTGGTCGCTGCTGGCGCCGACGCCTTCGACCGAGGTCCTGATCAACCCGAGGCCTGCCAGGCCGTACGGCTGGACCGGTCCGATTTTCGGCGCCAGCATGAAGTTGCTCATGAGCGTCAGCACGTTCGACGTCTGACCCACTGACTCACCGAAAAAATTCTTGGTGTATCCGAGCTCCTCCTCGAAGCCGACGATGCTTCCGAGGGCGCCGATCGAGACGCCATAGTCCGTGCGCTTGTCCTGGCAGTTCGTGATCTCCGGGCACCCCGAGTCGCCGCCGAAGTTGTAGCCGATGAAGGGGCTGATGAATCCCTGCGCGTGCGCCGGTCGAGTGGCGGCAAACAGGAAGAGTGTGGAGAAGAGTGCGGCCAGCGAACGCCGGCGAATCGTCGTACCGTAGGACATCGTGTACACCTCAACTACCGGAATAACACGCGGCGCTGCGGAAGGCAATGATTGTTGGTCCCAGCTCATCCTTGGATCTACTGGCTGTCGCGGTATTCCGTCTTGATGCGCGTGAGGACGTTCTGCGTCACGTAGGCGCCCGAGGGTGGACTGGACTTGAAGCGCCGGGAGGTGACGATGATGAGTCTGGACGAGACACACACAATGCCGAAGCTCTTTCTGGTCTACCTGGGTGGCAGGACACCGAAATCCAACATCGAGCTCCATGACGTTCAGTTCGTCGCCGGCGAGGCGATCGAGGACACATTCGAGCAGCTCCGACAACGCTGGTTCGGAACCGTGAAAGGCCTTCATCTCGACACCTACCTCGAGCTGAAGTTCGTTGATGGCTTTCGCATCGAGCTCCGACCCAATCGGAGCAGCCAGCCGGAAAAGCTCTATTTCGTGAACTTGGGTGGTTACGATTCGACGAATGTCGCCGAGCTCCATCAATTCGGCGTCTTTGTCGCCTGTTCCCCTGCCGATGCGAAACGAAAAGGGAAAGAGTCGTTGCTGACGCGCTCGGTCCAGCAGCACAAAGATGACCTGTTCGACGTTGATGACTGCTTTGCCGTCGGCGAGGTCGGCGAGTACTTCGTCCACCTCGTGCCGGATTCGCAGGTGCAGCCGTTCGTACCCGATTGGTTCGGCTACCGCGTCATCGGCTAGAGCCGACGCGTCGTCCACGAGCGTCCTTGCCCGAATGGACCGAGCGGGATAGCATCGCCGGGCGTGTTCTTCACCGGGCCCATCTGGCTCTCGATCCTCATTCCCGTCTGCTTCGCGCCGGTCCTGCTGATCATTTCGCTCGGGCTCCGTCCCTGGAGCGGCGTCGGCTTCGACAAGGCCGCGTTCCTGTCGGCCGCGGGCCTCGCCCTCGCGTGGCTGACGGGCGGACCGCGGTTCGCCGCGATCCTCGTTGGCTTCGTGCTGTTCACGCATTGGATCGCGCTCGCCATCGAACAGGCGCCTCGCCCAGGGGATCGTCAACCGCCGCTTCGTTCAGGCTCCGCCTGGGCGTGGCTGATCGTCGCGGTGACGGTCCACCTCGCCATGGTTGCGGCGATCCTGCGTGCGGGCGTGATCACCGGTCCGCTGCAGGGCATCGGCGCGATGATCGTGCCGTTCGGAGTCTCGTATTTCGCGTTTCACGGCATCTCGTACGTCGTCGACGTCTACCTGCGCCGCGCGGCGGCCAATCGCAGCCGGAGCCAACTTGGCGTGCACCTGTTGCTCCTGCCGGTGATCGTCGGCGGCCCGGTGGCGTATGGCAGCGCAGCGCCGTATCTCGCTCATGGGTGGCCCAGCCTGAGCGACTACTCGTACGGGGTTCGGCGGCTGCTGATCGGCGTCTGGAAGGTCTTCGTCATGGCCGATCTCGCCGGCCGGCAGGCCGACATGACGTTCGCGCTGCGGCCGGCGCAGCTGAGCGCGGCCGCGGCGTGGCTGGGCCTGGTCAGCTTCACGCTGCAGATCTACTACGGGTTCTCCGGCTACTCCGACATGGGTATCGGGTTCGGGCGCATGCTCGGCGTGCGCCTGCCCGAGAATTTCCGCTGGCCCTACGTCGGACAGACGGTCGGCGAATTCTGGCGCCGCTGGCATCTCGGTCTGTCCGCCTGGTTTCGTGAGTACGCCGGCGTGCCGCGCGATGGCGATCGCGCCGGCGCCTCCACGGCAGGCGGCCGTGAGGCGCTCGTGGTCCTGTTGTGCGGCATCTGGTACGGCGCCGGCTGGACGTTCGTGGTCTGGGGCCTGTATCACGCCGCGCTGATTGTCCTGGAACGCGCCGGCCTCGAAGCGGCAGTCAAGCGTCTGCCGGTGGCGTTGCGCCACCTGTACCTCATCGTGCTCGTGATGGCGGGTTGGGTCGTGCTGCGCAGCGAGACGCCTGGCGGCGCGTGGCTGTTCTTCAAGGCGTTGGCCGGTCTGAACGCATCGGCTCAGCGTGCCAGACCGGCCGTGGGGTTCGAACTGTGGCTGGTGCTGGCGGCTGGAGCGATCGGCTGCGCGCCGGTCTTTCAGACGGTGCGGCGATGGACGGTCGCCATCGACGCGGTGATCCTGTCGCTGCTGATGCTGCTGTTCGCGCCGATCCTCTTCACGTGGCGATGCGGATCGATGGTCGCCACCCCGGTTCTCCGATGGTGGCGCACGTCGCTGCCGCGGATCGGCGGCCGAAGAGGCAACGCGTCATGACGTCATCCGGCGCCGGCATTCGACGATGAAAGGACACGTGTGTATCCAGCCGTCCTGGTGATTCATTCCTGGTTGCGATGGGCGGCCCTGTTGCTGGGCGCGGCCGCGACGGTCAACGCCTTTCGCGATCGCGCCGGCACCGCCGAGCGCCCGCGCGGGCTGCGGTGGGATTGGGCGTTCATGCTGGCGCTCGACCTGCAGGTGCTCTGTGGCCTGCTGCTCTACTTCGGGCTCAGCCCGTTCACGAGCGCCGCGATGAGCAACATGGGGGCAGCGCTCCACGATCCGGCCTTACGCTTCTGGGCGTTTACCCACGTGGCGGCGATGGCCGTCGCGCTCGTCGCCGTGCGGGCCGGCCGTGTGCTCGCGATGGGCGAACCCACATCCGGCGCGCGCCGGAATGGGCGCTACATCTGTTTCGGGATTGCGCTGCTGGCGATGGTGGCAGGCGTGCCGTGGCCGGGGCTGGCGATTGCACGGCCGCTGTTCCGACTGTGATCGCCTCGCTGGTTCGCGATCGGCCCGTTCGCCGCGGCTTGACAGCCTTCGCGATCCCGTGCCATAAGACATTCAACGTGTTCATGAACTCGATGTGCGCCTGTTGTTGCGCCGGGGCCGATGCCTCCGAGCGCAGCGCTGTGTCTATGAGGACCGTGCTCATGTAATTCGTGAGCGCGAGTCGCACTCGAACAGTTGCAGGGCCCGGAAGGCTTCACGCTTTCCGGGCCTTTTTCTTTTTGGAGGTCGTTGTCATGAGGCTCTCCCGTGACTGGTGGGCGGTGCTCGTCGCCGCGCTGGCCGTCGCGCTCGTGAAGCTCGGCGTGATCGCGGGGGTGGCCTGGTGACTTCCGCCGCGACCGTCGTCGTCGACGCGCCGAGGCTGGTGATCTCACCGGCGCGCCGCGCCGCGAACCTGGTGCCGGGCGTCCTCCTCCTCGGCGTCATCGGCTACGCCGGCAAGTTCACCGAGCAGACGATTGCCGCGTACGGCCGGTCGCACCATCTCACGCTGCCGAACATCGAGTACGTGCTGTGGGCGATTGTCTTCGGCCTCATCGTCTCGAATGTCGTCCGGGTGCCGGCGATCTGCGAAGCCGGCGTCGATACCTACGAGTTCTGGTTGAAGACCGGAATCGTGCTCCTTGGCGTGCGATTCGTGCTCGGCGACGTCGCCAAGCTCGGTGGCGTGAGCCTGGCGTGCGTCTTCGTCGAGCTCGTGCTGGCGATCGCGATCATGACCGCGCTCGGACGCGCGTTCACGTTGCCGCCGAAACTGATCAGCCTGTTGTCGATCGGCGCTTCGGTCTGCGGCGTCTCGGCGATCATTGCCGCCAAGGGCGCGATTGAGGCCGACGATGAGGATGCGTCGTACGCGATCGCGGCGATTCTCGCGCTCGGCGCGGTGAGCCTGGTCGCGTTTCCGCTGATCGGGCACGCGCTCGGCATGAGCGATCAGGCGTACGGACTCTGGGTTGGACTGGCGGTGGACAACACGGCCGAAGCCACCGCTGCGGGCGCGCTGTACTCGGACGCCGCCGGGAAGTTCGCGGTGCTCGCCAAGACCGCGCGCAACGCGACGATCGGGTTCGTGGTCCTCGGCTACGCGTTGTACTGGGTGCGCCGCGGCGGCGCCGCCGCGATCGGCGACAAGACGACGTTTCTGTGGAACAAGTTTCCGAAGTTCGTGATCGGATTTTTGGGGATCTCCGTGCTGGCGACCATCGGCGCGTTCTCGCGCGCCGAATCGACCGACCTTGCGAACCTGTCCCGCTGGGCGTTTCTGTTCAGTTTTGCCGGCATCGGTCTCCGCACGAACCTCCGCGTCCTGTCGAATCAGGGATGGCGGCCGCTCATCGTCGGCGTCGTCGGCGAATGCGCAATCGCGGGACTGACTCTGGCCCTGGTTCTCGGGGCAGCGCGGTGGCTGGCGTAACGGACAATTTCGACGATCAGGCGTACACTGTCACCCGGCTACAGCCTTCCAGTGCGCCTGAACTACATTTTGCTTTTCGTCGCCACGATCGTCGTCAGCAGCGGGGCCGCGCCACTCGCCGCAGCTGACGCCAAGGCGATCCTTGTCCTTCACACCTACGGCTACGAGTCGCCGTTCCGCATTCCGTTCGACGCCGCGTTCCTGCGGGCCGTCCGCGAAGCGGCCGATCTGAAGTTGGACGTGTACGTCGAGACCATCAATACCAACCACTTCAGGGGTGAAGAGCAGGCACAGCGGACGCGGAAATATTTGCGCGAGCGATACGCGGATACGCCGATCGCGGTCGTCGCGGCGGTGTACGACCCCGCGCTGGCGTTTCTGCTCGACCCACGCGATCCGCTGTTTCCCGCGGTTCCGGCCGTGGGGGTGTCGACCAGCCAGCCGCAACTGTGGCCTGAGCGCGCGTCGATCATCTGGTCGGGCGCGACCTTTGGCGACAATGCGGCGCTGGCGCTGAAGCTGCATCCAGGGGCCCGGCAGATCGCGCTGGTCGATGCCGCGCAGCGGAGCCCGTCCAGCGATGCGTTGTACGAGTTGGCCCGGTCACAAGTCGAACGTGCCGCGCCGGCGACGCCGCTGATCGAATTGCGCAACCTGCCGCTGGACGAGCTGCTCGCACGCGTCGCGGCGTTGCCGCCGGAGACGCCCATTCTCGTCGGCCGTCTGCTGATTGGCCCGGGCGGCGCGCCGATCGCCACGGGCGACGCGATCAGAGCGCTCGCCGGAGCCGCACGTGGTCCGATCTACATCAACAACAGCGATCAGTACATCGGCACCGGTGCGATCGGCGGCATCGTCATCAGCGCGGAGGCCGAAGGGACCGGGCTGGCGAACCTGGCGCTCCGGGTCGCCCGGGACCCATCGCTGCGCGTCCCGCCGGTCAAAGCGGTGCCGGTGGCGATCTTCGACTGGCGTCAGCTCCGCCGCCGTGGCATCGATGAGCGTCGGCTTCCACCCGGCAGCGTCGTGCGGTTTCGGGAGCTGAGCGCCTGGGAACAATATCGGGGATACATCCTCACCGCGACGATCGTCCTCGCGCTGCAGAGCGCGCTGATCGCCGGACTCATGATTCAGGGCGCGAGGCGCCGGCGCACCGAGCTCGCGCTTCGCCTGAGCGAGGCGGAGCTGCGGCGTTCCTCCGAACGGAACCAGAATCTGGCCGGCCGCCTGATCACGGCGCAGGAGGCCGAGCGCTCGCGCATCGCGCGGGACCTGCACGACGACGTGAGCCAGCAGCTGGCGGGCGTCGCGATCATGCTGAGCGGGCTCAAGCGCAGTCTGCTCCGGCCCGAGCCGCAGCGGGTGGACGAGACGCTCGCGGCGCTGCAGGAGCGCACGACGTCACTGGCGGAGGCCCTCAGGCACCTGTCGCACGATCTCCATCCCGGCCTGCTGAAGCATGCGGGCCTGGTCGCAGCGCTCAAGCAGCACTGCGCCGAGGCCCAGGACCACCATCGCGTCACGGTGACGTTCAAGGCGCCAGACACTCTCGACGCAGTCGATCCGGACACGGCGTTGTGCCTGTACCGGATCGCGCAGGAAGCGCTGAGCAACGTCATCAAGCATTCCCGCGCGGGAACGGCGGTCGTGGAGCTGAAACGGAGCGCCGGCGAGGTCACGCTCGACATCACCGATGACGGCATCGGGTTCCTCGTCTCCGACGGGGGCGCGACCGGGCTGGGGCTGCGGAGCATGGAAGAGCGGGTGCGGCTGAGCCGCGGCAACATCAGGATGGAGTCGCGGCCGGGCCACGGAACCAGCTTGCTGGTGCGGATCCCACTCTCGCCGGCCTAGCGGTTGCTCGATGACCGGTGCGGGCTCAAAGCCGGAAGCTTTGAATCAGGCGGAACTGGTGCTCGCTCACCCGCAGCCAGACCCCGGTCTTGTCGCGCTGCGCGAAAGCCAGCGCCTGCGCCAGGGCGGGCTCTTCTTCGCTGAAGTTCCATGTCGTGCGGCTGGCGCGCTCGCCCAGCGAGCGCCAGACCAGCCAGCGCGTGGGCCGCTTGGAGATGATGTAGTCGCCTTCGGGCACCAGTGAAGCGACGATGTCAGCGTGCGCCACGCACCGATTGTACTTTTGCCGGAGGTCGGAGGAGTGTCGAGAAACGACAACGAGAGTGCGGCCGCGCTAAGGCGCTAATCGGAAGTCACCTCAGAAGGCTGGCGTCTGTATGTTGTTGATGGGCCAGATGGAGCCGGCGACGTGACTACGACCAGCCTTTATCTCGGGCCTTTGTACTGAGCATCAGTGACCGGTTCGAGCCACGTGACCGCGCGGCCCTCTTCGGACTCCGCGACCGCGACGTGCGTCATCGTGCCGGACGGCGTCGCCCCGTGCCAGTGCTTCGCACCTGGCGGCGTCCACACGGTATCGCCAGGGTTGAGGACTCGCGCCGGCTCGCCCTCGATCTGCATCCATCCGCGGCCCCCGGTGACGACGAGGAGCTGACCGAAGGGATGGCTATGCCAGTGGGTGCGCGCCCCGGCCTGGAAGGTGACGGTGGCGCCGCCGAGCCGCGAGCCGCCGGAGCCGCGGAACGGTTGGGTGACCGCGACGGAGCCGGTGAAGTTGCCGGACGGGCGTTCCGCCGCCGCCCCTGCGGCGGGAGCGGGCGCCGGCTCGGAGGATTGTCCAAGTGTCCTGGTCATTTCGGTTAGCGCCCTGGTCGCCCTCGACCAACCGGCGTAGAAAGCCAGGTGGGTCATCGCCTCCGCGATCTGCTCGCGGGTCAGGCCGCTCGCCATCCCGCGCCGCAGATAGAGATCGAGCTGGTCGTCGTCGCCCGTCGCGGCCAGCGCGGCGATGGTGACGAGACTGCGGTCGCGCGGGTTGAGATCGGCCCGCCGCCACAGGTTGTCGAAGACCAGGTGGTTGGTGAGCTGCGCGAATTTCGGTGCGACGGCCGCAAACTGCTCGTTGACCATTCGCGCGCGCGCCGCGTCCGACGCGGGCGCCTGAAGCGGCGGAGCCACCGCGCGCAACGCCGCGGTGTCGACGTTGCGCGCCGTGTAGACGCGGTCGTAGACCTCGAGCGCGGAAACCGCGTTCGGCCACCCGGCATACACGGCCAGATGCGCGAGCACGCCGGAGGCCTCACCGGGCTGGACGCCGTTGCTCAACGCGCGGCCGAGATGCGCTTCCAACTGCGCGGACTTCCCGGTGGCGATCAACACCGAGATGGTGATCAGACTACGGTCTCGCGGCGACAGCTCTTGCCGCGTCCACACGTCGCCGAACAACACTTCGTCGGTCAGGGTCGCAAGTCCTGGAGCGATCTTTTGCTGGATCGGTCCCGACGGGCGAGGCTGCTGATTCTGAGCAGAGGCAGCCGCCGTGAGAAGGAGCGCAACGGGAATAGCGTGCTTCATTCGTGATCCAACTATTTCTGGACTTCCATGACGGTGTCTTTGGAACCGAGTCCTTCTTCACGCAGCCGCGCGATGTCTTTGCTCGGCGCACTTTCGAAGAAGCGGCTGTATTCCCTGCTGAATTGCGAGGCGCTCAGGTAGCCGACGCGTCGGCACGCGTCGCTGGCGTCCATGTCTTGAAACAGCATCAACCGCCGGGCTTCGTGCAGCCGGATCACTTTCTGATACTGCAGCGGGCTCATCGTGGTCACGTCTTTGAAGCGCTGATGAAACGTCGAGGCGCTCATGTGGATGGACGCGGCCATCTCCTCGACCGTCACCGGTTGCGCGAAATGCGCGCGGATCCAGGTGACCGCGTCGGCGATCCGTTGTACGCCGGATCTGGTGTGTCCGATCTGCGCGATCCGGTGGCCAATCGGCGTGCGCAACAGACGAATCAGAATCTCGTCGATGACCAGCGGCGCGAGCAGATCCGCTTCTTCCGGCCGGGCCATCAGGTCGAGCAAGCGCGTGATCGCATCGATGATGTCGTCAGTCGTGCGCCCGACATACAGTCCGCGATGCTCATCGGTTTTGGGGACGCCGCGCGGGTACACTCGCGCGGCCAGTTCTCGTACGCGCGCCGGATCAAGATCGAGCACGAAGCCGAGATACGGATCCTTCCGGCTGGCGCGCGTGACCTGGCTGGAGACCGGCAGGCCCACGGCGAAAACGAGCAGGTGCGCCGGATCGTACTCGAGCACTTCACGGCCGAGCATCACGGCCTTGGCCCCCTGTGCGGCGACGCACAGCGCGGGGCCCAGCGTCGCATAGCTGGGCTCGGTCGTCAGTCGAGAGAGGCGTACGGCATGTGTGCCGGGGAGCCGTAGCTGAAACGCTCCATCGTGGGGCGCGTACGCCGCGAGTTGATTCGCGAGCCGCCGGAGGCCCAATGCGCCGGGCGTTGCGAAGGCAGTGTCCTTGCCGGCCAACGCGCCGGACCTGACCAATCCCTCGACGCGGCGGTCGGGAGGGAACTGCAGCCTCGAAGGTGTCATCCTGGCCATCTTACAAACAAGACCATTTCAGCGCGTGCCTAAACCTCCGGCTCTGCTGCGTGATCTCGGGCGACTCACGGAGGAAAAGGCAAGGATGGCCTGAGGCCCTCAATTAATCTTGGTTTGTGACGTGGGGGGAATCATGAAGGAGCGGACGCTCGGCAACAGCGGTCTGCAGGTGTCGGCGCTCGGCTATGGCTGCATGGGGCTGACTGGGAGCTACGGACCCGCAGCGGACCGACAGGCCGCGTTCGACCTGATCCATGCGGCGGTGGAGCGCGGCGTGACGATGTTCGATACGGCGGAAGCGTACGGTCCATTCACGAACGAGGCGCTGGTCGGCGAGGCGCTGGCGCCGTTCCGCGAGCGGGTCGTGATTGCGACGAAGTTCGGATTCGGGATCAATCCCGATGGCACACGCTACGGCGTCGACAGCCGGCCCGAGCACATTCGCCAGGTCGTCGACGCGATGCTGACGCGACTGAGGGTCCCAAGCATCGATTTGTTATATCAACACCGAGTGGATCCGAACGTCCCCATCGAGGA
>Ga0068871_100002980_pt1 | contig 11612 bp, 10 predicted proteins | sample KBSMisM72_FD_72750 | JGI IMG/M metagenome (GOLD analysis project Ga0068871, IMG submission 72750) | Miscanthus rhizosphere microbial communities from Kellogg Biological Station, Michigan, USA - KBS Miscanthus M7-2 | ecosystem: Host-associated > Plants > Roots > Rhizosphere > Soil ... | reverse complement strand
TCGTTCACGCCGAACCAGCGGTAGCTGCGCAGATCCTCGGGTTTTTTCTTACTCAAATTTCTCTCCGGACTCCCTGACGACCTTTGCCCAGCGCGCCTGCTCGGCGCGCAGCCACTGGCCGAGGCTCTCGGGCGTCCCGGTGCGCACCTCGGTGCCCTGCTTGGCGAAGCGCTCCTTCATCTCGCTGCTGTTCAGCACCTTGATCAGCTCGGCGTTCAGCTTGCCCACCGTTTCGCGTGGCACGCCGGCGGGGCCGACCACGCCCTGGAAGGAGCCCGTTTCGAAGCCGGGCATTCCCTGCTCGGCGACGGTAGGCGTGTCGGGCGCCGTGGGCACGCGCTGCGCGCTCGATACGGCAAGGCCGCGCAGCCGGCCCCCCTGCACGGTCGGCCAGGTGGCGAGCATGCCGTTGAACAGGACGTCCGCCTGGCCGGCGGCGACGGCCGACACCGCGTCGGAGCCGCCCTTGTACGGAATATAGGTCCACTTCACGCCGGCGCGCTGCGCGAACTCGATTCCGGCGAGCTGCGGCGCGCCGCCGATGCCGGAAACCGCGAAGTTCAGCTTCCCGGGCTGCGCTTTGGCGAGCTCGATGAGCTCCTTCACGCTCTTCGCGGGCACAGACGGATGCACCGCCAGAACGTGCGGCGAGTACGAAACCATCACCACCGGCGAAAAATCCTTGGCGGGATTGAAGGGCAGCGCAGGATAGACGCTCGCGCTGATGACGAGCCCGCCGAGATCGGTGATGAGCAGCGTGTAGCCGTCCGGGGCGCTCTTCGCGACGAAATCGGCGCCCACATTGCCGTTCGCGCCGGTCTTGTTCTCGATCACCACTGGCTGGCCCCACGCCTCCGTGAGCTTCGGACCGAGCTGGCGCGCAAGGATGTCGGAGGTGCCCCCCGCCGCATAGGGAACGATGAGGCGGATCGGCCTGTTCGGATAGGACTGGGCCTGCGCCGCGGCGGCAAGCCCGCAGGCCAGAATGGCGGCAAGCAGTTTCATGGGTTTCCCCTCCTCGGGAGGCGACACTTTAGTAAACTCCCGGCCTTCGCGCTAGGAGGCGGGAATGCACCAAACGGTTAAATCGCTGAAATACGCGCTGCTCGCGCTCGCGGCGCTGTTCTGCGGTCCGGCCGCGGCGCAGACGTTTCCCTCCAAGCCGGTCCGGGTGGTCATCCCCTTCGTGGCAGGCGGGCCCTCGGATACCGTCGGGCGCGCGATCGGCTCGAAATTCCAGGAATTCCTCGGCCAGCCCGCGGTGGTCGAGAACAAGCCGGGCGCGAACGGCGCGATCGCCGCCGAGTTCGTCGCCAAATCGGATCCCGACGGCTACACGATCCTGGTGGGATCGATCGGCGTGTTCTCGATCAACGCCGCGCTCTACAGCGACCTGCGCTACGACCCGGTACGCGACTTCGCGCCGATCACGCTCGCGGTCACCAATCCGAACGTGCTCATCACCAAGCTCGACTTCGCGCCGCGCAGCGTGAAGGAGCTGGTCGAGTACGCGAAGAAGAATCCCGGCAAGGTGTCTTACGGCTCGAGCGGCACCGGCTCCTCGGACCACCTGACCTCGGAGCTGTTCAAGCAGATGAGCGGCACCTTTGGCGTGCACATCCCGTACCGCGGCGGCGCGGCGGTGATCACCGACCTCCTCGGCGGGCAGATCGAGGCTTCGTTCCAGAACCTGGGCAACGTCGTCACCAACGTCAAGGCCGGAAAGATCCGCGCGCTCGCCGTCACGGGCCGCACGCGCGCGCCGCAGCTGCCCGACGTGCCCACGATGGCGGAGTCGGGCTATCCGGAGCTGATCGTTACCTCGTGGCAGGCGGCCGCGGCGCCGGCCAGGACGCCGCGCGAGATCGTCGCGCGACTGAACGAGGCTTCGGTCAGGGCGTTGCGCTCGCCGGAAGTGCGCGAGCGCCTGACGCAGATAGGATTCGACGTTGTCGCGAGCACGCCCGAGGAGTTCGGGCGCTTCATGAAGGAAGAGGTCGATCGCTGGACGCGCGTCGTGAAGCGCGGCGGCATCAAACCGGAGTAGAAATGATCTTCAGGAAAGAAGGACTCACCAGGGCGATCGAGGCGGTGGTCGCCGCCGGCGGCAGCGAGCCGCGCGAAGCAAAGGCGGTCGCCGAGAACCTTGTCATGGCCAACCTGCTCGGCCACGACTCGCACGGCATCGGCATGATCCCGCGGTACATCAATGCCCTCCTCGAGGGCGGCCTCGCCGTCAACCAGCATCCGCGCGTGACCCTCGACACCGGCGCGCTGCTCGCGCTGGACGGGTGCAAGGGATATGGCCAGACCATCGGCCACGAATCGATGGAGATGGCGATCGAGCGCGCGAAGCGCCACGGCTCCTGCGTCATGGTGCTCGCCAATTCGCATCACCTTGGCCGGATCGGGCATTGGGCCGAGATGGCCGTGGCGCAGGAGCTGGTGGCGATCCACTTCGTGAACGTCATTTCGCAGCCGCGGGTCGCTCCCTACGCGGGCCGCGATGCCCGCTTTGGGACGAATCCCGTGTGCATCGGCATTCCGCTGCCCGGCGAGGCGCCGTTTCTCCTCGACATGGCGACCGCCGCGCTGGCGCAGGGAAAGATGCGCGTCGCGCACAACAAGCGGGAGAAGGTGCCGGCGGGCCTGCTGATCGACGACAAGGGTTTCCCCACCGACGATCCGCGTTACGCAGTGGTGCCGCCCCTCGGCGCGATCCTCGCGTTCGGCGGCTACAAGGGGTACGGGCTCGCCGTGGCCTGCGAGCTGCTGGGCGGCGCGCTGACCGGCGGCGGCACGTGGCACTACGAAGAAAGCGACAAGCAGCGCGTGCTGAACGGCATGCTCGCCATCCTCATCGATCCGTCCCGCCTCGGCACGGCCGACAGTTTCCGCGGCGAGACGCGCCAGTTCCTCGACTGGCTGCGCAAGGGGCGTTCCGCGCCCGGAGCGGACAAGGTGCGCATCGCCGGAGAGCCCGAGCGCGAGACGCGCGCAAGGCGCGAGCGCGACGGCATCTCGGTCGACGACACCACGTGGAAAGAGATCCTCGGCGTGGCCGCGAAGGTGAAACTGACGGCGGAAAAGGTGGAAGCGCTGGCGCGCGCCTAGGCTAGAATCGCCGCGAGAGGAGTGAGAGCGCATGGCGAAGAGAAGCCGGCGTCCCGAGCCGCGCGTGGTGCGGCCCGACGACATCGATCCGCATCACCGCTGGGACCGGCCGCTGCAGGCGCCGGGCCGCACGCAGGTCGACTTCGAGGAACGGATCAATTTCCGGCGGCTGCACGACTATCGGCTCGCCCGCACGCGCGCCGCGCTCTCGCAATCCGGCCTCGGCGCGCTGCTGTCTTTCGACCAGCACAACATCCGCTACACCACGAGCACGGTGATCGGCGAGTGGGCGCGCGACAAGCTGACGCGATACTCCCTGCTCACGGGTGGCGGGGATCCGTACATCTGGGATTTCGGCAGCGCCGCGCGCCACCACAAGCTCTACGCGCCGTGGCTGGCACAGGACCATTGCCGCGCCGGACTGCTCGGCATGCGCGGCGCGGTCGGCTCGGACCTGACCCTGTTCCGCGACGCGGCGAAGGAAATCAAATCGATCCTCAAGGCCGAGGGCGTGGCGAACATGCCGCTCGGCGTCGACGTGGTCGAGCCGCCGATGCTCTTCGCGCTGCAAAAGGAAGGCATCGAGGTGCGCGACGGCCAGCAGACGATGCTGCAGGCGCGCGAAGTGAAGAACGTCGACGAGCTGACGCTGCTCAACATGGCCTCCGCCATGGTCGACGGCGTGTACCAGGACATCGCCGAAGCGCTGAAGCCCGGCATCCAGGAGTCGCAGATCGTGGCGCTCGCCACCAAGCGCCTCTACGAGATGGGCTCCGACTGCGTCGAGGCGATCAACTCGATTTCCGGCGAGCGCTGCTCGCCGCATCCGCACAACTTCACCGACCGGCTGATCCGCCCCGGCGACCAGGCGTTCTTCGACATCATCCAGTCGTTCATGGGCTATCGCACGTGCTACTACCGCACGTTCAATGTCGGCCGCGCGACGCCGGCGCAGCGCACGGCGTACAAGAAGGCCCGGCAGTGGATGGACCAGGTGATCGACATGCTGAAGCCGGGCATGTCGAGCGACAAGGTCGCGGCCAAGCTGCCCAAGGCGCAGGAGGCCGGATTCGCCACCGAAATGGATGCCTTCGGCCTCAACTTCTGCCACGGCCTGGGGCTCGGGCTGCACGAGCGGCCGCTCATCTCGCGGCTCAATTCGTTCCGCGAGCCGATCGAGCTCAAGGCCGGCATGGTGTTCGCCGTGGAGACCTATTGCCCGGCGAGCGACGGCGTGTCCGCCGCCCGCATCGAGGAGGAGATCATCCTCACGCCGAGCGGCGCCAAGATCATTTCGCTGTATCCCGCAGAGGAACTTCCGATTGCCAACCCCTACTAAACAGTCCCTTGGATGGATCGGGGCCGGCCGCATGGGCTACGCCATGGCCGAGCGCCTTGCCAAGGGCGGCTGCGACATCGCCGTGTGGAACCGCACCAAGGCGAAAGCCGATCCGCTGTCGAAATACGGCGCGAAGGTCGTCAACCAGCTCGAGGAGCTGTCGACGAAGGACATCCTGTTCGTCATGGTGTCCACGTACGACGACGTGAAGGAGGTCCTCGGCAAGGCGCTCGCGAAGGGCAAGCCGAAGATGGTGGTCGAGTGCTCCTCCATTTCGCTCGAGGGCTCCGCCGAGCTGAGGAAAGACCTTTCCGCGAAGGGCATCGAGTACCTCGCCGCGCCCGTGAGCGGGAACGCGAAAGTCATCAAGGCGGGCAAGCTCACCTTCGTCGTGTCCGGACCGAAGGCGGCGTATGAAAAGGCCCGGCCCTACCTCGACATGATGGGCAACGGCTCGAGCTATGTCGGCGAAGGCGAGCTCGCGCGCATTGCCAAGATCTGCCACAACGTCATGCTCGGCGTAGTGATCCAGAACCTGTGCGAGATCACCGTGCTCGCCGAAAAGGTCGGCATGCCGCGCCACGCGTTCCTCGACTTCCTCAACAAGAGCGTGATGGGCTCGATGTTCACGCGCTACAAGGCGCCGGCGCTGGTCAACCTCGACTTCCATGTGACGTTCACGCCGGAGCTCTTGCGCAAGGACCTCGACCTCGGCCTCGATGCCGGGCGCGAGTACGAGGTGCCGATGCCGCTCACTTCGATTACCCGCGACGTCCTGCAGCAGATGATCGGCCAGGGCATGAGCGGGCAGGATTTTTCCACCCTGCTGCTGGCGCAGGCGAAGGCGTCGGGCATCGCTTTGAAGCCCGAGAATGTGGAGGTAGGGGATGGGCTCTCGTCGTGATTCTCGTCGCGAATTCCTCAAGGGCAGCATCGGCCTTGCCGCGCTGAGCGGCTGCGGGACGATGGCGGTGCAGGAACCGGCCGATGTCCTGGTCACCAACGCGCGCGTCAACACGCTCGACCCGAAGCGGCCGCGCGCGGAAGCGATCGCGATCAAGGGCGATCGCATTGTCGCGGTCGGCAGCGCCGCGGAGCTCGAGCCCTACCGCAACATGAATACGAAAGTCATCGACGCCGGCGGGCGAACGGTGATTCCGGGCCTCAACGACGCGCATACGCACTTCATCCGCGGCGGCCTGACCTATACCAACGAAGTGCGCTGGGACGGCGTGCCATCGCTCGCCGAGGGAATGCGCCGCGTACAGGAGCAGGCACGGCGCACGCCGGCGCCGCACTGGGTGCAAGTCATCGGCGGCTGGACGTGGGCGCAATTCCACGAGAAGCGCTTCCCGACGCTGGAAGAGATCAACGCGGCGACCGGCGACACGCCCTGCATGATCATGCACCTCTACGATCGGGCATGGCTGAACCGCTCGGCCGTGCGCGTGCTCGGCTGGGAGAAGGAAGTGCCGAAGCTTTTTGGCGGCTATGTCGAGCGCGACGCCGGCGGCAATCCCACCGGACTGGTGATGTCGACCACCAGCCTTGCCAGCCTGGTATCGGTCTGGCTGCGCGTGCCGCGGCTTTCCCCCGAGGATCAGATCGCCTCGACGCGCCATTTCATGCGCGAGCACAACCGGCTGGGCCTCACCAGCGTGATCGACGCGGGCGGCGGCGGGCAGAACTTCCCGGAAAACTACGCGGCGATCGCCAAGCTCGCCGCCGATAACCAGCTCACGCTGCGCATCGGCTACGAGCTCTTCGCGCAGGCGCCGGGCAAGGAGCTGGGTAACTACGAGACGTGGTCCAAGCTGGTGACGCTCGGGCAGGGCAACGACTACTACCGCATGATCGGCGCCGGCGAGTACATCTCGTACGCCGCGGGCGATACGGCGAACTTCGCCAAGGACTGGATCGTTCCGCCCCCCGGCGTGATGGAGACCCAGTTCACCGCCATCACCAAGTATCTTGCCGGGCTCAGATGGCCGTTCCGCCAGCACACGACGTTCGACTCCACGGCGAGCCGCGTGCTCAACGTGCTCGAGCAAGTGAATCGCGAGGTGCCGCTCAAGGGCCTGCGCTGGGGTCTCGAGCACTGCGAGACCATGTCGCCGAAGACCCTCGAGCGCGTGGCCGCGCTTGGCGGCAGCATCAACATCCAGAACCGCATGTCGCTCGATGGCGAGGCCTTCCTGCAGAAGTACGGCGCGCAGCTCGCCGCCGACGCCCCGCCGATCAAGCGCATCCGGGAGATGGGCATCCCGCTCGCGTGCGGCACGGACGCCAATCGCGCGACCAGCTACAACCCGTGGATCGGCGTGCACTGGCTGCTGACGGGCAAGACGCTGGGCGGAGCGAAGCTGCAGGGCGATCACAACCTGCTCGACCGCACCGAGGCACTGCGTCTTTACACGGCGGGCGGTGCGTGGATGTCGTCGGAGGAGGACAAGAAAGGCACCTTGCAGCCGGGCAAGCTCGCCGATCTCGCGATCCTGTCGGGCGATTACTTCAACATGCCGGTCGACGACGTGAAGAACCTGGAGTCGCTGCTCACGATGGTCGGCGGCAGGGTGGTGTACGGTGCCGGGCCGTACTCGGCGCTCGATGCGCCGCCGCCACCGAGCCTTCCCGACTGGCTGCCGGTGCGCCACTATGGCGGCTATCACCGAAACGCGGCGGGGCCTACGCCGGCGCTGGCCGCGCATCGCCATCCGATGATCATCGGCGAGAGCGGCAACTGGTCGTTCGAGTGCCCGTGCGGCGCTTTCTGATCACTGAAACAAGCTAAGGAGCGAATCATGGCCAAGCAGAGAATCACCTACATCGACCCGGCGGACATGGACGCCGACATGCGCAAGGAGATGGAGCGCTGCCAGCGCGAAGGCACGCCGCGCCCGGAAAGCTCGGCGATCCGGGCGCACGTCAAGGCGTGCTTCTGGTTTTTTGCCAACTCATGGCGCGACCTCTTCAAGAACGGCGTGCTGCACCATCCGATCAAGGAGCTGTGCCGGCTCTACGTTTCGCGCGCCGTGACCTGCGAATACTGCGGCAACCAGCGCTCGGTCAAGGCGGCGGCTAGCGGCATGGTCGAGGACGACGTGCGCGATCTCATGATGTTCGAGAAATCGAAGCGCTACGACGAACGGCAAAAGGCCGCTCTCGCGTATGCCGAGGCGATTGTCTATCGCCTCGATACGGACGACGCTTTCTGGGAGCGCATGCACCGGCATTTCAGCGAGCCTGAGCTGGTAGAGCTCGGTTGCTTCATCGGGCTTACCCTGGGCCAGCAAAGCTGGCTGCGGCTCCTTAACATCGATCATCACCAGGTGCTCCCGGGTACGGACGCCTCCATGGCGCCCGGGTTCAAGAGCGCCGAGGAGCTGGCGCGCTCCAAGGCCGCGGGCGAGTACTGGGCGAGCAAGGGCAAGTCGAAGGCAGCCTGAGCACGCTCGCGCCCCGGCTGCGGGCGCTCCTCGAGCAGCCGTATCCGCGCTTCTCCGACGCCGAGATGGAGACGCGCCGCGCACGGCTCGGTGCGCTCGCCGAGGGGCTCGACGCGGTGCTCGTTTGCGGCGAAAACCGCTCGGGGAGCGGCGTCGGCTGGCTGACCGGCTGGCCCGTCACCGCGGAAGCGGTCGCGCTGTTCGATCCGCGCCGTCCCGGCGTGTTGTTCGTCCAGTATCACAACCATGTGCCGCTCGCGCGCCGGCTGGCGTGCGGCTTCGAGGTGCGCTGGGGCGGTCCCTCCACGATCGATTCCCTTGAGAAGGAGCTTTCAGCGAGAGATCTCAGGAAACTCGGTGTGATCGGTCCCCTCGCAGCGGTCAAGCAGCGCCGGCTCGCCGAGCGCTTCGAGCTGGTCGACCTCAACGCCCGCTACACCGCGCTCAGGCTGGTGAAATCCGCCGAGGAAATCGATTGGGTGCGACTGGGCGCCTGGCTGTCGGATCGAGCCATCGATGCTCTGAGGCGCGAAGCGCATGCGGGGCTGGACGAGCGCGCGCTGTGGCGAATCTGCGAGAACGCCTATGTCGGCGAGGGCGGCAGCACCTGGATCCACTATTTCGGCGCCACCTCCATGGCTGCGCCCGACTGTTGTGTGCCGGCCCAGTATCCGTCGACGCGCCGCCTGCAGCGCGGCGACGCGATGTTCTGCGAGATCAGCGCCCAGTTCTGGGACTATCCCGGCCAGGTCCTGCGCAGCTTCACGGTGGGCGCCGAGCCGAATTCGCTCTACCGCGATCTGTATGGGTGCGCGGAGGAGGCCTTCAGGGAAGTGCTTCGCATCGTCAAGGCCGGAACGCCGGCGCGCGAGCTCATTGACGCAGGAAACTGCATCGCGAGAGCCGGATTCGCGACCTGCGACGACCTGGTGCACGGTTTTGTCGGCGGGTACCTGCCGCCGGTGCTGGGCTCGGCGAGCCGGCCGGCCGGGCCGGTGCCGGACATGGCGCTGCAAGCGGGCATGACGATCGTCGTGCAGCCGAACGTGGTGACACCGCAAGGCCACGCCGGTGTACAAATAGGGGAGTTGGTGCTGGTCACCGACACCGGCCACGAGCGCCTGCACAAGGCGCCGATGGAATTCTTCCGGTTAGACTAACGATGGAGGAGGAAACGTGAAACGAGCAGCGCTTCTCGCGTTGGCGGCGGTATTTCTGCAGGGTGCGGCGCGCGCCCAGGACGCCTATCCCTCGCGCCCGATCCACATCATCGTGCCCTTCACCGCGGGCAGCGCGACGGACGTCGTCGCGCGTCTGGTCGGCGAGAAGCTCAACGCCGCCTGGGGCCAGCCGGTGGTGGTCGACAACAAGCCAGGCGCCGGCGGGACCATCGGCATCGGGCAGGCCGCCAAGTCCGAGCCCGACGGCTACACCTTCGTCGTCGTGTCGACGGGGCACGCGGTCAACCACGTGCTCTACAAGGACCTGCCGTACGACACCCTCAAGGATCTCGCCGGCGTCGCTTCGCTCGCGAGCCTGCCGAGCGTGCTGGTGGTTTCGCCTTCACTCGGGGTCAAGTCGGTGAGGGAGCTGGTGGCCATGGTGAAGGCCAAGCCGGGCGCCTACAACTACGGCACCGCGGGGGTGGGCAGCGCTGCGCATATCAATTCGGAGAAGTTCAACGTAGCGGCCGGAATCAAGGCCGTGCACGTGCCGTTGAAGGGAACGCCGCCGATCCTCACCGAGACGATGGCCGGCCGCGTCCATTTCGCCTGGGTGCCGACACTCTCCAGCATGGGGCTGCTGAAGGACGGCAAGCTGCTCGCGCTCGCGGTCAGCACCGCCAAGCGCACCCCCGTGCTGCCGGACGTGCCGACCATCGCCGAGGCCGGCTACCCCGGCGGACAATTCGATTTCTGGCTCGGCATGCTGGCGCCCGCCAAGACACCGCGCGACGTCGTTGTCAAAATGAACGCCGAGATCAATCGCGCACTGCGCTCATCCGACATGATCGAGCGCCTTGCCAGGCTCGGCAGCGAGCCTATGGCGATGACGCCCGACGAATTCGACGCCTTCATCGCCAAGGAGTACGAGGTGCTCGGCAAGATCATGCGCGACGCGGGCGCCACGCCGCAGTGACCGACACGATTCGACAACTGGGAAAGGTAAACATGAGAAGCATCCTCGCCATCCTCCTCGCCGCAGTGAGCCTGCATGCCTCGGCGCAGCAGTCTTATCCCAACAAAGCGGTACGGGTCATCGTCTCGTTCACGCCCGGCAGCTCGACCGACATCGTCGGCCGGATCGTCTCGCAGAAGCTCTCGGAAATGTGGGGGCAGCCGGTCGTGGTGGAAAATCGCGCCGGCGCCGGCGGCTCGATAGGCTCCGCGGTGGTGGCGAAGGTCGACCCGGACGGCTATACGCTGCTCATCAATTCCAACGCGCACTGCGTCAACCCGGCGATCTACGCCAGCCTGCCGTACGACACGATGAAGGACTTCACCGACATCGCGCCGCTCGCGGTCCAGCCCAACGTGCTCACGGTGAGACCCGACGGGCCCTACAAGACCGTGATGGATCTGGTCAATGCGGCGAAAGCCAAGCCCGGCGCGCTCAATATCGGCCACGCGGGCATCGGCAGCGGAACGCACCTCACCACGGAGAAGTTCATCGCCGCCACCGGCATCAACATCGTTCAGGTTCCCTTCAAGGGAACGCCCGAGGTCATCACGGCGATGTTCAGCGGCAACGTCGACGCGTACTGGGCGCCGATCTCCGCGGCCATGGGCAGCATCAAGGGCGGCAAGCTGCGGCCGCTGGCGGTCAGCACGCCGAAGCGCAACCTGCAGCTGCCGGATGTGCCGACCATTGCCGAGGCGGGCGCGAAGGGCACGGAATCTCCCCTGTGGTTCGGCTTGTGGGGCCCTGCCAAGATGTCGCCCGAGCTCGTCACCAAGATCAACGGCGACGTGCGCAAGGCACTCGCCGACCCCGGAGTGAAGGAGAGGCTGGTGAACGGCGGCAATGACACCATGGACATGTCCCCGCAGGAGTTCACGCGGCTGATCCACAGCGAGATCGAGGACTACGCCCGCGTGTTGAAGGCCGCGGGGGTGAAGCCGCAGTAAGACTTAGGCCGCGCTGGCGAGGCGCTTGAGCGGCACGCCGCTCAGGCGCTGAAGCTCCTCGAAGGACAGGCCTTCGACGGTTTCCACCACGTGGAGGCCGTCGGGCTTCACGTCGAGCACCGCGAGGTCAGTGTAGATCCGGTTCACGCAGCGTGCGCCTGTGAGCGGATAGGTACAGCGCTCGACGAGCTTGCTTTCGCCCTTCTTCGTCAGGTGCTCCATCATCACGAGCACCTTCTTCGCGCCCACCGCCAGGTCCATCGCGCCGCCGACAGCGGGGATTGCATCGGCGCCGCCCGTATGCCAGTTGGCGAGATCGCCCGCCACCGAAACCTGAAAGGCGCCGAGGACCGCGAAGTCCAGGTGCCGACCGCGGATCATGGCGAAGGAGTCGGCGTGGTGGAAAAAGCAGCCGCCGGTCACCAGCGTGGCGGGCTCCTTGCCGGCGTTCATCATGTCTTCGTCCTCGTGGCCGGGCAGGGGCTTCGGGCCGAGGCCGAGGACGCCGTTCTCGCTGTGCAGGATGATCTCGCGCCCCTTCGGCAGCTGGTCGGCCACCAAAGTCGGCAGCCCGATGCCGAGGTT
>Ga0068871_100002978_pt1 | contig 11614 bp, 8 predicted proteins | sample KBSMisM72_FD_72750 | JGI IMG/M metagenome (GOLD analysis project Ga0068871, IMG submission 72750) | Miscanthus rhizosphere microbial communities from Kellogg Biological Station, Michigan, USA - KBS Miscanthus M7-2 | ecosystem: Host-associated > Plants > Roots > Rhizosphere > Soil ... | reverse complement strand
GGTGGATCGCATGAACCGCGCGAACGCCTCGATGTCCTGGTCGGCGTCTTCGCCACAGACACGCCCCGACCCGTCGGCGCACAGCGTCGCGTCCGACACCGGGTCGAACGCCGCGACGGAGTTGCCCATCGACGTGTTCTCCGTCAGCAGCAGCCGGTTGGTGATCCCGATCTCGTTCAGATACGCATCGGCCGCAAACGACAGCAGGCTGGAGTTCTGGTTCTTCCAGCCGAAGCGGCCGCCCCGCACGTTGCCCGGCGCTTCGAGCACCGGCACCTGGATGAACTGGCCGGCGATCTGCCCGTTGCTCTGTCCCGGCTGCGCGCTGGCGATGGCGTTCAGCGTATTGGAGTTGATCGCCTCGACGAAGCCGTCACCGAGCACGTTGGTCGACATCCGCAGCGTGCGGATGTTCTCGGCGTTCGGCACGCGCTCCTGGATCGCCGCGTTGATGGCGCGGTCGTTGATCAGCGATCCGCCCGGAGCGTCGACGAAGTTGCCCGACGAATCGAGATGCCCGGCGCGCAGCTCGCTGATCTGACTCCCCGCGCCGGTCACCGGATTCTGGTGGCACTCGGCACAGCTCTGTGCGTTGTACACCGGCCCGAGGCCTTTGGCGATCTCGTCGCGCTCCTCGAAGACTTCGCGATCGGCGTCGAACTGCGCCTGCGACTCGAACCCGTTGGTGAGGTTGTCGAACCCCGCCGGCGCCTCGGTGGCGCCGCTCTGCCCCTGCACTGTCATCGTGAACGCCGTGAGGTACGCCGCGGTCGCCGCCGACAAGACCACTACGATCGTGTGTGGACGCGTCATGCACCGCTCCTTCCGAATGGCCGATGAACCCTGGGGGAAGGCGGTATTCGAATCGAAGCGCCGACGGCGATCAACAGGAAACAATAAGGCGCGTCGAAGAAATTTGCGGCTGCCGCCGCTACACGTCACGCGCGTCGCTTGGAAGACCGCGGAAGGATGTGGCCGACGTGCGGGCGACGACTCGACGGAGAGCGAACGTGGTCGATGGCGCTCGAACGAACTGGGATGCTGGAAATTGACGATTCCGCACACGATGTGTGCGGAATCGCGATCACCGCGAACGCTTCGGCAGCGCGAACGCGAGGATCAGATCGCCGCCGCGGCGTCCGCGTTCACCGCCGCCCGATGCGACCGTGACGAACTCCTCGCCGTTCACCATGTAGACCGCCGGCGAGGAGAACACGCCGCCGCCGGTGTTGAACTTCCACAGCAGCTCGCCGCTCTTCGCGTCGTACGCGAACAGATAGCCGGCGGCGTTGCTGCCGGTGCCGACGAAGACGAGCCCGCCGGCGGTGACGACCGATCCCGCCTGTCCCCAGCCGTCGAACGTCTGCTGCCACGCGAGCTCGCCGGTGGCAGGGTCGAACGCCGAGAAGTAGCCGCGCGCCGGACGGCGGGCGCCGAGCGGGCTGTCCACGGCGTTGACGTACAGCAGTCCGGTGCGCGGACTGTAGGACAGCGGTCCGTAGTTCGCGCCGCCCTCGGTGCCCGGCGAGTAAATCTGATTCGGTCCGGGCGGCGTGAAGATCGGCACGAGCTTGCTCGTCGCGAGCCGCTCCGCCGGCACGTCGATCGGAAACACCGGGGACACCGGCTTCATCGGCTGCCCGGCGGCGGTGAACGGAATCGGCTGCGTCGGCCACGGCTGCTCGCCCGGCCGCGTCGTCTCGGTCGGCACCGGCATTTCCTTGATCGCGTGCACCGGCTGTCCCGTCTCCCGGTTCAGGATGTAGAGGTAGCCGTTCTTGCTCGCCTCGGCGAGCGCCTTCACGCGCCGGCCGCCGACCTGCACGTCGAACAGGATCGGCTGGTTGCCGGAGTCGTAGTCCCAGACGTCGTGATGCACCTGCTGGTAGTGCCACTTCAGCGTGCCGGTGCTCAACGAGAGCGCGAGAATCGAATCGGTGAACAGGTTCGTCCCGATCCGCTTCGAGCTCTCGCCGAACGGGTTGCCGACGGCGACGTAGATCAGCCCCAGCTCGGGATCGATCGACGGCGTTTCCCAGATGCCGCCGCCGTTGCGCTCGCCGCCCGCCCAGGTCGGTCCCGCAATGTCCCAGCCCTGATCGCGGCCATCCTGCGGGATGGTGTTGAAGTGCCAGAGAACCTTGCCGGTCCTGGCGTCCACCGCCAGCACGTGACCGCCCGGGATGTGGCTCTCGCTGCGCGAGCTGCCGATGTAGATCACGCCGTTGTGCACCTGCGGGGCGGTCGTGAACCAGTAGCCGAGCGTGATCGCCGCCGTGACGTCGGGATGGCGCTCCTTGATCACGTCGAGGATGACGCTGGCCTGGCCGTCCTTGCCGAAGGTCTTGATCGGCTTTCCGGTTTTCGCATCCAGCGCGAACAGGAACGATCCCGCGCCCGTGTAGACGATGCCATCGGCGAAACAGACGCCGCGGTTGCGGAAGATATAGCCGGCCTTCGCGCCGCCGCCGATCAGTTCGGTGACGTCGAACGTCCACAGCAGACGCCCGTCCGCGGCGTCGAGCGCATACACGCTGCCGCGCGGGTCCGTGACGTACATCGCGCCGTCGACCACGATCGGCGTCGTCTGATTGCTGACGCCGTCGATCACGCCGGTCTGGAACAGCCAGCGCGGGGTCAGCGTGGCGACGTTCGCGGCGTTGATCTGGTCCATCGCCGAGAATCGGCCGCCGGCGAGGTCGAGGTTGTGGAGCGGCCAGTTCACCGTGCCGGACTGCGCGAGCAGCGACGCCGTCGCGAGCACGACGAACGACAAACCGAGAACGCCGAACCGCGAACGACGAACGATCGTCTCTTTTGGCATATCCCCGTCGCGCGCGATTATAATCCGCGACATGCGAACGATGGCCGCGCTCATTTCCGTGTTCGTGCTCGGCGCGCAGACCTATCCTCCGCCCTATCCGCGCGTGGGCACCAGGGCGCTGATCGACAACGCGCGCGCGCAGGTCTGGGACGTGTCCTGGCCGAAGGGGCAGCCGTCGGGGCTCCATCGTCACCTCTACGACATGACCGGCCTGTACTACTGGCCCGGCGATCGGATCATCACCGCCGTCGACGGCTCGACGCGCAACATCAGCACCAGGGCCGGCCAGATCCAGTGGCAGCTCGCAGGGATCACGCACATCGAAGAAGGCACGAGCGAGGATCCGCTCCGCGCCGTGATGATCGAGCTCAAAGGTGCCGGGCCATCGCACAAGGTCGAGAAGAAGGACGGCGTCGCCGCGTTCACGGGCAGCTCGATGCCGCTGCTCGACAACGAGCGCGTGACGGTATGGGACTACGCTCGACCACCTGCAGCGCGGCACAACCATCCGATGGACACGTTCGTGGTCTGGACCGAAGGCCGCGTGGGACATGCGGTGTTCCTGCCGGCAGGCACCGTGCACGGCGACGAGCCGATCGGGACGGCTACGAAAGCCACGATCTTCGAGCTGAAGTAGGCCGCGCCGCAGCGTCCGCCAACGGACATGCCTACGACACGAGCAGAAGCGCGCGCGTCGGTTCGTGTGGCATCCACCGTCGCCTGGATCGCCTACCTCGTTGTTCCCGTCGAGGGCTGGGGACTCTTCCACGGTCGTCCGCTCGGACTCCTCCCGGCGGCGGCGCTGGCGATCGTCTGCTGGCTGGCGTTCGCACGCGGTTCGCCCGCCCGGTGGCGGCTGGTGACGATGGCGCTCGCGCTCAAGGTCGTGGTCGGGACCTTTGCCCTCGTCCCGCACGGATTTTCCGCGCGCTATTACGCCAACGACAGCTTCGCCGGACCACCGGAGCCGGGCACCGAGCCGGCGGACGCCGCGGTGTCCAGGACGGACCATCGGTTGCGCTTCGGCATCGACGACGCGCCCGACGTGCCGCTGGGGTTCTTCAACGATCAGGACCGTTTCAACTTCTATCGGGAGGGCGATCCCGACCGAGCCACGCTGCCGTTTTCCGTGACGTGGCAGGGTTTCTGGCGCGTCGCGTCGGATGCGCCGCAGGCCCTCTATGTATCGGCACCGGCCGGCGCCGCCCAGATCAACGTCGGCGACACCGTCTCCGCCAGGGTCGAGCCCGGCCGGCGCTGGACCGGAACCGCGACGCTCTCACCCGGTTTGCACCGCGTCACGATCACCTGGTCCGTGCCGCAGGGCGGCTCGCGGCAGTTCGCCGCTGGAACGATCGTCGATGGACACGAACACCCGTTCGACGATGACACGATTGTCAGGCGCCGGACGAGCGCGGCGGCGGTTGCGGCCGACAGGGCGGTTCGCGCGGCGAGCCAGGCGCTCGACGCGTGCCTCATCGCGTGGCTCACGATCCAGCTGGCCGGCGGCATCGGGGCGGCGTACCGCAGTCTTCGCCGGGCATTCGATCCGCACGACGCGTTGGCGCTCGCGTGGGCGGTCGGCATCGCTGACGCGCTCGTCGCGGCGGTGCCGGCCATCGAACGGATGTTCACGCTCTCCGGAGGAAACGACTGGCTCACCTACGAGTGGCACGCTCGCGACATCGGAATCCACGGGCTCTGGATGAATCACGGCGCCCCGCTCGGACAAGGCGTGGCGTTCTTCCAGCAGCCGCTCTATCCCTATTTTCTGGCCGGCTGCCACTGGCTCTTCGGGGACGGCATGTTCGGCGTCCTGTTCGTGCAGCGGCTGTTCGCGACGGCCACGATCATCGTCCTCTGGCGCACAGTGGCGTTGTTGTTCGACGAGCAGGCGGGACTGGCGGCGCTCGTCACGGCCATCGTGATCGTGTACGAGAAGTTCGCGCCGTGGTCGGGAATCCTTCTCACGGAAACCCTGTTCGTGCCGATGGTGTGTCTCTGGGTGTACACGCTGGTGCGCTTCGTCCAATCGCCGACTCGCGATCGTGCGATCGGGTCAGGAGTCGTCGGCGGCCTGGCCACGCTGGCGCGCTCATCGCTGCTGCTCGGGTGGGCGGCCGTCGTTCCGGCGCTGGCGATCGCGATCGGATGGAGGCGGCAGCGGCTCGGTCTGCTGGCGCTGCTGGTGACGACGATGGTCGCGGTGACGTCGACGGCCACGATCCGCAACTGGGTCGTCGCGCACCGGTTCGTGGCGATCTCGTCGGAAGGACCGGTGGTTTTGTCTGTCGGCAACTCGCCGCCGGCGCTGTCGATTCCGCCGCCGCACAAGGCGATGTACGACCGCATCGGCCTCGACCCGCTGGTGCAAGCGGTCGTGGAGTACGCCAGGCAGCAGCCGCGAGCATTCGGACACGGCCTGTGGCGGAAGGCGAAGTACACCCTGGGTTGGTTCGAGGCGATCCGCCCGGACGCGGGCACCTCGACGTTCTACATCGTCACCTGGATCGCGGCGCTGGTCGGCGTCGCGGTCCTGCCATGGATCGCGCCGAGGCGATCGCTGATCGCCGGCGTGATCCCGCTGCTGGTCGCCGCAGCGCATTTCGCGGCGGTGGTCCTGTTCCAGCCGCATGTATACGCCGACCGGCTCATCATGCCGCTGTACATGCTGCTCGTGCCTTACGCCGCCATTCCTCTGATCGCGGCGGCACGAGTGGCGGTCAGGGTCGGCCCCGAACGCGCCGCGGTTGCGTGCTGGATCGTGCTCTGTCTGGTGTTGATGGCGCGTGTCCTCGGCGTCTTCGCGGCGATCGATCTGGACGTCCTCACCGTCGCGGTGCTGACCGGCGGTCTTTGCCTCGCCGGCGTGCCCGAGCTGCGGCCGTTCCGCGTCGCGATCTACGCGGTCTATGCCGCCGTGCTCGCGGCATGGATCGTGGGCGACACGACCGCGCCGCGCGGCGCGACTGTTCGCACCGAGTGGCTGTTCCTGGCGGTCGCGCTGTTCTCGGGAGCGCTGCTGCGCGCTGATGCCGTGCGTGAGTGGGCAGTTCGATCGCGCGCGACCCGCACGCGCCGGGCAATGATCTATGTCGCCGCGGCCTCGCTGACCATCGTGGCGCTTCGGGTGATCGGCACGAGCATCAACCCGGAGCGGGCGCTGCTCGCGGGGCGGATCGCCGCGTTCGGTCTGGCGGGCGCGGCCGTCTACGCGATCGTGTGGATCGAAGGCGCGTGGCCTGCCGGCGCCACGGTGACCGCGCGGGCGGCGCAAGGCGTGGTCCTCGGCTTCTTCATCGAGGTCTTGTTCGGTGCAGAGCTCGCGAACTATGGCGGGCCCTTGCTGATGCTCGCCGGCCTCGCGATCGGTGCGTCGGGCTTCGCACGATCCCCCTCGCCCGCCGCTGTGCAGCCGCGATCGTAGTGCGAACGCTGCTCATTCGATCCGGACGGCGCGGATGTCCCTGCCGTTCTGGTGGAGCACCAGCGCCTCGGCCCTGCTGTCGCCGGCGGCTTCGAACGTGATCTGAGCGTCCACGACCTTGAGGAAGAAATCCTTCGCGCTCTCCGGGAAGACTTCGAACTTCGGCTGGCCGGTCAGCTGCACGAACAGGTGGCTGTCGTCATGCGTGACCGTGATGATCGCGGACGGCGCCAGCTGATAGCGACCCGCGTACTTCTCGAACAGCTGCGGGTCAACGGCGACCTCCGTCCGCGCTTTCGGCGCCGCTTGCGGCGCCAGCAGCGGGGACGCCGCATCCAGCAGGTGACGGCCGATGTCGTCCGGACCGGCCGGTGTGCCGGCGTTGGACAGCACGACGACGCCGACGCGCGCCTTCGGGTCGAAGCCGATGAACGTGCGGTACCCGGCGGTCCCGCCGTTGTGCCACACGATCTCCTTGTCGTGGACGCTGAACACGTGCCAGCCGAGCGCCACGGCGAGGTTCGGCGCGGTGGTCGGCCGGCGCACCTTCAACATCGCCGCCATGGCCGGAGCCAGCGGTGTCTTGACGTAGCCGAGATTCGCCGCGAGGAAGGTCAGCAGGTCGTTGGTGGTCGAGCGAAGCGCGCCGGCGCCGGCCAGCGCCGCCAGATCCCAGTTGGCGACCGGCTGCAGCGTCGGGCCGTAGCCGGCCGCCAGCCGGGCCTTCAGCTCGGGCGACAGCGTGATCGCGGTGCTCGTCAGACCCAGCGGCGCGATCACACGCGCGCGCACCAGCGATTCATAGTCGGTCGCCTGGGCGCGCAGCGTCAGCGCGTGGCCCAGGAGGCCGCCGCCGAGGTTCGAGTACTCATACGCCGCCCCGATGTCTCGCGTCAGTTGGTAGCCGGAGAGAAACGCGTAGAGGTTTTCGGGTGAATAGTCCGCGTAGGGGTTCGCGGGATCCTTCGGCGTGAAGTTGTCCGGCATGCGCGGCAGGCCGGAAGTGTGCGTCGCCAGATCCTGCAGGGTAATCGAGCGGCCGCCACGCTCCGGCATCGTCACCTTGGCCGGGAGGAACTTCCCCACCGGATCGGTCAGCGCCACCTCGCCGCGCTCGACCGCCTCGGCGAGCAGCAGCGACGTGAACACCTTCGTGATCGATCCGATCTCGTAGAGCGTGTCGCCGTTCAGCGGCCGCGGATCGTTCTTCGCCAGCTGCCCGTACGACACGATGCGGCGTCCCGACGGCTCGATGACGCCGACGACGATCCCGACGCTCTGCTTCTGCACGTCGATCCGGTCGACGAGAATCTTCCGGATCTCGGCGTCGGACGGCACCGGAGAGGTCTGGGCGCCTGCACGCGAAGCGGTGACGACCGCCGCCAACAACACGAAGAAGTGGATGAATCGGTTCTTGGTCATTCGTCCCTCTCGAGCGCGTCTATTCTCGCCTGAAGCCTCTTCGCCGCATAGCGGTTCAGCTCCCCAATCAACACGAAGAACGCCAGGCTCAACGCGAGGAGCCACAACCCGCGCGGCGCGCGTTCCGGGTGAGCCAGGATCGGCCCCAGGTAGAACAGGATCAGACCCGGGAGCAACGGCGCCAGGTACCACTTCCACACGCCTCGCAGCAGATCGCGCTGGCGCTCCAATTCGCCGCGATGAAACTGCAGGCAGGTCGTCAGCGCCATCTCCTCGGGCATGGTCCGCGCTGCGCCGTGCCGGTGCAGATAGTAGACGATGAAGATCACTCCGGCGATGCTGAGGACGGCGCCGGCCCGCACCAGCGGCAGCGGCGCCGTCCACGCGAGATATCCGCAGGCGACGACGACCATGGCGCCGGCGACATATTCCCGCAGGTTCCTGCGGGAGACGATCCGGGTGAGCCGCCGCGACCGGTAGCGAAGCTCGTCGATCGACATCACCCTGCCCCGCGCCGGCTGATCCTGCCACAGGCGCTGCAGGTGATCGGGAACGCGTTCGTTGCTCATCGCGCCTCCGTGTCATGAAAGCGGCGCGCGAGGACCGCCTTGATGCGGTGAATCTTGGTCGCAACGTTGCCGGCCGACAGCCCGGTCACCTCGCCGATCGACGCGGCGTCGACGCCCTCGAGATACAGGAGCATCAACTGCCGGTCCAGCGGCTTCAGCCTGCGAACCAACGCCTGCAGGCGTTCAAGTGCGCGATGAGTGTCGAGGGCCCCTTCGGTGTCGATCGCGGCAGGCGCCGCATCGAGCTCCTCGAGCCCGACCAGCGTCGGCGCGCCGGCGCGGCGCCTGATCACCTGCGAGGTCGCGACGTTGTGGGCGACGCGATAGACCCACGTCCGCATCGAGCAGCGGCCTTCGAACCGCGACAGGCTCTGCCACAGCGCCACGTGAATGTCCTGGAGCAGGTCGCGGACACGGTCCGCGTCGGTGTCGTACGCGCGCGCGAGCCGCTCCAGCGCGGCGCCATAGGCCGCGATCGCTTCCGCGTACAGCTCGTCCTGGTTGGCCACTCGAAGCAGATAGTCGCGGCCGCTCGATCTTTCTTACAATGAGCGGTCTAGACGGGCGCCTTCGCGAGCTCCGACATCAGGCGCACGCCCTTGGTCTCCGGCAGCGTCCACACCATCGCGCCCGCGAGCAGCGCGAACGGCACCGCCAGCGCGATGCCCGCGCCGAAGGTGAAGCGGGCCGCGACCAGGCCGATGATCACCGGTGCGAGAAACTGCACCCCCCGAGCCGTGTTGTAGATGATCCCCAACGCCGCCGCGCGCACCGAGGTGGGGAACACTTCGTTGAGCAGCGGGCCGATGCAGCCCCAGTTCCCTTCACCGAAGCCCACCAGCAGCATGAAGCCGAACGTCGTCGCCGTGTAGCCGCCCGCGGCGGTCCAGCCGAGCGTGATCATGCCCAGGCCGAGCGCCTTGATCACGGAAAAGGCGGTGAAGCTGGGACGCCGGCCGAAGCGATCGCTGGAGAACCCGAACGCGACGTAGCCGGCGACGGAGCCGATCTGATCCATCAGCAACAGCCACGCGACCTCGCCCGGTTTCAGGCTGCGCGTCTGCAGCAGGTAGGTCGGCAGCCAGATCGTCTTGAACCAGTAGGCCGCCATGTTGAACGTCGTCACCGACAAGGCGAGCGCCGTGGTCTTGCGCAGCGCCGGGCCGAGCATCTGACCGAGGGCGGCGACGTAGCCGAGCCGCTTGTTGACGCCGTCCTTCACGCTGAGCAGCCAGACGTCGGACTCGGGCATCTCACGCCGGATGAAGACGACGAGCAGCGCCGGAATCGCCGAGAGCATGAAGGCCAGCCGCCAGCCGATCGACGGCGCCAGCAGGTTGCCCATCATCGACGCGAAGAAGCGCGCGAACGCCGACCCGCTCTGCAGGTAGGACCCGAAGCGTCCGCGCACCGCCGGCGGCACGGTCTCGCCGACCAGCGCGTGCGCCACCGCCCATTCGCCGCCGACGCCGACACCAGTGACCGCGCGCGCGGCGAGCAGCGTCCAGAACCCGATCGACATCCCGGCGGCCAGCGTGCCGACGCTGTAGATCAGGATCGTGGCCATCAGGAGCGGCTTGCGGCCGAAGCGGTCCGCCATCGCACCGCCGATGAAGCCGCCTACCGCGGTGAAGGCGAGCGGCGTGCCGAGCAGGATCGCCACCTCGTTCGGGGTCAGCGAGAGATCCTTCACGATCGACGTGACCGACGGCGAGATCAGAAAGCTGAGGAGCAGCAGATCGTAGAAGTCGAACACCCAGCCGATGAAGGAGAACGCCAGAATCTTGCGATGAACCGGCAGGACCGTGGGGCTTTCGCTGAGCAGCGTCATTGGACGCCTATGTTAAGTTAACCGCCACTCAGGATGACAGAACAACCGGGAACGGTGGCGCGCGCCGCGCTGGCACTGACCGAGTGGACCGAGCGATGGGTGCCCGACGCGTTCATCTTCGCGTTGATGGCGACCGTTCTCGTGATCGCCGCCGCGCTGACGGCGACGCCGGCGACGCTGATGCAGACGGTCGACGCCTGGGGCCGCGGCTTCTGGGACCTGATCCCGTTCACGCTGCAGATGGCGCTCGTCATCATCACCGGACACGTGCTCGCCTCGTCTCCGCCGATGGGCCGGGTGATCCGCGCGATTGCCGGGTGGCCGAAAACCCCGCGCAGTGCGGTCGCGCTCGTCGCCTTCTTCGCGCTCACCGCCTCGTGGTTCAACTGGGGCTTCAGCCTGGTGTTCAGCGCCGTGCTCGCGATCGAGGTGGCGCGGCGCGTGGAGGGGGTCGACTACCGTGCGCTGGCGGCGGCGAGCATGCTCGGCCTCGGGAGCATCTGGGCGCAGGGGCTCAGCGGATCCGCGGCGCTGCAGATGGCCACGCCCGGCGCGCTGCAGCCGGCCATCCGCGACATCGTCGCGCACGGCGGCCTGGTGGCGGGCGGGCTCATTCCGTTCCGCCACACGATCTTTCTCTGGCAGAGTTTCACGGCGGTCGCCGTCGAGATCGCGGTCGTGGTGCTCGTGATGTACCTCGCCACGCCACCGCTGGGCCGGGGCAAGACCGCTCGTGATCTCGGGATCGATCTTGGACAGACGGAACTCAGAACTGAGAACTTGGAACTGGGAACTCCGACGCCCGGGCAGTGGTTGGAACAGTCGCCGGTGTTGATGTGGTTCGTCGTCGCGCTCGGTGGCGCCTATCTGGCGCGCTATTTCTGGTTGTCGGACGAGCCGCTGAACGCGCTCAACCTGAACATCCTGAACCTCGCCTTCCTGCTGCTGGGATTCCTCCTGCACGGCACGCCGGCGCGGTTGATGCGCGCGGTGCAGGAGGCGACGCCGGCGGTCTGGGGCGTCATCCTGCAGTTCCCCTTCTATGCGGGAATCGCCGGCGTGATCATCGCGACCCACCTGAACGAGCGGGTCGCCGGCCTGTTCGTGCGCGCGTCCACCCCCGCGACGTTTCCGGCGCTGGTCGCGACCTACTCCGCGGTCCTCGGCGTCTTCGTCCCGTCGGGCGGATCGAAATGGGTGATCGAGGCGCCGTACGTCATGGAAGCCGCGCACACGATGAAAGTCCATCTCGGCTGGGTCGTGTCGTCCTATGATCTCGGCGAAGCGCTCGCCAACCTGCTTCAGCCGTTCTGGATGCTGCCGATCCTCGGGTTGTTCAAGCTGAGCGCGCGCGACGTCATGGGCTACACGATCGTGGTTTTCCTCGCGTTGACGCCGGTCGTCCTGGTCCTGGTGACCGTGCTGGGACTGACGCTGGCGTATCCGCTGTAGGCCCAGGACCGCGATGTCCAGCCGCCGCGCGCCGCGCCGCGCCAAGCCGTCCGCCTCCTCGCGTGTACCTCCCGCGACAGCCTCGCGCG
>Ga0068871_100002976_pt1 | contig 11619 bp, 6 predicted proteins | sample KBSMisM72_FD_72750 | JGI IMG/M metagenome (GOLD analysis project Ga0068871, IMG submission 72750) | Miscanthus rhizosphere microbial communities from Kellogg Biological Station, Michigan, USA - KBS Miscanthus M7-2 | ecosystem: Host-associated > Plants > Roots > Rhizosphere > Soil ... | reverse complement strand
TTGCGAGAGCCACGGATACGCCGAGGCCTGCGCCGATGAAGTCACGCCGAGTAAGCTTTGCCATTGTTCTGATCCTCCTAACAGTTTTTGGAACAAGTGCTACGAACACACCGGCGATCAGCTGAATACCTCGCCTTGCGGCCAGTCATTGCATACGGGGCGGATGGACATTAGCCTTAAGAGTCTCGAAAACCTCCAGCTCGCGCTTTGCCTCTTCCTTCCTTCCCGAACGCCGGTAAACTCGCGCCAGCGCGTAATGGGATTGAGGATTTGCGGGGGCGAGAAGGCCGGCACGTTTTAGCTCTTCCATCGCCTCATTCGTTTTGTTCTGTTGTTCAAGCAGGACTCCGAGCTGGTAGTGAGCATCGGCAAAATTCGCGTCCAATTGCAAAGATTCTCTAAAAAGGACCTCCGCCTCCTCAAACCGGCTGGACTTTACCAACAGGATGCCCAGGTTTAACGGCGGCCACGGGGAATGGACCTTGTTGTCACGATTCAGTTTGACCGCCCGTTGGTATTGCTGAATGGCTTCGTTGGACTTCCCCATGCTCTCAAGGCATAAGCCGAGGTTGTCGTACGCCTTGACGAATCCCGAGTTGAGCGCGATTGCCTTTTCGAACTTGGCGGCGGCGGCGGAGAATTTCTGCTGAGCGTAATCGAGGCGTCCCTCCCAGTAGGGATAGAGCGGATTTTCGGGACTGGCCTCCACCAGCTTTTCCAGCACAGATCGAGCCCACTCCGGTTTTTCCATAGCCACATAGGCCATGGCCAGGGTAAAGCTGTCTCTCTCGTCCAGCGGCTGCGACGCTTCCGCCTTCTTCATGGCGATAGCCGCATTGAGATACTTGCCGTCGATGAAAAATATTCTGCCCAGGCAGTTGTGTAGGAGCGGCATTTTAGGATGCTGGCTTGCAACACGCATCAGCCCTTCTTCAACCGCGGAGTAATTGCGCGCTTTCAACGCCAGTTCGATTTCGAGGTGCGCGGCAGGCTCAAGAGGGAGATCGGAAATTGCGGCCGAGATCGTGGAGATGGAAGCAGTATCTTCCGCTTGAGGCGCGGCGCAGACTGTCGGGAGACAGCAAACTACCAAAAGCACGGGAATGCATAGCTGATGCACTGCCCGCAGGCCGCATGGTAATGTGGTACTCACTCTGCCCGGATTTCGGTTGCGGTTCTGCCGATTGCGCGCCCGCGGCCATCTTTTATTGAGACAATCAAGGACTTCTGCTTCGATGCAGCCTTGAAGGTGGCCGAGATCGAACGGCCCGTGGGAATCATGATCTTGAGAAACGTCGGCCGCTATCCGCATATGGTACCTTCTCCAACCCATATCAGTAGCCAAGCTGGTGGCAGATCGAGCAATCCACCGGCGCCTTGCGCTTGCGGTGACAGTCGAGACAAGCGTTCATGCTCGTCGAGATCTCTTTCTGAAGTACGTCGTGCGTCTCCACGGCTCCATGACACTGGCCGCACTGAAGTCCGGCACGGATGTGCGGCGCATGACCAAAGAAGACAAAGTCAGGAACACGATACACCGGCACCCAAGCGATGCGCTTTCCCTCCTCCTTAGCAACGCGGAGCTTGGCCACCTCGGGACTGTCCGCCTTAATACTTCGGTGACAGGTCAGACACAGATCAACCGGCGGGAGGTTAGCTTCATCGCCCTGAGCCACGCCGTTGTGGCACTCTTCGCATGACAGACTCAGCTTGCCGGCATGTGTGCGATGGCTGAAGGCCACGGGCTGCGGCGCCACTGATCGCGGCAGCACTTCTTGCGACCCTTTTGTATTGACTTCCTGGGTAGACGCGAACCCGGCGAACACATTACTGGCGAGAAGCGCTACCGCCGAGACCCATTGGCATTTGGTGGAACACTGCGGACCCGAGTTCACTTTGCCGCGCCCTCACTCTTGGGCAAAGCGAAAGCCACAATCTTGCCTGTAAAGACTTTGTCGTACTTGTTCCCCCCTCCCGCCGCGACTACCACGAACTGGCGGCCAGACTTTTTCCCCATGTAAGTCGCTGGGGTGGCAAAGGCACTCGCAGGCAGGGATGTCGTCCAAAGCTCCTCGCCGGTATCACGATCAAAGGCGCGAAACTTCCGATCGCTGGTTGCGCCGATGAAAACCAGGCCGCCGTCGGTAACGATGGAACCGCCGATATTCGGCGTCCCGGTTTTCGGGATGCCACGCCGCTTCAACTCGTCGAACTCGCCCAGTGTCGCCTTCCAACGGATATCGCCGGTCCCTAAATCCACCGCAAAAAGAGCGCCCCACGGCGGCCGCTGGCAGGGATAACCGTTCGCGTCAGTGAAGAACTCATATTTCTTGGCGCGCAAAGCGTAGGGAATTGCGGCGCCCTCTCGACGCTTAGCCATATGGAACAGGCCGCCTACGTCCATGGTGTTCACGAATAGCAGGTTCTGGCTGGAATCAAAAGATGCTCCACCGTAGTTCGCACCGCCGTTCAAGCCGGGGAAAAGAACCTGGTCTTGTTCTCCGAGCGGGTCGTACATTCTCACATCAAGTCTTGCTCCCTTGGTGAGGGCAACGCATTCGGCATGAGACTCAGGAGTTACATCCGTCAATTCAGCGGCGGTCATCGACTGCCGTGCAAGCGGAGGCGGTTTCAGAGTATAGGGTTGAGTTGGGGAGCTCTCTTCCCCCGGAATCGTGCTTTTCGGCACCGGCCGTTCTTCGACGGGAAGAAGTGGCTCTCCGGTCTCGCGGTTGAGCAGAAACAAAAAGCCCATCTTGGTGACCTGCGCGACGGCGGGGATGACTTTCCCGTCACGCTTCACGTCCGCTAGAACGGGAGCCGCGGGCAGGTCGTAGTCCCATAGGTCGTGATGGACCATCTGGTAGTGCCAGCGTCGCGTTCCGGTCTTGCAGTCGAGCGCCACCACGCTGTTCCCATATAGGTTCGTACCCTTGCGGTCGCCGCCGTAGGTATCGTAGGAGGGCGAGGTCAGGGGCAGAAATACCATAGACCGTGCTTCATCGACAGTCATCATTGACCAAACGTTGGTCCCGCCGCGGTCCTTCCATGATCCCGTTTCCCAGGTTTCGCTACCGGGTTCGCCCGGGTGCGGTACGGTGTGAAACCGCCAAAGCGTCTTGCCGGTACGGGTGTCGAAGCCGCGCACGTCTCCGCTTGGGCCTTGGGGATTGCCGTCGCTTACCAGGGCGCCTGCTATGACGACATCTCCACACACGGTGGTAGGGCTTGTCAGACCATATTGCGCTTCGGGAAAGCCGTCGGCCATGCCCGCCCGCAAGTCCAATTTACCAGCGTCACCGAATCCGGGATCGAGCTTGCCCGTTGCTGCGTTCACCGCCCAAAGCCGTCCCTGGAGGTCGCCCAGAAATATTAGTCGTTTCTTTCCGTCAGTCCATGTCGACACACCACGATTGACGAAAAGATTCCGCCGGATGCTTTTGTCAATGGCGGGGTCGAAGACCCAGAGCTGCTTGCCAGTCTCTGCATCAATCGCGAACAGGCGGCTCATCGGCGAGGGAATGTACAACACGCCATCAATCATGAGTGGAGTAGCCGCGAAGGAGGAGCGTGAAATTTCCGTGCCATCACTCCAGTCTCCCGTGTCAAAGGTCCAGGCTTCCTGAAGCTTAGTCACATTGCCACGGTTGATTTGCTTGAGAGGAGAGTGGCGTGCGCCCCCGGCGTCCCGGCCCACGACCGGCCAATCCTGAGCAAGAACCGAAACGCTGCACGACAGCAATACAATAGCCCCGAGCATCCAAGTCATTTAAAGGACACCCCCTTCATAGTAGTACTGTACTAATCAGGTTGGCCACTGCATGACCCTTACGCTGGGACCGTGTATCAACCCCTGTCAATATATATGTCCTACACTCTCGGCTATCCATCTCGCGCAGCTAGAACATCAGCTTGAGTGCGAACTGAATGTTGCGGGGTGTGCTGACATTTCCATTCCATTGACCAAATGTCGGACTCGCGATATCGGTGTCGAACGCAGTGGAACCAAAGCATCGAGTTTCGCACACAAAAATATGTTGATTCCAGGCGTTGAAAAACTCCGCCTGGAAGCGCAGGCCGACTCGTTCCGTGAGGGGGATATTCTTAATAATACTGATGTCTGTATTTGAAAACCTGGGGCCCCGTAGAGAGCTGATGCGCGGCCCGTTCCCGAAATCGAAATTGAAGGAGTTCGGGTCCTGAAACGCTGCCGGACTGAGGAGCGGCCCTTTGGCTGGGTCGAAGCTGTTCGGACTTTGCAGGAACGGATCGACACCCGCAATTTGCGAGGGAATGCAGCCGGCAGCAAATTGATCAGGAACGTTGCAGTTGCTTGAGCGAAAGAAGTATGGCGTGCCGGATGAGATCTTGATCAACGTCGACAGTTGCCATCCGCCCAGAACCCTGTTGACCAGGCCGGAGGTCGTGTTCAGGAATCGCTTTCCTCTTCCCACCGGAAGGTCATAAAGGGTGGAAAAATTGAAGGTATGCGGCACGTCATCAATCGAAAGAGCTTTGTTCCGGCTGCGCTGGTACGGTGAGATGACTCCGGTTGCGCCGAGAAGCCCGTCGGAAAGGGACGAAGCCTGAATGTAATCGGAATCCGTGAGGAGCTTTGACCAGGTATATGTCGCGAGGAACCAGAGACCCTTGGCAAACCGCTGTTCGGCTTTGAGCTGTAGGGAATGATAGGTGGAATTGCCGACGTTCTCGTTGCTGCCAGTGATCGTCCCACAATACTGGGGGAACGGAAGTAGTGCCTGCGCAACGGTTGGAGCGCAGGCCTGCATCTGCTCGACCCACCCAGGGTACGGTGCGGAAACTCCATCCAGAGAAGTCTGGCCCGGCTCGAACTCGTCAAACAATTGCTGTCCCATCGAGAGTAGCGATGGGTTCAGCACATTGATCGGTTGAACATCAGACAGCAGGCGAGTGCCTTTGTTGGCCACGTATGCCGCACTGAGTGAGAGGTTGTCGGTTACCTGATGCTCCACCGTAAAGTTCCACTGTTGGGAATAAGGCAAGCGGTTGGCATCGGCGGGACGATAAAGTGGTGCAGCCTGCCCGTTCAGGAACGTTTGACTGATTGTTGGCGTCGGAAGATTGGATGGGAACCCCTCGTTTAGCATCATCGCCGGGCTAAGGCCCCCGAGACTGCTCGATAGAGTGGGAGTGGTGTTGAACCCATCCTGTGCGATGCCTCCGTTCCAGCCGGGATAAAAGGCTTGGCTAAAGAAGATACCGTACCCGCTGCGCAACACTGTCTTAGGAGTTAGCGAATAAGCAAGGCCGAAGCGAGGCGAGAACGCGTGGTAGTAGGTGTTTTCGGGATGACGCGATCCAAAGCTCGCGTCGCCCCATTTCGTGCCGGCGAAAGCCAGAGTGCCCGGCAATCCACCCGCCCCCGGATTGGGCGCGGTAGGATCGAGGAAAGAAAAATTGTCATATCTCTCATAGGACGGCGTACTTTCGTCCCAGCGCAACCCGTAGGTGACACTCAGCTTGCTATTGGCTTTCCAGGTATCACCGGCATGTAGCGCATAGAGCTTGCCCCTCGCGTAAATCGTGTCGACTTGGCTAAACGTCACGTCTGCATTGTCGACCGCGCCCAGCAAAAAGCTCGCCACCGGACTGCCACTGTTGATCCCCAAGAGTCCGGTGTTCAAATCGGAAAACCCGAATGTGCCGGATTGATTGTTGTTGTTGCGCAGATTGTTCTGCAAGGTGCGCAATTCCCCGCCAAATTTGAAGGTGTGGCTGCCGCGGGTCCAGGAAAGGACATCATTTACAACACTCGTAGGTCGGGATTCATGGTGTAGCACGTCACTCCCCATGGAGAGGAAGCCGTCCGAGAAGTTGATCTGCGGCGGCGCTTTGTACCCGGCCGCACCCGGAATTTTTGGCAGTACATCCACGAACGGAGCATCGTTGGATATTTCGCTTCCCCGCATGTCCAGGTAACCGTAATTCAGATTGTTGATCACGTTGGGCGAAAAGGTGTGGTCCCAGTTCGTGCGGATGATCCATGGGCCGATCTCGCCGCCATCTGGGAGCAGCAGCGTCTCGTTGCTGATTTGAAGCGGAAGAGTGGAAACCTTGGCAAATACCGTGTCGTGATAGTGCAGCGTAACCGCTACATGGTCCTTTTGGCCTAAGTAATCATCGATGCGGATGTCGTAGTTTTGGCGATGGTCCGTTCCCGCGCCGCTGATGTCCGAATTGGCCACCGGCGACACAAAGTTGTTTAAAGCGCCCCCGAAGGTGGGAGTGGGGAGAAATTGAAACCACTGGTTGGCCAGTGAATTCTGAAGGCGAGCATCAGTGGAGCAGATAACGTTGGGATGTTGTCCGTCGCATCCCATGAACTGGTTGCGCAAAAAGGGAAGATTGCCGGGACCTTGAGATTCGCTTGGGTTGTACGCTGGATTGGTTGTCGTAGTCGCTGGGTCGTAAATTGGGATCAGATTCCCCGAGGAATCTACCCAATCGGTGAAATCGCCTTGCCTTTCCTGTAAAGAGGGAATGCTCACCACCGGGAAAACCGTCCCTCTTCGTATCGTCCACCGTTCCACGTTTACGAAAAAGAAAGCCTTGTTCCGGTTGGACCAGATGCCAGGAAGCTTGATAGGACCGCCCACGCTTCCGCCAAACTGGTTCTCGATATCTTTGGGCTTTGTCGGTGATCCAAACTGAGTGGCATTGAGCGAGGTATTGTGGTGATATTCACGCAGATCGCCGTGGAAATCGTTGGTGCCCGACTTGGTCACCATTGTGATCACGCCTGACGTTGTGGTTCCATACTGCGGCTCGTAGCTGGAAGTAAGCACGCTGACTTCGCTGATCGCTTCCGGAGAGATGGGATAGTCGCTATGTAAAGCGACAACGCCACTCTGACTCATCAACCCTTCCTGCATCGAGGCCCCGTCAAGTGCCGCCTCGTCGCCCATTTTCATTCCACCATTGATTCGGGTCTCGAAAGGGTTGTTGCCGGCACCGGTATTGACTCCCGGAAGGACTACCACGAAGGAAGCGGCCGATCTTGAACTGCCCGAAACGTTCAGTGGCAGATCTTTAAGGACATCGGGGCTGATTTCTCCCTTGTGTTGGCCGTCTTCATGGTTGATCGGAGATGCGACGGCGCTCACATCGACGGTCTGAGAGCTGCCTTCGACAGTCAGCGTTACATCGAACGTAGCCGCATCATTTAGCGAGAGCACCAGCCCCTGGCGGGTAAACGCAGAAAAACCGCTTGACGAGGCCTTGAGGGTGTAGGGGCCAGCCTGCAGGTTGCTGAAGCGGTAGTTGCCGTCGCTCCCTGTGTCAAACTCCCTAATGGTTCCGGTGGCAGTTGCGGTCAACGTGAGGTGAGCTTTCGGGACGACCGCGCCGCTTGGATCCTTCACCGTTCCACTCAAGGTCGAATTAGTGCTCTGAGCTGTCAGCGGATTGAACGAAGCGAAGAGGAGAACAGGAAGGAGCACGATCAGGATCAAGCGCTGGAAGAGATGAGCAGGCGAGGCAGACATGAAGGCGTCTCCCTATTTTTGAACCGATTCAAAACAGGGGCCGAATCTATACCCGCTAAAATAGAGTTGTCAAGAGAAATTGCCCAGCGAACTCAAAGTTCCGTCCATGATTTTGGTAGCTTTCCGTGAATGTCTTATGGCTCACAAGGTCCAATTTTTCTCTCCGAGTGTAGAGCAAACCATGGCGCCATTATGAAAAATTGTACGCTGTGCCGCACACCCACTTGCCAAAAAGAAGACCGGAAGGCAACATAGCAGCGACATTCTTGGATCGATCTTGGTAAACAGAAATCGTTTACAAGGAATTGTTGTCCGTATTTATATTCAGCTTGTGGCGGTATTAGAAAATGGAGCCCACATTGGGTTGTGGCCGGTTGAGAATTTGCCTGGTCGCCATCTTGTTCGGCATTCTGGCGCATGCCAACGGCACCGAAGCGCCGCGCGAATTGCTCTTGCGCTTGCAACACCTAGTCCAACAAAATCCGGAGGGGTCGCGGAGCCAGTTGGATGCAGCGATCAAGCAATATCGCTCCGAGCCCGGCCTCTACAACCTGCTCGGCATCGTGGAAGCCCAGCGGAAAAATGGCGTTGCCGCTGAAGCCAATTTCAGGAAGGCGCTAGAGGTCGCGCCCGACTTCACCGGCGCACTTCTAAACCTGGGGCGACTCTATCTGGAGCGCTCATCCCAGGATCCAAAAGCGTTGGGTCAGGCGCTGGAGGCATATCAGAAAGTTTTAAGCTACGAGCGCAGCAACACCGAGGCGCTATACCAATCGGCGTTGCTCCTCAACCGCACCGGTTCGTATCAGGCATCGCTCAGTCACCTCGACCGGCTTCCCCAGGAAGTGCAGGAGCAGCCCCAGTCTTTGGCAGTCCGCTGTGCCAATCAAGTTGGCTTGAAGCAGCCCGCAGTCGCCGCCGGCACCGCCGAACGGTTGTTGCACAGTCCGGCCTTGACCGAAGCTGATGTTATAGCGGTGTTGCCACAGATTGAGGATCGTGACGGGGCCCTGGCAGTGCGAATGATCGAAGGGTTGGTACAACGCCGTCTCGCAGGCCGCCAAGTTCTATGGCGTCTAGGATGGCACTACCAGCAGCAGGGGAAGCTCCCACAGGCGCGCGCGCAGCTCGAAGAGGCCGAGCAGGATGGTCCGCCGTCGGCCGAGATTCTCCAGGAATTGGCCCGCGTGGCCTACCAGCAACAGGATCGCGAGGGCGCGCTGGGCTACCTGGCGCATGCTCGCGATCTCGATCCCGGTAGCGCCGCCATCCATTTCTTCTTTGGCTTGGTCTGCATCGAACTCAACCTTCCCCTCGAAGCACGCAAATCACTGGATGAAGCGGTGCGACTCGATCCGCAAAACGCGTTCTACAACTACGCCCTTGGTTCGGTGGCGTTGCGTGCCGATCCTTTGCAGGCTATTCCCTATTTTGAGAAGTACATGCAACGTAAGCCCGAGGATCCCCGCGGTCGCTTTGCACTGGGCGTTGCGCAGTTCTATCTGGCGGAATATGAAACGGCGACGAAAAATTTGCGCGACGTCGCCGACAGCAAGGAGACTGCTTCCGGTGCGCATTACTTTCTTGGACGGATAGCCAAGATATCCGAGCACCTGCCGGAGGCGGAGATCGAATTGAAGGAGGCGGTGGCAGCGAATCCACGCTTTGCCGATGCCCTGGCTGAGTTGGGTCAGTTGCATGTCAGGCTTGGGCGCTATGACGAGGCGCGCAATGAACTGGAGCGCGCCCTTGCTCTTGAGCCCTATAATTTTCGCGTGAATATCAACCTGCTGATCTTTTACCGGAAAACCAAAGATCCGCGTGCTGACGAACAGCAGGCACGCTTCGACGAGATTAAGAAAAAACAGGCAGATGATGAGCCGTTGCTCTGGCGGACTATCGAGGTGCGGCCATACCAATAAGTCGGGTGGGAGACGCTAGCAGATTCCTGCCCAAGATGGAAAAGAAAGGTTGTTAGGAGATAGCGACGGAAAAGTAAGCCCTGAAAAGACTTGAAGACGGGCATTGCCGACCGACAAAAGCGCTATGCCGTACTCTGCACTGCACGCTAGAGCTATGAGCGCATATTTCTAGAACGAGAGGGCGCAAGAACAGGCCGTGAAATAGCTTGAGTGGCGTCGACTTCGATGAAAGGATGGATTTGGAGACTTCCACCAAGTATCGCTTTTTCGGTTGAACCCGCAACCCGCACACGCGGCAAAACCGAAGCTCCAATTCGAACAAAAACCTACCTACGGGGCGACATGCCGTTGTCTCAGCGCGAATTCAGAGGGGAGAAATTCGTATGTCTCGTATCGTCCAGTTTGAGCTAGGTTGTGGTCCGGCCGAACCCTGGTTCGGCCAGCAATTTTTTGGTCGCCGGAAAATGACTGCATGCTCTGGCGCTCTGTTTGCAACAATCTCCCGATCTATCCCATAACGCAAGGGGGCCTCACATGTTCACCGCCTCACCGCGCATGGTAGGGACATGAACAAACGTCAGTTTTTAAAAGGAGCCGCGACAATCGCGGCCTCTACCATGCTGCCGTCAACCATGCATGGCAAATCCCAGCCTATTCCTAAGACCTATACCTACAAAACTGCTGGCGGATGTGAGATTAAGGCTAACGTTTACGGTGCAGACCTACATCGCATAAAGCCCGCCATCGTATGGATTCATGGAGGGGCGCTTATCTTTGGTTCGAGAACTGAACTCCCCGATTGGTTGGACCCTGACCAACGTTTCGTCGTTGTCTCCATTGATTACCGTTTGGCGCCGGAGACCAAGCTTCGCTTCATTATCGAAGACCTCCAAGATGCCTACCGATGGGTGCACCAGCAAGGTCCGCGGTTGTTTCGGCTTGATTCGGAGAGGATGGCTGTCGCCGGTCTATCTGCAGGGGGGTATCTGACCTTGATGACCGGATTTTCGGTGAATCCCCGGCCTAAGGCACTCCTTACCCTATCCGGATACGGAGACATCACATCTTCTTGGTATAGCCGACCGAGTGTCTTCTACTTGCGGCAAGCCACCATTTCCAAAGAAGAGGCTCTTGCATCCACGCGAGCTCGCTGCGTGAGTGCGGCAGAAGAAGGCGAGCATCGTGAAAGGTTTTACTTTTATTGCCGTCAACAAGGGATCTGGCCGAAAGAGGTAGCGGGACACGACCCTAATACCGAGCCCAATTGGTTCAAACCCTATTGTCCAGTGCGTAATGTGACGGCACAGTATCCCCCGACGGTGCTAATTCATGGAACGGCGGACACCGACGTACCCTACGACGAATCCGTAAAGATGGACGAGAAACTGTCAGAGGTCAAAGTACAACACGAATTTCTGCGGGTTCGAGGGGGGAGCCATTGCCTGGATGATGATCCCCCGTCCGTCCGAACTCCGGTTTTTCAACGGGCGATGGATTTTGTCAGAGCGCAAATCGGTTAAGGTCAAGGGGGGAATGCAGATTCTTGAGTTCGACTGGTCATTCAAATCAGGAGCATTTGTAAGCGGACGGACGGGCGCGGCATTCTACCCTGGGGAGACGAGTGTTCGCGCGATTCAAGCGAGCAGAGAATATTGACAGAAGCAGACGATACTACGTACAACAGGACTCGACTCCGGCTTTCGCCTTATGCGAACCTAAGTTGATCGGAACGTTCGATCGACTCACCCCTGGAATGGGGTCGCGGCAGACCCGGGAAACCGCGAACCAGAAGAAAGGTCATTCGAGCATGATCTTTAAGACCCGAGATGCCGTGGTAGGGCTGGTGGTGGCGTGTTCGAGCGTCGTCTTTTCTTGGCGCGCCACCGCTGACCATAAAGGAGACGCTAGCCTGTGGCAGCACGACAATCTGGTCGCGTGGTGCGTGGTTCCTTTCGATGCGCAGCACCGCGGCCCGGAGGAGCGTGCCCAAATGCTCCACCAGCTTGGGTTCAAACACTTCGCATACGACTGGCGTGAAAAGGATATTCCCACCTTCGATACAGAAATCGAAGCGCTCCGGAAGTATGGGATCGATTTGATTGCCTGGTGGTTTCCTTTCGACGCTGATGACCCGGTTGCCAAGCAGACGCTAGAGACGTTTCGACGTCACC
>Ga0068871_100002975_pt1 | contig 11619 bp, 10 predicted proteins | sample KBSMisM72_FD_72750 | JGI IMG/M metagenome (GOLD analysis project Ga0068871, IMG submission 72750) | Miscanthus rhizosphere microbial communities from Kellogg Biological Station, Michigan, USA - KBS Miscanthus M7-2 | ecosystem: Host-associated > Plants > Roots > Rhizosphere > Soil ... | reverse complement strand
TGATGGCGCGGCAGGAGGCCGTTCGCGAACTGGCGGCACATCTCGATCTTCGGGAAGACCTCGCGATCGCCGGTGATCGTCGGCACCGGAAGGGCGTCACCGCCGCGCTGGTTGCGTGGGGCGCAGAGCCGCCTCCCACGTTCTCAGCCGCCGTCCGGGCTGGGAGTTGGATTCTCTCGTTCTTTGGCGTGCTCGGCGCGATCGCCGGTGCGGTCTATTTGCTGGCCGGTTTTGGCTTTCTTGCGCTCGACGACGTCACGCGCGGACGACTCCTCACGTACTTCATCGTCGTCTCGTCGATGTGTTTCACCGCGCAGTGGAGGGCGCGGCGCTGGACACAGCCTGTCCTGCAGCAGGTGTTCCGCGCCGAATACGGCCTCGCCACCGTGGCGGACGTCCTGCTGCGGCTCGAAGCCGAGACGTTCCAGTCCCCGTACCTCACATCGCTTCGCGCCCTGTTCGTCGACGGCGGCCGGCCGGCGTCATCGCGCATCGCGCGGTTGAAGCTCTATGTCGCGTTGCTGAATGCTCGCCGCAATCAGTTCATGCGGCTGCTGGGGCCGCTCGTGCTGTGGGACATCCACCTCGCGCGTGCGATTGAAGACTGGCGGCGCGCCTCCGGCCCATCCGTTGGCGACTGGCTGCGCGGCATCGGCGAGTTCGAGGCCGTCGCGTCCATTTCGGGTCTCGCGTGGGAGCGGCCGGACTGCGCGTATCCCGATTTTTCCGCCGACGGGCCACTTTTCGACGCGACCGACATTCGGCATCCGCTACTGCCCGTCAGCCGTGCGGTCGCGAACGACGTCCGGCTCGGCATCGATCACTCCGTCGTAGTCGTCAGCGGCTCGAACATGTCGGGCAAGAGCACGCTGCTGAGGACGATCGGCATTGCGGCCGTCATGGCGCAGGCCGGCGCGCCAGTGTGCGCGCGGCGGATGCGCCTCTCGCCGCTCGTCGTGGGCGCTTCGATCCGCATTCAGGATTCGCTGCAGGAGGGAACGTCGCGGTTCTACGCCGAAATCAGCAGACTCAGCCACATCATGGCCGCATCGCGTGCCTCTGTGCCGGTGCTGTTCCTCGTCGACGAGGTCCTGCACGGCACCAACTCACACGATCGCCTGATCGGCGCCGAGGCGGTGGTGAGGGGCCTGGTCGATCACGGCGCGATCGGCCTCATCACGACGCACGACCTGGCGCTGACGCGCCTGGTCGACACGCTGGGGTCGAAGGCCGCCAACGCGCATTTCCAGGACTACCTGGAAGACGGCCGCATGCGCTTCGACTACCACATGCGTCCTGGCGTCGTGCAGCACAGCAATGCGCTCGCGCTCATGCGGGCCGTTGGCCTGGATGTGTGATCATCTCGTGGTAGCTGAGACTGAAATGGCCGACCCGCAGACCAGGTGGCTGCTTCGACACTTTCTGGCGGCGCTCGCATACCGCACACAAAAGGCGCTTCGCGGCGCGCCGGCCGATTTCGGATCGTTCCGCGTCGAGGCGCATGTGCGCACGCCGAAGGCGCTCGTGCAGCACATGACGAGCGTGCTCGGGTTCGCCCGCACGTTCTTCGTCGGCGGGTCGTATCGGCCAGAGCCGCTGCCGACGCTGAACGACGAGGTCGCGCGATTCCACGCGATGCTCGAAGATCTCGGCAAGCATCTGGAGCAGGGTTCACCGCTCCTGAGCGGCATGACGGCCGAGCGTCTGCTGCAGGGGCCGCTGGCCGACGCGATGACGCACGCCGGGCAACTGGCGATGTTACGAAGGCTGGCCGGGTCGCCGGTTGCTCCAGAAGATTTCAGCCTTGCGGACGTGACCGCGGAGCGTCTCGGCCCGGATCAACCGAAGCCGGTGAGTCCGGACGCGGTGTGGCTCGAAGCGCCGCGGGGATGGACGCACGACGGTACTGAGTGACAATGACACGGCTTCTGGAGGTTGCATGAGGGACGGTACTGCCGGAACCATTTACGGTCTGGGCGTTGTCGGCGCCATCGTGTACTTCGTCCGCCACGCGGCGACGTTCGGCGCCGGCGTGCTCGGCGTCATCAAGGGCCTGATCTGGCCTGCCGTGTTGATGTACAAGATCCTTGAATACCTGAAGATGTGATGTTCTTCGACCAGACGATGCTGATTGAAATCGAGGCGGAAGCAGTCATCATATGAGCGTGCGTCTGCAGTGCTTGATCGTCCTCGGATGTGTGGCCGTCACGGTCGCGTGCAACCGGACAACGCCTGAAACGAAGAGCGCGAACAACTCGACCGTGGATCCCTATCACACCGACATCGAAAAGTTTCGTCAGCAGCGCGAAGCGAAGCTGACGTCCGACACTGGCTGGCTCACGATTGCCGGCCTGTACTTCCTGACGAAGCCAGAGACGACCGTCGGGTCTGCCGGCGACAACGACGTCGTGCTGCCGGCCGGCGCGCCGCCGCGCGTCGGCACGTTCGTGCTGGCGAAGGACGGCAAGGTGAGCGTGACGTTGGAGCCTGGGATCACGCCGACGCTGCTCGACGGGAAGCCGTTCGCCGGCGGTCCGATCAAGTCCGATGACCCCGGGCCGCCCGATCGTCTTGTGCTCGGAGATGTGCAGGTGTGGGTCCATCAGAGCGGCGAGCGGCCCGCCATTCGCGTCCGCGACAAGAACAATCCCCTGCGCAAGGACTTCACCGGCATGAAGTGGTATCCGGTGAGCGAGACGTACCGCGTCGAAGGCACATTCGAGCCGTTCGACAAGCCGCAGGAATTGAAGATTCCCAATATGCTCGGCGACATCGACACGATGAGCGTTCCTGGCCACGTGCGCTTCACGCTCAACGGCAAGGAACACAACATGCTCGCCGTCGTCGAGAACGACACCGAGTTCTGGTTCATCTTCCGCGACCTGACGAGCGGCGACACGACGTATCCTGCCGCGCGCTTTCTCTACACATCTCGTCCAGACGCGAACGGCAAAGTGACGCTCGACTTCAACCGCGCGGAGAATCCGCCGTGTGCGTTCAACGCGTACGCGACATGCCCGCTGCCGCCGCCGGATAACCGGATGCAAGTACGTGTCGAAGCGGGCGAGAAGATCTACCAACGGCACTGATGCCGCTGATCCTCGTCTCGAGCGCTCGATTCGCCGAACACCAGACGCCGCCCGGCCATCCCGAACGGCCGGAGCGCGCGCAGGTCATGGACGCGGTCGCATCACGGTGGGGCAGGGGAGGTGGAGAAGTTGTCGCCCCGCGAGCGGCGACGCACGAACAGTTGGAGCGCGTGCACGATCCGCATTACGTGCAGCGGATTTCCGAGCTGCGCGATCGCGCCGTCGCGCTCGATCCGGATACCTACACGTCACCCGAGTCGTATGACATCGCGTTGCTTGCCGCCGGTGCGGCGATTGACGCGGTCGAACGTACGATGAGCCGCACGCACACGTACACCCTCGCGATGATGCGTCCGCCGGGGCATCACGCCGAGCACGCGCACGCGATGGGCTTCTGTCTCTTCAACAACGTCGCGGTCGCCGCCGCGCATGCGCGCCACGCGCTGGGCGCCTCGCGCGTCGCGATCGTCGACTACGACGTTCATCACGGCAACGGCACGCAGCATCTGTTCGACCGCGATCCGTCAGTGCTGTACATCTCGACCCATCAGTACCCGTTCTATCCCGGCACCGGCGCAGCCGGTGAGATCGGCAGCGGCCCCGGCGAAGGATTCACGGTGAATCTGCCGATGGAATCGGGCAGCATCGACGTCGACTTCGAGTACGTCTTCGACCGCGTCGCGCTCCCGGTGCTCCGCCAGTTCAAGCCCGATCTCATCCTCGTGTCGGCCGGGTTCGACGCCCATCAACGCGACCCGCTCGCCATGATGCGGGCCACCGAAGCCGGGTTTGCTGCGATGACAATGGCGCTGAGGCGCGTGGCGGACGAGACGTGCGGTGGACGGCTGGCGCTCGTCACCGAAGGTGGCTACGACCTCACGGCGCTCGAAGGCTCGCTCGACGCGGTGGTGCACGCGCTGGCCGGTCCCTCCTCTGCGCCCAAGTGGCCTGCCGCGACCGCGGCGTCGAACCGCGGCAAGACGTCGGCCGATGCCACGGTCCGGGCGGTGGGCAAGTACTGGAAGCTACAATAAGGACAACCCCAAGACGACATCGTGACCGAGTACAAGCCCCAAGAGCTGGACAAGAAGTGGCAGGCGCGCTGGACGGCGTCCCGCGCGTTCGAAAGCGAGATCGACCGGAGCCGTCCGAAGTTCTATTGCCTCGACATGTTCGCGTATCCCTCCGGGCACGCGCACATGGGCCACGTGCGCAACTACACCATCGGCGACGTCGCCGCCCGGATGAGGCGCATGCGCGGCTTCAACGTGCTGCACCCGTTCGGCTGGGACGCATTCGGACTGCCGGCCGAAAACGCCGCGATCAAGACGGGCACCCATCCCGAGACGTCGACGCTGGGCAACATCAACCACATGAAGGGGCAGCTCCAGCGCCTCGGCGTCAGCTACGGGTGGGAGCGCGAGATCGCGACGTGCCTGCCCGACTACTACAAATTCAATCAGTGGATCTTCCTGAAGATGTTCGAGCGCGGCCTCGCGTACCGCCGACGCTCGATCGTCAACTGGTGCCCCGTCGACAACACCGTGCTCGCGAACGAGCAGGTCATCGACGGCGCATGCTGGCGCTGCGGCACGATCGTGGAACAACGATCGCTCGAGCAGTGGTTCTTCAAGATCACGGCGTACGCCGACGAACTCCTCGCAGGTCTCGACACGCTGAAAGCGTGGCCGGACAAAGTCGTCGTCATGCAGCGAAACTGGATCGGGCGCTCAGAAGGCGCGCGCCTCACGTTCCCGATCGCCGAATCGCCAGATCTTCGAATCGAAGTCTTCACAACTCGTATCGACACAATCTACGGCGCGACCTTCGTCGTGCTCGCGCCCGAGCATCCGCTCGTCGACACGCTCGCGAAGATGCCGAATGCTCCGGCGTCGCTCAAGGCCGACGTCCAGGCGTTTCGCAGCCAGGAAAAAGAAGCGCGACTCACCGGCAAGGAAGGGGTCTTTACCGGGCAGTTCGCAATCAACCCGTTCACCAAAGAGCGCGTGCCGATCTGGGTGGGCAACTTCGTGCTCGCGGAGTACGGCACGGGCGCGATCATGGCCGTCCCGGCCCACGACGAACGCGACTTCGAGTTCGCACGAAAGTACAGCCTGCCGATCCGGATTGTCGTGCGCTCGAAGGAGACGCCGGCGACTTCCGGCGAGCTCACAGACGCGACGACGAATTACGGCACGCTCGTCGACTCCGGCGAATACTCTGGCGAGAAGGCGCCTGAGGTGATGACGCGGATGATCGCGGATGCCGAAAAGCGCGGCATCGGCAAAGGCGAAGTCCAGTTCCGGCTCAAGGACTGGGGCATCTCGCGGCAGCGATACTGGGGCACGCCGATCCCGATCGTGTACTGCGACAAGGACGGCGTCGTCGGCGTGCCGTACGAGCAGTTGCCGGTCGAATTGCCGAAGGTCGCGCACTTCACCGGCCGCGGCGACTCTCCGTTGGCGTCGATCCCGGAGTTCGTGAACACCACGTGCCCGAAGTGCGGCGGACCGGCAAGGCGCGAGACCGACACAATGGACACGTTCGTCGACTCGTCGTGGTACTTCCTCCGCTTCGCCGACCCGAACAACCGCGAGCTGCCGTTCGGGAAGGATGCCGCCGCGTACTGGGCCCCCGTCGACTTCTACGTCGGAGGCGTCGAGCACGCGATTCTTCATTTGCTCTACTCGCGATTCTTCACGCGCGTCCTCCGCGACGTCGGCCTGGTGACTTTCGACGAGCCCTTCACGCGCCTCCTGACGCAGGGGATGGTGCTCAAGGACGGCGACGTCATGTCCAAGTCGAAAGGCAACGTCGTCGATCCGGACGCGATGATGCAGAAGTACGGCGCCGACGCGCTGCGTCTCTACGTGATGTTCGTCGCGCCGCCGGAAAAGGAAGTCGAGTGGAGCGACGCCGGGCTCGAGGGCAGCTTCAGGTTTCTGGTGCGCGTATGGCGGCTCGTGGATCACTGGGCGCCTCTGGTCGTTCAGCAGGGCTTAGGGCTGAGGGCTGATGGCTCAGAGATCTCGGACGGCGAGCGTGCGTTGCGGCGGAAGACGCACGACACGATTCGGCGCGCCACGATCGACATCGAAGAACGCATGCACCTCAACACCGCTGTGTCCTCGATGATGGAGCTTGTGAACGAGCTCTATGCCTTCAGCGATACAACGCCGCACGGGCAGCCGTCGAAGAACCCGGTCGCGGGTGCCGTCGTGCGTGCCCAGTCGCTCGCGGTCATGCGCGAAGCGCTCGATGCGCTCGTCGTGATGCTGTCGCCGTTTGCCCCGCATACGGCCGAAGAGCTGTGGCAACTGCTTGGTCATGACGATGGACTGACACGCGTGACGTGGCCGGCATTCGATCCTCAAGTCGCGAAGGCAGAGGAAGTGGTGGTGCCTGTCCAGATCAACGGCAAGATCCGCGCGCGGCTGACCGTACCTGCGGGCCTGGCTGACGGCGACCTGGAGAAGACCGTCCTCGCCGATCCCGCCGTCCAAAGTCATATCGCCGGGAAGACGATTCGCAAAGTCGTCGTCGCGAAAGGACCGCTGGTTTCAATCGTCATATGAGAATGTTCAGAAACCTCCTCTGTGTTCTCTGCGTCCTCTGTGGTGGCGTGTTCGACCTGGGATGCGGGTACACCCTCGCCGGCCGCAGTTCGACGCTGCCGGCTTCGATCAAGACGATTGGCATCCCGCTCTTCATCAATCGGACGACGGTGTTCAACCTGGAGACGGCGCTGACGACGAAGGTGCGATCGGAATTCATCGGCCGCGGCAAGTTTACGATCGTCTCGGACGCGACCGGCGTCGACGCGGTGCTGACGGGCGAGGTCACGGCCGTCTCGATCACGCCGGCGAGCATCAACGCGAATCAGCTCGCGTCGCGCTATGCGATCACGATCGTCGCGCGCGTCGAACTGAAGGACACCAAGGCGAACATGGTCATCTGGGACAATCCCGGCATGGTGTTTCGTCAGGAGTACGACGCAACAGCGAACCAGACCGGTCAGACCGCGATCGATCCGACGGCGTTTTTCGGACAGGAGACGAACGCGCTCGACCGATTGAGCACCGAGTTCGCGCGAAGCATCGTGTCGGCGATCCTGGAGGCGTTCTGACACGAACGCCCGCCGACATCCGCAAACAAATCGCTTCCGGCGACACCGACCCGGTGTATCTCCTTCAGGGCGAAGACGACGTCGAGAAGGCGGCGCTGGCAGCGCAGTTCACCTCGCTCGTCGACGACGGCCTGGCGGCGTTCAACGTCGAGCGCGTGCATGCCGGCGACTGGACGACCGGCGACCGGCTGGCCGGCGGCGTCGGCTCGCTCGTGGCCGCCGTCCGCACCCTGCCGATGATGTCGCCGCGGCGTGTGGTGATCGTCTCGCAGGCCGAAGCGCTGCTGGCGCCGAAGCGCGAAAGCGACGCGGCCGAGCGCGCGATGGCGGAGTTCGGCACGCTCCTGGAGCGGCCCGAGACGATGACGACGCTGGTGCTCGTCGCGGCGGCGCTCGACAAGCGGACCAAAACCTACAAGCTGCTCGTCAAGCACGCGACGATCGTCGACTGCGGATCGCCGGAGGACGTCGCCGGCGCCGCGCGATGGGTGAAGGCGCGACTGGACGCCGCCGGCGTCGAGATCGATCCCGCCGGCGCGCGCGCGCTGGCGGCGCTGGCCGGATTCCCCGATCGGCCGCAGAACAACGGCCGCACGGGCGACGTCAAGCGGCTGCGCGGAGAAGTGGATCGGCTGCTGCTCTACGCGCTCGGCCAGAAGAAGATCTCGATGGACGACGTCCGCGAAGTGGCTGGTCCAGCGGCGCTGCAGGACGACTGGGCGATGGCGAACGCGATCGAGGACGGCAAAGCGCCCGAAGCGCTCCGCCAGCTGGCGCTGATGCTCGACACCGGCGCGGCCCCGGAACAAGTGCTCGGCCAGCTCGGATGGCTGGTTCGCGCGAAGTTCCCGCACGCCGCGCCCCAGTCTCTCCCAGGCGCGGTCGAGGCGGTCTTCCGCACGGATCAGGATCTCAAGCGGTCGGGCGGCGACCCACGCGTGCTTCTCGAGCGGCTCGTCGTCGAATTGTGTGAAGGAAAACGGGCGAGGCGGGTAGGGCGACCCTTTTAGGGCCGCCGGATTATGCCCGCTTGGCGATGCGCGCCTGCAGCCGCGACTTGTAGCGGCCCGCCGCGTTGCGGTGGATGATGCCCTTGCTCGCCATCTTGTCGATGAGCGAGACCGTCTGCTTCAGCGCGTTTTTCGCGCCTGCGAGATCTTTTCCGTCAATCGCCGTGCGGATGTCTTTGAGCGCGCCGCGCAGCCGCGAACGGAACTGGCGGTTGTGCTCGCGGTTCTTTAGACTCTGTCGGTGCGCTTTCAGCGCGGATGCATGACTGGCCACGTGGTTTCGCTCCTCAGGAACCACTAAGCATAGCATATTCATCACTTTCCTCATGAGCATCGCCGTCCAACACTTCACGCGCACGTACGGGACCTTCACCGCCGTCGACGACCTCTCACTCCAGGTGACGGCCGGCGAAATTGTCGGCCTCATCGGCCCCAACGGCGCAGGCAAGACGACGACGCTGCGGGCCCTGGCCGGGATTCTGCGGCCGACGAGCGGCACGATCGCGATTGGTGGGCACGACATCGCCGCCGACGCGATCGAAGCCAAGCGCCGCCTGGCGTTCATGCCGGACGAGCCGCATCTGTTCGAGTACCTCACCGTCGATGAGCATCTGCGGCTGACCGCTCGGCTGTATGCCGTCCCCGACTTCGACGCGCGCGCCCGGGCCTTGATCGACGAACTCGAGCTCACCGGCAAGGAACGGGCGCTTCCCGGCGAGCTGTCGCGCGGCATGCGGCAGAAGGTCGTCATTGCGTGCGGCCTCGTGCGCGATGCCTCGGTGTTGCTGTTCGACGAGCCGTTGACGGGCCTCGATCCGATCGGCATCCGCAAGATGCGCGCGACGATCGTGGCGCGCGGGCGGGCGGGTGCGGCCATTCTGGTGTCGTCGCATCTGCTGCATCTGGTGGAGGAGATTTGCACCCGTGTGGTGATCATGGATCGCGGCAAGAAAGTGGCCGACGGCACCGTCGCCGAGCTTGCGTCGCGCGCCGAAGCCGCGGCTGGTTCGAACCTCGAGCAAATCTTCCTGAAGGTGACCGGGCGTGAATAGATGCTGAACGCCAGCTTCTACATCGCCTGGTGCAGCACAAAGAACCGCGTCCGCATGCGGCTGCGCCGGCTGCGCGAGCCGCGGTATCTGATCGGCGCCATTGCGGGCATCGCGTATTTCTATTTCGCCGTGTTCGCGCGTGCCGGACGCCAGGGCCGGAGGCCGGGACGCGGACGTTCAGAGGATCGCGGATTCGATCCCGGGTCGGCGTTTCAGATTGCGGGCACTTCGCTCGCCGGACTGTTCGTGCTGTGCGCGGCGCTGCTGCCGTGGGTGCTCCCGACACGCTCGAAGCTTCTGGAGTTCTCGCAGGCCGAGCGCGAGTTCCTGTTCACGGCGCCGGTGTCGAGGCGGCAGTTGCTGCTGCACCGCATCGTCCGGTCGCAGGTCGCCTCGATCATCGCGAGCCTCTTCGTCGGGCTGTTCGCGGCCCCGATTGCCGGAGTGGGACGGCTCCGGCTCGCCCTCGGCTTCTGGGTGCTGGCCGTCACCATCAATGTGTATTCCTGCGCGGTTTCGCTGACGCGGGCGCGATTCCAGTCGCCCGTCGCGGCCGTCCGCCGCGTGGCGTGGGTGCCGATCGGCCTGCTGCTCGCATGCGTCGCCGTCGTCGGCTCGGCCATCGTTCGGCAGTTGCTGCAACAGCCGCCGGCAAGCGGGGCTGACGTGTTCGTGCAGATCTCGCGGGTGACGTCCGCCGGATTGCCGAGCGTCGTGCTGTGGCCCTTCGTCGCGATTGTGCGTCCGCCATTCAGTGGATCGGTGACGACGTTCTTTCCCGCGCTCGCCGGGGCGCTGGTGGTGCTCGCCGTCGTGGCGACGTGGATGGTGACGAGCGACGTGACGTTCGACATCGTGGCCGGAGAAGGCGGTGACGCGCAGGCGACCGAGGGTCGAAAGGCGGCCGTCGTCCCCAGGGCGACGGCGATCGGCTGGACGTTGCCGCTGACGGGACGAGCCGAGCTGGCGTTGTTCTGGAAGGGCGTGATGGAGACGCTGCGCGCGGTCAACATCAAATCGTGGCGCGTGCTGCCGCCGATTCTCGGCGTCCTGATTGCCGTTGTCGGCGCGTCGTTCGGGATCGCCGGCGATCAGCGCATGCGCGGCCCATCCGCGCTGCTGACCGCGCTCGGCGGCATGGTGGCGGGCGTCGCGACGCTTCTCGGTCCGCAGATGCTGCGCCTGGATCTACGCAGCGACTTCCTGCATCTCGATCTCCTGAAGTCGTGGCCGCTGCGCGCCGCGGACGTCATTCGCGGCGAAATGGCGTGGCCGATCGCGGCGGTTTCCGGCGTCGCGGTGTCCGCCATTCTGACGGCGGCCGCTTTCTCTGGAGCTGGGCTGCCGAACGTCCCGTTCGCGTGGCGATGGTCGGTGGCGTTTGCTGCGGTGTTGGCGGCGCCGGCGATGATTGCGGCGCAATATACGGTTCACAACGCGGCGACGATCCTGTTTCCTGCGTGGGTGCAGCTGGGATCTCAGCGGGCCCGCGGCATCGACGCGATGGGACAGCGGCTCATTCTGCTCGCGGCGGTGCTGGTGTCGCTGGTGCTGTTTGCGCTGCCCGGCGCCATCGCCGCCGGCGTCATCTGGCTCATCTTGTACCGCTTCGCCGGCGCGGCCGTCCTCGTGCCGATGAGCGTCGTCTTCGCGGCTATTGTGTTGACCGAAGTGCTGGCCGTGACGGAGCTGCTGGGGCCGGCCTACGAGCGAATCGACGTGACGTCTGTGGAGAGAGCCGAGTAGGACCTACCGAAGGGCCTGGAAGGTACCCGTTGCCGGCCGCTGATCGGTGTATCGAATGACTTCCTCGCCGTCGACGATTTCCGTGACTTTGTAAATCACGGTCCCTCGCGCTGCGGCTCCGCTTCGAGTCGGCGAGATCTTGCCGATCTTCTGCACGTAGTCCTGCGTTTCCTTGTACGGCGGGACGGCCTGACCGTGCCTGTCCACCGCGCCGGGGCCGGCGTTGTACGCGGCCAGCGCGAGCACCTCGTTGTTCGAATAGCGATCGAGGAGTTGCCGGAGATAGGCCACGCCGCCGCGGAGGTTCTGTTCCGCGTTGTACGCATCGCGCACGCCGAACTCGCGCATCGTGCCGGGCATGAGCTGCATGAGCCCCATCGCACCTTTCGGCGACTTCGCCCACTGGTTGAAGCCGGACTCGACCTGCACGACCGCTCGAACGAGCTCGGTCCGCACGTCGTTCAACTGGGCATAACGCTCGATCAGCTCGTCGTACAGCGTCGTCCTGATGTCCGTGAACGCGCGGGTCGTCCGGATGGATTCCGACTTCGGAACGAGGTAGGCGCGCTCGCCGCCGGCCTTCTGGCGGTCCGACA
>Ga0068871_100002972_pt1 | contig 11632 bp, 8 predicted proteins | sample KBSMisM72_FD_72750 | JGI IMG/M metagenome (GOLD analysis project Ga0068871, IMG submission 72750) | Miscanthus rhizosphere microbial communities from Kellogg Biological Station, Michigan, USA - KBS Miscanthus M7-2 | ecosystem: Host-associated > Plants > Roots > Rhizosphere > Soil ... | reverse complement strand
GGGGTTCCGAAGGCTTCTTTGGCCAACGTGGTCATTGCGACCTTCAACGATCTCGCCAGCGTTGAACTCCGCTTCAAACAGAATCCAGGTGAGATTGCGGCCATCATCCTCGAGCCGATCCTGATGAACGTAGGCCTGTGTATGCCGCAGGCTGGCTTTCTGCAGGGACTGCACGACATCGCTACCAAAAACGGCGCGTTGCTGATCTTCGACGAAGTGAAGACCGGCGCGAAGCTGGGATGGGGCGGGGCTTCCGAGTACTTCGGCGTGGAGCCGGACATGATTTGCCTGGCGAAGTCGATCGGCGGCGGTTTGCCGTTGGCGGCCTTCCTTGCGCACAAGTCCGTTATGGATCTGATCTCGGATCATAAGGTCTTCCACGGCGGCACCTATAACACCAATCCAGTTTCCATGGCTGCTGGTCTGGCTACGTTCCGTGAAGTTCTCACCCGCGAGAACTATGCGCACGTAGACAAACTCAGCAAGAAACTGACCGAGGGCTACAGAAAGATTGTCGCCAAGTCAGGATTGCAGGCTTACATCGCCAGCGCGGGAGCTAACGGCGCGTTGATGCTCTATCCCCAGGAGATTCGGAACTACCGCGACTGGGAAGCCATCGACGTTGACCTGTGGCGTCACTACTGGTTCGCCATGGTCAACCGCGGCGTGATGGCGCAGCCTTACTGGTGGGATGAGCAGTGGACCATTTCAGTGCAGCACACCGAGGCCGACATCGACAAACATCTTTCTGCGTTTGAAGATGTTGCGCCTGCACTGGCTCAGGCGCAGCAGGAGCGGGTCGGAGAAGTCGTAGTAGCAGCGCACTAGGATTTTCGTAGCGCCGCCGTCCCGGCGGCTGTCGTGGGGGCGTCCCATCCCGCAGCGAGGGCAAGATGCCCTCGCGACAGCCGGCAAGATGCCGGCGCTACGAAGCCCAAAATCGAGGAGCTAGATTGTCCGCGAACGATCCTGACCAGCCTCATCTCAAGCGCGTGCTTGGCCGTGCCGACCTGGTTTTATTGTTCGTGGTCGCCATCTTTAACCTGAACGTGGTCCCGTCGATTGCAGCCAACGGCGGAGTCACAGTCTGGCTGTGGATCGTCTCCCTAATTTTATTTTTCTGGCCGCAAGGCATCGCCGTGATCGAACTGGCCCACCGCTATCCGGGAGAAGGTGGTGTCTATCTGTGGGCCAAGGAAGTATTCGGCGACTTCCATGGCTTTCTGTCGGGCTGGTGCTACTGGACGAACAACATGCTGTACGTCCCGACTGTGATGCTGTACTTCGTTGGCGTGTCGGTGTTTGTTCTCGGCCCGAACCATCGGGCTTTGGCGGACAACAAGCCGTTTGCGCTGATAGCGTCGCTGTTGCTGCTGGTCATTCTGGTGGTGCTGAACATCGTGGGCCTGGGTGTAGGGAAGTGGGTGAACAATCTCGGTGGTATCGGAACCGGCATCGCCGCCGCCACATTGATTGGACTGGGACTGGTCATCTGGATGCGATTTGGCACAACCGTGACTGCAGCCGACTTCCGGATCCCGGCGAACCCGCGCTTCGTGCTCAACTCGTTTGGCGTAATTTGTTTCGGACTGGTGGGTCTGGAACTGGCTTCCGTCATGGGAGACGAGATTCGGGATCCGCGGCGCACCTTGCCGGGCGCAGTGGCCTGGGGCGGGGTGCTTTCCGGACTGCTCTACATTGGCGCTACGCTGACGTTGCTGATTGCGGTAAGCAAAGATCAGATCAGCGTGCTGCAAGGCATCGTGCAGGCCGTGGGGAGCATGGCGGATCGAGTTGGAGCCGGGTGGATACTGGCCCCGTTTGCCCTGCTGCTGAGTTTTTCGATTGCAGGAATCGGCTCAGCATGGCTGGGTGGCTCGGCCCGCATTCCGTTTGTCGCCGGCCTCGATTCGTACATGCCGGCGTGGATGGCGAAAGTGCATCCCCGCTATGCAACTCCCTATGCCGCGTTGATTGTTCATGCAGCGGTTTCGATGGTCCTGATCGTGATGAACTTCATCGGCGCCGGCGTGCAGGAAACATTTCAAAAGATGTTGTCGCTGGCGGTGGTGCTGCAGTTGATACCGTTCCTGTACATGTTTGCAGCACTTATCAAATTGGCAGTGAACACATGTTCGGGACCGGGACATTACAGCAAAACCACGTTAATGCTGGCCGGCATCAGCGGACTGGTCACGACGACGCTGGGAATCGTGCTGGTCTTTTTCCCGGCGCAGCAGATCAGTTCGTTGCTCTCGTATGAAGTATGGATGTTCGGCGGCACGCTGTTCTTCATTGGATTGGCGGCATTTTTCTTTTACGTATACGGCGGTCGCAAAGCAAAACGTGTGGTCGCGGGCGACTCGCCCGCGTAGCTGAGCCAGGCTCGGCCACAGATCGACATCGAAGGAGTCCTCATGCCCGGCGGAGTGAAAACCGACGTACGCACCTACCAGCTCTACATCAATGGCGAGTGGGTCGATAGCAAATCAAACAAGACTTTCCCGGTCTACGATCCCGCCAGCGAAGAAGTGATCGCACAGGCCCCGGACGCCAACGCTGACGACGTTAACCGCGCCGTTGCCGCCGCCAAAGCCGCTTTCGAGGATGGCCCATGGGCCACAACGACTGCTCAGGAACGCGGCCGTGTGCTCTTCCGTCTTGCAGAAAAGATTCGCCAGAACACAGCGATGCTGGCGGAACTGGAATCCCGCAACACGGGCAAGCCGATCGTCGAGGCGGAATACGACATCACCGACGTTGCTACCTGCTTCGAGTACTACGGCGGACTGGCCACGAAAATTCTCGGCTATGTGAATCCGGTCCCTGATAACGCCATGAGTCTTACACTCAAGGAACCAATCGGCGTTGCGGGCCAGATTATTCCCTGGAACTATCCACTCCTGATGGCTGCGTGGAAGCTGGCGCCAGCACTGGCCGCAGGTTGCACGTGTGTGCTGAAACCGGCCGAGCAGACTCCGATCACCGCTTTGGAAATGGCAAACTGGTTCGGTGATGTCGGTCTGCCGCCGGGTGTGGTCAATATCATCACGGGCTTCGGCGAGACTTGCGGCGCGCCGCTGGTGCAGCATCCTGATGTCAACAAGATTGCTTTTACCGGAAGTGCTTCCGTCGGAAAGATCATCGTCAAGCAGGCCGCCGACACGGTGAAGCGCGTCACACTGGAGCTGGGCGGCAAATCTCCAAACATCTTTTTTGCTGATGCCGACTTCGAAGCTGCTATCGACGGCGCACTCTTCGGTGTATTCATCAATCAAGGCGAAGTTTGTTCGGCCGGCAGCCGCATCCTGGTCCAGAAGCCTATCTACAAAAAATTTGTGGATGCCATGGCCGCGAAAGCCAAGACCATCAAGCTGGGTGCTCCGCTCGATCGCGACACGAAAATGGGACCGCTGGTCAGCAAAGAACAATACGACCGCGTCCGCTCCTATCAGGAGCTTGGAAAGAAAGAAGGCAAGCTGGCAGCCGGCGGCGGGCGTGCCGAGAAATTCGCCAAGGGATATTACGTCGAGCCCACAATCTTTTACGATCTGGACAACAGCACCCGCATCGCCCGAGAAGAAATCTTCGGGCCGGTCGCAGCTGTCATTCCATTCGAAGACGAAAAAGACGCTGTGAAGATCGCCAACGATTCCCCTTACGGCCTTGCCGCAGCCGTCTGGACGAGGGACATCTTCAAAGCCTTCCGCACCGTAAAATCACTGCGCGCCGGCATCGTCTGGGTCAATCACATGCAGCCCACGTATGTCGAAGCCCCCTGGGGCGGCTACAAGCAATCCGGCTTCGGACGCGAGCTGGGACCGTGGGGAATCGAAGAATATCTGGAGACGAAACAGGTGCATATCAATCTGAATGAGTCGCCGATTGGCTGGTACTGAAAAGCAGTCGTCGGTCATCCGTCGTCAGTCGTCAGCCAGTCCAGCGACGGGTAGCCAGAGGCCAACGCCCAACGACCAATGATCAAAGACGATTTTGAGAACCTGACATGTCTACTATTCATCTGCGAACCCCGATTCCCGGACCTAAGTCAAAAGCTCTGGCTCAGCGCCGTGTCGATGCGATTCCGCGCGGGCTCTCGATTGGCACGCCGGTCTATGTAGCGAAGGCGGAAGATGCCTGGCTTGAAGATGTGGACGGCAACCGCTACCTGGATTTCGCCGGAGGCATCGGCTGTCTGAACGTGGGACATCGCCGCGAGCCGGTGGTTACCGCGATCAAAAATCAAGCCGATCGCTTTCTGCACACCTGCGTTCAGGTGACGCCCTATGAGGAATACGTGCGTCTCGCCGAGCGGATGAATCAGGTCACGCCAGGCGAGTTTCCAAAGAAGACTTTGTTCGTAAACACTGGCGCTGAAGCGGTAGAGAACGCAGTAAAAATTGCGCGTGCGCATACCGGCCGCTCCGGCATCATCGCTTTCGAGGATGCTTTTCACGGACGCACCATGATGGCGCTGTCGCTAACCAGCAAGACGCATCCCTACAAAGCCGGCTTCGCCCCGTTCCCCGGGGATGTTTACCGGATTCCGTTCGCTTACTGCTATCGCTGCTCGTATTCGCTGACGTATCCGTCGTGCGATTTGTTCTGTGCTCGCCACCTGGAGGACACTTTCAAGCGGGTAGTCGCATCCGAAGATGTTGCCGCCGTGATTGCCGAGCCGGTTCTGGGCGAAGGAGGGTTTGTCGTTCCTCCCAAGGATTTCTTCAAGGTGCTGATGGAGATTTGCCACAAGCACGGTGTCTTATTCATCGCAGATGAAGTGCAGAGTGGTTTCGGACGCACCGGCCACCTGTTCGCCAGTGAGTACTACGGAATCGAGCCGGACATTCTCGTCACCGCCAAATCGCTCGGAGGCGGTCTTCCACTAGCGGCCATTACCGGCCGCGCGGAAATCATGGACGCTCCTGGCCCCGGCGGACTGGGCGGCACTTTTGCCGGCAATCCGCTTTCTTGCGCGGCTGCTCTCGCAGTGCTGGACATATTCGAACGCGAGAATTTGCTGGCTTGTGCCAATGAAGTTGGAGAACGCTTCCAGAAACGCGCCCGCCAATGGCAGAAGCGCTGGCCCCTTGTCGGCGACGTTCGCGGACTCGGCGGAATGCAAGCGATTGAGTTGGTGCGCTCTGGGGAAACACGTGAACCGGCAGCCGAGGAAACCAAAAAGATCACGCAATATTGCTATGAGCACGGACTGATCACAATTACTGCTGGCTCCTATTCTAACGTGGTGCGGGTGCTGGTTCCGCTGGTTGTCACGGACCAGCAGTTGGACGAGGGCCTGGATGTGCTGGAGTCCGCGCTGCAGATGGTCTGTGAAAAGAATAGTGCCATCGCCCAGCCGGTGTAGCTTTGTGTGTTTTGTGCGGTCGCGGGCGACTCGCCCGCGAGAGCGGAGGTCGGGACGCCGGCGCTACAATAATCCCGAGATAAATTTATGACTGTTGCTACTGCGACTCTGACCAAAGTTCCCAACTACGTTAACGGACAGTGGATCGATTCGAAGGCCACAGAGTGGCTTGATGTCACCAACCCGGCCACCGGCGAAGTCATCGCTCAGACTCCACTTTCCAGTGCTGCCGAAGTCGGCGCTGCAATTGAAGCTGCCGCAGCGGCTTTTCCCGAATGGCGTCGCACTCCGGCGGAAGATCGCATTCAGCCCCTGTTCAAGCTGAAGCAAATTCTCGAAGCGGAGATCGACGACCTTGCCCGTATCCTCACCACGGAGAATGGCAAGACCTTCACCGAAGCCAAGGCCGAATTGCGCCGCGCCATCGAAAATGTGGAAGTCGCGTGCGGCATTCCGACGATGATGCAAGGGTACAACCTCGAAGACGTGGCCCGGGGCATTGACGAGATGATGATCCGGCAGCCTCTGGGAGTCGTTGCCGCGATCGTTCCGTTCAATTTTCCAGGGATGATTCCGTTCTGGTTTCTGCCCTACGCCATCGCGACCGGAAATACTTTTGTCCTGAAGCCGTCTGAACGAGTGCCGCTCACCATGAAGCGGGCGTTTGAGTTGATGGAGAACATCGGACTGCCCAAGGGCGTTCTGAACCTGGTGAATGGCGGCAAGAACGCGGTCAACGCATTGCTGGATCATCCCAAGGTCCGGGCTATCAGCTTTGTTGGCTCCACTCCGGTGGCCCGGTATGTCTACGCGCGGGCGGGTGAGCATGGCAAGCGGGCGCAATGCCAGGGCGGGGCCAAGAACCACGTCATCGTGTTGCCGGACGCGGACATGAAGATGACCACCCAGATCATCGGCGACAGCGCGTTTGGATGCGCCGGGCAGCGTTGCCTGGCGGTATCCGTGGCGGTGACGGTTGGCGAGGCGCAAAAAACCTTTCGTGATTCGATTACTGAAGCAGCCGCTTCACTTCGAGTAGGCAATGGGCTCGATGAAGGCGTACAGATGGGTCCGGTAATCTCGCCGCACAGTAAGTCCCGGGTAGAAACCTTGATCGCCACAGGTGAAAAGCAGGGAGCAAAAATCCTGCTCGACGGGCGCAATTCCCGAATTCCAAAAGGCGATGCTGGAAATTTCGTAAAGCCAACTGTTTTGGACGCGGTTCCCGCAACCAGCGAACTGACCGAGACTGAAATCTTCGGTCCGGTATTGAGCCTGGTCCACGCCAACGACATGGATGAAGCGCTGGCCTTCCTCGAGCGCAGCCCATACGGTAATCAGGCATCGCTCTTCACTTCAAGCGGAGCTGCGGCGAGGCGTTTCCGCTATGAAGCGCCGGCGGGCAATATCGGAATCAACATCGGCGTGGCTGCGCCTATGGCATATTTTCCGTTCAGCGGATGGAAAGACAGCTTCTTCGGCATCATGCACGCTCAGGGACACGATGCCATCGAGTTCTATACCGAAAAGAAAATCGTAGTGGAACGCTGGGCGAAAGACCATTCGCGAAAGTTTTAGGGTGGCGCAGACCACGTAGGGGCAGGTGTCCCACCTTCTCGCCTACCCAGACGAGGACGTCTGGGTCTACGCAACCCGACAAGATTGAGGCATTCATGTCAGATACCATCCAGAAATACAAAGACTATGTGATGACTGGCTTCATGAAGTCGGTCGTGCCGATTGTCATCGACCGGGCCAGCGGCGCTACCGTCACCGATATCAACGGCCGGGAGTATCTCGATTGCTTTGCGGGGATATCCGTGGTCAATGCCGGGCACTGCAATCCCAGCGTGATCGCCGCTGCCAAGGCGCAGATGGACAAGCTGGTCCACTGCTCGTCTTACATCTATCACGTTCAGCCGGTCGCGGATCTGGCGGAAAAGTTCGCCCACATCGCCCCGCGCGGCTTGACCAAAACGTTTTTTGGTAATGGTGGCGCCGAGGCCATTGAGGGCGCCATGAAGCTGGCACGGCTCTACACCGGCAAGCATGAATTCATTGCGCTCCACGCCAGCTTTCACGGGCGCAGTTGGGGCGCGCTCAGCGTGACTGGCAACATGGGACGAAAAAAGCGCGGCGGACCGTATGCCGCAGGCGTGACCTTCGCGCCTGCACCCTACGCATATCGTTCGCAGTGGCCGAATGACCCGGAAGAATGCGGAAGGCAGTGTGCGCGGGCTATCGAAGACGTCATCCGGTTCACCACCGCCGACGACGTGGCCGCATTCATCGCAGAGCCGGTGATGGGCGAAGGTGGAATCATCGTTCCACCAGCGAACTACTTCAAAGAAGTAAAGAAGGTCCTCGACCGCCACGGTATCCTCTTTATTGCGGACGAAGTGCAATCCGGATTCGCACGCACGGGAAAAATGTTTGCTATTGAACACTACGGCGTCGAGCCTGACATTCTGGTCACCGCGAAGGGTATTGCGGACGGTTTCCCCCTGAGTGCATTTACCACGCGCCCGGAAATTGCTGCCGCGTACAAGCCGGGCGACCACCTGTCAACTTTCGGTGGCAACCCTGTCTCTTGTGCCGCCGCGCTGGCGAACATCGAATTCATGGAGAAGGAAAGCCTCTCCGCCCGCGCCACCGAGACCGGCGAATATGCCATGGCGAAGCTGCGCGAGTTGCAAAAGCACAATCCGCTGATCGGCGAAGTTCGCGGATTAGGCTTGATGATCGGTGTTGAACTAATCAAGGACGAGAAACTTACTCCAGCTACGTCCGAAGCCGATGCTATTCGTGACGCTCTACTGCGGCAGGGTGTCCTGGTTGGCGTGGGCGGTGTCTATGGCAACGTGATTCGCTTCCAACCTCCGCTCATCATTGCGCGGCCGCAAATCGATCGGGCAATTGACGCTTTCGCGACGGCCTTGCAGGAAGTGGCCCAACCCGCACACGTTTAGCAACGTCGGCGTTTGGAACGGGTCAGGTCGTGGTAGCTTGCTTCTGTCCACCACGCTTTTTCTCCGCTTCGGAAATCACGTAGACAATCAGAATTCCAAGCTCCGGCTCGATGGGATGACGATAGCGAGGATGCGGAAAAACTGCGTAGTACACAGCGGGATAAGACAGGATCAGCCAAAGGAAAAGCCAGGCTCCTGGCCTGCGCTTGCGCAAGGCGAGTCCCAGGCCAGCGAACGCCAGCAGCGAAGAGGCCAGGAAAACGGAATTTTTGGTTTGTGCCAGCGCAGGAATCTCAGACAATCTCGGGACCCCACCCCAGTAATAGATAAAGCGCTTGAGGCTTAGCCCCAGGAAGCGCGAGTAGTCTTCACGAATGAACGCCATTGCTTCCTGCTTGCGCTCTGCTACGTAGGCAACTTCTCCCATCTCGCGGTAGAGGCGCATCTGGTAAACGTTCTGGGTGGGATGAAGATATTCTCTCCAGGTGCCGTCTGCTCCCGGTCCGTTTCCGATCCGCAACTCCGCTCCGAAGTTCGAACGTATAGACATCACTCCCAGCACTTTTTGACTCCGCGCAAGCCAGGGCGCGATGCAGGCGACGAATACTAGGGCTGACAGCATGACACCCGGCAGCGAGGACTTACTCCGCTTCCAGCGCCGGTACCACGCCCACAGCCCGGACGCAGGAAGAAACGCCAGCAGGGAGGTGTTGGTGAGCGCTGCGATGCCCCAGAACAGCCCGAACTCGATCCAGGGAACCAGTCCATCTCTTTCTTCCAGGTCGAGTGTCAGCCAGAAAATGACCGCCAAAACCAGGGCCGCGAGGCTTGTCTCCCACACCCAGCGCGTGCACCAGTACATCACCGGCGGCATCAGGGCCCATAGCCAGGAAGTCCAGATCGCAAGTCTTTCGCTGAAACAACGTTTCGCGATCAGAAAAATCGGGATACACGTCAGAGCAGAACAGAAACTGTTGATGGTCAGCAGAACCAGAGCTGAGAGGCGCGTGTAAATCCCAAACAGTTTGAAAACGGCCGCAATGAGAAATGGATAAACTGGCGGCTCCCAGGCTGTCGGTCCCGTGGCAGTGCTGAACGGATTGCTGAACCCCTGCCCCTGCGCGAGCGAGCGCCCGATGCGGCCCATTTCCCAGCCAAAGCTAAAGTTATCTTCAAAGGTCTTGAACTTGTAGGTATGGGCGACGACAATCCAGCCAAAGCGCAGTGCAAAAGCGATCAAGACCATCCAGAAGTAGGATGTGCGGGCTTTGTTCCACCAGCGGGCGAAGACACCGGGATCGGAAGTGGTCATCGGCAGGGTAGTTCGGGGGACCTCAGCCATGATTAGAAGGCAACATCTCGAACCCTTTCATTTGTAGCCGATACGCCTATGGCGGGCAATAACCCGTGCGGCGCTGCCGCGCTGGCGGGACGCTCGCGTTCACATCTACGTTGCCGTTGAAGTACAAGCCCAGGACGCATATATTGTATCGGATGCCAGTGACGCGTTTACTGCGTCGCGGCGAAACCGAGGACAAACATGGGCTGGCTGCAGAACAAGTTCGAAAAGAATTTCATGATTACCACCGTGGACTACGTGTTCAACTGGGCACGCAAGTCAGCGGTGTGGCCTATGACGTTCGGTTTGGCTTGCTGCGCTATCGAAATGATCGCGTCGTCAACGGCGCGCTTCGACATTGCCCGCTTCGGGTCTGAAGTCTTCCGTCCCAGCCCACGGCAGAGCGATTTAATGATTGTTGCCGGAACGGTGACGTTGAAAATGGCTCCCGTGGTGAAGCGCATTTACGACCAGATGCCCGATCCCAAGTGGGTGATCTCGATGGGCGCATGCTCGTCGGTTGGCGGTCCGTTCAACACCTACGCTGTACTACAGGGCGTGGACAAAATTGTTCCCACGGATGTCTACGTTATCGGCTGCCCTCCGCGTCCGGAGAATTTGTTCTATGCGCTGCTGAAGCTGCAGGACAAGATTGATCAGATGTCGCTGGCCAAGCGTCCCACGGAAGTCCGCCTTGATCCGCATATGGTGGAGAATTTCAAACGCCAGGTGATGATCGCGCAGACGCTACAGCCGAAGTAGTCGTCAGTCGTCGGTCTTCAGTCGTCAGCGCTGCCACCGGCAATCCCAGATCATTCCGAAAAATCTCATGTCCAACTTCGTAAAACTTGCGACTCAATCCGAACTTCCTCCCGAGGGCGAGGCCAAAGAGTTCCCTCTGGGCGACAAAGTGATTTGCGTTGCAAACGTTCATGGGACCATCTCCGCCATGGACAACATTTGCTTGCATCGCGGAGGTCCGCTCGGGCAGGGTGTGATTGAAGGGAACAAGGTAGTTTGTCCATGGCACGGCTGGCAGTGGGACCCCAAGACGGGCCAGGCTGCGCACAATCCAGGAGCTAAGGTAACGGTTTATCCGCTGAAGGTGGAGGGTGGCGACGTGCTGGTGGAAATGTAGTCGCAAGCGTCTCGAAGTAAGGCAGTGGCGCTAGAGCGCAAGCGGGATGCTGTTCCCCCAGTTATCCGAGGTATTGCAAGAACTTTCCTGCCTCATTGTCGAATCCCGGAAACACCTTGTCCAAGGCCGAGTTCCCCAGATGCCGATCAACAGCTTCGCCGAGCACTCTGCGAAAGTCTGTGGTGACCGCCAGGTCCCGTCCTTCATAGAGTTGTGACTGATCGAGGCCGGGCCAGCTTCCGTACACCTTGCCGCCTTTGACTGGGCCGCCCATCACGAACATAACGTTGGCGTGGCCGTGATCTGTGCCGCGATTGCCGTTCTCGCGGGCGGTGCGGCCGAATTCCGACATAGTCACGACCACCGTGTCTTCGGCCAGATCTCCCAGGTCCGTCCAGAAAGCGCCGAGCGATTGCGAGAAATCGCGCAGCACATTCGCGATCTGACCCTGCGTGCTGCCTTCGTTCACGTGATGGTCCCATCCACCAATGTCGGCAAACGCCACTTGGACTCCAAGATTGGCTTTGATCAGTTGGCAGAGTTGCTTGAGGCTGTCGCCGAATCGTCCTTTGGGATAATCGGCGCCGGCTGCGGTCTTGTACTTCGACGGATTCGCCGCCTTCAACATCTTCACCGCTTCGAATGTTTCTTGCGCGCTGCCGTGCAGCACGGAGTCTACTGAATTCGCATACATGGCCTCGAAAGTGTTGGAAACCGGTGCGGCGTTGGGATTGCGTCCGCCCACTCCGAAGTCGTTGACGTTGTTAACGGCTACGGCAGGTTCAGGTCCTGCCAGAATTCGCGGCAGAGATGGCCCC
>Ga0068871_100002971_pt1 | contig 11633 bp, 12 predicted proteins | sample KBSMisM72_FD_72750 | JGI IMG/M metagenome (GOLD analysis project Ga0068871, IMG submission 72750) | Miscanthus rhizosphere microbial communities from Kellogg Biological Station, Michigan, USA - KBS Miscanthus M7-2 | ecosystem: Host-associated > Plants > Roots > Rhizosphere > Soil ... | reverse complement strand
CTCTTCTTGAACTGCGGCAGGTTGTCGCGAAAGTCGCACGCTTCCGTCGTGCAGCCGGGCGTGTCGTCTTTCGGATAGAAGTAGAGGACGACGGGCCGGCCGGCGTAGTCGGCGAGCCGATGGACGGCGCCGTCCTGATCCGTGAGCGAGAACGAAGGGGCTTTCTTTCCAGGTTCGATGAGGGCCATCGCCGGAGAGTACTTCAACTCAGACGGCGATGCCCGCCCTCTCGGCCGTGCGCGCCTGGTGCAGCTCGATGAACACCGTGAGCAGATCCTCCCGGCACCAGCCGCCGCGCGCGTCGTCGCGCATCATCTGGTACGCGGTCGACGTCGCCAGCGCCTTGCGATAGGGACGGTGGGTCGTCAGCGCGTCGAACACGTCGACGATGCTGACGATTTGCGCGAGCAGCGGGATGCGATCGCCGGCCAGTCCATCCGGGTAACCGCGGCCGTCGAGCCGCTCGTGGTGATGCCGGACGATCGGCCGCACCGCGTCGAAGGATCGCACCGTGCGGCAGAGATCGTCGCCGATCGCGGGGTGCTGCTTCATCAGGTCGTATTCTTTCCGCGTCAGCTTTCCCTTCTTGAGCAGCACGCGGTCCGGGATCGCGATCTTTCCGACGTCGTGAAGAAACGCGCCGCGATAGAGCGCGTCGAGGTCGGCCCGATCCAGCCGCAGCTCCCGGCCGAGCGCGGTCGCGTAGTCGGTCAGGCGATCGCAGTGGCCTTCCGTGCACGGATCGCGCGCCTCGATGATGCGTCCGAGCGTGAGGAACAGCGATTCGGCCGACTCGAGATCGTCGGTGAGGCCCTTGAGCCGCATCAGCGAACGGACGCGGGTGCGCAGCTCCTCGGCGTCCACCGGTTTGTTGAGGAAATCGTCGGCGCCGGCATCGAGGCCGGCGAGGCGCGTCTGGCGTTCCTGCGCGCCGCTGATCAGCACCACCGGCGTCAGCCGCGTGTCGGCGTTGCGTTTGATCTGCGCGCACACCTCCAGCCCCGAGATGCCCGGCATGAGCACATCGAGCAGGATCAGATCGGGACGCTCACGCGCGACGATCTCCAACGCATCGCGGCCGTTGCTGGCAGTCAGCACGGTGTAATCGTCATGTTCGAGCAACTGGCCCAGTCCGCGGCGGTTGGGCTCGTAATCGTCGACGACCAAGACCGTCCCCGATTTTGACATCGGCGCTCCACGCGGACGCTGCCGCGAGACGTCTCGGGCTGCAAGGGGCGGTCCCATGCGCTTCTGGCGGTAAAAGCACCATGGAACGGCGCCGGCGATTACAACCGCGCGCGCCGATCGACAGACCTGTAACCCGGACGCCGGGTCTACGGCGGGGGCAGATGCGCGGCCGGAATGCCGAGCGCCAGCGCGATGGCCCGGAGCTTGGCCTTGATCACCCTGACGTTGCGCGGTCCCATGCGCAGCAGCTGCTTCTGCGCCGGCGTCAGCGACTCGAGCCGCTCGTCGGCGTAGCCGTAGCCGATGCCCTTCGGCATCGGCTTGAGCCGCTCCGATCCGTCGGTGACCGGCGTATTCAGCAGCACGACGATCGCGCGCTCCAGCGTGTGGTCGAAGGTCTCCGACGATCCGAGATCGCGGTGCGCGTCTTCGATCCGCGGCTTGAGCGTGGCATACAGCTTCGCGGCGCCGCCGGGATCGACCGACGCGACCGCGTCCGCGATCCTCGCGTAGCGATCGTAGCTGCGGGGATCCACCCGCGTGCTGCCATCGCGGGCCACGACGCGGAACGGCGTCGTCGGCCGCAGCACCTTCACGTGCTTCGCCGGTGTCGGCCCTTCGGCGATGTTGGTCACGACCACCGTGAAGTTGCGGATCAGGCCATTGGTGGGGAGCCACGCCATCACCGCGGGGCTCTCGGTCAGCCCCTGCACGAGCGTCCGGACCAGCGTGTCGGTGGCATCGAGCGGCGGAAGCGTGATCGCATCGCCCTTGCCGCCAAGCGGCGGCGACGCCGCCGGGGCGGCCGGAGCCGGAGCGGCGCGCGCGGTCTGCGGCGGCGGAGCAGGCCGGCGCCAGAACGCGAAGTAGCTTGCGGCGCCGGCCGCGACGATCAGCAGCGCCACGGCGATCCACACGCCGGCCCGGCGAGAAGGGTGCGTCTCGAGATCGGGCTCGTTCGTCGTCCGGTGAAGGTCGAAGTCCGGCAGATCGGTCACGGCTGTGCTCCTATTCGTGCAGCACCTGGTGGACGAAGGAGACGGCGATGGATCCCTCGCCGACGGCGGAGGCGACGCGCTTCACGTTGCCCCCGCGGGTATCGCCGACGGCGAAGACCCCCGGGAGGCTGGTCTCGAGCAGATGCGGCGGCCGTGACAGCGGCCAGCGCGCGGCTGCCAGATCATCGGGCGAGAGAGCGGGCCCGGTCTTGATGAACCCTTTCGGGTCGAGAGCGACGCAGCCCTCGAGCCAATCCGTGTTGGGCACCGCGCCGGTCATCACGAAGACGTGGCCGATGTTGCCGGTCTCGACCGCGCCGGTCGCCGTGTTCTTCCAGCGGACCCGCTCGAGCCGATCGCCGCCCTCGAGGTCGACGAGCTCCGTTCGGGTCCGGAGCTCGATCGTGGGGTTGTCCTCGATCCGCCGAATCAAGTACCGCGACATGGTGTCGGCCAGGCCGCCGGATCGGACGAACATGTATACGCGCCTCGCGGTCTGCGAGAGGAAGACGGCCGCCTGGCCGGCCGAGTTGCCTCCGCCGATGACGATGACATCCTCGCCGCCGCACAGCTGCGCCTCGACGAAGGTCGCGCCGTAGTAGACCCCCGCGCCTTCGAACTTCGCCAGGTTCTCCACCGCGAGGCGCCGGTACTGCACCCCGGTCGCGATGATCACCGCGCGCGCCGGGACGCGCGCGCCTTGATCGATCTCGATTGCGTACGGCTTGCGCTGGCAGCTCAACTCGGTCGCGCCCTTCGCAATGAGCACCTGGGCACCGAATTTCTGCGCCTGTGTGTAGGCGCGGCCCGCCAGTTCCTGGCCCGAGATGCCGGATGGGAACCCGAGGTAGTTCTCGATCCGGGAGCTCGAGCCGGCCTGCCCGCCCGGCGCGTTCGACTCGAGCACGAGCACGTCCAGTCCTTCGGACGCGCCGTAGACGGCGGCGGCCAGCCCCGCCGGTCCGGCGCCGACGATCACGAGATCGCGCACGTGGGTCTGGTCGATCGCCTCGTTGAAGCCGAGGCACTCCGCCACTTCCGAGTTGCTCGGATTTCGCAGCACCAGCTCGCCGCGGCAGATCAGCACCGGGATGTCCGTCACCGCGACGTGAAAGTGATCGAGCATCGCCTGGACGTCCGACTCGTGGTCGAGATCGACGTACGAGTACGGGTGGCCGTTGCGCGTCAGGAACTCCTTGATCCGGAGCGTCCCCGGCGAATGCATCGAGCCGATCAGCACGGCGTCACCCATCCCGCTGGTGACCAGCTCTACGCGCCGGAGGATGAACGCCCGCATCAGGATCTCGCTGAGCTCGGCGTCGTTCTGCACCAGCGCCACCATCTCCGCGCGATCCAGCACGATGACCGTGCCCGATTCGCGGACGCGCGAACTGAACAGCGCGCGGCGGCCGGAGATCATGTTGACCTCGCCGCTGAACTGCCCGGGTCCGTGCACCGCAACGATCGTTTCCGTGTCGCCGGCCGTCCGCACCACTTCGATCGCACCGGCGGTCACGACGAAGAACGGCACCACCGGTTCCCCGGCCTGGACCAGGATCTCGCCCCGGCTCATCGGCCGCACCTGGCCGTGCGGCGCGATGCGTCCGATCTGCGCCGCGGTGAGCGTCGGAAACACGTGGTCGGCGCGCGCTCCGATCGGGAGCAGCGGCTGAGGAGTCTCGGCCATGCCCCATCTTACTCATGCTACGTTTGAGGAACGATTCCTTCGTTTTCGTCGGATCTGGCAAGGAGGCGACGTGACCTCGCGCATCGACTATCGACAGTTCAGCCAGGAGGCGCTGCAGGCAATGCTGGCGCTCGAGAAGTACCTGTCCAGCTGCGGCTTCGAGCACAAATTCATGCACCTGCTGAAGCTGCGGGCCTCGCAGATCAACGGCTGCGCGTACTGCATCGACATGCATTCCATCGACGCGCGCGCGGCGGGTGAGACCGAGCAGCGCCTCTACGCGCTCGACGCGTGGCGCGAGACGCCGTTTTTCGACGATCGCGAGCGGGCGGCGCTGGCCTGGATCGAAGCCGTGACGCTCGTCTCGCAGACCCATGTGCCCGACGCCGTCTACGACGAGGCGAGGAAACATTTCAGCGAGAAGGAGCTCGTCGACCTGACCTACCTGGCGGCGACGATCAACGCCTGGAACCGGATTGCGGTGTCGATGCGCGCGCTCCCCGGCCGCTACAAGGCGCGAACCGTCACCGCGTGACGGCGGTCAGCGTGCCTTCACCAGGCGCACGTTGTAGGTGAAGGGCCGCTCGAGGGCGCGCTCCGTGCTCCAGCCGGTTCCCAGCGCCAGTTTCCGGAACGCCTCGAGCGTTCTCGGCTGTGTCGGCACGCGGGCGGCCGCCTTCGACGCACGCGTCGCCTCGTTGTCGCGGGTCACCGATCCGACGACGAACGCGTCTGCCGGCGTGCCGGCGTGGAGCTGCGCGAGGTTGGCCGCCACGACCTCGTCTGTGCCGTACTCGAACAACCCGCCTTCGGACGAGATCGCGCACGCCGACTCTCGTGCGCGCAGATCGTCCAGGCATGAGCCCAACCGATCGGACTGCGACCAGTCGTAGGGAACGTGCCGGACGTCGATGGCCAGCCCGCTCAGCGGTCCGTCCGAAGCGGCGAGCGCCGCGATCGCCCGCTTGCCGAACTGCGGCCCACGGTCGTCGAGATCGAGCACGGCGATCGCGATCGCGCGCCGCCCCAGGAGGCCGGGTGCTTCCCGACGCAGGTGGATCAGCGCGTTCCAGCTGTCGGCCGCCGGCCCGCCCGCCACGTTGACCAGGCAGATCGGGCGTCCGGTGTCGGCGGCGAGAATCGGCTTCAACCCGTCGGCGATCAGACTCGCCATGTCCTGCAGTCGAATCCGCGTGGTGAACCCGGGAAACGACGCGGCGATCCGCCGGTCGATCTCCGTGAACGGATCCCTGAGGTGATCGGGACCGATCTTGAGGAAGTACGTATCCAGACCCGGGAGGAACGTGTCGACCGCCGCCATGAGTGCCTTCCCAAGGATCGACTGCGCCAGCGCCTGCCGGACCGCGGGTGACATCTCAGGCCGGCTCGCCGACTCCAGGACGAATTGTGCGGTGAGAACGTCGAGCTCCGCATCGGTCACGGTCACCTTGAACGCCGGTGTCGTGACGTCGACGACGGGCAGGCGGAGCCCCTCGTCGGTGGTGGCGTACACTGTTTCGGAAGTCGTCATCGTATGAATCTCCCCCCTATCTTCACGGCTGATCTTTTTCCGGTCGTCGACGCGAAGCTGATCGAGCTCCTGCGATCGCTTGACGGCCGGGAGTGGGAAATGCCGACGGTCGCGCCGGCCTGGCGCGTGCGTGATGTCGCCGCGCACCTGCTCGACACGCAGCAGCGCCTCGTGACGCGTCTGCGCGGCCGGCCGCAGCCGCCGGCTGCGTCGATCGGCTCGAACGCCGATCTGGTCGAGTTCATCAACCGCCTGAACGTCGAAGGCGTCCGCCGCTACCGGCAGCTGGATCCATCCGAGCTGATCGCCCTGATGGAAGACGGCGCCGGGGAATTCGCCCGGCACCATCAGTCGCTCGACCCGTTCGCCGCGGCGCCGTTCGGCGTGTCGTGGGCCGGCGAGGAGACGTCGGCGAACTGGTTTCACACCGCGCGTGAATTCACCGAGCGCTGGCACCATCAACAGCAGATTCGGCTGGCGGTCGGCCGGCCCGGCATTATGACGCCCGATCTCTATCACCCGGTTCTCGAGTGCTTCATGCGGGCGCTGCCGTTCGCCTATCGCGACCAGACAGCGGAGCCCGGCTCGCTCGCGCGCGTCAACGTGTCGGGAGACTGCGGCGGAAGCTGGTATCTGTACCGCGACGCCGACCGCTGGCGGCTGATCCAATCGCCGGCCGGCCGTCAGCTCTCCGAGACGACGATTCCGCAGGAGATCGCCTGGCTGATCTTCACGAAGGGCATCCGGCGCGCCGCGGCGGAGCCGCAGGTCCTCGTCACCGGCGACGCGGACCTGGGTCTGCACGTGCTGGACATGATTTCGATCGTCGGCTGATCAGCGGAACTGCTTGTCGTCGGCCGACGGTCCGTAAATCGACGGCACCTTGGCGCCGAGCAGCCGCAGGTACACGGTCATCTGGCCGCGGTGGTGCGCCCAGTGATTGATCGTGTCCTGGATCATCTCCCAGCGCGGCGTTTCCTGAACCACCTGTCCGCGCGCCAGCAGCTTCCACGGCGTCATCAGGAACTCGTCGTTCGTGCCGCCAAGGGCCGCACGGGCGTCGGCCGCACTCTTGTCGAGCGCCGCGACGAGCGCCTCGCTGGTTTCCAGCTTCTCCTGCTTCATCGCCGATCCGCTGGCCGGCGCGACGTCGAGCTCGTTCATCTTCACGCCCATCGCCACCCACGACGGCATGGTCGCGACCATGTTGGCCAGGTAGCCCAGGATCATCGACTTCTCGTGGGGCTTCCAGTCGTACTTGCCGGCCGGCACCTCCGCCAGCGCGCGGCGTGAGCGTGGAACCTCGCGGTCGAGCTCGGCGAGCAACAGTTCGGTCAACTTCATCGGCGGCTCCTTTGCATCTTCGTCCTGCGAGGTACATACCATGAGCCGTGAACATGACGACGATATGACCGCCGAGGTGGGCGAGAACGCCGGGGGTGAGGCGGATCAGTTTGCCGTCGTCGCCGAGGACCTCGACGATCGGGATGTCGAAGCGGAGGAGGAGCGCCTGAAGGAGATGCAGCACAACCTCGAACAAGGCGAGGATGATGAGGAGTGACGGCCGTGCGGCGCTACCGGCCCATCTGGTAGAACTCGTCGTTGGGACGCAGCGCCATCAGGTTCGCCAGTCGGTTGGACAGCGCGAACAGCGCGGCGATCGCGCCGATGTCCCAGATCTCGTCATCCGTGATGCCGTGCGTCCGGAGCGCGGCGAAATCGGCCTCGTTGACCTCGTGCGATCGCTCGGCGACCTTGACGCCGAAGGCGACGATCGCCAGCTGCCGCGGCGTGAGATCGGCGTTCAGATAGTTGATCGCGACCTGATCGGCGAGGCGCGGCTGCCTGGCGCGAATCCGGAGGATCGCGCCGTGGGCGATCACGCAGTAGTGGCAGTGATTGAGCGCTGAGGTCGCCACCACAATCATCTCGCGCTCGGCCTTGGTGAGGCCGCCGGCCTTGTCCATCAGGGCGTCGTGATATGCGAAGAACGCCCGGAACTCGTCGGGCCGGTGCGCCAACGCCAGAAACACGTTCGGGATGAACCCCGCCTTTTCGCCGACCGTGACGATGCGGGCGCGGATGTCCTCGGGGAGGGCGTCGAGCTCGGGGATCGGAAAGCGGCTGAACGTGTTCATCGCGCCAGTCTAACTGGTACACTGGGGGGAGTGCCCATCGTCATCAACTTCCATCAGCCTCACAAGGTGGTCGTCCACGTGGACGGCGTTGCGGACGGTCTCATCGTCACGCGGATGGTGCGCGACGTCCAGCGCGTGTTCCGGCATCTCGTCGGCGGCTGGCGCGTGACCGTGCGCGCGAACGCGCGGGGACGCTGGCGGCTCGAAGTCAGCGGCGCGGCCGGACGGCACGTCTGGATGTTCGCGGCGCCGACCGCCACCCTCCCGGCCGCGGTCGTCGAGAAACTGGAAATCTTTCTGCGCGATTCGGCTGCCGCCTGGCGTCCGCTACCTGCCGGAGTCTGATTCGTGCCGATCGACGATCCCATTGCGATGTTCTCGGCGCTGTTCGAGAAGGCCGGGCGCACCTCCGCGGAACCCGATGCCATGGTGCTCTCGACGGTCGGCGCCGATGGCCGTCCTTCCGCGCGATATGTCCTGCTCAAGGGCGTGGACGATCGCGGGTTCGTGTTCTACACCAATCTCGACAGCCGCAAGGCGCGCGAGCTGACGGCGCGTCCCCATGCCGCGTTGACGTTCTACTGGCCGCCCGAGATCCAGGTGCGCATCGAGGGAGATGTCGAGCGCGTATCGGATGCCGACGCGGATGCGTACTTCGCGACGCGGCCGCGCGGCTCTCAGGTTGGGGCGTGGGCGTCGCAGCAGAGTGCCGAGCTGACGTCGCGCGCGGAGCTCGACGAGCGGGTGAAGGCGATTGAGGATCGGTTCGCGGGTGGACCGGTCACGCGCCCGCCGTTCTGGAGCGGCTTCCGAGTCGTCGCACGGTCGATTGAGTTCTGGACGCGCGATCCCGTGCGGCTGCACGAGCGCGTGATCTTCAAGCGCCAGAACGACGCCTGGACCCGCTCGCTCCTGTATCCTTAGAGCGCTTCGACTCAGGTGTAGTGCGGCAGGCCGGTCCGCGGAGTCGGGCAGGCCTAAAGGCCTGCACTACATCCCGATCGAATGCGCAGCAGTCCCCAGTCCCTAGTCCCAGCGTCCTTCCCCTAAGTCGCCTGGGCGGCCCAGCCCGGCAGCGCAAAAGTGAGCACAACAGCGAGGGCGGGTGCGATAAATGCACGTTTCATCCGGGCTATTCTACGATGCGGCGATGAAAAAGCGAAGACGCGAGACAAATGCTGACATCCGTGACGATAAAGTGCAAGAAACAGAAAGACTTCCAGTAAATTTCGGCCTTATACTGCAGGAGATTTTAGCGCCACGAATGTAGGCAGCCGGGGATGCGCATGATGAAATTGACGGCGGTGAGCACAGGCACTGTGGCGGCGATCGTCGCCCTCGGTCTGGGGCTCTCCGCGCAGACCAATCCCGCACCGCAGAAGCCGGCGCCGAAACCGGCGATGGCGGTCGCTCACAAGACAGCTCAGCCGCCGGCGACACCCGCGGCCGCCGCGGCGCCACAGCCGGACCTCACCAAGCAGTACTGCGTCGGCTGCCACAGCGACAAGGGCAAGGCCGGCGGCCTGTCGCTCGTCGCCTTCGATCCGTCGAAGGCGGATCAGAACCCGGAAGTCGCCGAGAAAATCATCCACAAGCTGCGTCTGGGCATGATGCCGCCCGCCGGGATGCGGCGTCCCGACGCCGCGGTGCTGACGCAGTTCGCGGTGTCGCTCGAGAACAAGGTCGATGCGGCGGCGAACCTGCGGCCGAATCCCGGCCGTCGGCCGTTCCAGCGCCTGAACCGCGCGGAGTACCAGCACGCGGTGCGCGACCTGCTCGATCTCGACGTCGACGTCAACGCGTTCCTGCCGCCCGACACGCTGAGCGCCGGCTACGACAACATCGCCGACGTGCAGACGTTCTCGGCGACGTTGATGGAAGGCTACCTGCGCGCGGCCTCCAGAATCTCGACGCTGGCGGTCGGCGATCGCAACGCGAGCCCGTCGGAATTCACGATGAAGGTGCCGCGGACCGAGTCGCAGATGCGGCACGTGGACGGCACGCCGTGGGGCACGCGCGGCGGCCTCGCGCTGGACTACACCTTCCCGGCCGACGGCGACTACACGTTCCGGATCATGCTGCACGGCACGCCGACCGGGCAGTTGTTCGGCAGCGTGGCGAGCCGCAACGAGCAGATCGACCTGTCGATCAACGGCGAGCGGGTCGCGCTGCTGGACGTCGACTGGAAGATGACCGAGACCGACAAGAACGGTCTGAACCTGGTCACGCCGCGGGTCCACGTGAAGGCCGGCCCGCAGCACATCGCGGCGGCGTTCATCCAGAAGTTCGACGGCGTGATCGACGACCTCGTCTCGCCGATCGACTACACGCTGGCCGACACCGAATACGGCGACAACGCCGGCATCACCATCCTGCCGCACGTGCGCGACTTCAGCATCACCGGGCCGTTCAAGGTGACCGGCGTCTCCGACACCCCGAGCCGGCGCAAGGTCTTCATCTGCCGGCCGACGTCGCCGGCCGACGAGATCCCCTGCGCACGGAAGATTCTCACGAGCCTGTCAGGCGAGGCCTACCGCCGGGCCCCCAACAACGAGGACGTCGAGTCGCTGATGACGTTCTACGGCGACGCCCGAAAGGGGCACGACTTCGAAGCGGGGATCAAGGCGGCGCTGCAGGCGCTGCTGGCGAGCCCGAAGTTCGTGTTCCGCTTCGAGAGCACGCCGACGCTGGCGAAGGCCGGCCAGACCTACCGCATCAGCGATCTCGATCTGGCGTCGCGGCTGTCGTTCTTCATCTGGAACACGGTGCCCGACGCCGAGCTCGTGAAAGTCGCGACCGCCAACACCCTGCACACGCCGGCGGTGCTCGAGAAGCAGGTGCGCCGGATGCTCGCCGATCCGCGCGCCGAGTCGCTGTCGACGCGGTTCGCGTCGCAGTGGCTGCGGCTGCAGGACGTCGAGAAGATTCACCCCGACGCGCTGCTGTTCCCCGGCTTCGACAACGAGCTCGCGGCGTCGTACAAGCGCGAGACGGAGCTGTTCTTCGACAGCATCGTGCGCGAAGACCGGAGCATCCTCGACCTGCTGACCGCCGACTACACCTTCGTCAACGAGCGGATTGCGCGCGTCTATCGCATGCCCAACATCGTCGGCGAAAATTTCCGGCGCGTCACCGTGCCCGACGAGCGGCGCGGGATCTTCGGCCAGGGCAGCATGCTGATGCAGACCGCGGTCGCCGACCGCACCTCGCCGGTGCAGCGCGGCAAGTGGATCATGGAAGTGCTGCTCGGATCGCCGCCGCCGCCGCCCCCGGACGACGTGCCGCCGTTCGACGACACCAAGGCGGCGACCGCGACCGGCAAGCCGCTCTCGACGCGCGAGCGCATGGAAGAGCACCGCAAGAACCCGGCGTGCCAGTCGTGCCACAAGGTGATCGATCCGCTCGGGCTGGCGCTCGACAACTTCGACACGCTCGGGGCGTGGCGGATCAAGGACAACGGCGTCGGGATCGACTCCAACGGCGTGCTGTATGACGGCACCAAGATGAGCGGCCCGGCCGATCTCCGGCAGGCGCTGCTGAACCACTCGGAAGGGCTGATCCGCAACTTCACCGACAACCTGATGTCCTACGCCATCGGCCGGCGCATCGAGTACTACGACCAGCCGTCGATTCGCGCGATTACCAAGAAAGCCGCGCAGAACAGCAACCACTTCTCGTCGTTCGTCCTGGGAATCGTCAACAGTCCGGCCTTCCAGATGAGCACCGCGGAAGCCGTCACGACTACCGCACAGTAGAGGACGCCACATGTACATTTCGAAGAAGCACGTTTCGCGGCGCACCATCCTCAAGGGCCTCGGCGTGACCGTCGCGCTGCCGCTGCTCGATGCCATGGTGCCCGCGCGCACGGTGTTCGCCAAGACCGCGGCCGGCGCGTCGGCGTCGAAGCAGCGGCTGGTGTGCATGGAGATGGTGCACGGCAACGCCGGCAGCACCGCCATCGGCGTCAAGAAGAACCTGTTCGCGCCGGCCCAGGTCGGACGCGACTTCGAGTGGAGCCCGACGCTCGAACCGCTCGCCCCGTTCCGCGAGTACGTGACGATCGTCAGCAACACCGACGTGCACAACGCCGA
>Ga0068871_100002966_pt1 | contig 11644 bp, 8 predicted proteins | sample KBSMisM72_FD_72750 | JGI IMG/M metagenome (GOLD analysis project Ga0068871, IMG submission 72750) | Miscanthus rhizosphere microbial communities from Kellogg Biological Station, Michigan, USA - KBS Miscanthus M7-2 | ecosystem: Host-associated > Plants > Roots > Rhizosphere > Soil ... | reverse complement strand
GAAACCGGCGTTGTTCCTGGCAGCCTTCGCCGTTCTCTTCGCAGTTGTGGCGGTGAGTGCGCTCGCGCAAACTCCAGAGACCAAAATCGGTTTATTCGAGTCTCACGGGGACGTCGGTACGGTTCTCCACGAAGGATCCGTGCAGCACGATGCATCCAAGGAAACCTATACTGTCACCGGCAGCGGCGAGAATATGTGGTCCACGGCCGATTCATTCCAGTTCGTTTGGAAAAAAGTTTCCGGCGACGTTTCCTTAGCTGCAGACATCTCCTTTCCCGAGACCGGCGGAGATCCGCACAGGAAGGCGGTGCTGATGGTCCGCCAAAGCCTTTCTGCGGACTCGGCGTACGCCGATGTCGTACTGCATGGCGACGGGCTGGCGTCTCTGCAATCGCGCGATGAAAATGGGGCTGCCACGCATGAAATCCAGTCCAACGTAACAGCGCCCAAGCGTTTGCGGATTCAGAAGATCGGCCAGTATTTTTACATGTATTTGGGCGCCGCTAGCGATACTGTGCGATTCGCCGGCGGATCCATGCGTGTGAAGCTGGAAGAGCCCTTCTACGTCGGCATCGGCCTATGCGCGCATGATAAGGATGCCTCCGAGACGGCGGTGTTCTCGAAAGTGGACCTGGTAACCGGCGCGCAAGGTCCGGTGCGCCAGCCGAACTTGAGCAGCACGATCGAGACCATCACCATAGCGTCCACCGATCGCCGCGTGGTGCGTGTTTTTCCGGGCCGTGTGGAAGCGCCGAACTGGACTCCGGATGGCGCGTCGCTATTCTTCAACGGCAACGGGCGGCTGCAGAAGATCGCCGTGAATGGCGGCGATGTACAGCTCATCGATACGGATTTCGCCAACCGCATTTCTGCCGATCACGGCATTTCTCCCGATGGGACCATGCTCGCCATCAGCGATTCATCACAGGCCGATCGCCGCTCCATCATCTATACGCTTCCGATCGAAGGCGGCACGCCCACGCGCGTCACGCAAGGCTCGCCATCCTACGGGCATGGTTGGTCGCCGGACGGCAAGACGCTGGCATTTGCCGGGGAGCGCGATGGGAACGTCGACATTTACATCATTCCCGCGGAAGGTGGTGAAGAAACCCGCCTCACCACCGCGACCGGCTTGGATGACGGCCCTGAGTATGCGCCCGACGGGAAGTATCTCTATTTCGATTCCGACCGCAGTGGCGCCATGCAGATCTGGCGCATGCGTCCGGACGGTTCGGGGCAGGAGCAAGTAACGTCGGACGAATACAACAACTGGTTTCCGCATATTTCCCCGGATGGCCAGCGCATGGTGTTCCTGACGTATGACAAAGGCGTCAGCGGGCATCCGGAAAACAAGGACGTGATGCTGCGGGTGATGAATGTCGAGAACAAGGACGTCAGCGTCTTAACGAAATTGTTTGGAGGGCAGGGAACCATCAATGTTCCCTCCTGGTCGCCCGACAGCCGGCGGCTGGCATTCGTAAGCTACCAGCTGATCCCGTAATCTGTGTGCTTGCAGCGAAAGCGCGATCTGAAGATAGAGGCCAGCTCCTGAACCCGAAGGCGAAGCTATCGGCGTCCATGACTCTGACCCAGTTCGAGCATGGGTATTGGTATGCAGGCGAGCTCAAGGAATTTGCGGAGACAATTGGAATTCCATTCGCGAACAAACTGCGTAAAGACGAGCTCGAGATCGCCATCAAGCACCTTCTTAAGACCGGTAAGATCAAGAGCCCGGCCAAAAGAAGCCTCTTGACCTCAGGTCCCAAAGACGTTGAATTAGGGCTGAGCCTGGATCTTCCAGTGGTGGTCTACACGAACGACAAAGAGACCAAGGCTTTTCTCGATCGAGAAGCGCAGAAACTTGCTCCGGGCTTGAAGAGGAAATCCGGCGTGCGCTACCGGCACAACCGCTGGCGGGAAGAGCAACTCGCCAAGGGCGTCAAACTCACCTACGGAGACGCGGTCAAAGAATACGTTCGGCTCAATCAGACCGAAGAACCTTTTGCTCGAATTCCCTACGACTGCTACATCAACTTTGTTAGCGACTTCCTAAAGGCGGAGAAGGGCGCCACGAGAAGACAGGCCATGAGGGCCTGGGAGCAGCTGAAGAAGCTGGACATCCCCAAGAACTATCCTTCGTGGGCGAAGTCCCCAGCGGCGAAATCGAAGTGACGTTCGACTGAGGTTCCCGGGATCAGGCGATGTGTGCGCCGGTCGCGCCGACGTATACGGTGTAAAGCGACTGGCTGGCGGTCATAAATAGCCGGTTTCGCTTGGTTCCTCCGAAACTCACATTGGCGCAGTTCTCCGGCAGGCGAATGATCCCGATAGGTTCACCGCTGGGTGCGACGATCTGCACTCCGGGAGGCGCGCCCGCCCACAGGTTTCCGTCGGTATCGCAGCGCATGCCGTCCGCCGCGCCGTTCATGAATTGCACAAAGCGCTTGCCGTTGCGCAGCTTATTGCCATCTACGTCCCACACCTTGGTCTCCCGGCCCATTCCGGTATCGGCGACATACAGCTTCTTGTAGTCCGGCGAAAAACAAATACCGTTAGGCTGGTCAAGCTCATCGGTCACCTTCTCGATCTGCGCGGATTTCGGATCCACACGATACACCGCCTGTTTGATTTCGGGCGTTGCCTGGAACCCCTCGTAGTTCCCGCCGATCCCATACGTCGGATCGGTGAACCAGATGCCGCCATCGGGATGAACCACGATGTCGTTGGGGGAGTTGAGCCGTTTGCCGCCGAACTTATCGGCGATCACGGTGATGGTTCCGTTGACCTCGTAGCGCGCCACGCGACGGTTGCCATGCTCGCAGGAAAGCTGCCGCCCTTCGAAATCGAAGGTGTTGCCGTTGCTATAACCGGAGGGATTGCGGAACACCGTCACGCGCCCGTCCTCTTCGGTCCAGCGCATCTGGACATTATTGGGTATATCGCTCCAGACCAGATAGCGGCCGACTCCGTTCCAGGCGGGACCCTCGGCCCACAGGGTTCCCGTGTGAACCCGCTTCATGATGGTGTTGCCGATCATGTACTTGCGAAAACGATTGTCCACCGCGATGATGTCGGGATCGGGATAGCGGACGGGGTTCTGCCCGGACCAGTCGCGCGGCGCGGCGTTCGCAGGCGCCGGTTGCTGGGCTCGTGATGGCAGCGATGCCGCAAATCCCAATGTTGCGGCAGTCAAGAAGGTCCGGCGGTCACATAGTGGGGAAGCCATAACAGTTACCTATACCGCAAAATAGACAGCAGAAGGAGCCGCGCTTTGAAGAGACTCAATCCCCGTCATTTTCGAGTCCCGCCAGGGAAGAAGCTCGACCTGCATGAGTGGCCGACGCTCGTAAAGCCAGCTTACGATTCCAAAGAAAGGTATCGCGAACTCTTACAGGAGCACGTCGCGAAACTGAGCGAACTGCAAACCCTTCTCTACGCTTCCAACCGCTACTCGCTGCTTTTGATCTTTCAGGCCATGGACGCTGCCGGCAAAGACAGCGCAATTAAGCACGTAATGTCCGGAGTGAACCCCCAGGGCTGCCAGGTTTATAGCTTTAAACACCCCAGTCCGGAGGAACTGGCTCACGATTTTCTGTGGAATGCCGAACGCCGCCTGCCCGAACGCGGCCGGATCGGGATTTTCAACCGCTCGTATTACGAAGAAGTGCTGATCGTGCGCGTGCACCCTGAGATTCTTCACGCCGAAGGTCTGCCGAAAGAGCTCGACTCCGACAAGGACATTTGGCGCGACCGGTATCGCTCCATCGTGAACCTGGAGGCTCACCTCCATCGAAATGGAACCCGGATCCTCAAGTTCTTCCTGCATGTGTCCAAGGAGGAGCAGCGCAAGCGGCTGTTGTCGCGGATCGAGGAACCGGATAAGAACTGGAAGTTCAACGTGGAAGACATCAAGGAGAGGAGCTGTTGGAAAGACTACATGAAGGCCTACGAGCAGTGCCTGAGCGCCACCAGTACCGCGGACTCGCCCTGGTATATCGTTCCGGCGGACGACAAAGCCAATACCCAGCTGATCGTGTCGCGGATCGTTGTGGAAGCGCTTAAGGACCTGAGAATGAGGTATCCGGAAGTGGACGCTAAGAGGCGGAAAGAGCTGCAGTCGATTCGGAAGTTGCTGTCGAAGTAGCAGGATAACCCATTCATTTTCAGCGGTCACTGACCTGTCCGAGGGGTCACTGACCCGCTCTTGACCCCTCCACTGCTCGGATTTCGGGCACCTCGTGTTAGCGTTGAGATCTTGCAATCCATGGAAATTTCCCCTCGCTCAACTTCATTAAGAAATATTCGTAATCTGGCCATCGCACTGGTGATTTCCTTGCCCTTGGTTCAGGGGGCCGTCACCGGGCGGATCACCGGCTCGGTGAAAGATCCCAGCGGCGGGGGGATTCCGGGAGCCATGCTCACCGCGACGAATACCGACCAGAATACCCAGATCAAGACCACCACGGACGCAAAGGGGGACTATTCCTTCCCCAGCCTGCCAGTCGGTAGTTACGAAATCCAGTTTGAGTCTAAAGGCTTCCGCACCGAGAAGCGGATCGGTCTGGTGATCGATGCTAACGCGGCGATCCAAATGGACCTGACGCTTGAGTTAGCCCAACGTTCCGAGGAAGTTACGGTTTCGGATACGGTCGAGCAGATTCATGTGGAGACGGTGAGCACCCAGTTGGGGGACGTCGTGACGGGCAAGCAAATGACTACGGTGGCCCTGAACGGCCGCAGCTTTACGGATCTCCTGGCGCTGCAACCGGGAATCGTGCCCACGACCACTCAGGAACCCGAATCGATCGTTATGGCGGGCGCTTCCGTGGCGATCCAACCGTCGGGGACGCTCAATCCGGGCAATCAATCCATTAGCGGGCAGCGCGAAGACTCCAACGGATTCCTGGTCAACGGCGGCGACGTTAAAGAGCTCATGAACGGCGGCACGTCGGTGGTACCGAATCTGGATTCGATCGCCGAGTTCCGGATTCTTACCAACAATTTCGACGCCGAGTATGGCAACTACGCTGGTGGCGTGATCAACGTGATCACCAAGTCCGGCTCGAATCAAGTTCATGGGAGCGGATTCGAGTTCTTGAGAAATACAGCGCTGGACGCGAGAAACTTCTTCTCGCCGGAGCGCAGTTTCTATCGCCAGAACCAATTTGGCGGAACTGTTGGAGGACCGATCAAGCAGAACAAACTCTTCTTCTTTGGCGATTTCCAGGGCACGCGCCAGAGCCAGGGTATCGACACCGGGTTGATCGCCGTTCCTACGGTGGCGAATCGCAGTGGAAACCTGCTGGACGATGCATCCGCCCTTAAGGGCGAGGTCGGAGGACCGTATTTGGCGAACCTGCTTTCGCAGAAGTTGGGATACCTGGTGTCAGCGAATGAGCCGTACTACACGCCCGGCTGCACTTCGCCCTCGCAGTGCGTCTTCCCCAATGCGTTGATTCCTCAGCGAGCCTGGTCGGAACCCTCGAAGCACCTGCTGCAGTACATCCCCAGCCCCAATGTCGGCGAGGCCAGCTTTTCGACCGGTGGCGAGGGGAAGATTCTGCACGACAACAAGGGCAGCGGCCGGGTCGATTTGAACAGCGACCGCTGGGGGCAGCTGACGGCCTACTACTACCTCGATAATTACAACTTGAACAATCCCTACCCAACCGGGCAGGGAGGCGCGAATGTTCCTGGATTTTCGGCGATCAACGCAGGCCGCTCCCAGCTCATCAACCTTTCCCAGACCAAGGCTTTCGGATCCACTGCCGTCAACGAAGTGCGCTTGAGCTTCATGCGAAGTTTCAATAACGTCGGCAAGCCGGTCGGCGGCGTAGGCCCCAGCTTGGCGTCGCAAGGATTTGTGACGGGTAAGGGAACGCCGGGGATCGTTGCCTTGGCGCCGGACATCGAGGGGATTGAAAATGTCACTCTGAACGCGATTACGTTCGGAACGCCCATCACCAATCTGACGCAGGCCAACAACACCTATTCGGCCATCGATAATTTCTCAAAAGTTCTCGGAGGCCATAACATGAAAACCGGCTTCCAGGCGAGCTATGAGCAGGTCAATGTAAATCCTAATCCCACCTTCAATGGAGCCTTTACGTTTTACGGGACAGAGACCGGCTCGGACGTGGCTGATTTCCTGCTCGGCGTGTCCACCTTCTATAACCAGGCGGATTCGCAGACCTACTATGCGCGCCACAAGTACGCGTCGGCGTTTTACCAGGACAGTTGGCGGGCAACTTCGAATTTGACGCTGAACTTCGGGGTTCGATGGGACCTGATGCAGTACTGGTCAGAGAAGTACAACCAGATTCCGACTTTTAATCTTGGCCAGCAGTCGAAGGTCTTTCCCGATGCACCCAGAGGCTTGATCTATCCGACCGACGATGGCGTGCCGAACACCCTGGTCCCGCAAGGCAATCGTTTTGCCCCGCGATTCGGAATCGCTTACTCGCCATCTAAGTCCGGTGGACTTCTCGGCAAGCTTACCGGCGGGCCCGGGAAGACCAGCATTCGTGCGGGCTACGGAATGTTTTATACCGTGATTCAGGGCAATACCATCGCGATCGATGAGCCGCAGCCGCCGTATGGTCTGAGTTACACCGGCAACGGCACGCTGTTCGCGACGCCCTTTATCGACGCGGCCGACGGCACCATTCACCAACAACCGTTCCCGCTGACATTCCCGCCACTAAATACCACCGCGTCGAATCCTACAAAGGGTATCGATTTTTCGCCGTTTCTTCCGCAGGCCGGAATGACGACGCCTTTCCGCGGTAACAGCTATCCGTATAACGAGAACTACTTCTTCTCGATCGAGCGCCAACTGGGGATGAACACCCTGGCGAGTGTGAGCTACGTTGGTTCCCAGGCGCATCATTTGCTGTTGATCTACTCGGCCAACCCCGGCAATCCGGCGCTGTGTGCGTCGTTGAGCAAGCCCAGCGCGGTGGCGCCGAACACTTCAACCTGCGGACCCGGCGGCGAGGATGACACGTACATCACGGCGGATGGCCGCACGATCAACGGTACGCGCGGGCCTTTCGGCTCGAATTTCAGTAACAACGATTTCGAAGGCAGCTTCGGGAATTCGAACTACAATTCCTTGCAAGCGAGCCTTCGCCACTCCGGCCACGGGCTGGATTTGATGCTGGCCTATACCTACAGCAAATCCATCGATCAGGCATCCAGCATTTCTGACGTTGTCGATCCTTTTAACTACGCACGCACTCGGGCTCTGTCGGCCTGGGATCTGACCCACAACCTGGTGGCCACGTATTCCTATCAGTTTCCCTTCGAACGTTTCACCAGCCGGATGAGACCACTGACGCGGGGATGGCAGATCTCTGGAATCACCCGTGTCAGCTCGGGATTCCCGGTGACCATATCCAGCGACGTGGATACTTCCTTGCAGGGAAGCTCGCCCAACGGGGTGAATAACCACCTCATTGATTTGCCTGACTATACGCCGGGAAATCTCAATATTAACGGCAATCCGCGGAACGGCCTCTCCTATTTCAATACCGATCTGTTCACTTCGGCGGCTCTGGGTACGCCTGGTTCCGCCTCGCGCCGGACGATTCATGGGCCTGGCATGTTGAACTTCGATATCTCGCTAATGAAATCGTTCAAGATCAGCGAGACGAAGAACTTGCAGTTCCGCTGGGAAACGTTTAACAGCTTCAACCATGCGCAGTTCTTTGGACCGTCGTCGGTGGCTGGGGATTTCGACAGCAGTCTTTTTGGCCAGGTAGTAAAAGCTGCTCCGCCCCGGCTGATGCAGCTCGCGCTGAAGTTTACTTTCTGAAGCAGTTATAGTGAATCGTGCGTTGGTTTCTCGGCGGCGTTCTATTTACGATTGTGGTGGCGATCGCTGCCGGCATGGTCTTGATCCGGTCCGGCCGGGGATTCAGCGCTCGCGAACAGCCGACCGCCATGGAAACCTGGGTAGCCCAGAAATCCCGGGCCTTGGCCATGCCGGCCGAGGCGAAGTCCAGAATGAATCCCATTGGTAACAGCGAGGAAGTGCTGGCCGAGGGCCGGGCGCATTGGGCCGATCATTGTTTCTCATGCCACGCCAACGACGGCAGCGGCAATACGACCTTGGGAAAGAGCCTGTACCCACCCGCCCCCGATATGCGCCTGCCCGCGACGCAGCAGCTCACCGACGGTGAGTTGTTCTACGTTATCCAGAACGGGATCCGTCTTACGGGCATGCCGGCCTGGGGAACGGGAACGGCGAAGGACGAAGAGGATTCCTGGAAGCTGGTGCATTTCATCCGTCACCTTCCGCAGATTACTCTGGAAGAACGGAAGGCCATGGAGAAGCTGAATCCCAAGAGCGCCGATGAGATCGCCGAGGAACAGGAAGAAGAAAGATTCTTACAAGGAGACGACAGCCATGAAACGACGCCCGAGCAACATCATCACTAGCCTTCTAGGCCTGCTGCTGGCCTGTGCCGCGCAGGTTTTCGCGCACGGCGGATTTGACCACGTTACCGGAACCGTGCAAAAACTCGAGAACAGCATTCTGACAGTCAAGACAGCCAAGGGAGACGTCGCGGTCACCTTGGATGCGAAAACCGAGATCACTCGCGACGATAAGCCTGCGCAGGCGGCGGATCTTAAGCCGGGAGTCCGCGTAGTTGTGGACGTTCCCGAAGGCAGCAAAACGAAGGTCGCGCACTCGATCAAAGTCGGCGCAGCCAAAGCAGCCGTGGCAACACACAAATAACCGGCTCGAATAAGCAGTGCGGCTAGGTCTGGGCGGCAACCGGCGCCTGGGCCGTGGCCGATTCGCGATACGCCGTCAGCACCTCGGATATCTTGCCGATCTGCATGACGCGGCCGTGCTCCAGCCACATGCCGCGGTCGCACAGGCGTTCCAACGTATCCAGCGCATGTGAAACGCACAGGATCGACTTTCCGGCATGCCGGAATTCCATGATCTTGTCCACGCACTTGGTGAAGAAGTTCTGGTCGCCGACACCCAATACCTCGTCGATGATCAGAAGTTCCGGATCGACGTTGATGGCAACTGAGAAGGCCAAACGCATCACCATGCCGGCTGAATACGTGCGCAGCGGTTCCTGGATAAACTCGCCCAGTTCCGAGAATTCGGCGATTTGATCGAATCGTTCGCGGACCTGGCGGCGCGTCAGTCCCATCAGGCTGGCCTTGATTCGCAAATTCTCCGCTCCCGTGAGGTCGGGATGAAACCCTGCGCCGAGCTCCAGCAGCGCCTCCACACGGCCCTCCACTCGAACGCTTCCCTCGCTGGGATCGCACAGGCTGGTGGCGATGTTGAGCAGCGTACTCTTGCCGGCGCCGTTGGAACCGATCACCGCCATGCTTTCGCCATGCTCCAAGGCGAAGGACACATCGCGAAGGGCGTAAAAACGTTCGCGCGAATCCGGGCCCAGAGCATGCGCGATCCGGTCGCGTAACAGCATCCGGCCGCCGTGCCGGTAGAAGTATTTGGATACGCCCTGGAACTCTAAAACAGGCATGGATACTGGCTCAGATTCTCATTGTAAGCGACAGCGCCGCGCCCGCCACACTCGAATGTCTACTTCGTGTCGTTCCTGATGACCTTGCCGGCTTTCATCACGAACTTGACGCGCTGCAGCTCGGTGATGTCGGCCAACGGATCGCCCGAGACGGCGACCAGGTCCGCGAACTTCCCTTTGTCGATGGATCCGATCTGATCCTGCCATCCCAGGGCTTCGGCGTTGATGATGGTGCCGCCCTGCAGGGCCCGGACGGCGGTCAGACCTCCGTGCTTCACCAGCATTTCGAAATCGAGCGCCTGCGTTCCGTGGGCGTAGGTCGATCCGTCGGCTCCGCTGCCGACCATAATCTTCATGCCTTTGGTGGCAGCCGCCATGGCAACGGCCTTCTCGAAAATCGGGATCATCCGATACTTGCCGCCGGTGCTCTTGGCGTCGTTATCGTCCATGTACGGCTCAATGTAACGCTGCAGCGTCGGATCGTAGAACAGACCCTTGGCGACCATCATGTTGGCTTGTTCCTGATCGAGGCCGTAGGCGTGTTCGATGGTGTCGCAGCCGGCGATGATGGCGTTCTTCTGCCCTTCGCCGCCCAGGACGTGACACGCGGCCTTCTTTCCCAGGCGATGCGTCTCATCGATTAAAGCTTGCAGAACCGGCATCGGGTAGGTGAGTACGTAACGTGCTTCGCCGGTGGGCGTAAACGAGTACGCCCCCGTGGGGAACAGCTTGATCCAATCCACGCCATGTTCGACGTGATCGCGCACGGCGGCGCGCGCTTCCTCCACCGAGCGAACGACGGTGCTGGCCAGGGGGCTGTCGGGAGCTTGTGGATTGGGAGGCGTGGCTCCCCACGCGATCCCGCGGCCGGATACCTGATACCGGGGGCCATCGATGCGGCCTTCTTTAATGGCGTCGCGCATGGCGATGTCGGCATATCCATTGCCGTGCGAGCTCATATCGCGCGCTGTGGTGAATCCAGCCCGCAGATCCGCCTGGGCATTCTGAACGGCGATGAGCATGGACGCCTCAGCCGTGCCCTTGGGCCCGCGCGTGTTGAACATGTGGGTATGCGCGTCGATCAAGCCGGGCAATACGGTCGGCTGGCTGAGGTCGATCACTTGCGCGCCGACCGGAATCTTGATTTGCGCCTCCGGTCCGACCTCGGTAATGCGTTCGCCCGCCAGAATCACCACTTGTTTGGTCAGCATCTGGCCGGTCTTGCTGTTAAACATGCGGCCTGCGCGGATCGCGATGACTCGCGCTGGCGGAGGACATTGCAGGATCCCACCATCGGATCCGACGCATGGCGTGGGTCCCGCGCCTCGCCAGGGAGCCGGCGGCGGCTGGACACCTTGAGCGGCGAGAACGGTCGCGAACGTGGCGAACAACGGGAAGATTCGGCGCATTCTCTAACTCCGAAACAGCTCGAACGGCTGGAAGTCGCCATTCAGCAGCTCTCGCGTCTCGTGCAGACCCAGCCAGCCTTGGATCATGGTCGCGTACACTCTGCGGAAGTCCGTTGTGTGGATCAGGTTGCCGCCCGGATCGAGCTTGGTCAGGCTGGGAATCGCCCCATACTGCCCGCCCTTGACGCCTTTCCCGGCGACGAACATGAGGTTAGCGGCGCCGTGATCGGTGCCAAGATTGACATTCTCAGGAACGCGGCGTCCAAACTCCGAGAAGATCATCACCACTACATCATCCGCGCGTCCGATTCTTTGCAGGTCCGTGAGGAATGCGTTCACCGCGTCGGAAGCATAGGTGAGCAATCGCTTGTGCGTGTCGTTCTGGTAGACGTGCGTGTCGAACGCGTTGTTGCGGTACGACGTGTAATACAGACGCGTGGGCATACCTGCCGCGATCAGCGCCGCGACCTTGGGCAAATCGAGGCCGGTGATCCCGTAATCCACCGGAGAACGATATTTCGCCCAGGCTTCGCGAACCAATACCGAAGCGTCCTTGGCGCTTTGGGCCGTTTCCAGAAGGAATTTGCGCGAGGGATTCTCTACCGTCTTGGGAGCCGGTGCAGTATCCAGGATCTCCTTCTCCTCGTAGAATTTCTCCTGTGTGAATTTGTTGGGATCGTCGAACACCACCGGAACATGCTTGCGGCTGCGAACGGC
>Ga0068871_100002965_pt1 | contig 11646 bp, 11 predicted proteins | sample KBSMisM72_FD_72750 | JGI IMG/M metagenome (GOLD analysis project Ga0068871, IMG submission 72750) | Miscanthus rhizosphere microbial communities from Kellogg Biological Station, Michigan, USA - KBS Miscanthus M7-2 | ecosystem: Host-associated > Plants > Roots > Rhizosphere > Soil ... | reverse complement strand
GCGCGCTCCGAGGCGGCCCAGCTCGCGCGCGATCAGCAGGCCCAGACCGCGGGAGCCTCCCGTGATCAGGGCCACGCGATCGCGGAAATCCATCGCGCGGTTTCTGCGAAGACTCTTCAAGAGCAGCGCGGCGCCGAGGAGGGCCGTGCCTGCAGCAATCGACAGCTGTCGTTTCATGAATGCATAACCTGCAAATTGCGGTGCACCGCGGTACCGTGCTTGCACGAGGGGTGAGGTCATGACTCAAGTCGATACGAAAAACGCGGACACGCTGCTCAGCCGCATCGAGGTCGCCGCGGGCGAGCTCATGCCGCGAGACGGTCAGAATGCGGCGCTCATCAAGCAGATCATCGAGTCCGTGAACGGGCTCAGGTCGCTGATGGGCGTCGTGCGCGCACATTAATAACGAGACGGAGGGAACTGATGGCTAAGACGACACTCCACGACGCATTCCTCGATGAACTGAAGGACGCCTACGACGCCGAGAAACAGCTGGTCAAGGCGCTGCCCAAGATGGCCAAGGCCGCGACGTCCTCCGAGCTCCGGCAGGCGTTCGTCGATCACCTCGAGGAGACGAACGGGCACGTCACCAAGCTCGAGCAGGTATTCCAGAGCCTCGGGGAAAAGGTGAAGGGCAAACACTGCGCGGGCATCGCCGGCATCATCGAGGAAGGCTCGGACGCGTTGGGCGAATACGAAGGCGCCACGATGGACGCCGTGCTGATCGCCTCCGGCCAGCGGGCCGAGCACTACGAGATGGCGGCGTACGGGACGATGGTCGAGTGGGCGAAGGGCATGGGCCACAGCGAGGCCGCCGACCTGCTGCAGGAGATCCTCGACGAGGAAGGCGCCGCCGACAAGAAGCTCACGGCCATCGCCGAGTCGGGCGTCAACGAAGAAGCGTGCGCGGGCGCGCACGGCGAAGACGAGGACGACGAGGAAGAAGAGGAGCCGCAGAAGCCGGCGCGCCGCGCTGCCGCCGCCTCTATTTCGCGACGGACTCCGAAGAAGCGCCGCTAGCGTTCCGCTCTTCCGCACGGGCTGCGCTGAGGATGTTGCGCAGCCCGTAATTTCCCTCGTGGCACTCGTACGACTGAATCGGCTCGGCGTCGCTCATCGTCAGCGGCATCGAGAACGTCCACGGCCGCGTCCACGTGTGCGGATCGTCCATCGTCACCGACCAGCGCAGCTTGTCGGGCGCGATGCGCGTGAAGCGCTCGGTGATCTTCAGCGTCGCGGGATCCGCGTTCTGATACACGCTGCGGGCGTTGAAGTTCGTCGTCTCGACGACCAGCGTGTCGCCGTCCCAGTGCGCGTGGCTGTCGCCCATGTCGAGATGGTGCTTCGAGGTCAGATGTTTCACCGGCGTCTTGTCGATCGGGATCACCCGCGTCTCGTGGATCATCTCGTACTGAATGGCGATGTACCCCGGCCCCTGAACGATGCGTGACGAGTTGCCGTAGATGGTCGGCATGCCCGAGGCGGGAAAGCCGCGCGTGATGCAGCGATCGTAGAGGCTGCGGTCCTCCCACGAATCCGAGCCGCCCGCGTAGACCGTCTGGCGCGCGCTGCGCTGACGCGCGACGCCGTCCGCCGTCCGCGCGGGGATGTGGCCGTCCTCGGGGTCCGTGACGAGCCAGGCCTGCGCGCTTGCGCCGAGACGGAAGGCGTCCTGCCACCAGTTGCTCGGCGCGTCGAACGGCGTCTCGAACCGCTGGATGGTCGTCTCCTGAATGTTCAGCTTGAACTTCTTCAGCTCTTCCGGCGTGACGTCGCCGAGCTTCCTGCCCTCGAACTGCGCGGGCCGCTCCATCGGCGTGCCGGCCTCATACAGGTTGGTGTAGTTGCCGGAGAGATCCGGATCGCCCCACGCCGTCCGCGGCGCCTTATAGGAAGGTGTGGCGGCGAGTGAGGCGGCCGCGACCACCAGGACGGCAACGGATTTCTTCGTCATGGCGGGAATTATAGCGCCTGGCGCACCTCGTCCCCGAGCCCATCCGCGCGCCGCTCTGGAAGTTTTTGCGGGCGCGCGACGCGAGCGCGCAGATTATTCGTAGCGAGAAGTTTTCCCAGTTACGGAAACGCGGCGCGCGACTCATCAGATTCCGGCCAAACTCAGCGGAAAAAATCTGCACAGCCGATCGGCATTGGCATTGCTCCAACCTCTGGCATGTGTAGAAGATTCAGCGTCGCCGTCGCGGCCGCGATGACGCTCCTGGCGTCCTCCGCGTTCGCTGCGGATCAGGTGTACTTCTCCTCGAACACGAACGTGACGAACATCCTGGTGCAGTACATCAACCAGGAGAACGTCAGGCTCGACATTTCCAGCTGGTACCTCAGCGAGCACGCCATCTCGATTGCGATCGTCAACCGGTTCAAGGCCGGCGTGAAGGTGCGCATCATCGGCGACCGCGGGGCGATCTTCGAAGCTGATCCGAACACGAAGCGCGAGTATTACTTCCTCGCCAACGAGGGGGTGCCCATCCGCCTTCGCTTCAACCCCACGTGGTTCCCGGAGATCGATCACTGGAAGGCCGCGATCTTCGTCGGCCAGAACGTGGTGGAGTTCGGGTCCGGCAACTTCGCGCCGACCGAGCTCGCGCCGGTGGACGCGCACAACTACTGCGACGACTCGGAGCTCTTCACCAGCGACCCGGCGCTCGTCGCCGCGTTCAAGTCGAAGTTCGACCAGATGTGGAACGACACGACGGTTGAGCCCGGCGCGCGCTTCGGCGGCCCCCCGTACCTGAAGAGCTGGCCGGATGCGTGTACCGCCGAGCCGACGGGCAACTGCAACGATTTCAGCACGCAGTATCCGAACGCCAAGCCGATGGTCATCGACACGTCCCGCCTCGAGCCGAACGCGTCGACGCCCGCGGGGCTGTACTGGGGCCAGGGCGATCAGTTCAACCTGCCGCTCATCAGCGAAATCAACAACGAGCACACCAAGGTCGATGTCGTCGCCTACCGCATGGAAGTGGACAACCTGACCAACGCGCTGCTCGCGAAGTTCCAGGCTGGCGTCCCCGTGCGGATCATCATCGATCCCGGCCAGTACACGAACAACGCCTGGCCGGAGTACTGGCTGACGCACGCGAACATCGACAAGCTGTGGGCCGCGGGCGTCCCGATCAGGCAGCGCAATCACGCCGGCGTCACGCACCTGAAGACCGTGATTACGTCGAACTACGCCACCAACGCCTCATCGAACTTCGCGCAGAACTGGCAGCGCGACCACAACTACTTCGTGCCGAAAGCGACGAAAACGGCCGTCTACAACGCGTTCGTCAGCCAGTTCAACTCGATGTGGAACAACACGACGGACTTCGGTCCGCTCGTGACGACGCCCCCGCAGGCGGGCACGCCGCAGACGCCGGCGTCGGGCGCGGGCGGGGTGGCGACGACCACCGCGCTCGTCTGGGGCCGCGGAGCCTGGGCCGTCAGCTACGACGTCTACCTCGGCACCTCGTCCTCGAACATGACGAAGGTCGCGAACGTGCCGGCGCAGCTGGTGCAGGACCCGCCGGCGACGTATTCCTACACGCCCTCCGGACTGCAGGCTGCAACCACGTACTTCTGGAAGGTCGTGTCGTTGACCAACGCGACGCCGAAGAACTCGGCGATGCAGGCGACGTCCTCGATCTTCTCCTTCACGACCGCGGGCGGCTCGGGCGGCGGCGGGACGCTGTCGCCGTATTCAGGATCGCCGGCGCCCATTCCCGGGCAGATCGCCGCGGAGAAGTTCGACAACGGCGGTGAAGGCGTCGCGTATCACGACAGCGATCCCGGCAACAACGGCGGACAGTTCCGCACGACCGGCGTGGACATCGAAGCGTCCGGAGAGGGCGGCTTCGACGTGGGCTGGATCGCCTCGGGAGAATGGCTGAAGTACACGGTCAACGTCGCGACCGCCGGCAACTACAACGTGACCTTCCGCGTCGCGTCGCCGGGCGGCGCCTCCTTCCACGCCGCGTTGAACGGGACCTCGGTCGCCGTCTCAGTGCCGGCCACCGGCGGCTGGCAGAACTGGACGAGCGTCACGGTGCCGATCACGCTGTCGGCCGGCACGCAGGTGATGACCCTGACGTTCGACACCGGCGGCATGAACCTCCGCTACGCGAGCTTCGCGACGTCCGGCGGGCCGCCGCCGCCACCGCCGCCACCGCCTCCGACTGCGACGAACGTCGTCATCTACGCGAGCGACATCCCGGCGTCCGGCCGCCATGGGGCGTGGGCGACCGCCGCCGACAGCACGGCTGCGGGCAACCTCGCCATGATCACGCCGGACAGCGGCGTCGCGAACACGGCAAATGCGCTCGCCAGCCCTGCCGACTATGTCGACGTGTCGTTCAACGCGCAGGCCGGCACGCCATATACCTTCTGGATCCGCCTCAAGGCGACGGCCAACTCGAAATCAAACGATGCCGTCTGGGTGCAGTTCTCCGACGCGCAGTCGGGCGGAGCCGGCATCTATCCGATGAACACGACCTCGGGTCTGCTGGTCAACCTCGCGACCGACAGCACGGGATCGAGTCTCCAGAACTGGGGCTGGGCCAATGGCGCCTACTGGCTGTCGCAGCCCGCCACGGTGACGTTCCCGGCGACCGGTACGCACACGCTCAGGATTCAGGTGCGTGAGGACGGCGTCTCGTTCGATCAGATCGTGCTCAGTCCGGGCACGTATCTCTCGGCCGCGCCCGGTCCGCCGACCAACGACAACCACATCGTCCCGAAACCGTAGTCGGGCGAGTCGGAAGGCGGAGGAGTCGATCTCCTCCGCCTCTTTCGGTCTTACATTCAGTTCGGCTGCGACAAATTTGTTGACAGCCACACCCCTTCAAACTTTAATGGCGCACACTTGTACTTCTTTTACCTCGTCGAGGTGTGCCCATGAATCAGGCGGATACCGCGTGGATGTTGATTTCGACGGCTCTTGTGCTTCTCATGACGCCGGCGCTTGCGTTTTTCTACGGTGGACTCGTTCGTTCCAGGAACGCCCTCAACACGATGATGATGAGCTTCATCTCGCTCGGATTCGTGGGCGTCGCGTGGGCCGTCATCGGATACTCGCTGGCGTTCGGGTCAGGCAACGCGTGGGTGGGTGATACCTCGCGGCTCCTGCTGCGCGGCGTGGGCCTCGAGCCGAACGGCACCATCCCGCACCTCCTCTACATGTGCTATCAGGCGACCTTCTGCATCATCACGGCGGCTCTCATCTCCGGCGCCATCGTCGAACGCATGCGGTTCTCGGCCTACGTCACCTTCATCACGATCTGGTCGATCGTCGTCTACGCCCCGATCGCGCATTGGGTCTGGGGCGGCGGGTGGCTGTCGAAGATGGGCGCCCTCGACTTCGCCGGCGGCACGGTCGTGCACGTCAATGCCGGCGTTGCCGCGCTCGTCGCGGCCATCGTCGTCGGCAAACGCAGCGACTATCCGTCGTCGTCGGTGCTGCCGCACAACGTGCCGTTCACGCTGCTGGGGGCGGGCGTGCTGTGGTTCGGCTGGTTCGGCTTCAACGCCGGCAGCGCGGTCGCCGCCAACGGGATCGCGGCGCTGGCGTTCACGTCGACGATGCTCGCGCCGGCGGGGACGCTCGTGGTGTGGACGCTGCTCGACGCGATCCGCACAGGCCGGCCGACCGCGGTCGGCTGCGCGACGGCCATCGTCGTCGGTCTCGTCGCGATCACGCCGGCGGCGGGATATGTCGGGCCGATGAGCGCCATCGTGCTGGGCGGGCTGGCAGCAATCCCGAGCTACTTCGGCCTGATCATCCGTGCGAAAACGTCGCTCGACGACTCGCTCGACGTGGTCGCGGCACACGGCCTCGGCGGGACGGTCGGCGCCCTCCTGACCGGCGTCTTCGCGCAGAAAGCACTCAACGGCGTTGCCGACGGCCTGCTGTTCGGCAATCCCGGACAGCTGGCCACGCAGGCCATCGCGGTCGGCGCGTCCATCGTGTACAGCGGCATCATGACCTTCGTGCTGCTGAAGATCGTCGGGCTCGTCTTCCCGCTGCGCGCGAATCGCAACGAGGAGGCGGAAGGCCTCGACGTCTCCATGCACGGCGAAGAAGCGTACGTGCACGCCGAGGGTTCCAGCCATGGCGTCGCGTAAGGCCGATTAGTACCGGCGAGGCAGGCGTGCTGTAATAGCGGCGTGAACCCCCTGCGCCGATCCGGCGCCGCCTACGGCCTGGCCGTGGCCTCCGTCCTCTGTGCGACGGGGGCCACCTGGGCGCTGCAGCCGTGGATGGGCGGCAGCGTCTCGCTGCTGTTTTTCCCTGCCGTGATCGTGCCTGCCGCCTACGGGGGCTACGGTCCGGCGATGCTCGCGGGCGTCCTCGCGGCGCTCTCGATGGCCTACGTCTTCATCCCGCCCGCCTTCGTCCTCAACCTCGGCGTGGACGACGTGATCCGGTTCGGCGTGTTTCTCGGCGTCGGCGCCACCACGGCCTGGCTCAGCGCCCGGCGCCGGCTCGCCGAATCGGCCAAGCTGCAGTCGCTCCGCGATCTCGAAAGCAGCGTGCAGATTCTCCGGCGCGTCATCGGCTGGCCGAGCGCCATCGGGCCCGACACGGGCAGCAGCGTCCGGCAGATGCTCGCGCACGCCGCGGCGGTTGTCGGCGCGAAGGCGGCGGCCGTGGCGTGGGAAGCCGAAGACGAGCCGCGCGTGTACGTCGCGGCGACCGAAGACGCGTCGGGGGTGATCGAGGACGTCGGGGCCGGCCAGGCCTGGCGCCACCAGCCGCCGCATCCTGAGATCGTCAGGCGCATCGGAAACGACGCGCCGGCCTCGGCGCTGTTCGAAACCGAGCAGGTCGCGGGCCGGCTGTACTTCACGGGCGTCGCCGGCGGGCGCGATCTCGAGACGACGCTGGCCCTGGTGGCGCGCGAGGTCGGCAATTCGCTCGGGCAGCTGCAGCTCGCCGAGCGCGTCCGGCAGCTCGCCGTCCACGAAGATCGCATCCGCGTGTCGCGCGATCTTCACGACGGCGTCCTGCAGTCGCTGACGGGCATCCGGCTCGAGCTGCAGGCGATAGCCGACACGGCGGGCCCCGGGGCCGATCGGCTTCGCGCACTCGAGCGCGCGCTGGCGATCGAACAGCGCGAGCTGCGGCTGTTCATCGACGAGCTCAAGCCCGCCTCGCACGGCATCGCCGAGTCCGATCCGATCGCCACGCGGCTGACCGAGATGTGCTCGCGCTTCTCGGCCGAATGGAAGATCCCCGTCACGTTCCGGGTGACGCCCGTCGACGTCGCGTTGCCGCGCACCGTCGAGCAGGCCCTCCGGCTGATGATCCACGAGGGCGTGAGCAACGCGCTCAAGCACGGCCATCCGTCGCGGGTGGCCATCGACGTCGAGACGAGCGAAGGGCAGCTCAAGGTCGCGATTGCCGACGACGGGTTGGGGTTTCCGTTCCGGGGCCGGCTCGATCACGACGAGCTCAAGGCGTTCAGCGCCGGACCGGTCAGCCTGCGTGAGCGGGTGAGCGCGCTGGACGGACGGCTGTCAGTGGAATCGCGGCCGACCGGATCGCGCGTGGAGTTCGTGATCCCGGTCGTGGGGCAGCAGCTAGGGACTGGGGGCTAGGGGCTCGGGGCTAGAGAAGCTTCTTTTGCTGCGCGACGAGCGTGAGCTCGAGCCGTCCGTCGACGCCGAGCTTCTCGTAGATATTGTGCAGGTGCACTTTCACGGTGCCTTCCGAGATCGACAGGCGCTCGGCAATCGCGCGGTTGCGAAGGCCTTCGGCGACCATCCGCACGATCTCGATCTCGCGGGGCGTCAGCGCCGTGTCACGCACGGCGGCTTCGCGATCCAGCTGCGACTTGAACGCCCGGTTCACGATCTCGTGATCGAGCCACTGGCCGCCGCCGTGGACCTTGCGGACGCACTGGACGAGGGTGTCGGGCGTGGAGTCCTTCATGACGAGCCCCGCGACGCCGAGCCTGACGGCTTCCGTGACTTCGGCGTCCTCGATCGCAGCCGTGAGCAGGATGCTCGGGCAGGAGAGGCCCGCGTCGGAGAGCTGCCGGAGCAGTCCCAGGCCGCTCGTGCCGGGCATGCGGAGATCGAGGACGAGCACGTCGGGCCGCTCGCGCGTCATCGCCGCCATCGCCGTCTCGGCGTCCGGACACGCAGCGATCACGGTGAAATCCGGCTGGCGCTGCAGGAGCTGCTGGAGCCCGTCGAGCACGATGGGGTGGTCGTCGACCAGGATCAGCCGCACGCTCATGGAGTTAGCCACCTATACCGTCGGATAGACCGCACGCCTAAACTTTCCACGTATTTTCCTCCGCGCCCCCGATCTCTAGAATGGAGATCGTTCAATGGACAGACCGACGGCAGAACCGGCGAGCGATCTTCTCACGACCGAGCAGGTGATGGACATCTTGATCGCGGATGCCAACCTGCGCCGCCGCGCGGCCACCTGCGTCCTTCCCGCGGTGCGGCTGGGACAGATGACGTACTTCCGCCGCCGGGATCTCGAGGCCTGGCGCGATCGCGAGCTGGCGCTCGCCCGCTGACCTGCGCGCGCTGAGCGTGCCCGGGTCTACTTCGCGACGTCCACGCCGGTCAGCTTCGCCCGCTCGATAGACGATTTGATCAACCCCGACGCCCGCAGGTCCTTCGCGATCTGCGCGAGGATCGGGAGCTTCGCCGCATCCCCCTTCCGCACGACGAACGACTGATCGACTTCGAGGAAGCTGTCGGCCAGCGCGCGCAGCCGGCGGCCGGACGCCGCTTCGGCGTCGAGCGAACGCTGCCGGTTGATCGCGAAGACGTCCACGTCGTTGTTCAGCAGCAGCGCCTCCACGTCCTTCTGCGGCGGCATCGTCTCGAAGATGCGGACCTTCGCGTTCTTCAGATGGCTGCTGACGAACAGTTCCTGCGTCTGCCCGCGCACCGCGGCGACCGTCACGCCGGCGCGATCGACGTCGGACGAGCGTGTGATCTTCGAGTCGCCTTTCACCAGATAGCTGTTGAACATCACGAGCAGCGGTGCGCCGTAGTCCACGTCGCGCGTGCGCTCGACGTCGTACGCGAGCACGCCGATATCGGCCTCGCGCATATTCAGCGACGAGACAATGCCTGCCGCATTCGGCGACGATAGGATCCTGAACGGCACGTTCAGCCGGCGGGCGAGCGCCTCGACGATCTCCGGCACGGGACCGGTGGCTCTGCCGGTTTGCGGATCCACCCGGCCCTGCACGGGATTCATCCCGAGAAAGACGACGCGCAGCGTCCCTGTTGGCGCAAGGGTTGTCGCCGGTGATTGAGCAGGCACGCGCACGGCTGATCCGCAGATGACAGAACAGGCGAGGGTGAATACCAGTCTTTTATGCATGGCGTCGCGAATGATAGTGCACACCAACTATTGCGCGTGCTGAAATAATCGACACGTGGCTCCCGCGACGGCGCGCATTCTGCTCGCCGACAGCCATCGCGTAATGCGCCAGACGCTGAGCGCCGCCGTCGAAGACGAGCCGGCATGGACTGTGTGTGGCGAAGCCGTGACCGGCGCCGAACTTATTATCAAGGCGAGCGCCCTTGCTCCTGATGTGATCGTGATGGACGTCGGTCTCGTGGGGCTCGACGCCGTCACTCTTGTGCGGGAGTTACGGAAAGCGACGCCGTCGGCCACGGTGCTGGTGATCGGGGTCTATGAATCCCGGGAACTGGCCGTTCAACTTCAGGCCGCGGGCGCCAAAGGCTACCTGCTGAAGCCCGATGTGGGACACTCCCTGGCGCCTGCCATTCACGCACTGCTCGCGCACGGCACGTTCTTCCGGGATCGCCTGCAGCCTGAGGCCGACTCTATTCCTGCGGATATTCCGCTGCAACCGCCGCGTGCGGCGCTGACGGCGCGTGAGCTCGAGGTGCTGCGGCTCCTCGCGAGCGGGGAGTCGAACAAGGAGGTCGCCTCCGCGCTCAACATCAGTGTTAACACCGTGGAAACACACCGCGCGCGCATCATGAATAAGCTCGATCTGCATTCCATGAACGCCGTCGTCCGCTATGCTCTACGGATGGGTCTGATTGACCTCTAAGTAGCAAGGTGTCGGTGCGATGCACCGGCAGCCGTCAGCACTCTCCTGTATTGCCGGGAAGCGGGCGCGGTATTTGAATAGCACGTGCCCTCGACACGATGACCAAGCCTCGTGTACTCGTCGCCGACGATCAGCGACTTTTCGCCTCTGGCCTGGCATGCCTGCTCGCGCCGCATTGCCGGGTGGTGGCGACCGTCTTCGATTTCGGGATGCTCGTCGAGGAGGCGCGCCAGCACCGGCCGGACCTCGTCGTGCAGGGACTGTCGCCGGCGCCGATCATCGGCTCCGGACTGATTCGGGATTTGCGCGATCTGCTTCCGCGGACGCAGGTGATCGTCGTGACCCTGCATGACGACCCGGCGCTCGCCGGCCTGGCGTTCCGCAGCGGCGCGTCGGCCTACCTGCTGAAGACGTGCGACGTGTCGGAGTTGCTCCACGCCGTGAATTGCGTCCTCGACCGCAAGTCGTATGTCACGCCACGCATCGCGGGCGGGATGATCGAGTCGTTGACGAGCCCGCTCGCGCGCGTCCGCGATCAGGAGCTGACCGATCGTCAGCGCACCGTGCTGCGGCTGCTGGCCGAAGGCAAGTCGATGAAAGAAGTGGCGTCGGCGTTGAACCTCACGGTCCGGACCGTGGCGTTCCACAAGTACCGGATGATGCACATGCTGAAAATCAAGAGCAGTGCCGAACTCGTACGCTTCGCCGTCGCGCGTCAGATCGTCTGACGTACTAGTACGTTTCACAGGCTGCTCACTGTCACTCATCGCTGCCACTTCCAGTACTTTCGCCAACTTATCTTCCTGCCGGCGCTGATCTACCGTATTCCCACACGGAGAACATGGTCATGGATTCGTCACAGGACAAGTGGCGCACGGAAATCAATCTCGCGGCCCGCGATTTCGCCTCGGCGGCGGCGTCGCTCGAGGACGAGGAGCTCCGGGCGTTTTTCAACACGATGTTGCGCGAAATCGGCGAGTCGCTTCGCCTCGACTGCTGCGCGCTGGTCGACGCCGGAGAGCAGGAGTCGACGATCGGCTCCGGCTACGCGTGGTGTTCGACCTCAGAACCGTTCCGCGAGTGTCCCTTCCAGTCCGCCGCTTTCGCCCGCCTCCTCAATGGGCTCGAGCTTGCTCGTCAGCCCATGGTCATCGACACCGCAGCGGCCGATGTCGATGATGGCGCCCTGGCCTCGGTCAAGGCTTCGCTGCGCGGTGCCGGACTCGGTACCGCGCTGCTCCTCCCGATTGCCACGGGGAAGCGGGCGACGGGCGCGTGGCTGTTCGGGGCGATCGACACGAGCTATGTCTTCGCGGACCCCGTCGTCGAACATCTGCAGACCGTCGGCGATCTCGTGTCGGCCTCGCTGCGATCGCGATGGATGCGGCCGGAACCGTCCGAGCAGGCGCCGATGGGCGCGACGCCGGTCGGCCGGCTGCCGTTGAAGGCTCGGCCCGCCAAGGCGTGGACGACCGGCGCCGGCGTGGCCGGCATCGTCGGCGACAGCGCCGCGTTGAAGGCGGCGCTCGCCTCGCTCGACGAAGTCGCCGAGGCCGACTGCACGGTGCTGCTGCTCGGAGAGACGGGAACGGGC
>Ga0068871_100002962_pt1 | contig 11652 bp, 6 predicted proteins | sample KBSMisM72_FD_72750 | JGI IMG/M metagenome (GOLD analysis project Ga0068871, IMG submission 72750) | Miscanthus rhizosphere microbial communities from Kellogg Biological Station, Michigan, USA - KBS Miscanthus M7-2 | ecosystem: Host-associated > Plants > Roots > Rhizosphere > Soil ... | reverse complement strand
GTGGTCGTGGAAGGCTATGGAATCCTGCAACCGCGTGTAGGCATCAGCATTCATTCGGCGAACCGCTCGCGTCTGGCCGCCCTCTTTTCCGGCGACTCCACGTTTGACGTTTACACCCGGGCGGTCTCTGACGTGTATCAGGACCTGTTCGGCGAAGGCAGCTTCACCGGAAAAGGCATTTACGAAATAGAGGTTTTTCAGCGCGTTGTGGAGCAGCGATTCCCGTGCAACGCGATCCTCAGCCACGACATGATCGAGGGCGCTTATGCGCGCGCCGGCCTAGTTTCCGACGTGGAAGTCATTGACGATTACCCTTCGCGCATCGCGGCCTACAGCAAGCGGAAGCATCGCTGGGTGCGCGGCGATTGGCAAATCCTGTTCTGGCTATTTCCACGAGTTCCGGACTATTTCGGCAACGTGGTGCGGAATCCCATCAATCTGATTTCGCGCTGGAAGATTTTGGATAACCTGCGGCGCAGCTTGACGGAGATCGCCATGCTGGCCATTCTGTTGAGCGGCTGGCTGTTTCTGCCCGGCAATGCGCTGTATTGGACGCTGGCGACACTGGGAATGTTCGCCGCGCCGACTTACCTGCAATTTGCCCTTTCGATTTTGCGCAGTGGCAGCAACAAGTTCACCGCACGGTTTTGGAAAGAGTGGTTCGCGGAATTTTCCGCGGCCAACGCGCACCTCTTTATGAGGCTCGTCTGCCTGCCGCAACAAAGTATGGTTACGCTGGACGCCATTCTGCGCGTCGTGGTGCGCATGGCGGTGACGCGACGGAAGTTGCTGGAATGGGAGACCGCCGCGGAGGCTGAAAGCAGCGGGAAGAAACGCAGCCCGGTGGACATCTACCTGGCGGCAACTCCGTGGCTGGCATTTCTCGGGGGGGTTTTTCTTGCCATTGACCGGCCGGCCGCCTTCCTGGTCGCCTGGCCCTTATTGCTGCTGTGGGGCGGTTCGCGGGAATTTTCCAACTGGCTGGACCAGCCGCTCCCGGAGGATGGTTTGAAAATTCGCGAACGCGACGAAGCGCTGCTGCGCAATTCAGCGCTGCGTACCTGGCGGTTTTTCCGCGAATTCAGCAACCAACGGGAAAACTATCTGATTCCGGACATCTTCAAGGAAGAGGGCAAACTGACGGCGCACCGAGTGTCCACGACCAATCTCGGACTGTTGCTGAATGCCCGCGTCGCGGCGGTGGATCTGGGCCATCTGACCATCGCGGAGTTCATTGCCGACACGGAGAAAACGCTGGCTACGGTGCGACGCCTGCCCAAGGCCCACGGCCATCTTTACAACTGGTACGACAACCGCACGCTAGAGCCGGTGGGCGATCCCTTTCTGTCAACCGTCGACAACGGCAACCTGGTGTGTTGCCTATGGACCTTGAAGCAAGCTTGCCTTGAAGAGCTGAAACGTCCGATTTTCCGTAAAGAGCTGTGGAACGGCATTCGCGATCACGCGCGTCTGATCCAACAGATTGTCCCGACCAAAGAAGTTCGCAAAGTCGTGCGCGGCCTCGAAGAGTGTATTGTCAAGCGCGGCCAGACGCCGCTTGAATGGCTCAGTTCCCTGCCTGCGCTGGAGCAGGCCGCGGCGGCGTTAGTGGAAGCAGCAAAGCCAAAAGCGCAAAGCTCTGAAGAGCTGCAATGGTGGCTCGCTGAGTTTGCTACGCGTGTCTCTGCCTTACAGGGTCTGGCCGTGCAGTTCGCACCCTGGGCTTCGACGAAGTTTCGCACGCTGCGAGCGGAAGAAAAGCAGCAAGCCAAATGGATCGCGGACCTGAGTCTCGGCGAAGCGGTTCGCATTTACGACGAAATCGCGGAGGTGCTGCGCGATGAGATTCGCGGGCAACAGCACGAAGGGGCGGCCGAAAACGCTTCACGCGAATTGCTGCGGGGCGCGTTGGCTTCGTCTCGAGAGGCCGCGCATCAAGCGGCTGCGGCATTAAACGGGATCGCCACGTATGCGGATGGCCTGGCCGCTGGCATGGACTTTTCGCTGGTATACGATGCGCCGCGGAAGCTGGTCACCATCGGCTTTGACGCGGCCAAAGATGCCGCGAGCGAACACCATTACGATCTGCTCGCTTCCGAAGCGCGCGCGGCGGTTTTCGCCGGCGTCGCCAAGGGCGAAATTCCGCAAGAAAGCTGGTTTCATCTGGACCGGTCACACGTGCGGTTTAAGGGCGAACGAGTTCTGCAATCGTGGACCGGTACGATGTTCGAATACCTGATGCCGTCGCTGTGGATGAAATCGTCGGCGGGCACCTTGCTCGATCGCAACATGACCAGTGCCGTACGCGCGCAGCAGAAACATGCGCGGCGCTACGGAATTCCTTGGGGGATTTCAGAATCGGCGTGCAGCCTGATCAGCGGCGACGGCCACTACCACTACTTTGCGTTTGGCGTACCGGCGCTGGCATTGCACAGGCCGGACGATGAACGCGTGGTGATTTCGCCGTATTCCACATTCATGAGCCTGATGACCGGTTCTTACGATGCGCTGCGCAATCTCTGGCGTTTGAAGAAATTGGGCGCGGTCGGCGCGTACGGCTTCTACGAAGCGCTCGATTATGGCCCGCGCATGACGCTAAATCGCAAGCGCTGCACGATGGTTCGTTCCTGGATGGCGCACCACCAGGGCATGTGCCTGCTGTCAATCGCCAACGTGCTGTGCGATTCGGCGATCCAACGCCGCTTTCATGCCGAGCCGCAAGTCGCGGCCACAGAACGCATCCTGCACGAACGCGCCAATGCGTCGGAATCGCTCGACGTCAGCAAGGACAGGCGCAAACGCAAGGCGGAAGCGCTTCTTACCGAAGGGCAAAGCGTACTTAGCCCGAGTTACTGGGAAGCCAAGGACCGCGCGCAGACTGCCGCGTAAGCAATCGCGCTGGACCATGGATGGCCCAGGACTCTGGGCAAGAATCATTTTGCGGCGGCTTCCTTGAATCTTGCCGCTTGTTCCGGCTGAGTCATGCCGGTGTATTCGGCGACCAGGTCCTTGCGGGCGCTGCGCAGCCAGCTCACCGTCGAATCCATCTGCTTGCTTAAACTGTTGAATCCCGCATGCGTCTGGGCTTCCGCTCGGCAAAATGAGGACGGGTTCCCTGTCAGGTCCGGGATTCATCGACCAGATGAAAAAGTCCAAGTAAGCGCAACCTCCGTCGGGCGTATAATCTCTCGCATACCAGCTGACCAAGTATCGAGGCCAATCGTCTAAAACGCGGGAGAACGCTAATGAACAATCGACGGACTTTTTCGAAATTTGCATGGTGCCGCTTGTCGTATATGGCCCTGCTTATGGCGATCGGGTCACTGATGTCGGTCACGGCGGCGGCCGCGCAAGGCGAGAAGCGCACCGTCTTCACCGAAGACAACTTTCACTGGCAAGCGGACCTGAAGCCTGGGCAAACCCTGGAGGTAATCAACCGCAATGGCGAGATCGAAGCCAGTCCAGCCTCGGCCGCGGCTCGCGTTGAAGGCATGCGTCGGGATGGCAACGACGATAAAGAACTGTTCATCGAGGTAGTGGAGTACACCGACGGGGTTACCATCTGCGCGGTCTATGCTAAGGACAAGGCCCCTGGCCGTTGCCACCGCGGGGGTGTTTCATCCGAATCCCGCAGCTGGGGAAGCCATCACGCCAAGATCAATTTCGACGTGCAAGTCCCGCGCGGCGTCCGCTTCAATGCGATGACCACCAACGGTGGCGTGCACTGCCGTGATTTGAATAGCATCGTCGAAGCCGCCACAACCAACGGCAACGTAGAGGTTTCCACCAGCGAGTGGGCCTCGGCAAAAACCACCAATGGCGGTGTCCGCGTGGCCATGGGCAGTGCCCAGTGGAAGGGTGAATTGCAGCTCGCCACCACCAACGGAAGCGTCAATGTGACCTTGCCTGCGTCCGCCGAATTTGAGGTAGATGCCGCAACGACCAACGGCGGAATTCACACCGACTTTCCGATTACCGTGCAGGGCAGCTTCAGTTCGAAGGCGCTCAGCGGGAAGGTCGGAGCGGGCGGCCGCGAGTTGAGAGTGGCTACCACGAACGGCGGCATTGACTTGAAGAAGAGCTGACCGGACGCCGCGACCTCAGGCTATCCGAACCGCCGCAAGCTAGCGTGCGGTGGCAAGCGTCGCCGCGGGTGCGTCGTTCGACGCGGCCGCAGTCCCCGGCGCGAAATACCCGTTGCGCGTACGCGCGCTCAGCTTGCCTTTCCCGCGCGGCGGAACCACATCCACGTTCACCGTCCGGAACGTTCCATCTTTCTTAACGTTGGTCGGATAGTAGCCCAAAGTGTACTGGTTACGGATGTCGCGTGCGACTTGCTCGCAGATGCTGTGCACGTCGCTTACGTTCTCGGGAAAATACGAGACTCCGCCGGAAGCCGCCGAGATGTCTTTCAGCGCCCGGGTTGCTTTTTTGCGGTTCTTCTTGTCTTCGTCGCTAAAGATTCCGATCGTATAGATGACTACGTTGGCCTTCTGGATTTCCCGTAGCGTCTTCTCGAGAGTGTTGCGGCTGACGTTGTCCTCACCGTCGGTAACCACCAGCAAAACCTTCTTATCCTTGTGCGCCTTTTTCAAATGGTCCATCGAACCGATGATCGCGTCGTACAGCGCCGTACTGCCCCGAGCGTCAATTCTTTCCAGTGCTTCCTTGAGCTCCGGAACGCTGCTGGTGAAGTCCTTATCGAGATCCAGATAGTAGTCGTCGTTGAAATTCACCACGAAAGCTTCGTCCTGCGGATTCGAGCCCTGCACCAGAGTTACCGCGGCTTCGTTGACGCGCGGTCGCTTGTCCCGCATGGACCCGCTGTTGTCGATCACCAAACCCATGCTGACCGGCACGTCTTCGCGCTTAAAGACCGAAAGTTTTTGCTCCGCCTTGTCTTCAAACACGCGGAAGTTCTCTTCCTTTAGCCCATCGACGAACTTGCCGCGGTCGTCGATCACCGTGGTATGCAGCACCACCAGGTTTACGTCGACCTTAATGCTGCCTCCCTGCTGATTGGACTGGCCCGGAGGTGCGGGCTGCGCCTGCGGCAAATGGAGCGGATTGTCCTGTGCCAAAACAGCGGAAGAAGCCGAAAGAGAAAGCGCCAGTGCGAGTAGCGGAAGGAAGGTCCGCGTGCGTGAACGGAATGGACTAGTGGCTGGGAGCGTAGTAGCCGGTTTTGGCGAAAACATTGAGAGGCGGAAGGCCCTTGGGGGCGCGCAGCTTGACCTTGATCTTGCGCCAGCGCGCGTCGTGCACCTTATTGCTCGGATGGTATCCCAGAACATATTGGTTACGCAGCTCCATGCCAATCTTGGTGGCGATGTCCGGGAGATCCTCGAGCCGCTCGACGGAAAAAACGCGCCCGCCGGTCATATCGGTAATATCGGTCAGCAGCGACGGCCCGTTGAGTTCTTCCGGTGTCCGATTGCGATTTCCAAGCGGGTCGAAAATTCCGATGGCATAGAGCTGAGTATCTGCTTCTTTGACGAGCCGCTTGATGTCGCTTTCGTTGTACCTACTATGATTATCGCCTCCGTCGGATAGGATGAGCAAGGCACGTTTGGCGTTGCGTGCACCCCTCATCTGGCTCAATCCCAAATAGATGGCATCGAGCAGCGCGGTCCTTCCTTTCGGGCTGGTCGTGAGCATGCGACTCTGCAAATCTTCCACACTGTTGGTGAAGGCGCTGGTAAGCTCCGCGCGTTCATTGAAACTCACCATGAAAAACTCATCGGCCGGATTGGCGGTCTTGAAGAATTGGATCGCCGCTTCGCGCGCTTTCGCGATCTTGTTGTTCATACTGCCGCTCAAGTCGAAAATCACGCCAATGGAAATCGGCACATCCTCGGAGGAAAACGACACCACTTCCTGTTCGGTGTTGTCCTCAAAAACTCGAAAGTTGTCCGGCTCTAGACCCGTCACCAAACGGTTGTACGGATCCGTCACCGTCACATTGACCAGCGCCACGTCCACATCGGTGTGAAGAACCTTGCCCGGCTTGATCGCCAGCCCAGGCGTGTCACGCCGTACGTCATCCTTCGCAGAAACCTTCAGCGGCGTGCGCTCGGCTTTGTCGGGATTGACAGGCGACGGGGTGAGAGGAGGCTTTACCTCTGCTTTGTTTTCATCGGGGTCGCCGGAAGACTGCGCGAGAGAAGGCGAGGCGAGCAGCAGAAGCGCACTGAGGCAGAGGGCAAATACGGAAACCTGGATGGTTCGAACGCGAAACCCTGGACCTGCGCGCTTCACGGCTCCCCCATCGATTCGGCATGCTGGAACGGCCGCGCGGATTACGACTGACCGAATTTTACTCAGGCGCAAATTCGAGTGCAAGTTAAATCGTTGTAACTTCGCGGGACTCGGGGATCTAGGGTACCTTCCCAGGCAGGAGTTGGGTTCGGGGCGCGTGGTAGCATGCTCGCTGCAAAGGGTACCAGCCGAGGAGCTTCGAAATGGATTTGACTCAGGTGATTATCGTAATTCCGGCGCGGTACGGTTCGACCCGGCTACCCGGCAAACCTCTCGTGCCTCTGGCGGGAAAACCCATGGTCCAAAGGGTCTATGAACGAGCCAAGATGGCCAAGACCGCCGGTCGGGTGATCGTAGCCACCGACGATGAACGTATTGTAAGCAAGGTAGAAGAGTTTGGCGGCGAAGCCAGGATGACCCGTACGGACCACCGTACCGGGACCGAGCGGATCGCCGAAGTCGCCGCCCATGTCGACGGCCAGATATTTGTGAACGTGCAGGGCGACGAGCCGCTGCTTGACCCGGCGGCCGTCGATGCCGCGGTGGCGGCCTTACTCGAAGAGCCCGCGGCGTCTGTAGCTACCGTGGCTGTACCGATTCGGACCCCATCCGACATCATGGACCCGAACGTCGTGAAGACCGTCCTGGACTTCGACGACAACGCGCTGTACTTCTCACGCGCCCCGATTCCGTGGGTGCGCGATTCCACCCACCAGACCCACGCCCGGCATTTGAAGCATTTGGGATTGTACGTGTTTCAGCGGGATGCTCTGCTCGAATATCCGACTTTGCCGCAGGGTGAACTGGAGCGGCTCGAGCAGCTGGAGCAGCTTCGCTGGATGGAGAACGGCTGGAAGGTTCGCGTCGCGGAAGTCGAGCACGACGCCGTGAGCGTGGACGTTCCGGAAGATGTCGCGCGGGTCGAGGAATTGCTGAAGTCGGGCCTATCGTAGGCAAATCAGCACCCAAAGAGGACCCGATCCAAAAAGCAGGGGCGCCAATGCGCCCCCGCTTTCCCGATGCATTTTCCCTGCCTGCGTCACGGATTTTGCAGCGTGATGATGCCGGAGATGACGCGGTTGCCGTCGGTGCCAGCGACGAACATGAGCTGCGAGTCCACGATATAAGGGACGAAGTTGAGCGTGGACGACGGATTAAGGCTGAGTTTCAACGAAAGCGCGTTGCGCATGCCGCTGCTCGTTGAGCCATCGCCTCCGAGCGTTAGCCCGTTCCCGGTGACGACAACATTCAGGAAAACACCCTGGTTGGAGCTGAACTCGGAAAAGTCTACCGCACCGGTGACGTTGCCACCCGCGCTGGCACTGCTTAGTGTCACGTGACCAACATAGTCCTCTTCGGCAACTGCGGTCGTCGAGCTGTTTTCGCTGATGCCCGAGAAATTGAAGCCATAATCGCCGGCCAGGCCAGCCAGATTGAACGGGGCGCCGGTCTGCAGTTGCAAAAAGCCGTCCCCAACGTTGCCGCCGCTGTTGGCTAAGGTAACGTCCTGAATCACCCCGCCGCTGGCGGAACTCAAATAGAAGACGAAGGAATAGGTGCCCAGGCTGGAATCAGTAAAGGTCAGAGTTCCGCGACCTGAGCCCGGAAAGTTGCCATCAATGGAATACGTGGTGGCCGACAGCGAACCCTTGGGAACCTGAGCGGTAATCCCATTATCGTTGGTATCGGCAAAAACGCTGGTTAAGCCGCCGCTGCCATTGGCGGTGAAGCGTCCGATGCGCGTGAGCGGTCCGCTGTTCCCGGAGCCGCTCGTGAGGAACGCGAAATTGCCGTTGAATGTGGCGTTGGTGGTGGGAACGCTAGACTGCGCAGTTGCCGTGCCCGCAGTCAGTACGCCAGAAAAGCTGGAGTCTTCCATGAGGCATAGCCGCGAGCCATTCACCACATAATAGATGTAGTGATACTGAGTACCGCCCGCTGTGAAGGTCATGGTTCCACGGCCAAAATCCGCGTTGTTGGTGGCATCCGCCTGAAACGAACCGCTGGTAAACGGCTGCCCCCCGGTCGGGTTGGCGTTGTCATTTTCGTCCAGCACGCCGTTCAAAGCACCACTGCCACTCGACCCACCGCTGGCGATGAACTGGCCAACGATGGAATCAGGAGCGCCGGAGGTGAGAGCCGTCGCTTGATTGAAATCAAGCCCGCTGACATCGAAAACGTAATTACCGTTAAAGCCGCTTGCGAAGACGTTGGGATCCTGAAGGAAAAACTTGCCGCTGGCTGTCGCGATTCCGTCCGTCTCCACGATGAGACCTTCTGTCGAAGAAAGCATGGTAACGCTGAACCGAAGCGGTCCCGTGCCGGCTAGATTCAGGATTCCGCGTCCGTCGGCTTGAATGGTGTAACTGCTGGGCGCGAACTGGATCAGTTCTGGCCCGTTGACAACGTCCACATCCTCTAATCCAGTCGTGATGTTCCCGTTGCCGTCGGCGGTAAACGATCCGATGCGCGCGAAAAACCCAGTCGAAAGGTTGGTGCCGCTCATGAAGAAGGCATACTGCCCCTTCAGGCTGGTGTTAGAGAAATTGCCGGTCGGAGGCGGGGGAGTCGGTGTCGAACCTCCACCACCGCAAGCCGCCACAAAAGTCGCCAGGCACAGAGTTGCCAAAAGCGCGAATCGATTCCTCAATTTCGTGGAGGTGAGCGGTCTCATCGCGCACCTCCCTGCTCGCTCGCTGCGGCATTTTTGGCAGCGGCCTTTCCACGCGGGCTGCCCGGACTGAGCGGCAAGCCGTGCGTCGATCGCACGGCAACTACGTCGGAACCGACTTGCACCAGCCGTGCCAGGAAAACCGTATTTTTGCCGGCCGCCCTTGACTGGCCGACGAACCGCACGCTCATGCCTGGAGTCAGACTGAGGTTAGCTTGGTGGAGCAAACGCGCATCCCCGAGATGAACGTCCACATTGCCTGAAGCGGTTTGCAAAAGAACATGCGTGCCGAGCGGCGGCGTCTTGGAATTTTCTGTATAACTCAGAATCGTGCCCTGCAGGGAAGACTCGTTGGCGACGTTGTAGCCACCGGCCGTTGCCGAAACCGACTTGGCGTTCGGCCGCTGCGCCACGGTCACGCACGGAGCCGCGGCCAGGCACAACAGCATGAGATAACGGCGATGCTGCGGAAAAACATTCATTGCATTCACCCCAATCGAGGCCCAGTGGCTGGGCGCTAAGTTCGATAAACTGAATTTCAGAGTGTGCAACAGGCTCTGAACTCTACCCGGCGCCAGAAAGCACGGATGGCAAACAAGAACGAACGGAAAGGACTTCCCTAGTTTAGATGGCTCAATTGCCGGTGCAGTTTCCGGGCGAATGGTGCATGTGCCGGAAGAGTCAGCGTCCTTTGATCTCAGGGTTTGCCAGGCAAACCGTGAAACCCGAGCCGGGAAGACCCTCGTAAGATTGGAACCCCCTTTCGCAGAAAAGGTTTCGGCAAGAATAAAAAATTTACATTTGTAGACACCAACAGTTGGAATTGACAGCGCAGCGTCGCATGCCCATAATTGTGTGTACGTCGTCATATCGTACTCAGCGTTTAGAAACAAACGCTGAAACCTGCGGCTTGCAAAGTCAGTTGCACGCCTGAGAGGTAAGAACAGTCCAGAGCGGTCATGGTATTTAAGGGTCGGTAAGGCAAACCCTTAAAGCTAGAAGCCGCGCGGACTTCACGGATGGCGCCAAAATATATATTTGTCACCGGCGGTGTTGTTTCCTCACTAGGCAAAGGCGTAGCAGCCTCCTCTATCGGTTGTCTCCTCGAGAGTCGCGGTTTCAAAGTCACCTTACAGAAGTGCGATCCGTACCTGAATGTCGATCCCGGCACGATGAGCCCGTTTCAGCACGGCGAAGTGTTTGTGACCGAAGACGGCGCGGAAACCGATCTGGACCTTGGGCACTACGAAAGATTCACCCACGCCAAGCTGACGCGCGACAACAACTGGACGACCGGAAGAATCTACGAAACGATTCTGACCAAAGAGCGGCGCGGCGATTACCTGGGAAAAACCGTGCAGGTGATTCCCCACGTCACCGACGAAATCAAAGCCATCATCAAGAAGGTTTCCGCCGATGTGGACGTGGTTATCGTCGAAATTGGCGGAACGGTTGGCGACATTGAGTCGCTTCCCTTTCTGGAAGCCATCCGCCAGATGCGGCTGGATCTCGGCACCGAAAATACATTGTTTGTGCATGTGACACTGGTTCCCTACATCGCGGCGGCGGGAGAGCAAAAGACCAAGCCGACTCAACACAGTGTGAAAGAGATGCTGGGAATTGGAATTCAGCCGGACATTTTGTTGTGCCGCAGCGATCGCCATATTCCCTCGGAACTGAAGAAGAAAGTGGCGCTGTTTTGCAACGTGGCGGAAGCGTGCGTGATTTCCATGGAAGATGTGGACACGATTTATGCGGTACCGGCGGAATTGAGCCGCGAAGGACTGGATAAGCAGATCCTGCGTTTGCTGAAGCTGGAAGAGCGTCCGCAGAACTTCCAGCCGTGGCTGGATCTAATTCAGAAGATTCATCATCCGGCGGGAGAAGCAACGATTGCGATCGTCGGCAAGTACGTGCAGCTGGAAGATGCCTACAAGAGCTTGCGTGAAGCGCTGCTGCACGGCGGGCTGGCCCACAATCACAAGACGGTGATTGATTGGATCGAGTCTGAAGAAATCGATGCGCCGGAAACGGCGGCGAGCCGGCTGCGCGGCTACGACGGGATCCTGGTGCCGGGCGGATTTGGCAAGCGCGGCATCGAAGGGATGATTCATACAATTCGCTACGCACGGGAAAACAAGATTCCCTTCTTTGGGATTTGCCTCGGCATGCAATGTGCGACCATCGAATACGCGCGCGACGTTGCGGGATTGAAGCAAGCCAACAGCACGGAGTTCGACGCGCAGACCCCGTTTCGCGTGATTTACAAATTGAGAGAATTGCTGGGCATTGACGAAATGGGCGGCACGATGCGGCTGGGTGCCTGGACCTGCAAACTGGAGCCGGGTTCGTTTGCGGCAAAGGCCTACGGCAAGCTGGAGATCAGCGAACGGCATCGCCACCGGTATGAATTCAACCGCGAGCACGAAAAAACGCTGGTCGCCGCCGGATTGAGGATCACCGGACGCACGCCGGACGAGAATTACGTTGAGATCGTGGAAGCGCCGGAGCATCCCTGGTTCCTCGGCTGTCAGTTCCATCCGGAGTTCAAATCGAAACCGCTGGAGCCGCATCCGTTGTTCGCTGCGTTCATCGGAGCGGCTCTTGAACACAAAAAAGCGCGGCTAAAGCCGATTGGAGCGGGAGTGAGCGCTGCGGCGGGGACCGACGGCACGCACACGCCTGCCGCGGAAAAGCCGCGAACGCCGGTTTTGCGCGCAGCA